>Ga0307374_10009174_pt1 | contig 14633 bp, 12 predicted proteins | sample OX3MG_FD_202532 | JGI IMG/M metagenome (GOLD analysis project Ga0307374, IMG submission 202532) | Soil microbial communities from Risofladan, Vaasa, Finland - OX-3 | ecosystem: Environmental > Terrestrial > Soil > Coastal area > Acid sulfate soil | place: Finland: Risofladan, Vaasa | collected... | reverse complement strand
CTGGGACGCTTTCCAAGATTAGTCCGCCATTGCTCGGCAGAAGTAGTCCGTCGGGCTGCGAGCCGCGGATGGAGCGGTTATAGGCGAGGAGGTTTTGCGAGGGATGGTCGGGCGGCCAGGACGTGTGTGGTGAGGGACTTGGGAGTCGCGCAGCGTGCGGTGAGCGACGGGGAGATCCAGAACAAGAGCGGCCGCTGCCGCCCACATTGACCGACGGCGGTGGTCGATTCGGAGGGCTGATAAGCTTCAAGGCGGATGCTAAATAAGCGAAGGCCCGGGACTGATTAGCGTCAACCCCCGGGCCCTCGGTGCGCAGCGCCTGTTGAGAGGCGATGGTACGGCCCCTTTATGCCTGCCTTGCCCGGGCGCTGTCCAGTGCCTGGGAGAGGCGTGGGAACGCAGGGCCAGCCAAGCCATCGGCTCTACCGCTGTGGGCGGTGCGGGAGCAGCGTGTGCATTTGCGCCCGGTGCGATCGCGGCCAGTGGTATTGCCCGGGGGAGTGTGCGCGGCTTTGCCGGGGCGAGTCGCTGCGGGCCGCTGGGCGGCGTTACCAGCGCAGCCACCGCGGTGCGCGCCATCATGCGGCGCGGCAACGGCGTTACCGCCTGCGCCGAGCCGAGCAAAAAATAGTGACGCATCAGGGTTCCGCACCCCGCAGGCTCGGTTGCACAGTGCTGGGCGATGTTGCAGCGATTACCGATTGCACAGCCACGGCGCCGCCCAGCGCGAGGGCTTGGCGATGTGATTTTTGCGGCCAGGACGCGACGAGCGGTGAGGTAGGCGGTGGTGGAACTGGAGCTGCATCAGCTCTCGATGCGTTACGAGGGGCTGCGCAAGCGTCATCCGGCGCACGAGCGCGCCCTGCTGGGTTCGCTGGCCGAGCTGGGTCAGCAATCCCCGATCGTGGTGGTCAGCGAGCCGGCGGGCGATGCCGATCATTTTGTGCTGATCGACGGCTACAAGCGCGTGCGCGCCCTCAAGCGCCTCTCGCGCGACACGGTACGCAGCACCTGCTGGTCGATGAGCGAGCTGGAGGCGTTGTTGCTGGAGCGCTCGCTGCGCTGCGCGAGCGAGGATGCACTCGATCAGGCCTGGTTGCTCGCCGAGCTGGCCGGCCACTTTGGTCTGTCGCTCGACGCGCTCGCCTGCCGTTTCGCGCGCAGCAAGAGCTGGGTGAGTCGACGACTGGCCCTGATCCAGGCGCTGCCGCCGGCGGTGCAGGATCAAGTGCGCGCCGGGGCACTCTCGGCACACGCGGCCATGAAGTACCTGGTGCCGTTGGCGCGCGCCAACGCGCAGGTTGCCACGCAGTTCGCCGCGGCGATCATCGCGCTGAAGCCCACGAGCCGGCAAGTCGCCGCACTCTATCAAGGCTGGCAGGGCGGTACCGCGCGCACCCGAGAGTTGATCCTCTCCCAGCCGCAGCTGTATCTGCAGGCCCAGGCCGCGGTGAGCCCGCCGAGCCGGTCGGCGACCCAACGCTGGCTCGATGACCTGGGGGCGCTCGGCGGCATCGCCCGCCGCGCCCGCCGCGCGCTCGAGCAGGGGCTGTGGCAGGCCCTGCTGGGCGCCGAACGCGACGAACTTGCCGCCGCCTTCGCTCGAGCACGCGCCGAGCTGACCCGACTGATCGATCGCTTCGAGTTGGAGGGCGGCCATGCTGGATGAAGCCACGCGCAGTGCGATCCTGAAGCTCAAGGGCGAAGGGCACGGTAGCCGCACGATTGCCCAGGCCCTGGGCATTGCCCGCGCCAGCGTACGGCGCGTGATCGGCAGCGGCCAGGCACCGGTGCCACCGCTGGCACGCGCGGAGCTGGCCGAGCCCTGGCGCGAGCAGATTCTGGAGCTGCGCGAGCGCTTCCAGGGACATCTGGGCCGCGTGCACGAGGAACTCATCGCCCGCGGGGCCGCCTTGTCCTATCCGGCGTTGAGCGCCTTCTGTCGTCGTCACGGCATCGGTCATGTCGCGGCGCCCCCCGCCGGGCACTACGAGTTCACCGCCGGTCAGGAGATGCAGCACGACACCAGTCCCCACCGCGCCAGTATCGGCGGGGTGCTCACCCGCGTACAGACCGCATCCGTTGTGCTGTGCTACTCGCGCATGATCTACTTCCAGCACTACGCACGCTTCACGCGTTTTGAGTGCAAGGCGTTCCTGACCGAGGCGATCGGCTACTTTCACGGCTCGGCCGCCACCTGCATGGTGGACAACTCCCACGTGATCGTGGCCGCCGGCACGGGGGCCAACATGATCGTGGCCCCAGAGATGGGCGCCTTTGCCGCCCGCTACGGCTTTGCCTTCAAGGCGCATGCGCTCGGTCACGCCAACCGCTCCGCGCGTGTGGAAGCCCCGTTCCATCGTATCGAGCAGGCCTTTCTGGCCGGGCAGGATTTTGCCCACTGGCGCGAGCTCAACCAGCGGGCCCGAGAGACCACGCAGGCCTGGAACGCCAAGTTCTCCAACAAGCTGCACGCCAGCCGCCGCGAGCTCTTCGCCGTCGAACAAGGGCACTTGAAGCCGCTGCCGCTGTTCGTGCCAGAGGTCTATCAGCTCTTCACCCGCATCGTGGATGCCGAAGGCTACGTGCACGTGAACCGCATCCGCTACTCGGCCCCCTACCGCCTCATCGGACGAGCCCTGGAGGTACGCGAGACGCTGGATCGAGTCGATCTGTACGCCGGCGCGCGCCGTGTGGCCAACCACGCGCGCGTGCACGGCCCGCTCGATACGCGTGTGACCGACCCGGCGCATCGTCCACCGCGCGGACAGGGACACGCTCACCGAGCGCAGGTGGCTCCCGAGCAGCTCGAGATGCTGCAGATCGAGCCGCGCGTAGCCGACTATCTGGCCGGCCTGAAGCATCAGATCGGGGATCGGCGCGCCCCGTTGCGCCGGCTCCTGTCCATGCTGCAGGAGTATCCGCGCGGGGCTTTCCTCACCGCCCTGTCCAGCGCCGAGCGCTATCGGCTCTACGATCTGGACCGACTCGAGAAGATGGTGCTGCGGCAGATCGCCGCGGATTACTTCGTGCTCTCGCTCACGCCGAGCGACTCGGAGGAGCCGGATGACTGAGGAACTCCAACAGCTGCTCGCCAACTTGAAGCTGCGCACCGTCGCCGCACGCTTCGATGAGATGCTCACCGCCGCGGAGGCCCATGCCACTCCCATCCCGACCCTGTTGACACAACTGCTGCGCGCCGAGTGGCAGGCTCGCCAGGAACAGGCTCTGGAGGCACGGATCACACGGGCCTGTTTCCCGGAGGACTGGACGCTCGAGTCCTTCCCCTTCAAGGTACAAAAGGGCGTCAAGGAACGCCAGATGCGCTCCTTTGCGGAGCTCGAGTTCATCCCCCGCGCCGAGAACATCGTATTCATCGGGGAGACCGGCGTGGGCAAGACCGGGTTGATGATCAGCCTGGCGCGCAAAGCCGTGCAAAATGGCTATCGAGTTCTCTTCATCAAGGCGCAGGATCTGTTCGATGAGATGTATGCCTCGCTGGCCGATCGCTCCACGCGCCGGCTGCTGCGCTCGCTCGCCAAGGTGGATCTCCTGGCGATTGACGAACTCGGGTACCTGAACATAAAACCCGAGCAGACCAACATCTTCTTCAAACTCATGGAAGAGCGGCATCGGCACCGCCCGACGCTGATCACTACCAACCTGCCGTACCCAACCTGGCAGGACTTCCTCGGCAACGCCGCGCTGACCAAGGCATTGCTCAGTCGGCTGCGTGAGCGCTGCCACACGGTAATCATAGACGGACCATGCATCAGGCCGCAGACCGGCTAGGCCTCCCCGTCAATTACCCTGCGGTCCTACCGCTCCCCTCCACACGCCTCGGCTCGGCACCTCAGTGTCGCTGGATCTGTGCTCTGACCTTGCGATTCCCGTGCTCGCCGCCCCGCATCGCGCGCGCAATCCTGAAACTCGCGTGGCCTCGTTTTGCCGAGCAAAGCCGGACTGATTCTGCTGAGCGCCGCAGGGTAGATCGTGCTTCACACGTTTCAGAGCCGCGTTGAGCGTATCGACCCCGACGTGCGGCACCCGTTCGTGACGATCCCGGCGGCGCTTCGGGAAGACATAGTCCCTGCCGGCCGCGAGTTCGCGCAGACGCTGGAACCAACGGACGACGTCCGACACCAGAGGGATGTCGAGATCCTCGCTGGTCTTGGTCCTGGCCGCAGGCAGTCGCCACACCGCGCCGGAGGTCGAAAGACCCTCGAGATCGAATTCTTCCCAGCGCGCACCGAGCAACTCTGCCTTGCGCACGCACAGTGCAAGTAGCAGCTTGATCGCGAGTAGATTCTCCTCGCCGAAGTTCGACGTTTCGCGAGTCCTCGCAAACAGCTGTCCGAGCTCGTCGCTGCTCAGCGCGCGACTGCGTGGGCGCTCAATGCCGCCGGCATCGAGCCGCGGCGAGAAATCGGCCGCTGGATTGCTCGGTACGAAGCGACGGCGCACACCGAACGCGAAGATCCGGCGCGTGAACCGCAGCAGATCATTCGCCGCAGTCGGGGCGCGCCCCTTGATCTCATCGAGCATACGCGCGATATCCGCGGGTGTGATGTCGTCGGCCGCGAATCGCCCGAGCTTCGGCAGCAGGTACTTGTCGAGATAGCGGCGCGGTACCGCCGGGTGCTTGAGCCCGCGCGCCTGGATCTCGGTGCGATACCAGTCCTCGCACAGCGTCTTGAACAATCTCTTCTGGCGTTCCTCGGCCAGCGCCGCACGACGGACGGCCAGCGGATTCTGCTGCTTGTCGAGCAGCACGCGCGCCTGACGCGCCTCGATGCGTGCCTGTGCGAGCGGCATGTCGGGGTAGTTGCCGAGCGTGAGCCAGTGCGGCTTGCCTGCGAAGTGATAGCGCAGCGTCCACGACGCGCCATCGCGCGTCTGCTTGCGCAGATACAACCCGTCCCCGTCGCTGAGCAACACCGGCTCGCCGGCCCGATGAGCCCGCTCGACCGCGAGCGCCGTGAGTTTCGCCCGTGCCATGCCCGCCCCCTTTCTGTTTGCCCCTTTTTCTCGGTGGTTTGCGCAGTGCTTCAAGCACTACGCAAACCACCTTGCTCCTCGAATGGTAGCTACAGTTTTAGCTACAACCGAGCTACCTGCCTAGCTACAATTGTACTCTGGAGGGGGTTGGACGCCAGTGGACGAATCTGGCGTAAACATCTAGAAACTCAGCAGGTTAGCGCGATTTCTCTGGACGTCCCCGGACGTCCCTGGAAGTCATTCGATGTTCTGCACCTGTTCGCGCATCTGCTCGATCAGCACCTTCATCTCCACCGCCGCGCGCGTGGTCTGCAGGTCCTGGGACTTGGAAGACAGCGTATTGGCCTCGCGGTTGAACTCCTGCATCAGGAAATCCAGTCGGCGGCCGGCTGGCTCGCCGCTCGTGAGCGTGCGCGCGGTCTCCTCGATGTGACCGCTGAGGCGGTCCAGCTCCTCGGCGATGTCGGAGCGCTGCACCATCAGCAGGATCTCCTGCTCGATGCGCTCCTGGTCGACCTGGGCGCCCAGCTCCGCCAGCCGCTCATCGAAGCGTTGCCGCATGCGCGCGCGCGCCTCGGGCAGATGCGTACGCACTCCGGCGACCATCTGTACCAACAGGCCGCAGCGCTGCTCGATCAATGCGGCCAGCCGCTCCCCCTCGCGCGTGCGCGCGTCGGCCAGCTCGTGCAGCGTCTGGGCGAAGAGGCTGCGTACTGCCGCGCCGAGCGTCTCGGCGTCGACGACGTTCTGGCGCAGAATTCCCGGAAAGCGCAGCAGCTCCATCAGGTCGACGCTGGAATGCTGCGTCATGGCTGCGGACAGCTCACGCAGACGCTCGAGCAACCAGTCCAGCGCCGCGTGATCGATTTCGAGGTCGGTCGAGCCGGTATCGGCCCCGCGCAGGCTGATGGTACCGTCGACCTTGCCGCGCTTGAGCACGGTCGAGACCACCTGGCGCAACTCGGGCTCCAGGGCCCGGCAGTTGTCCGGCAGGCGCAGTGTGGCGTCGAGGAAGCGGTGATTGACACTGCGGATCTCGCAAACGAGCACGCCGAAGGGGCCGGCGATCTCGCGTCGCGCAAATCCCGTCATGCTTGCGATCATGGGGAGTCAATGGTGTAGTAGTTGCAGAAGTCTAGCCTAAAGTCATGGTGCTCGCTTGCGGGTCGAATATGCACAGCTCAGCCTCCAGGGCGAGCGCGATACCAACCAGGATCGCGTCGTCATCGAGGCAGTGCAGAATGCGGCGCTGCTGAGCGCCTGCGACGGCATGGGCGGCCATACCGACGGGGAGCGTGCGGCGGACACCGCGCAGCGCACTATCCTGCAGCGCTTCTCGCAAACATCGCAGCCGCTGCTCGATCCCATGGGTTTCCTATCCTTGTCGCTGGCCGCCGCGCACGAGCGCGTGGTCGCCCTCGGCGCGCATCTGTCGATCGAGCAGCGGCCCCGCTCGACCTGTGCGCTGTGCCTGGTGCAGGACTCGTCGGCCTACTGGGCCCACGTGGGAGACAGCCGCATCTATCATGTGCGCGGCGGCAACGTGCTCACGCGCACGCGTGATCACAGCCAGGTCGAGTTGCTGCTGCGCGAGGGCGTGATCAGTGACGGCCAGGTGCCCTGCCATCCGCTGCGCAATTTTGTCGAGTCCTGCCTCGGCGGCGATCCGATCCTGCCTGAAATGGCACTCTCGCCCCGACTGGTCGTGCAGCCCGACGATGTGCTGCTGGTCTGCACCGATGGGTTCTGGGCGGGGCTGAATGATGCGCAGATCGGCAGCGCCTTCGTGACACTCGGGACGCCGCTGCACGATATCCTGGCCGTCCTCGCCAGCCAGGCGCACGAGCACGCCGGGGGCGCCAGCGACAACATATCCGTGGCCGCGCTGCGGCTGCTCGACTAGGGAGATCGATTCATCATGAATTCGCGCCGCAACGGCCGCGCCGCCGATAAGCTGCGGCCGGTCCGTTTTACCCGTCGCTTCACCACTCATCCGGAAGGCTCGGTGCTGGTGGAATTTGGTGAGACCCGCGTCCTGTGCACGGCCAGCGTGGAGGAGGGCGTGCCGCCGTTCCTGCGCGGCAAGGCGCAGGGCTGGGTCACCGCCGAGTACGGCATGCTGCCGCGCGCGACGCATACGCGCAGCCCGCGCGAGGCCGCACGCGGCAAGCAGACTGGCCGCACCCAGGAGATCCAGCGCCTGATCGGCCGCTCGCTGCGCGCCGCGCTGGACCTGGAGGCGCTCGGGGAGCGCACGGTCACGCTCGACTGCGATGTGCTGCAGGCCGATGGCGGTACGCGCACGGCCGCGATCACCGGCGCCTACCTGGCATTGGCCGACGCCTGCGCGAGGATGGCAGCTCGCGGGGTCCTGCGGGCCAATCCGCTGCATGGCCAGATCGCCGCGGTTTCAGTCGGCATCGTTCGCGGTGAGCCGATGCTCGATCTGGATTACACCGAGGACAGTGAAGCGGAAACCGACATGAATGTGGTGATGAACAACGGCGGCGGCTTCGTCGAGGTGCAGGGTACGGCCGAGGGCCATGCCTTGCGCCGCCATGAGCTCGATGCGCTGCTCCACCTGGCCGCCGGCGGCATCGCCGAGCTGTGCGGCTTGCAGGCGCGTGCGCTCGAGCCTGCATGAGGCCCCGATGAGACGAGCGAGCGGATGAGAGTGGTGCTGGCCACGTCCAACCGAGGCAAGCAGCGCGAACTCGCCGCGCTGCTCGCGCCGCTGGGCCTGACGCTGGAGCTCTCTGCCGACCTTGGGATCGCCAGTCCCGAGGAGACGGGCACCAGCTTCGAGGCCAATGCGCTGCTGAAGGCACGGCATGCGTCGCGGTTGGCCGTGCTGCCGGCGCTCGCGGACGACTCCGGGCTTGCGGTCGATGCACTGGACGGCGGCCCCGGCATCTATTCGGCCCGCTATGCCGGGTTGAACAGCGATGACGCGGCCAATAATGCGCGCTTGTTGGCCGAGCTGGCCGTCCGCCCGGCCTCCCAGCGCAGCGCGCGCTATTGCTGTGTGCTCGCGCTGGTTCGACATGCCGATGATCCCGCACCGCTGCTGGCCCGCGGCAGCTGGGAGGGGCACATCGCCTTGGAGCGCGCCGGCGAGGGTGGGTTCGGCTACGATCCGCTGTTCATACCGCAAGGCTACGGGCAGACCGTGGCCGAGCTGCCCGCCCTGCTCAAACAGCAGCACAGCCATCGGGCCCTCGCCGCTGCCCGGCTGGTCGCGCAGCTGCGCGCCGGCGCACTGGGCGGCGCGGGGTAATGTGCACGATCCCAAAGTGGCGGAGTCACCGGCACGCCTGCCCATGAGCGACGCGCGCACCAATACGGAGGCTCGACCGGCGCACAGCTTTCCGGAGCGTGCTCATCCTCAGGGCGCGCCCACCGTCCTGCCGCCGCTGTCGCTGTACGTGCATTTTCCGTGGTGCGTGCGTAAATGCCCGTACTGCGATTTCAACTCACATGCGCTCAGCGCCGAGCTGCCCGAGACCGATTACATCACGGCGCTGCTTTGCGATCTGGATTCGGAGGCGCCCGCAGCGCAGGGCCGGGCGGTGCAGAGCATCTTTCTGGGCGGCGGCACGCCCAGCCTGTTCTCGCCCGCGGCGCTGGCGCGGCTGCTGGCGGGGTGCCGTGAGCGACTGGCCCTGGCCGATGACGTTGAAATCACGCTCGAAGCCAATCCCGGCACGGTCGAGCGCGGGCGGTTTGCCGACTACCATGGCGCCGGCATCACCCGCGTATCGATCGGTGCGCAGAGTTTTTCCGACGCGCAGCTGCAGCTCCTGGGCCGCATTCATGCGGCCGCGGACACGCGCCGAGCCGCCGAGGAGCTGCACGCCGCGGGGCTGGGCAATTTCAATCTCGACCTGATGTACGCGCTGCCGCACCAGAGCGTCGAGCAGGCCTGCGCCGACGTGCGCGCGGCGCTACAGCTGTGCCCCGCGCACGTGTCGCACTACCAGCTCACCCTCGAGCCAGGCACGGTATTCGCGGCCCGGCCGCCGCCGGGGCTGCCCGACCAGGATGGCGCCGCCGAGCTGCTGCAGGCCTGCCAGCAGCAGCTCGCCGAGGCAGGCCTCATGCAGTACGAGGTGTCGGGCTATGCGCGCGCTGGGGCGCGCTGCCGCCATAATCTGAATTACTGGCGTTTCGGCGACTACCTCGGTATCGGTGCCGGCGCGCACGGCAAATGCAGTCGCAATGATCCGCGTGGGCGCGGGTGCGGGCTTACGATCGAGCGCAGCACCAAGCCGCGCGACCCGCGGCGCTTCCTGCGCGGGCAAAGTGGCGAGCGGCGCGTGGTGCCGGCTGCGGACCTGCCGTTTGAGTACCTGATGAACGCGTTGCGGCTGACAGAGGGCTTCAGCGCGCGCGACTACGAGGCCCATACTGGCCTGCCGTTTGCGTCGGTGGCGGGGGCGCTCGCGCGGCAGCGGCAGCGCGGGCTGATCGAGTCGGCCGGCGAGCACTGGCGCGCCAGCGTGCGCGGCTTCGATCTGCTCAATGACCTGCTCGAAGAGTTCCTGCCAACCGAGACAGTGACGTAAGTGTCCGTCCTACAGGAAGAATTCGCGCCGCAAGCCCTGCTCGGATCTTGAGCAGCGGCTTTATACACAGCGCGGCCAGCCACGCGCTACAAATTAGCCGATTACGTCTCATTTCATTCAAGCAACGCGATGATGCTCGGCTAAGCAAATGAATTTACAGGCTGAAATGGTGTGGTCATTTTTTGTTCAAACTGACAGTTAAGCTTTTTTGGCCGTCGGATGGCGCGATGCGCGGACGTTTACTCACAGAGTTATCCACCGAAAATGTGGATAATCGATGCCGGCTGCAGGCGCCGCCTGGAAGGCCGCTGCCTCCGCCGCGGCCTACCCCCTTGTAGGCACGCTGAGCCGGGGCTAGACTGCGCGGCCTTTTTTCCCTGCCGGCCATCCCCCATATCGAAGGACGCAGCGCACCGGCGCGCTGGCACGGCGGCGCAGCGTCGCCGGCGGCAGGAGTTCAACCGGAGATGACGGCCATGAAAGATTCGATCCATCCCGACTACAAAGAGATCACGGTCAATTGCGGCTGCGGCAACAGCTTCAAGACGCGTTCGACCGTGGGCCACGATCTGCAGGTCGACGTTTGCTCCAGCTGTCACCCCTTCTATACCGGCAAGCAGAAGATGGTCGATACCGCCGGCCGCGTCGACAAGTTCCGCAAGAAGTACGCCGGCATTGCCGGCACACACTAGGGGCTGCCGCGCGAGGGCTGCACCGCGAGGGTCGCCGCGGCTTCGACAGCCTCGGCTGATCTGAGCGCTGCGGCTGGCCGAGCAGCGCGGATGCCTTGATTCCGCACGCGACGCATGTAACCCTGACACGCCGACTGTCGCGCTCAGCGGCGGTTATCGCTTTTCCGGGGATGGACGCGGATGCCTAGCAAAAACTTCGAGCTCAAGAATCCTGCCAGCGGACTGACCACCTCGCTGCCGGTTCACGCCGGCACGATCGGGCCGGAAGTGCTGGATATTGCCAACCTCGCCAGGGATCACGGCGTCTTTACCTTCGATCCCGGCTTCGTGGTCACGGCCAGCTGCGAGAGCAGGATCACCTACATCGACGGGGAGGCCGGCATGCTGCTGTACCGCGGCTATCCGGTCGAGCAGTTGGCCGCCCACAGCAGCTTCATGGAAGTGGCCTACCTGCTGATCAATGGAGAGTTGCCCAGCGTCGCACAGCTGCAGGCGTTCTCGCACAGCATCAGCCGCCACACCATGATCAACGAATCGTTGTTGCGGTTCTTCAACGGCTTCTACCACAGCGCCCACCCGATGGCGATGGTGTCGGCCGTGGTCGCCTCGATGTCGGCGTTTTACCACGACTCGATGGACATACACGATCCGAAGCGCCGCGAGATATTTTCTCACCGCATCATCGCCAAGCTGCCGACCATTGCCGCGGCGGCCCACAAGCACTCGGTCGGCCAGCCATTCATCTACCCGCGCAACGAGCTGGATTATTGCTCCAACCTGCTGAACATGTTCTTTGCGGTGCCGTGCGAACCCTACGATGTCGATCCGGTGGCCGCCAAGGCGCTCGACCTGCTGTTCATCCTGCACGCCGATCATGAGCAGAATGCCAGCACTTCCACGGTGCGGCTGGCCGGCAGCACCGGCGCCAACCCGTACGCGGCGATCTCCGCGGGCGTCGCGGCGCTGTGGGGCCCGGCGCACGGCGGCGCCAACGAGGCCGTGCTGGCGATGCTCGAGCAGATCGGCACGGTCGAGAACATCCCGAAGTACCTGGCGATGGCCAAGGATAAGTCGAGCCACTTTCGCCTGATGGGCTTCGGTCATCGCGTCTATAAGAATTTCGATCCACGCGCCAAGATCATCCGCGAGACCTGCCACCAGCTGCTCGCACGGCTCGGTCACCGCGACAATCCGCTGTTCGAGCTGGCCCTGCGGCTGGAGGAAATCGCACTGAAGGACGAGTACTTCGTCTCACGCAAGCTCTATCCGAACGTGGACTTCTATTCCGGCATCATCTACAGCGCTCTCGACATTCCGCGCTCGATGTTCACGGTGATGTTCGCGATTGCGCGCACCGTCGGCTGGGTGGCGCACTGGCTGGAGATGATCGAGGACCCCGGCATGCGCATCGGCCGCCCGCGCCAGCTCTACAGCGGGCCGCTGCGGCGCGAATACGTGGCCGTCGCGCAGCGCAAGAGCGCCTGATGACGGGTCCATCGACGACGCGCAAAGAGGCGCCACTCCTTTACAGGTGACGCCTTCATGGCAAGCCTATCGGAGGTATTGGCCTCTTGCCGGGCCCTCAGTGCTGCTCGAGCAGTGCCTCGAGTTCGGCGGCATCGGCACGCCGCATCGGCTTGCCATCCACCGGGCTGGCCGGGGCCTGCCGGATTCCATCGCACGGAAACACGATCGCATCGATGCAGCGGTTGGCGATCTCGAAGCGCAGGCCCGGGAATGCGCGGGTGCGCTCGGCGTCGAGGCGTACGCGCCGCTCGGTGATCTCATGGGCGACGCCGCGCTCCACCAGCTGCAGCGTGACATTCTCGGGCCGGTCGGCGAACAGGTGCAGCTGGATATCGGCATGCTCCGTAGCGGTGCCTGAGAGCACCGGTCCGACCAGGCGCGGCTCAAACAGCGCCAGGGCACGCATCGCCTGCAGCGCCGCCCGGCGCTGCGCCTGCAGACTGGCCGCATGAGCGCCGGCGTGGAACAGCCGCTGGTATTCGGCCAGCGCCGCTTCGATCTCGGTATTACTGGGCAGTGAGCCCAGGTCGGTGTAGGTCAGCCGCTCGGCCGCCTTGCGCTTGGCGGTCAGGAAATCGTGGATGCCCTGCTGTGCCATGATGCGTGCGGCCTCCTGCGCGAGCGCGCGGCGCAGGTTGCCGCTGCGCGCACCGGCGCGCGGATTGAGGTTACGGGCCGAGGCGCGGCGTTGCATGGCCGTCGGTCTCATCTAAAACAGCGGCTCACCGCCGGGAGTCTGTGCCGTGCCCGGCACCGTGATGCCGCTGTTGGGGGCCGGCGGCAGGTGCGTCGCCATGAAGGTCTCGTACATGGCGTCGGCATCGGGCGTGTTCGGGCCGGCCAACTCGCCGGTGCGCTTGGAGATGCGCTCGGTCACCAACCCGGGCGGCAGCGGCCGTGGCACGTCGGGCTGCGCGCGCAGCGCCTCGCGCATGAACGAGACCCAGATCGGGACCGCCGTGCGGCTACCTTCCTCGCCCGCGCCGAGCGGCCGCTCGTCATCGAAGCCGACCCACACGCTCGCGACGATGTGGCGGTTGAAGCCGTTGAACCAGGTGTCCGGAGTGCCGTGGCGCGCGTCGTTGGTGGTGCCGGTCTTGCCGGAAATGTCGTTACGCCGCAGCGCCAGCCAGGCGCGTATGCCGGTGCCGCGTTTGATGACGTCGGCCATCATGTCATCCATCAGCCACGCATTCTGCGGTGAAATCACCCGCGGGGCGATGCGATCGGGCGCCAGCAGCGGTGGCGCCCATACCGACGGCGCCTGGTTAGGGTCTGTCGGGACCGTGGCACCGGCGCCGGCGTCGGGCCCCGCCGCACCGGGGCCAGCCGCACCGGGGCCGGATACACCGGGGCCGGATACACCGGCGGCGCTGGCCAGGGCGATCGGGACGGCGGCCGCTGCCCCGGCGGCGGCAATCGCCGCGGTCGGAGTCATCTGCGACGGCGTCGTCGCGCTCGCGCACCGACCGCAGACCACTTTCGGTGCGGCCTGGTAGACCACCTTGCCGCTGGCATTCTCGATGCGGTCGATGAAGTACGGATTCACGCGGTAGCCGCCGTTGGCGAACACCGCGTAGGCGCTGACCATCTGCAGCGGCGTGACCGTCAAGCTGCCCAGCGCCAGAGTCAGGTCCTTGGGCATGTCCTGCGGGTCGAAGCCGAATCTCGCGGCACACTGGGTTGCGGTATCGATGCCGAGGGCGCGCACCACCCGGATCGTCATGAAGTTCAGCGAGTGCACCAGCCCTTCGCGCAGTCGCATCGGTCCGCCGAAGGTGTTCTCATCGTTCTTCGGCCGCCACATCTTCTCCTGTCCGGTGGTGTCGTCATAGACGATCGGGGCGTCCAGCACGATCGTTGCCGGCGTGAACCCATGGTCGAGCGCGCAGGAGTACAGAAAAGGCTTGAACCCGGATCCGGGCTGGCGCCGCGCCTGCGTGACGCGGTTGAATTTATTGGTGTAGTAATCGAATCCGCCCACCAGCGCGGCCATGGCGCCATCGTCGGGGTCCAGGGCCACCAGCGCACCCTGCGCCTGCGGCAGCTGCGCCAGCTGCGCCATCCCCTTGGCGTTGGCGATCACGTAGACCACGTCGCCCGCCTGCACCACATCGGCTGCGCGCTGCGGCGCCGGGCCCACGCGCATTCCCGGCAGCCGCCGCCGCGCCCACGACAACCCATCCCAGTCGATGCGCGCATAGCCGCTCGAGCGCACGTACACCTGCGCGGTGCGGCTCGCGACCGATACCACCACGGCCGGGCGCAGATCGCCGAACGTGGGCACATCGACCAGTGCTTGGTCCAATTGCCTGGTCGTGGGGTCGGTCCCGATCGGGATGTGACGCAGCGCCCCCCGGTACCCGTGGCGGCGCGAGTACTCGATCAGCCCCAGCCGCACCGCACGATTGGCCGCCGTCTGCAGCCGCCCATCGATCGTGGTGTACACCTTGTAGCCGGCGTTGACCGCGTCCTGGCCGTAGCGGCTCACGAGATCGGCCCGCGCCATTTCGGCCACGTACGGGGCCTCCACGCCGTACAGGATGCCGTGATCGACCGCCTGCACCGGTGCGCGGGCCGCGCGCGCAGCCGTGGCCGCATCGATGTCGCCGAGCTTGAGCATCTGCCCGAGCACATAGCGGCGCCGCGCCGCCGTTGCGCGCGGATTGATGATCGGGTTGTAGCGCGAGGGTGCCTGCGGAATGCCCGCGAGCGTCGCCGCCTCGGCGACGTCGAGCTGATCGAGCGGCTTGCCGAAGTAGGTCTGCGCCGCGGCCGCCACCCCGTAGGAGCGCTGCCCGAGGAAGATCACGTTCAGGTAGGTATCGAGGATCTCGTCCTTGGTGAACTC
>Ga0307374_10009171_pt1 | contig 14636 bp, 17 predicted proteins | sample OX3MG_FD_202532 | JGI IMG/M metagenome (GOLD analysis project Ga0307374, IMG submission 202532) | Soil microbial communities from Risofladan, Vaasa, Finland - OX-3 | ecosystem: Environmental > Terrestrial > Soil > Coastal area > Acid sulfate soil | place: Finland: Risofladan, Vaasa | collected... | reverse complement strand
TTTTAAGACATATAATTTTGAAAAATCTTCTATTATTTTTTATTGGAAAAAATTTTTAGGATTGGCTGTGCCGGTTATCAGGTTATATAGGCATAATCATTTGGGTGGGGCAGGATGTTTTGTTTCTGAAAAGTCTATAATTAAATTCCTTGAAAAGAAAGGATTAAAAATTAAATTAAAACCATTCAATTTAATGAAGATGGACAACAAATGATATGGATTACAGGTCAGAAGTAATTAAGAAAACAGGAATACTTATTATTCCTGCCAGGCTATGTCATTACAGTCCGACCGTATCACCGGCATGCAGTCAGTAATTGTTTAAGGTAATTTTTTTTAAAAGTTAAGTATTAATGTTAACTGGTAATAAGATAAAATTGTTTCTCACCGACGTGGATGGAGTACTCACAGAGGGAGGTATGTATTACAGTGAGAATGGTGATGAATTAAAAAAGTTCAATACCCGTGATGGAATGGGATTTGAATTACTGCGCCAGGCTGGAATTAGGACCCGGTATGATTACTTCTGAAAATACAAAAATAGTGGAACAGCGGGCAGCCAAATTAAAAGTTGATTATTTATACCAGGGAAAAAGAAAAGGTGGTAAACATGCTGCTGCCCAGGAGATATGAGAAAAATTAAATATTACACTGGAAGAAGTGGCTTATATAGGCGATGATATTAACTGTATAGATCTGCTGGAATCGACAGCTATGGTCGCGTGCCCGGCAGATGCTATGGCGGCTGTAAAAAAAATTAAGAATATAAAAGTTCTGAAAATGAAAGGAGGTGAGGGTGTAGTGAGAGAATTTGCAGAAATGATATTATCTGAAAACGAATTAAATAATACCCAATAGTTTTGCAAGAAGGAATGAAAGAAGAAGTGATGGTGAGTGTGATTATGGTTACTCATAATCACGAGAAATACATTGAGGAGGCGATCCATGGGGTGTTAATGCAGGAATGCGATTTTGGTTATGAATTGATCATTGCCAATGATCATTCTACAGATAAAACGGGTGAGGTAATACAACGAATATTACTTGAAAATCCAAAAGCTGCCGTTATTAATTATCTCTACAGGGATGCCAACCTGGGATCGGCGGATAATTTTATTGATGCTATCAAACAGAGTAAAGGGGCATATATATCTCTTTGTGATGGCGATGATTACTGGACTGATACTTTAAAGCTGCAAAAGCAGGTAGATTTTCTTGAGAAGAATAATGAGTATTCTATGGTTTGCCATGATGCCCTCGTAATTGATGAGCCAAAAAATTCTTCCTATTTGTATTTTACCGATGCACACCAAAAACAAATCTGCAGCACCAAAGATATCTTTGGAATTCGTTTCTGCCCCACAGCTTCGATGCTTTTCAGGAAACGGGCGCTTATATCTGTTGATTTTCCCGGGTTTAAAATTTTAGCTGGCGATTTATTTTTGCAGCTTTTAATATCATTAGATGGCCCGATCTACCGGATGTATGAGGTAATGAGTGTTTACCGGATGACTTCTACAGGAGTTACTCAAACTAATAAAAGAGATCAAAAGGGACTTATCCGGAATCGGATCAGCCTTATTAAATATATTGATGAGATTTCTCATAAAAAATACCATAAATATATCCGTTTAGAAACTTTATTAATGAGGAGTGATATAGATTATTTGAATGGCAAATCCACCATCAGAATCTTGATGCTAAAAATATACCGGAAGGCATTATTTACGTACAGAAAAAGAGTTTTTAGCAGCTAATGTTTCGCCGCTATGTAGTAGATCGGCCTGTTAGGATATTAAATCATCAGACCCTACAAAGACAGGTGTCCCGATCGTGTTAACCTTCAACTTTCAACCATTTTTTGTTTTGCAGAGAATTACGTATGGGGAGATTGACCATGTACTAGAGTTGAGTGGATTCAGAGACACTTTCCGGATTATTGTGGGAGGCAATATGGGAATTATGCATTTGCAGGTTTGATTTGGGGTTTAAAAAGAGATTTGTTGATAAATCTTATTTGCATAATCATGAAAAAAAATAACAGTTATCGCTTCTTTTTTATTATTGAAAATGGAATTTGAATTTATATGAACGGATCATTGAATATGATTTTAATTACCATGGTATACGATCAATTTCTGAAATAAACATCAAATAATATTTGTAAAAATGAACAGAGCTATCATACAGGCACGCATGGGGAGTTCCCGGTTAAGGGGGAAATCTTTAATGCACGTTGCTGGTATTCCATTATTAGAAAGAGTAATTTCTATGGCAAAAAATCTGCCTTTTGTAGATGAAGTAATGGTTGCTACTACTAGTCTTCAGGAAGATAATCCAATAGAATTAGTTTCCAAAAGCCATAATATTAAGTTGTTCAGGGGATCTGCTACTGATGTTTTGGAGAGATATTATGAAAGCAGTCTTGATATGAATGAAAATGATACTATTGTGAGATTTACAGCTGATAATCCACTAAATTTCACAGAGGCTTCCGGCAAATTATATCAGATCCATCGCGATCATGATAATGATTATACGCATATAGATGGCTTATCTCATATAGTTCCTGAATTTATTAAAGTTAGAGTTTTGAGAGATGCATATAAAAGTGATACGTTGAATTCATTTGACAGAGAACATGTAACTCCTTTTTTTAGAAAAAATAAAAATACTTTCAAGGTAGAAACATTGCCTGCTGTTTTCTCCGGCTTAAGACATGATCTCGACAAATATCTGACTATTGATACTTTTGAGGATTTGAACAGAATTGAAGAAATGATTTTACAATTAGGAATTGATAAAGGCAACCTAAGCAATCTCACAAAAGTTTATTCATGGATTGATGAAGTAGTGAATAAGCATCAACACACAGATAGCCAATCAGGACTTGTGATTGATTTTTGCGGCACACCTGTAGGAGATGGGTACCCCGTATATATTATTGCTGAGATAGGCCAAAACCACAATGGAGATATCGTTAATGCAAAGAAATTAATTGATATGGCTGCAAGATGTGGTGCCAATGCTGTGAAATTTCAGAAGAGAGATATTGCAAGTGAATTAACTAAAGAAGCATTTAACAAACCTTATGATAATCCTAATTCTTTTGGAAAAACGTATGGAGAGCACAGATTATTTCTGGAGTTGAATGAAGAACAACACCTGGAATTAAAGGAATATGCAATGGCGGTAGGTATTGTCTATTTTTGTACACCATGCGATATTCTATCTGTTGAATTATTAGAAAGAATAGGTTGCCCATTTTATAAAGTAGCTTCCCGTGATCTTACCAATATTCCTTTGCTTGAGAAGTTAAGTACTTTGGGTAAGCCGGTTATTATTTCAACAGGAATGGCTGATCTTGATGATATTGATAATGCATTGAAAGCATTACAAGCTAAACCCGGCAAGGTTGTTATTATGCAATGTACTTCTGAGTATCCCTGTAAACTGGAAAATGTAAATCTGAAAGCAATGAATACTTTGCGAAAAAAATACGGCTACCTGGTAGGGCTTTCAGATCATACTTCAGGTATTATTATTTCTGCTGCAGGTTCTGTACTGGGAGCGGCTATGATTGAAAAACACATTACTCTTGACCGGACAATGAAAGGGACAGATCAGCCCGGATCATTGGAAGAGGCCGGATTGAAGAAACTTATTCAATATATAAAAGCTACAGAGATGGCAATGGGTGATGGAGAGAAAATTGTGAATCCGGCCACTAAGGCATCAAAAGAAAAACTGGCAAGAAGTATTACAAGTAAAATAGCGATTCCAAAGGGAACGATAGTTACAGAAGAAATGCTGACTTTGAAAAGTCCGGGAACCGGCTTAAAATGGGTGGAAAAGGATTTGATTATAGGTAAAAGTGCAAATCGTAATATCAATAATGACGTAACTCTCGAAATTAATTTTTTTGATTAAAATAATGATTAATTCTTAATCAAAACATGAATATAAAACTCTTTATTACTGATATTGATGGTGTTTGGACTGATGGGGGAATGTATTATGATGAGACAGGTAATGAATTTAAAAAGTTTAATACAGCAGACAGTGCCGGAGTCCTTTTTTTACATTTATTAAATATTCCAGTTGCTATCATTACGGGCGAACACACAGAAATTGTTAGACGAAGATCCGAAAAATTAAAGATTGATTATTTATTTATGGGAGTTAAAAATAAAATTGGTGTTGCAACGGGACTATGTGAAAAATTAAAAATTTCTATTAATGAAGTGGCCTATATCGGTGACGATATTAATGATATCCATTTATTAAAAGCTGCAGGATTAAGCGCTGTTCCTGAAAACGCCCCTAATTATATAAAAGAATTGGTGCATTGGGTAATACCTGTAAAAGGGGGTGATGGCGCATTCAGGGCTTTTGTTGAAAAATATCTAAATGAAACAGGCCAGTTACAGAATGCAATGGAGCTATTTTTGAAGTTGAACGAAAAATTAAAACAATAAAATTATTTCTTGTCTGCAAATTAAAACACCAAATTTAAATCAGCAAAATACTGATGCAGTTGATAATAAAATAATTGATTATGACTGGGATGATTATCCAGGCGCGAACAGGTTCTTTAAGATTGCCCAAAAAAATGATTTTGCCTTTTTTTGAGGGTAAAGGAATTTTAGAACTTCTTATAAAGAAATTGAAAATTAACATACCAGGGATTCCTATTATTTTAGCCACAACAAATAATGCGAAGGATGATTATTTAACTTTTATAGGGGGAAAATTAAAAGTTGATGTTTTTAGAGGAGATGAAAATAATGTTCTGGAAAGATATATAAAAGCTGCAGAATATTTTAAAATAACAAAAATAATACGGATATGTGCGGATAATCCTTTTCTGGACATGAATTATTTGAAAGACTTATTAAAGGAATTTGAAAATAATTCTGTGGAGTATTTAGCTTTTTCAACTATCCATAATATTCCAACTATCAAAACTCATTATGGATTCTGGGCTGAAGGAGTAAGTCTTAGTGCTTTAAAAAAAGTAAGAGAATTGACAAATGAGAAAATATTTTTGGAGCATGTAACTAATTTTATTTATTCTAATAAAGAATCTTTTTCTCAAAAATATATTACAATTTCTCCTGAAATTGAGAATTCCGTTGTCAGGCTTACAGTAGATACAATTGGGGATTTTAATTTAGCTCAGGAAATTTATATTCAAGCAAAGAAAGAAAAAATTAGTGGAGCAATTGCTTTAGTTAAATTTATTTCGAATAGGCCCGAATGGATACAACAAATGGCGCATCAAATCGAATTGAATACAAAGTGAAAGGCCAAATCATTGATGACGATTTACATTCTATTGAAGGCGTGCAAACTTCATCCAGTGACATTATTATTGGGAATAAAGTATGGATTGGAGCAAATGTTCAGATTCTTAAAGGGGTTCATATTGGTAATGGTGCTGTGATTGGGGCCGGTAGCATAGTGACTCAAGATATTCCGGAAAAATGTATGGCGGCAGGTGTACCTGCAAAAGTTGTCAGGGAAAATATTACCTGGGACTAATAAGACGAGTTAATCCGCATGTTTGAATAAAAGATTTTTGTGCAATTTTTTTAATAAGGACTTTAATATGGGATCAATAATACCAGTAAAAAATAATTTTTTATTTAGACTGTTCAGAAAATTCGGTCACGAATATTTTGAAAGTAGATACTTAAAGGGCTTCTTTAAAAATATTGATTATCCTAAACCATTGAAAGGAAAAATACTTATTTATGCCGGCATTGGCCACATGTATTTAACGCCTTTGGAAGTTCTAATGTATCACCTTTTGAGAAGCGATGGTTATTCGGTTGATTATTACATTTATGATCAAAGTGTACCTATTAACGAAGTAATCACGAATGAAAGAATTAGTCAACAAGGAAAAGATTCATTCTGGAACCGGTCAGTAAACAATGCAGAAAATTTTTTAAAGGCATCAAATGTCAAATATGAATTTATTTCTTTTTCAAAAGAAGTAGATAAAATAATTGATCCTGTAAAAGAAGATCTTAATGAAATTCTTTCCTTCATGTATGATGGTATAAACTTTGGAGAAATTGTTAGAGGGGTTATGTATCGTTTTTATAAATCCACTAATTTTGGAGATACTGCTACATTAAGAGGAAGCGAGTTTCTAAAAACATCTTTAGCTAATTATTTACAAGTAAAATCTCTAAATGAAAAAAATAATTATAAATACATTTTTTTTTCTCATGGTATTTATTGCACCTGGCAGCCAGTTGTAGAATATTGTAAAAAAAACAATACCCCATTTGTTTGTTATGATCGGGCCAAAAAAAAATCCACTGCAAATTTTAACCTTAACCAACCTTCGCCGGATTGGAGTTTTAATAATGCCTGGGAAAGATTTAAGGATAGAGAATTAACGGGCGATGAAGAAAAAAAAGTTGATATCTATTTAGGCGAAAGAGAATTACAAAAAGAAGACGTTTATGCTTATAATTCTTCCGAAAAAGAAAATGATCTATTAACATTAAAAGCAAATTTGAAGATAAAGCCAGAAGCAAAAGTAATTACCATATTTACAAATCTGATATGGGATGCAGCTAATGTAGCCCGTGATATTGCCTTTTCTTCAACTTTAGATTGCATTGAACAGACTATTAATTATTATCATCAAAATGAAAATATTCATATTCTCATAAGATGCCATCCTGCAGAAAAGGTATTGGGTACACAGGAACGGTATGGTCAACTGGTCAGAGAGAAATTTCATGACCGATTACCAAAGAATGTAACCATTATAGAACCAGAAATGGACATTAATTCTTTTACTGTTATAGATATTTCTGATATAGGAGTGGTAAATACATCCACCGTTGGATTAGAATTTGCGTTGGCCAATAAACCAATTATTCTGATATCTGAAACCAATTACCGAAATAAAGGTTTCACTTATGATGTTACATCTGCATCAGATTATTTTTCAAAAATTGATATGCTCTTGAAAGATAAAATGACCATGCCATGCCAGGTTAGGCTGGCAAGGAAATATTTTTATATGATGATGTTTCTGTATCAAAAAAAAGTGCCTTTGAAATTTAAAAGAAATATTTTTAATGGATATGAATATAAAGATTTTAACTCTGTTTCTGCCTGTGAAGGTGTGAAGAAAATCATCGGGGCATTAAAAAATAAGAATCTTCACGATTTTATTTTTTGGGATTAAAAAATATCCGGAGAATTGAGAATGATTATTTAATAAATTATTATACTTAATGAGTTATAGGAACATTCCAGGACCGGATACTCAATCTGCAACTTTTAGGTTTCAGTTAATGACAATTTTTTTTCTTAAAAGCAATAAAAAATTTCTTAATTGTCATTAAAAAAAACTGCTATCTCGGGGATGGTATGGACTTTTGCACAGCAGTTTGGGACACAGGCGATAAGCTTTCTTGTTTCTATTGTATTAGCCCGGATATTGATGCCAAAAGAGTTTGGGCTTATTGGAATGATCAGTGTTTTTGTAGGAATAGGTACTTCCCTAATGAATAGTGGATTAACTCAATCTTTAATAAGAACTTCCGAACCCGACCAGCGAGACTATTCCACAGTATTTTTTTTTAACATGGCCGGCAGTGTTATAGTTTATTGGATCTTGTTTTTCACAGCACCACTGATCTCCGGATTCTTTTCACAACCCATTTTGACTTATATAATCAGGGTTTATTGCCTGTCATTTATAATAAGAGCTTTTTCCCAGGTTCAAATGACAAGACTTACCAAAGAAATGAATTTTAAACTGCAAATGACCATTGCTATACCTTCATTGATTGGTGCCGGATTGTTGGGAATTTTTTTAGCTTATAAGGGATATGGCGTATGGAGCCTCGTTTGGATGAGTTTGTGCCAGGCTTTTTTAAGCAGTGTTCAACTATGGTATAGAACAAGATGGGCGCCATCTTTTGTTTTCGATAAAAAGAAATTTCATTATCATTTTAAATTTGGGTATAAGCTAACGCTTTCAGGATTATTGGATACCATTTTTACCAATATTTATCAAATCATTATTGGCAGATTTTTCATAGCTGCTGATGTGGGCTTTTATACCCGCGCCAGTACACTAACACAATTACCTGTAAATAATATTTCAGGTGCCTTAAATAAAATATCATATCCTCTTTTTGCCTCTATTCATGACGATGATGTGCGTCTCAAAAAGGCTTATAAGCAAATCATGCAAATGGTAATATTTGTAATAGCACCCGTCCTGGTCATTATGGGAGTATTGGCAGAACCTTTGATCCGGTTTTTATTTACTGCCAAATGGATGCCTGCGGTTCCATACTTTCAGATTTTGTGCGTAACAGGAATTTTATATCCTTTGCATGCCTACAATTTGAATATACTGAATGTTAAGGGTAGAAGCGATTTGTTTTTGAAACTGGAGATTGTTAAAAAAATATTAGTGGTTGTTATGATTTTTCTTACGCTCAGATTTGGAATCCTGGGTTTAATCTGGGGGCAGCTGGTAAGTTCAATTTTAGCTTTTTTTATCAATACTCATTACTCGGGCAAGTTTTTAAATTACAATGCCTGGAAACAAATAAAGGATATTTTGCCTTTAATAATCATGGCATTTATAGCCGGAGCCATCGTTTGGGGTTTGGATATTGAAATACACAAAAGCAGGGATATTTTTAGATTATTGATTGGAGGAAGTGTGGGTGCGCTTGCCTATTGGGGTATTTGTGCTTTACTTAAAGTAGAAAGCCTTTATGAATTTAAAAGAATTATTTTAAGAAAATAATTTGCTGCCTGAAATGAATTCTTTTAAGCAATTAAATTTTATGAATAAATATTGAGAATTGGCTTTATTAGAAAACTATTAGTCCTATCAAAAAAGTATGAATAAACTGGAAAAACCTATTTTTGTAACCGAACCGGCATTACCTCCGTTGGAAGAATTTACGGAAAGCCTCAAAAAGATATGGCAAAATAAAATCCTTACTAATAACGGCACCTTTCATCAGCAATTTGAGAAAGAACTTGCTGCTTATCTCGGGGTCAAATATATTTCATTATTCACCAACGGTACACTGGCCCTTATGACGGCCTTACAAACCCTTCGAATTACCGGAGAAGTAATTACTACTCCCTTTAGTTTTGTGGCAACTACCCATTCGTTATGGTGGAACAATATTAAGCCCGTTTTTGCGGATATTGAGCCAGACACTTTCAACCTGGATCCTGAGAAAGTAGAAGCAGCAATCACGTCCCAGACAACAGCAATTATGCCTGTGCATGTTTATGGGAATCCGTGCAATCTTGAAAGATTTCAGCAAATTGCGGACACTTATGGACTTAAACTTATTTATGATGCTGCCCATGCTTTTGGGGTACGATTTAAAGGTAATTCTGTATTAAACTATGGAGATTTGTCCATTTTAAGTTTTCATGCTACAAAAGTGTTTAATACTATTGAAGGTGGTGCTATTGTGTGCCCCGACGTAAAGACAAAAAAACGTGTTGATTTTCTGAAAAACTTTGGCTTTGCGAACGAAACCACTGTAATTGAGCCGGGTATCAATGCAAAAATGAACGAGCTACAGGCTGCTTATGGATTGCTTCAATTAAAATATATTGATGAAAATATTGCAAAGCGAAGAGTGGTTGCGGAATTGTATCGCAAAGAATTTTCTCATGTTCCGGGAATACGTTGCCTGAACGATATGAAAAGTGTCACTCATTCCTATTCCTATTTCCCAATTTTAATTGATGAAAAGATATATGGAGAATCACGCGATGAATTGTACGAGAAGCTTAAAAGTAATAACATTTTTGGTCGCCGTTATTTTTATCCCCTCATCAGCCAATTCCCTTCATACCGGGGATTAAGCTCGGCCAAACCTGAAAATTTACAAGTTGCGGAACAAGTTTCAGAACAAGTGATCTGCTTACCGATTTACCCAACCTTGACTAACAAAGAACAACAAATTATAATCGACTGTATCTCTAAAAAATAGTAATCAGATGAAAACTAACCTTTTGGAATATTTTGAGCAAACGGTTTACCGAAACAAAGAGAGAAGTGCAGTGATTGATGGAGATCAGAGTATTTCATTTTCTGAGCTTCATAACAAAGCAAGGATGCTTGCTTGTAATATTATTAGCCTAAAGAATTATACTAATAAACCTATTGCTGTTTTTCTTCCCAAGAGTATTAAAAGCGTTGTTTCTGATATAGGGATTACCTATAGTGGAAACACCTACATGAATATTGATGTAAAATCTCCCAAAGCCCGTATTGAAAATATTTTAAAACAGATCGAACCGGTTCTCATAATAACAGATAATGAGCATATTAGTTTCCTGAACGATTTAGTAATGTCTGGTGATATTCTAAATATTAGCACTTTTGATTTTAATGAAAGCTTCGATCAGGATATCTTAAACACTATTTTTCGCCGGATAATTGATACGGATCCATATTGCATCATTAATACTTCCGGATCTACCGGCACCCCTAAAGGTGTAGTTCTTAACCAAAAAAGTTTCATCGATTTTACAGAATGGGTAATTAAAACGCTTGAAATAAACGACAATGAAATCGTTGGTTCATTGTCACCAATTGTATTTGATATTTACAGTTTTGAATTGTGCATGCTTATGTCTAAAGGCAGTACGATTGTTCTTATTCCCGAAAAGTTAAACGCGTATCCCGCATCTATTTTAAATATACTTCAGCTTACCAAAGTTAGTTTCATTTTTTGGGTTCCCACTATCATGGTAAATATTGCCAACATGGATTTACTCAATAAAATTGAGTTACCGGATTTAAAAACTGTTTGGTTTGCCGGTGAAGTTTTTCCTACAAAACAATTTAATTATTGGCGTAAAATATTAAAGAGTTCCAAATTTGTAAATCTTTATGGACCGATAGAAATAACGCTAGATTGTACTTACTACATTGCTGAAAGAGAATTGCAAGATGATGAACCGATTCCCATAGGATTCCCTTGCCGGAATACCGATATTTTGATTTTAACTGATGATGATCAACCTGTGGGTGAAAAAGAAGAAGGTGAGCTTTGCGTAAGAGGAAGTTCTCTGGCAATGGGTTATTATAATAACCCGCAAAAAACAGCAGAAGCTTTTGTGCAAAACCCACTAAATAGTCATTATCCTGAACTTATTTATCGCACGGGTGATATTGTCTATAAAAATGATTTTGGTGAAATTCTGTTCAAGGGAAGAAAGGACAGTTTGGTTAAGCACCTGGGGTACCGTATTGAATTAGGTGAAATTGAACATGTGGTAGTGAATACACTGAAATTGGTGAATAACGCGTGCGTCGTTTATAATAAAAGTAAAAAGGAAATTGCTTTAATTTATGAAGCACCTTCTGAATTGCCTGTACCTGAATTTCGCATAGCTCTTTCAAAAGAGTTTCCTAAATACATGATACCAACGGCTTACCGTCATATGCAGGTGCTACCTCGAAATACTAATGGGAAGATTGACAGGCTGGCGCTTTCCAAAATTGTTAATGATGACTGATCTGAAAGTTGTTAAGCATATTGATGAGATCCAGGTCTCCATACAGTCTGTGAAAAACTATCATAAATCGTTCCTGACGAACTTTTTTCCTGAAACTTTCAAACATGGAATCTGGATAGAAAAAAATGAACTTGAGTTGATCATGATTAGAGAAACTTACTTCCTCATTTATTCAGATGATGGTTTTAAGCGTTTATTTTATATTTCGTCCGGTTTAACTGAACTCACAGAATCATTAGATATTCTCAAAAATAAATATCATGATGAGAAGTATGTAGCGGATCTGGTTGGAAAGGGAGACATGCTAAATGATATTTGTTCCGTATTCCTCAATACTGGCTTCACTTTATACTCTTCTCTTACGAGGATGTCAAGTACAAAATATCCGGTATTAAAAGCAATTGATCTTTGTGTTGATTTCGCAGATATTTCCGAAGTCTTATTAGTTGATTCTTTATTTAAACAATACTTTGATAAATATACGGAACAGCTTCCGCTCATTGAAGAATTGAAAAGCTGGATAGAAAAAAAACAAATATTGGTTTATAGATCAGGAAAAGAAATCGGGGGGTTCCTGATTTTTGACAAAACAAATAGTACAGCCTATCTTCGTTACTGGTTCGTGCATCCAAATTTCAGAGACCTAAAAATTGGATCAAAACTTATCAATCAATTTTTTATTGAAAATAAAGACGCTATTAGAATATTATTTTGGGTAATCGAAACGAATGAAAACGCGATAAAGCGATACAAGCATTATGGTTTCCAAGCTGAGGAGCTTAGAGACATAGTTTTAACTTATAATATTCCACTAAATGAAAGATAAAATTACAACGATCCTAAAAGAAATTCGCCCCGAATTTGACTTTACAGAAAACGTAAACTTTATTGACGAGGGAATGCTGGATTCATTTGATGTAGTCACCCTGGTTACTACCCTTGATAAAGAATATCATATTTCAATTGATGGGTTGGATATCGTTCCGGATAATTTTTCAAGCATTGATTCAATAAGAGCCTTATTAAAAAAGAACGGAGTTAACGATGAATCTTAAATTCCATAATAAAGAGATAGAGGGAATACTCACCATCATTCCTGCCCGTGAAGTGAAATTTGAGGAAGAAATGGAGCATTACAATTTCTCTCCGGCAAAATCACTGAAGCTCAAGATGGCAATGGGGTATAATAAACATTGCATTGTAGAAGATGGGGTATGTGTTTCGGATCTGCTTATTCATGGACTCAATCACTTGTTTAATAAGAATTTGCTCATCAAAGATGAAATAGACGCAATGGTGCTCGTTACCCAATCTCCCGATTATTTTATGCCCGCGACGAGTAATGTGATCCAGGGTAAACTTGGACTAAAACAGGATATGATCTGTATGGATATCAACCAGGGTTGTGCGGGATATATTATTGGACTTATCCAGGCATTCCTGCTTCTCGAACAGGAAGAAGTCAACAAAGTATTATTGCTTAATGCAGATGTGCTTAGTAGAAAAGTTTCGAAGCGCGACAGGAACAGTAATCCGCTTATTGGAGACGGTGCTTCTGTAACGGTAGTAAAAAAATCAAAAGAACAAAATACTATCTACGGATTTATTAAGATGGATGGAGTGGGCGCTGAGTCAATAATGATTCCTGCGGGTGGATTCAGAATTCCTTCAACGGCAGCGACTGCTGTGATGCATGAAGACAGTGCAGGAAATTTCCGCTCACCCGACAACCTGGTTATGAAAGGTGATGATGTTTTTAATTTTGTTCAACGCGAAGTCCCGCCTATGATTGAACATTTATTAGAAAAGGCATCTTGTAAAAAAGAGGATGTTGATTATTATATGTTTCATCAACCCAACCGGTTTATGTTGCAAAAGTTAGCTGATAAACTTGGAATATCTTATGAGAAAATGCCCAACAATATTGTTGCCAATTTCGGCAATTCGAGCGGTGTTTCTATTCCAACAAATATTGGCTTTAATATAGGGTCTAAATTGCTCACTGAACAATTAAATATTTGCTTGGCAGGCTTTGGAGTAGGATTAACGTGGGCTTGTCTTTTAATGAAAATTGGCAATCTAAAATTCAACGAAATAATTATTTTTTAAAAATTTGTTACTATGGAAAATATAAAAGAACAACTCGCTGAATTATTGGAAGTTGAAAGTGTAAATGAAAACGATAAATTAACTGAATTCGAGTGTTGGGATTCCTTAACTGCCCTTACAATTATAGCATCCACAGATGAAAATTATGGAGTGGCACTTTCAAATAAAGAATTAGAAGAAGCAGGTACTATTGGAGGTTTAATTAACCTCATTAAAACCAAAAAAGGGATATGAAAAATGATAAAATAATTAATAAATGTGTTGTATGCAAAAGTGATTCTTTAGAATTGGTTGTCTCTTTACCAGATTATCCAATGAATACGGTTTATTTAGGTAATAAGGATAATGAATCGAACTTTGACACAAGAAATATGCAGTTATTTTGTTGCCCTATCTGCAATCATTTTCAGGCGAAATCAGATTTAACTCCAAAAGATTTATATAATGATGATTATCAATATTTCACCCAAAATCCGGGAGTACAAGGCCGCATAAAATTCTTTTTAAAACAATTAGAGCCATTGCGGCATATTCGCTTTAATAGAATAATCGATATAGGGTGCTTTGATTTATCATTATTAAAAGAACTGAAAAAAGAATTTTTTGCAAATACTTTTATTGGAATTGATCCTTCCATACCAAAGAATTTGGTTGATAATATTGATGGGATTATATGTTACAAAAACTATACAGATAATATTAAATTACCCGATAGCAAATCTGATTTACCGGATTTGATTATCTCAGATCAGACTTTTGAACATATTCCTGAAATAGATAGCTCTTTAAAAAATTTCACTTCACAATTGAGTGACAATTTATATTTTGCAGTCTGCGTGCCAAGTTTGGAAGTACTGATTGAAAAATTGAACTTTCACAACCTAAGCCGGACAAGCCGGAACTAAACAGGAAAACATTTAACTTTCCAATATTATGGAATCACTTACTCAAAGATATTGCGAAAAAATCAGCGGCAT
>Ga0307374_10009167_pt1 | contig 14640 bp, 11 predicted proteins | sample OX3MG_FD_202532 | JGI IMG/M metagenome (GOLD analysis project Ga0307374, IMG submission 202532) | Soil microbial communities from Risofladan, Vaasa, Finland - OX-3 | ecosystem: Environmental > Terrestrial > Soil > Coastal area > Acid sulfate soil | place: Finland: Risofladan, Vaasa | collected... | reverse complement strand
TCCAGAGCGGAGAAGGACGAATTCTGGTTCACAAATTCAGGGCAGCGATCCACCTTAGAAAGACCGAATTTCTGTCTAAACAATGGGGAGCACCTCAACCGCTATACTTTTCGCGCGCCGATGTCACCCGCGATTCCCGCCCATCATCACTACCTGTAGGAGGATTCTTCCATGTCATCTGAAAATACAAAGAAGTGTGCGCACCCGAACTGTAGCTGCCAAACTTCCGACAAGTATTGCAGCGCCCAGTGCGAAGCAATGGAAAAGACGCCCGACATCGATTGCCGCTGCTCCCATCCCGGATGCAAAGGCCGCGCCCACTAGCAAAATCGCAAATCTAGTCGGGCTGCTCTGGCGCATAAAAAAAATCGGCTCCTTCAGGTTTTTTCGCGCCCCTGAAGGTTTCCTAACTGACGCTCCCCCTAGCGCGAGGCGCTCTTCCCCTGATCCTTCCGCTCGGAGAAGAGCGCGATCATTTCGCGGTTGAACGCCGGAATATCCGACGGTTGGCGGCTCGAGACCCAATTGCCGTCGCGCACCACCTCTTTGTCCTTCCACTCGGCGCCTGCATTGCGAATGTCGTCCTGAATGGTGTGATAGCTCGTCATCGTTCGCCCCTTCACCAGTCCGGCGGAAACCAGCAGCCACCCGCCGTGACAGATCACCGCAAGCGGTTTTCCGGCTTTTTCGGTGCGTCGAACAAATTCCTGCGCTTTTGGTTCGACGCGCAACTGATCCGCATTCAACGCTCCTCCGGGCAGCAGGACCGCTTCGAAGTCATCCGGATTGGCCTTGTCCAGCGTGATATCCACTTTCACGTGAATGGTTTTTTCATCGTGCTTCATGGCCTGCACCGTGCCTGCCTTCGGCGCAATCACGGTAGTCACCGCGCCCGCTTCGTCGAGCGCTCTGCGTGGTTCCACCAGTTCCGTCTCTTCGAAATCGTCGCTCACCAGAATAGCGACGTGCATCTGCTTCAATTTCGCTTCTCCCATTGAATCCTCCTTGGCTGTGTTCCACAACGCTCGCAAATAACGAGCGCGCCGACAATCAGGAATTGTGTTGATAACCGCGGGATGTTCGCTGTAGGGGTGCAGTCGAGCCAGAGTTGAACTTCACAGCGCTTTGCGAATTCGCCACATTGCGTAGGCGACGCCGGCCCAGATAAGCGTCGCGCCGCCAATCACAAGCCACGCGCGATGACCTGGCAAAAACCGCCATACAACCACCGCAAATACGAACAAGGCGATGCTTCCTGTCGCGGCTCCTGCGGCATCGACGCCCGCGGCTTCCCGCCCGCGAATCGTGCCATGCAATCCCAGTTTCTCCTTCTTTTCCCGTTCGTGTTTCTCGATCAGCGTTACGCTGGCGGGAAGAATCGCTGGAAACGCCAGAAATAGCCCGCCGATTCCCGGCCCGAACTTCGTCGCGATGAGTCCTGTGAGCGCCGTCACAATTCCTCCGCACACGAATCGAATCGCATATTCGTGAACCTTCGTTTCCTTCAGCGCGGCTAGGTTCAATGAGGCTTTCATGGTGTTATCGCAGAAAAGCGAACCAAATTCCGAAAGCCGCCGCGAACCACAGAACCATCGGCACGCTGCTCGCCAGTTTCGCTGGCCATTTTTTGCGTATCATCAGCCAGCACACCGCCGAAGCGTAAAGAAAAAACGCAACCACGCTGGCCATCATCGAACGCGCCTCAACCGAAGCGTACCCTCTTCCACCAGCCATCACCGAGAGGCCCAGCGTCGCCAGTGCAATCGATGGCGCTGCACCGAAAAGTCCAGAAAAGCTTTTCGGCTCAAACAGATCCCCGAGCACCGAAAACACAGATACGGCGCTGCCGCCAATCAATACACGAACAAGAATTTGTTTTAGCAAAGTGCGCACCCCGGATTCTTAGGGTTTCTGTGACCCTGCCAGGAATAGAGGAAGTCAACAGAGCCAACGCTATTCAAAGGGCTGCCGGGCTGACCTCAAAAGCAGAAGGCCCGCCTCGCGACGGGCCTTCGGGGGAGAAAAGCTCCAAGGCCATGCGCGGATGGCCAAGAAACCCTTCTACGAAGTGGAGTCTATGAGACCTGAGTAAACGAAGTCAAGCGGTAAGCACGCACAAAACCATGGAAAACAGAGGCTTAGTTTACAGCGGAATAGGCGGGGAAACCGCCTATGCGAATCACAGTCTAGTACAAGTCCTTTATATTTATGGGCTTACTAGATAGCCCCAGCTGAATGATTTCCAGGTCCTCGGGTCGGTCGAATACCTGCCCGGGCCACCTCCGCTTGATCAGCAGCCGCATCCCCGCGAAAAACAGCCCGCCCAGCAGGGCGAATCCGCATATTTCCCCCGCGCCGACAATCGTTCCCACAATCATCGTGCCCATCGAAGGCTCATGCGTCTTGTGAAAAATCGGCGCGTCCCAGATAACGGTCATCCCGGAATGAACTTGCGCAAGCAGCGTGTCCGCCACGGTTTTCGACGGCGCACCCGAAAGCAGCGCCACGGTCGTTCCATCCCGTTTCATATACAGCGGTGCCTCTTTTTTGGAGGCGTTCTTCGTCACGCCAACGATATCGATCTTGTGCGACAGTTTTTCGACCTGTGCGGCGGCAATCTGCGGCGTGGGATAGTCGGCGATCAAAAGCGTCGCTTCGTGATCTTGCAAACGATAATGCGCCAGTTCCGCCTCCGCGCCCATTTTGAAGCCCAGCCAGTCGCCGCTAGACAACGGCAAAAAATGCCGCAAAGCGACAGGGCCCAAAATGTAGTGGTCCGACCGCGGCACAAAATCATCGGTAGGCAGTCGTTGCGGCAGCGCCGGATATGTCCCGAATGCCGCGTGTCCCCCCGCTTGCGCAATCAGCATTTCAATTGCATCGTGGAATCGCCCAACGTCTTTGGCGTCGAATTCGAGAACCAGGTTGCCGGTTAGCGCCAGCGCCCGATCCCGCGACATTGACGAGTGCTTGGTGAACTTTGCCTGCGCCATGTCCTGCGTGCGGAAATACGAATATGCTCCGTAAGAGCCTGATGGATCCCCAAACGAATACGCGGTCGCAACCAGTGCCTCGGTCCCGCGCGTGTACGTTCGCCGCTCCGTGGTCTTCAGACCGTATTCCTTGAGCGCCGCTGCTTCTTGTCCGCCAATTTGGGTTTTCGACTCTGTCGAACGCCAATTCGACGTGGACGCCGGCAGGATTCCTTGCGCCCGCGCGGAGGACGCCGCGAGCAGCGCCATCACAGCGCAGAATGGCAAAATGCGGAGCGCCAGCGCGGGCTTCATGGTCTGGATCCATCCTTAGATTAGTTTCATTGTACAACGGAAAGGTTATCTCTGCGCGCGTGTCGAGCTTGCCGGGGTGGGCTGGCGGTCGCTCACCAGCGTCTGTTTCCGCCGGTCATAATTGAGGCTGTTCAAGCTCGATAAGTAGTTCTCAACCCCGCGAAAAATCCCTTGTGCGATCCGCTCCCGCTGCGCGGGCCTTTCGAGCATCCGCTCGTCGGTCGGGTTGCTCAGAAATGAAATTTCCGAAAGCACCGACGGCATGTTCGCGCCGATCAAAACCACGAACGGCGCTTTTTTCACGCCGCGGTTTCGCTCCGCCGTGCTGACTTGCCGTAGTTTGCCGGTCAGGGAATTCTGAATATCGGTCGCCAGCTCGCGCGATTCTTCAATCTTGTCGTTGCGCGCGATTTTCTGGATCAGGCCCTGCAATTGGTGAATCGACGCATCCGACAGTGCGTTTTCGCGCGACGCGGTTTCGAGCGCATCCGGAGACGACGTGAAATTCAAATAATACGTTTCAATTCCGCGCGCCTGTTCGTCATGGCTCGAATTCGCGTGGATGGAAATAAACAAATCCGCGTTGGCCTGATTCGCAATCGCCGTTCGTTCTTCGAGCGGCACGAACACGTCCGTTTTGCGCGTGTAAATCACCTGCGCGCCCGGCAATTTCTCGTGAATCAACTTGCCCAATCGCAGCGCGACATCCAGACAAACGTTTTTTTCCAACACGCCGTGTGGCCCAATCGTTCCCGTGTCGTACCCGCCGTGGCCTGGATCAATCACGATGCGGTCGATTTTCAATCCCAGCGCGCGAGTCAAGGAACGCGAGCCGTCGCGCGTCGGGCTATCCGCATGCAAGGGAATCGCCGTATACGTCCGCGCGGGGCGATCGGAATGCCGCGGCTCTGCGCCGTTTGCATTCGGTCCGCCCGCTGTTGCGTCCTGCGTGAGCGGCACTTCCACTTTTTCCGTCGCGGCATGCAACGGAGCCGGAAGCGTTGCCTTCGTATCCCCGGCCAGCCGGACGGGTGCCGCTTCGCTGGCCGCTGGCGTTTTCGCGCTCGCGTCCGTCACCGCGCCATGAACATCAATCACCAGCCGGTACGGATTGGGCAGCAGAAACGCCGAATATCCTTCGATGCTCCGTACGTCCAGAACCAGCCGCACGACGCCTGTTTTGTTTTGCGCCACGCGCACGCTTTTCAGAAATCCACTTTGTACGGCGAGTTCTTTATCCGTCAGCGAGTGCCCCAGATGCGCTTTGTAAAGATCAAAATAAATCCGATCGGGATTCTTGATTCGCGCCGATTGGTATTTCACGGCGCCATTCAAATCCACCACCACGCGCGTGTAATCGTCCGCATTCCACGTGCGAATCGCGGTTACGCTCGACGGCCCCGTGCTCTTGGCCCCGTCCGGTATTTCCTCGGATACGTACTCGGGCTCGGACACCGGAATATTTCTGGTCACATGCCGATCTGAAGCAGCCTCGGACGGAGCCGCACGCGGCGGATCCTCAGCGCCAGAATTATCCGCGAGCTTCGCCGGTCCCGCGGCAATTTCCCTCAGTTCTTTTCGCGCATCGCTGGCCTGCTCGGAATGCGGAAAACGCTGGAGATACATCGTGAACGCGTTTTTCGCTTCCGTTTTTTCGCCGAGGTGGTCCTTCTCGATTTTGCCGATTTGGAAAAGCGCATCGGCGCGAAACTTGTTGGTAGGATATTGCGACACCAGAAATTTATACGTCACCACCGACGACTGGTAATACATACCGTTAAAATCATCGCCCATGTCGTTATAAAGCTGCGCGACCGCCTCCAGCGCCAGCGTCGTTTCCGGCGCGGACGCCGTCAGCAGATAAACCCGGCGGTACGCCGCCACAACTTTTTTGTACTCGGCCAGCGTCCGGCTATCTTTGGGTTCCGCGTCGAGCGATTCGCGCATCCGCTGCGCTTTGGCGTATTGCGTTTTCGCCTGCGCGTGTATCGAAGCTTGCGCTCGCGCGGAGGGCGCGGAAAACAAAACGCAGAACAGCGCCACTGGCGCGACGCATGCCACTACGAGCCACTTGGAAAAGTTTTTATTCGGGATTCGCCCGCGTTGCTTCATTCGTTTGTGAACACGATCCGGCCGCTTTTGCCTGTCACTTCGCGGATCTCAAAACGATGGAACTCGCCTGTCGGCGAGTGTCCTGGGCCGGACTGGAAGTAGGTGTTGGTCACTTTTCTCACATAGGCGCGCGTTTCGGGATACGCGGGCACTCCGCCGTAACGCGCCACGGCCTGCTCGCCCGCATTGTATGCCGCGAGCGAATCTCGCAGGTTGCCGTGATAGCGGTTCAGCAGTTCCCGCAAATACCGCGTTCCGCCCTCGATATTCTGGGCGGGGTCAAACACGTTGCCCACACCAAAACGTTCTGCCGTGGACGGCATCAATTGCATCAATCCAAATGCTCCCTTGCGCGATACCGCGTTCGGATTCCAGCCCGATTCGTTCTGGATTACCGCCTGCACCAGCGCAGGGTCCACGTGATTCCGCTTCGCGGCGGCGTTCACCACCTTTTCGAGCTTCATCGGCGGCGTTACCATCCCCGCATTCTGGTCTCGGCCCGAAATGCGCCGAGCCTTCATTCGCGGACTCGCGTTCACGTAGACAACCGTCCCGTTCCTGTCGACATAGGATGCAATCTGGGCCTGTGTAGGCTGTACAAAACACAGGCCCGCCGAAGCCAGGATCGCCCAGGCAAGGATGCGTCCTCCGGTACCTCTAAGGGAAAGGCAGAACATTTATGCTTCCTCACAAACGACACACCCGCGACCGGGCCTGCCTGCGCACGCAGGAAATAAGGCTCTCCCGGCAACGTTTCTAGCGCTTGTAAGGAATTATAACATCCGCTCGATGAGCGGATAGACTTGCGCGATGGCAGTTTCGATACCAGCAACATCCTTGCCTCCGGCTTCGGCCAGGTCGGGCCGGCCGCCTCCGGAGCCCCCTACCAGTTTAGCGAGTTCCTGGACCATCTTCCCGGCGTGCAGCCGGTTCGTCAAGTCTTTAGTAACGGCCGTAATGAGAGATACCTTACCGTCCTCCCCCGCCGCCAGGAATACCACCCCCGAACCCATCTTCTGCCGCAGACCGTCGGCAAGCTGCCGGAGGGCCTCCCGGTCGAATTCGGGTACCCGCGCGGCCACCACGCGGACGTCTTTCACGGTCCGCGCCCCTTCCAGGAGGGAATCGGCCATCGAAACCGCTGACTTCCGTTTTAGCCCTTCGAGCTGCTTTTCGAGCTGCTTGGTGGTTTGGGTGAGTTTTTCGACGGCTTCGAGCACCTTGTCCTCGCCGATGTTCAACATGCCCGCGAGCGTCCGCAGCGTCCCCAGCGCTTGCTGATACTGCGCCAGCGCCGCGTCTCCGGTCATCGCCTCAATGCGTCGGACGCCGGCGGCGACGGATTGCTCCATCGAAATTTTGAAGACGCCGATTTCGCCCGTTCGCGCGACGTGCGTGCCGCCGCAAAGTTCCTTGCTGTAAAAACCGCGCGGATAGGCGGCGTCGCCAATGGTGACCACGCGGACGTTCTGCTCCGGATATTTGTCGCCGAAAAAAGCGAGCGCGCCGGAAGCGAGCGCGTCGTCGATATTCATGATGTCGGTCTGCAACGGAAGATCGCGCAGAATTTCTTCGTTCACTTGCAGCTCGATTTCCTGCAATTCCTCGGGTGCGAGCTGCGCGAAATGGCTGAAGTCGAATCGCAAATGATCCGGCGCGTTCAGTGAACCGGCTTGTTTCACGTGCGTGCCCAGAATATTTCGCAGCGCCGCATTCATCAGGTGCGTGCCCGTGTGATTGCGCATGATGCGCGCGCGGCGCGCGGCGTCGGCGACGGTCGAGACGCGGTCGCCCACAACCAAATCTTCTTTCGCGACAATTCTGTGCGCGATCAATCCCGCCACGGGATAATACGCGCCGCGCACTTCCGCGACCGCGAGCGACATATCGTTGTCGTACAGCGCTCCCGTGTCCGCGACCTGTCCGCCGGACTCGGAATAAATCGTCGTGCGGTCGAGTACGATTTCCGCTTCCTCGCCCGCTTTGAGTTCGTTCACCTGTCCGTTCTTCGTGACAATCGCCTCGATGTGGCAATCGCGCGTCGTGGTGCCAAAATAAAAATCCGGCTCCGTCGTGAATGTGTTCGCGAGCTTCGTATACACCGGCCTCGCCGCTTCCTTGTGCGCGCCTTTCCAGGAGGCCTTCGAGCGTTGCTGCTGCTCCTCCATGGCATGGTCGAAGTCGTCCCAGTCAACCTGCACTCCTGCGTCGCGCGCGGCGTCTTCGATAAAATCGCGCGGCAGCCCGAACGTGTCGTAAAGGCTGAAAGCCTTCGCGCCGGAGAGTTCGGGACGATAGTGTTGCTCGAAATACTTCCTCATTTTTAGGGCTGACTCATCAACAACCAAAGTCGCGCCGTGTGCGCGCCACGGGTCAGGGGCGTCGTTTGGCAAAATGTAGTCGATGTCGCGCTGAGCAAATTCACGGTCAAATCCGACTCCTTCGGTCTGGAGAAAGGCGTCAAGGCAAGCCTTCTTTGCGTTTCCTCTGGCCGACGTGATTAGCTCTCCGAGTTTTTCGGAAGCAATTTCAACCGTCCGTCCGAATTTGTTTTCTTCGGTCAGTATGGTTTCTGAGACTCGCGCAATTACTTCCGGCAGTTCCGGGTACGCCTCGCTCATAAGATCGCAGACTGCCTGGGCCATTCGAAAAAGAAAGGGCTGTTTATATCCCCACATCTGACCGTGCCGGATGGCGCGACGCATGATCTTACGGAGTGTGTAACCACGCCCCTCATTTGATGGTTGAACACCATCGGCGATAAGGAACGTCGCAGCTCTCGCGTGATCGCTGATGATTCGAAGAGAGGGCGAGATACTCGGATTCTTGCCGGGATCAATGCCAATTAGTGCGGACGCTCTACTTATCAGCGGAACAAATAAATCGGTGTCGAAGTTGCTGATTTTGTTTTGGAGGACGGCGGCGACGCGCTCTAGGCCCATGCCTGTGTCGACGGACGGCTTGGGGAGGGGATTGAGCTTGCCGCTGGCGTCGCGATTGAACTGCATGAAAACCAAATTCCAAATTTCGACGTAGCGGCCACAGTCGCAGGGGAATTTGCAGTCAGCGTGGCCCTGATCAGACGCGGCTGGACCCATGTCGTAATGAATTTCGCTGCAGGGGCCGCAAGGGCCTGTGTCGCCCATGGCCCAGAAATTTTCTTTCAGGCCAGGGATTTCAATCACGCGGTCCTTGGGCGCGCCGGTTTGAATCCAGAGTTTGGCGGCATCGTGGTCAGGCTGCAAATTGTCGTGGCCGCCGAAAACGGTAAAATATAATTTTTCGACCGGAATGCCGAACCATTGCGGCGAGGTGATGAGTTCCCAGGCGAAGGCGATGGCGTCTTTTTTAAAATAATCGCCGAAGGAAAAATTGCCGAGCATCTCGAAAAAAGTGTGGTGGCGATTGGTGAAGCCGACGTTTTCGAGGTCGTTGTGCTTGCCGCCGGCGCGCACGCATTTCTGGCAGGTGGTGGCGCGTTTGTAATCGCGCTGCTCGAGGCCGAGGAAAACGTCCTTGAACTGATTCATTCCGGCGTTGGTGAACAGCAGCGTGGGATCATTCGCCGGGACGAGCGACGAGCTGCGCACGATTTTGTGGCCGCGCTCCTCGAAAAATTTCAGGAACGTCGCCCGAATTTTATTTCCCGGCCACTTCAGTTCTTCCGCGTTCAATCTGTCCTCACAAGTTCGAATTCCGCCCGCCGCAGGCAGGCGAAGCGCTTCATTATCGCAGACACATTCCGCGCCCGCAATGCGCCCCGTCGTCTCGGCGTCGTGCGGCGGCGCCAATTTTCCTTCGCGCTGCGCGATTTGGATCGTCGCCAACGAGAGAGATAAAATAATGAAACTAAGGTCGATTAGAAATGGGGTCGCTCCTTTGTTTTGTATGAGTTACGTGCGTTCCTAATCGCGGATAGGGCCGATTAGAAATTGGCCTGAAAGATGGTTTTTGATTGGGGAGTTCTGTTCGCGGGCCATTGTGCTGCCTTACCGCTTGCATCGAACGGCTGGCCTCTGAATCAGCGTAGCACAAAAGCGGGGATTTTTCAGGTTGCGGTGTCTGTAAGAGACCACACAAACGTGGAGGCGGGGGCATCGCACGACGCCGCGCATTCGCGCGGCGCGGCCCGACGTTAGTCGGGCCCTACAGAAGCAAAGGCAATGATGGCGCGGTTGCGGCGTGGCGCCGCGTTTGCCAGCAAGCGAGAGGGTTGGCGCGAGTGAGGTGCAAGGGTACGCGTGCTCCCGTCGACGTGCAGGATCATCCCGGTCGACAGCGCGAAAACTTCGCGCGAAATTCCGCGCTTGACCGCTCCCCGATGGAATGATATTTGTTCGGCAACATCGGGACCCTGCTTGAGCAGTTTTTTTCAGGACGAATGATATTTGAATGCACGGATCGCATCCTCACTTGGAGGTGAGATATGGCGCGTCCCACGGGAGTAACAATTCTTGCAGTGCTGAGTTTTCTTGGCGCGGGTTTATGCCTGCTGGGGGCAGCGGGAATGTTCCTGCTGGGAACGTCTGGACTGGCAACAATGGGGGCGCAAGGCAGGTCGATGGGTCCGCTGGCCGCTATGGGCGCTTTTGCGGGTATCGCGTGTCTCGTGCTGGCGGTTCTTTATGTCGTCAACGGAGTCGGCCTGTGGAAGCTGCAAGGATGGGCCCGCATGCTAACGATAATTCTGTTGGTGATCGGCATCGTTTTTGGCGTACTCGGGATCGTCAGGTCGCTGGCCCCCTTGATGGTCGGTATGCTTTTGTTTCATGTAATTCTGATCGCGATCAATGCGTGGATTGTGATGTACCTGTTCAAGCCGCGCGTGAAGCAGGCGTTTGGCGAACGCTCCGCGTAGCATTTTTTCGGCGCGCGTTTTTGGCGCCGAGCCGTGACGAGCGGGCGGAATCCGCAAGCGTTTGTTCGCGGTGAATTCCGACAAGCATTTTGTGATGCTTCGCTAATGCACGGCGCGCTTTTGAACCGTTTGTTTTGTCGTAAGCGAGAATCTTGGCTCCGCGTCGCCGCCTTCAAGGATGAGGCGCGCAACATGCTCGCCCAGCGCGGGGCCGTGTTTGAATCCGTGGCCTGAGCCGCCGCCGACGAGCCAGACGTTTTCAAAATCCGGATGGCGGTCGATTAAGAAATCGCCGTTTGAGGTGTTTTCGTACTGGCAGACGCGGGACTCGAGCACGGGCGCATCGCGGAGGGCAGGGAAGCGGAGGCGCAAATAATCGCGCACGAGCGAAAGAGTTTCTCCCGCAACGCGGTCGGCGCTATTGGGATCGATGGACGCGCCGTGACGATCACTCGCTATTTTGATGCCGCGGTTTTCGAGATCGGGCATGCCGTAAATCTCTTTGCCAACGTCGAGCCAGGTTGGAAAATTCCCCACGGCGTAGCTCTTGTCGCCCGGCGGCACGCCGAAAAAATACACTTCCTGGCGCGACGGGAAAATCCTGTGGCCGAGAAGCTCCGGGAAAACCCTTGGCAGCCACGGGCCGCAAGCGAAAACGTACGTTGTCGCTCGCAGGGCCTCGCCACTCCACGTCGCGAGCGAATCGACGTGGCCGCGCCCCGCCGGCGCTTCCACTTCCGCGATTTGATACGTGCCGCCGGCCCTCTGAAATTCCTCAACGACTTTCTGCACGGCGCGCCGCGCCATCAGGACGCCGCTTTCCGGCTCATAAATCGCGAAATCCAGATTGTCGCAGGCAATTTGCGGAAAGCGTCTCTCGATTTCCGCGCGGGCGAGCTTTTTGTGCGGGACGCCAAGCTTCGTAAGAGTCGTCAGGGTGTCGCCGGCGATTCGTTCGTTTTCGCGCGCCAGCCACAGGACGCCGGTGCGATGGAAGAGCCGCGCGCCGGTTTGCTCGTCGAATTCCTGCCACAATTCGAGCGCCCGCTTCGACCAGCGGGTGTAAATTTCGTCGGCGCCATAACCCATGCGGATGATTCGCGATTCTCCGGACGAGCTGGCGCGGCTGTTGGCGGCGCCGTACGCGTCGGCGAGCAGTACTTTGGCGCCGCGGCGCGCGAGGCGGTAGGCGGTCCACGCGCCGAAGACGCCCGCGCCGATGACAACCACGTCGTAAGTTTGTGATTCACTCATAAAAAGTGGTTTCGCCGGATGCTCTCGGAGTTTCGCGCGCGATTAAAATCCTTCCTGGACTAATTTGTCGACTGTCCATTTTTGGGGCACAGCTTCGGCGCGGCCTTTGAACAGGCTCTCGACGTATTTCGCCAAAATATCGCATTCGAGATTCACGGAGTCGCCGACGGTGATCTCGCGCAGATTCGTGTTCGCGTAGGTGTGCGGGATAATTGCGAACTCGGCGACGCTGTCGTGCCAGCGCGCGACGGTCAAGCTGATGCCATCAACGGCGAGCGAACCTTTCTCCGCGACGTAGCGCCGTAAATCCTCGGGCACGCGAATACCGAGCCACCAATTGTCGCCCTCGGGGTTGATGCGTTCCACGCGGCCAACGGCGTCGACGTGGCCTTGCACGAAATGCCCACCGAGGCGCGCGCCGGCCGGAAGAGGCAATTCGAGATTCACGATGCGGCCAATTGTCGCGCCAGCGAGTGAAGTCTTACGCAGAGTTTCGGCGGAGAGGTCGGCGGAGAAAACAGTTTTGCGAACGTCGACGGCGGTGAGACAGCAGCCGTTGACGGCGATGCTCGCGCCGACTTTGATTTCCGCGGCGATGCTTTTGGCATCGGCCAAGCCAATTTTCAGGCGGCCGCCGTCTTCGTTGCGTTCGAGCGCTTCGATTTTGCCGAGGTGCTCAATGATTCCCGTAAACATCGTGAAAATATCCCTCCACGGCGAAGTCGGGGCCGAAACGGCGCAGGGTTATATTTTGCAGAGCCGGAGTTTTACCAATTGGCCGCGCACGGTGCCGCGCAACCGGCATAGTGACGGTGCCGAGTATTTTGGGCGCGTAAAACAGAATCATTTTGTCGACGAGGTCCGCTTCGAGCATCGCACCGTTCAGCGCGCTTCCTGCTTCGAGTATCACACTGAGAATTTCGCGCTTGCCGAGTTCGCGCAGCACTTCTCGCAAGTTTACATGGCCGCCGCGCGAGCGCACTTGCACAATCTCGACGCCCGCGATGCGCAGCGATTTGGCCTTCGCGGAATTCGCCGATTGCGTGGTGAAGACGAGCACGTCGTTCTTTGCGGATTTTACCATTTCCGATTTTATGGGCAGACGCAGCCTGGAATCGATGATGGCGCGGAGCAGCGGCCGCCGGCGCGGAAGCGCGGTGCGATCCGTCATGCGAGGATTATCGGCGAGCACGGTGCCGATTCCCGTGAGCAGCGCATCAGAGGCGTGGCGCAACGTCTGAACTTCTTCGCGCGATTCGGGGGAAGTGATCCACGTGACTGTTCCGCCGGGAGACGCAATTTGCCCGTCGAGAGTGAGCGCGGTTTTCAGAGTGACGAACGGCAGCTTCGTGCGAATCCACTTCGCAAAGGCTTCGTTGAGTTTCCGCGCGGCGTCTTCGCGCACTCCGACGATCACTTCAACGCCGGCGCGCCGCAACTCGCGAATGCCGCGGCCCGCGACGGCGGGATTCGGGTCGTGCATCGCAACAACGACGCGCTTCACACCCGCTTCGATGATTGCCTTCGTGCACGGACCGGTGCGGCCCGTGTGGCAGCACGGCTCGAGATTCACGTAAAGCGTTGCACGGCGCGCATCGGCGCGCGCGCGTTCGAGGGCAACAATTTCGGCGTGCTTGCGCGCTTCGTAAGTATGAAACCCGTCGCCAACGACGCGGGCATTTTTCGCGTGGGCGTTTTTCGGGTGATCCTCTTTCACAAGGACTGCGCCGACCATGGGATTGGGGTGCGCCTGCGCGACGCCGCGATGCGCCAGCATCAGAGCGCGCGCCATCCACGCTTCGTCGGCCAGGCGAACGGTGGCGAGATGGATCGTGGGGGCGGTCAAATTGTCAGTCAAAGAGCGAGTTGACGTAGGTTTGCGCGTCAAAGGGCACCAGGTCGTCCATCTGCTCGCCCGTGCCGACAAAGCGGATGGGCAAGCCCAGCTCGCGCGAAATGGCGATCACGATTCCGCCTTTGGCGGTGCCGTCGAGCTTCGTCAGCACGATTCCGGTGATGCCAACGTGACCGGTAAATTCGCGCGCCTGCGTGAGTCCGTTTTGGCCAGTGGTCGCGTCCATCACGAGGAGCACGTCGTGGGGCGCGCCGGGGACGAGCTTTGCGGCGGTGCGCTTCATCTTTTCAAGCTCGGCCATCAAGTTGGATTTTGTGTGCAAGCGGCCGGCCGTGTCGACGATTAGGGCGTCGACATTTTTCGCGCGCGCTGCGGTAAGGCCGTCAAAGACGACCGCGGCTGGATCCGAGCCGGCTTTCTGCTTGATCAATTCGACGCCGGAGCGCTTGGCCCAGACTTCGAGCTGCTCGATGGCCGCCGCGCGAAACGTGTCCGCCGCGCAGAGCATCACGGAGCGGCCTTCGACGCGCAAGCGGTTCGCGAGCTTGCCGATGGTGGTTGTTTTTCCCGTGCCGTTCACGCCAACAACGAAAATCACGCGCGGCGCGGCGACCGCGGCGGAATCGCCATTCTGCGGAACGGGCGCTGCGGCCAGAATTCGCACGAGCTGGTTTTTCAGTTCGAGCTTGAGCGCGGCTGAGCCGGCGAGTTTTTGTTCCGTCACCTGCCTGCGCAGTGACGCGAGCACTTCTTTTGTGGTGCTCACGCCAATGTCGGCGCTCAAGAGAGCCGCTTCGAGCTGCGCGAGCAGCGCGGGATCGACGGGGCGGTCGCCCGTGAGCAATTGCTCAACGCGCGCCGATAGTTCCGTGCGCGTTTTCGAGACGGAGTTTTTCAGCCGTTCGAGGAACGACTCGCTTTTCTCGGGTTTGCCAAAGAGAGTGATCATGCCGCTTCCACCGCATGGGCGGAAACATTCATTCTAGCAGAGGAACGCAGTGGGCTGCTTGTTGTGCGCGCAGAGAGGCTGCCGAGGGGCGGTGATTTTAGCGCAGGAAATGGTGGGGCGGAAACAATTGGGGCAATCTTAGACTGCCATTTCTACTTCGATGACCGACTGGCTCAGCTTTAATTTTCCGACCTCGACTGCGTGTTGGATGGCATGCACGACGTCCGTGTCGAATTTTGTTCCCGCGAGCTGCTGGATGCGGTCCATCGCGTATTCCAGGTCCATCGCGGATTGATAGGGCCGGTTGGTGGTGATGGCATCGAAC
>Ga0307374_10009164_pt1 | contig 14641 bp, 15 predicted proteins | sample OX3MG_FD_202532 | JGI IMG/M metagenome (GOLD analysis project Ga0307374, IMG submission 202532) | Soil microbial communities from Risofladan, Vaasa, Finland - OX-3 | ecosystem: Environmental > Terrestrial > Soil > Coastal area > Acid sulfate soil | place: Finland: Risofladan, Vaasa | collected... | reverse complement strand
ATTTTGATGCGCAGCTCTTCATCGAAAACGGCACTCCCGGAACCCGCGCGACCGAGGACGGCTGGCTCAACCGCACCCTGGCGGCGCTGCCTGGCCCGCGCGGGCCAGCCGAGGCGGTCGCCGTCGGCCCGGTACTGCCGTTCATGCTCAAGGGCAAAATGCCGGCAGCCAACCTGCCGCTCGGCCCGGCCGCCGGCCGCAAGCTGCCGATCGACAGTCCAGAGATCGCCGGCGCGTTCGACCAGCTCTACCTGGGCACTGGCGCGCAGGCGCATGCCTATCGTGAGGGTCGCGCGGCGCGGGCCGAGCTCAGAGCCGATATGGCGCCCGAACAGCAGATGGCGGATAAAGGCGCGCCGCCAGCGAATACCTATCCGGCGATAGCGGCGCGGCTGGCCCGGCTGATCGGGCAGGACCGCCGCATTCGCCTCGCCTTTACCGCCCTCGGCGGGTGGGACACGCATGTCAACCAGGGCAGCGACAAGGGCCAGCTGGCCAACCACCTGCGCCCGCTCGGCGACGGGCTCGCTGCGCTGGCGCAGAATCTCGGCCGCGATTGGGACGACACCGTCGTTGTCGTGGTCTCCGAGTTCGGTCGCACCGCGCGCGAAAACGGCAACCACGGCACCGATCACGGCCACGGTAATGTGATGTGGGTGCTCGGCGGCAGGGTTGCCGGCGGCCGCGTCTACGGCGAATGGCCGGGGCTCGGGCCGACCCAGCTGCACCAGAACCGCGACCTCGCGATCACCACCGATTACCGCGACGTGTTCGGCACGGTGCTGGCTCGTCACCTGCGCCTCGGCGACCCGCAGCTCGCACAAATTTTTCCCGGCCTGCCGCCCGCACACGCTAATCTTGCCGCTCTCGTGGAGGCATGATCGGCGGGGCTGGCATGGCGGTCGACAACCCGTTTTTCGAGGATTGGGACACCCCGTTCGGGCTGCCGCCGTTCGACCGCATCGCGCCCGAGCATTTCCCGCCGGGGTTCGACCGGGCCATGGAAGAGCATGCGGCCGAAATCGCCGCGATCTCGCGGTCGAGCGAGTCGGAGGGCTTTGGCAACACGATCGAGGCGCTGGAACGCGCCGGGCGGCTGCTCGACCGGATTGTCAGCGTCTTCCACAACCTCAACGCCAGCGCGACCAGTGACGCGCTCGACGCCGTCGCGCGCGACTATGCGCCGAGGCTCGCCGCGCACCAGAGCGCGATCATGCTCGATGCCGGGCTGTTTGCCCGTATCGACGCGCTTTATCGGCGGCGCGAGGAGCTGGGCCTCGGAGTCGACCAGATGCGCGTCCTCGAGCGCTGGCGTGTGCGGTTTGTCCGCGCCGGCGCGCTGCTCGGCCCTGAGCACAAGGCTCGGATGACCGAGATCACCGCCCGGATGGCGGCGCTGCACACGCTGTTCGGGCAGAACGTGCTTCACGACGAAGACGAATGGCGGCTGGTGCTCGACGAAGGCGATCTCTCGGGCCTGCCCGATTTCGCTCGCGCTGCGGCGCAGGAAGCGGGTGCCGAGCGTGGCCTTGACGGCAAGTGTGCGATCACGCTGGCGCGTGCCTCGGCTGAGCCGTTCCTCACGTTCTCGGCGCGCCGCGACCTGCGCCGGTTGGTCTACGAGGCGTGGGCGGCGCGCGGCGAGTATCCTGGCGCTCACGACAATGCGCCGCTGATCCGCGAATTGCTGGAATTGCGCGCCGAGCAGGCGCAGCTGCTCGGTTATGCCAACTACGCCGACTACCGCCTCACCGACACGATGGCCGGCACGCCCGCGGCGGCAGAAAAGCTGCTGCGCCAGGTGTGGGGGCCGGCGACGCGAAAGGCCGTGGCCGAACGCGCCGAGCTGACCGCGGCGGCGCGCGCGGACGGGCTCAACGAACCGATCGCGAAATGGGATTGGCGCTATTACGCGGAAAAGGTCCGACAGGCCAAGTACGACCTCGACGAAGCGGCGGTGAAACCGTATTTCGTGCTCGACGACATGGTCGCCGCCGCGTTTGACACCGCCAGCCGACTGTTTGGGGTTCGCTTTGTCGAGCGGCACGATTGTACGCTGTACCATCCCGATGTACGCATATACACGGTAGAGGATGCCGGCGGTCGCGCGATCGGGCTTTTCCTGCATGATAATTTCGCTCGGCCCGGCAAGCGCTCTGGTGCGTGGATGAGCAGCTATCGCGATCAGGAAAACCTCGACGGCGAGGTGCTGCCGATCGTCGTCAACAACAACAATTTCGCCAAAGGCGACCCAACACTCTTGAGCTTCGACGACGCGCGCACGCTGTTTCACGAATTCGGTCACGGGCTGCACGGGCTGTTGAGCCAGGTGCGCTACCCGTCGCAGTCCGGCACCTCGGTGCGCCGCGATTTCGTCGAGTTCCCGTCGCAGATCTTTGAGCACTGGGTGTCGACGCCTCAGATACTGCGCCGCTATGCCCGGCACTGCGAAACCGGCGAGCCGCTGCCTGACGCGGTGCTCGAGCGGCTGCTTGCGGCGCGCAATTTCAACCAGGGGTTCGAGACGGTCGAATACACCGCCTGCGCGCTGCTCGATCTCGATCTGCACACCGAGCCGGTGCCAGGCAGCATCGACATCGCCGGGTTCGAGCGGGAGTTCCTGGCCCGCATTGGCATGCCGGCAGAGATCGGACTGCGACACCGGCCGGCGCATTTCCAGCACCTGTTCGCGGGTAGCGGCTATGCTGCGGGGTATTACGCTTATCTATGGGCCGCGGTGCTCGACAATGACGGATATGCTGCGTTCCGCGAAGCCCGCGACCCGTTCGATCCCGACCTCGCGGCGCGGCTCAAGGCGATATACAGCGCCGGCGACAGCGCCGACCCGATGGCGTTGTACCGCCAGTTCCGCGGGCGCGACCCGGAGGTCGCGGCGCTCTTGGCCGAGCGCGGGCTCGATGGCTGACGCCTATGGCTGCTGTTGCCGCCGGGCGCTGGACCGCGCACCGTTTCCGGCAATCGGTCCGGTGATCGGTGCCCGACGACTGCCGCGAGGTGCTGGCAGTGTATCGGTCGTATCGCGCCTTCTGGAGGCGCGGGGGTCAGCGGCGGCAGCCGTACCTCTGTTCCAAATGGACGAGATAGGCGATGCGTTCGCGCTCGGCAGGCGACAACGGCACAGCCGCGTCGACATCGTACATGCAACCGGCATTGCCGAAGGTCGAGATTGCGCGCTGCGTCTTGAAGCAATACCCGGCGCTCTTGTAAATCTCGTTGCGCTGGTACCAGAACTGATCGCAGCTTTGCGCATAAGCGGTCCCGGCGGAGACGATCGCGGTCGCGCCGCAGAGGCACAATGCGATGGCGGCGAGCGAGGGGCGCATGAGCTTCCTCATCGTTTCTGTCCGGACCGGCCCGCGGCGGTCCGATCCGCTCAGAAATCGTATAGCCGGGCCGGGTTTTCGACGAGGATCTTGCGGCGCACCGCTGCGTCTGGCGCCCACAGCCCGAGCTGGTTGAGCGCCAGGCCGTCATCGATGTCGTAGGACGGAGCGATCTCGCTGAGCGCCTTGGCGGGCGACGCTGGGTGGGCTGGGTGCGGCCAGTCGGTGCCCCAGACGATCCGGTCAGGGTTGGCGGCGATCAGCGCGCGGGCGAGCGGCGCGCAATCGGCGTAATCCGGGGCCTTGGCCGAGTTGCGGTAGTGTCCCGAGACCTTGACGTAGGCCTTGCCCGTGCGGACGAGCGCCAGCAGCGCCGCAAAACCGGGCTGCCCGGTGCCAAGCGCCGCCTGGGCGCCGCCGAAATGGTCGAGCACGATCGGCACGCTGAGCTGCATGACCTCGTCATGCAGCGCCGCGACGACATCGAGCCCGGTATAGACCTGCACGTGCCAACCGAGCGGCGCCACACGCGACGCCGCCTCGAGCAGGTTGCGGCGGGCGATGTCGGGATTGCTTTCGCCGGCTGTCGCCAGATTGACGCGCACCCCGCGAATGCCGGCCTTGTGCATATCGGCGAGCGCCGCGTCAGTCGTTGCCGCATCGATCACCGCGACGCCGCGGGCCCGCGCGCCGATTTGGCGCATGCCGTCGAGCGTGCAGGAATTGTCGGTGCCGTAGACGCTCGGCTGCACGATCACGACCCGCGAGATACGCAGCGCCCGGTGCAGCTTGCGTAAATCGTCGGCGCTGGCCGGCGGCGGTGTGTAGCCGCGCGCTGCGGCGAACGGAAACTGGGCCGGGTCGCCGAACACATGCACATGGCAATCACAGGCGCCGCGCGGCACCGAGAAATTCACCGCGGTGCGCGGCTGCGCCGCGACCAGCGTCCGGCCGTGCGCATCGGGCGATGGCACCGCCGCCGCACCGCGCCGTGTCCGGCTCGGCGCCTTCGGCGCGGCGGTGCGGGCGTGCGGCTTGGCCGCCGCCGCGGATCCACCCGTGCGCGCAGGCGGCGGCGCGGGTCTTGCCTCCGGCGCGTCGTGCCACAGCGCGATCCCGCCGGTCAGCCCGTCGACGTTCGACACCGTGCTGACATCGGCGGGCAGCTCGAAATTGATCTTTTTGGCGTTGCCGCCGCCGAGATAGAGGTGATCGAAATTGACCACCGTGCGCAGGATGTCAATGACCCGGGCGACGCGCTTGTTCCACGCCTTGCGGCCTTTCTTGGTCAGCGCCGCATTGCCGATATATTCATCGTAGGTTTTGTTGCCGTGAACTGGGTGGTGCGCCAGTTCGAGATGCGGCACGATCCGCCCGTCGGAAAAGATCGAGGTGCCGGCGCCGGTGCCCAGCGTCAGCACCATCTCGACGCCCTTGCCCTTGATCGCGCCGAAGCCCTGCACGTCGGCGTCGTTGAGCACCTTGACCGGCTTGCCGAGAAGCCCGGCAAGCGCGCTTTGCAGGTCGAAGCCGGACCACAGGTCGGTGCCGAGATTGGGCGCGGTATGCACCCGGCCGTCGCGCACCGCGCCGGGAAAACCCACCGAGACGCGATCGAACGGCGCCAACCTGGCGGCGGCGGTTTCGATGACCTTGGTAACCTCGTCGGGCGCCACCGGTGGCGTCGGCGTCGGGACGCGCACCCGCTCGCCGACGATCTGGCCGCGCCCGTCGAGCAGCGCGAGCTTGATGCCGGTGCCGCCGATGTCGACGGCCAGCGTGCGATGGTCAGCCATGGTGATTCCTTCGGCAGCCAGGGGAAGCATCACGATACCTCAGCGACATTACGGAAACCAAAAGTGTTTTTCCTTAACTCTGCGTGCAGCGAGCGGTGCTCACGAGGTTTGCGGCCCCGGGCGTCCGGACGCCCGGGGGGGCGAGCCGCGCCGGGGGCAGGGATTTCACTGGCGCGGCCCGCGCCGATGCTGGTATTCCGCCAGACCGACCCGACAGCCGGAACCCGCCCCATGAAGAATGACAATCGGTCGCGCAACTATCGCAAGGACACGCTGCTCACCCATGTCGGGCGCAACCCCGAAGCGAATCACGGGGTGGTCAACCCGCCCGTCTACCACGCCTCGACAATCCTTTCGAAAAACACCACCGAGTGGGAGGCCAAGCGCGCGGCCCCGCCGTTCAGCGGCGTGCGCTACGGGCTCCACGGCACGCCGGGCACCTTTCCGCTCGAGGAGTTGCTCGCGCGGATCGAGGGCGGCTATCGCGGCATGCTGATGTCGTCGGGGCTGGCCGCGGTCACGGCACCGCTGCAGGCGCTGCTCAGCGCCGGCGACCACTGCCTGATGGTCGACAGCGCGTATGGCCCGGCGCGCAATTTCTGCGAGGGCATCCTCAAGCGCTGCGGGGTCGAGACGACTTATTACGACCCGCTGATCGGCGATGGGATCGAGCGGCTGATGCGGCCCAACACCAAGGTCGTCTACTGCGAATCGCCGGGCTCGCTGACCTTCGAGGTGCAGGACATCCCGGCAATCGCCGCGGTCGCGCACCGACACGGCGCCAAGGTGCTGATGGACAACACCTGGGGCACGCCCTACCTGTTCCGTTCGTTCGAGCACGGGGTCGACGTGTCGATCCACGCCGCGACCAAATACATCTGCGGCCATTCCGACGTGATGCTCGGCGCGGTCATCTGCAACGAGGAGACGTTTCTGCCGGTGCGCTCGGCAACTGCGCAGATCGGCCATTGCGCCGGCCCCGACGACGTGTTCTTCGCACTCAGGGGCATGCGTACCCTGTCGGCGCGGCTCGAACGGCACCAGAGGAACGCGCTCGAAGTGGCGCGCTGGCTGCAGACCCGGCCGGAAGTGCTGCGCGTGCTCTATCCGGCGCTACCCGAAGACCCCGGCCACGCACTGTGGAAGCGCGATTTTCTTGGCGCCAGCGGGTTGTTTGGGGTGGTGCTGAATCCGGCACCGAAAGAGGCGGTGTACGCAATGGTCGACGCGCTCGACCTGTTCGGCATCGGCGCCAGCTGGGGCGGGTTCGAGAGCCTCATACAGCCGATGTATCCCGAGCGCAGCCGCAGTGCGACGAATTGGAACCCGGGCGGCCCCGGTGTCCGCATTCATATCGGCCTCGAAGACCCGCAAGACCTGATCGCCGACCTAGCCCAGGGGTTCGAGCAGCTGCGCCGGGTGGCCGCCGCCGCGTGATCGCGCGGCCGCATGGGCGGCCATGCGTGCTTGGTATTTCCCATCGTGCTGCGATGCCGGCACAATGGCATGAGTAAAGACCAGAAGCTCCGGGGAGAGCGGAATGGACACGGCGGTGGCGGAACGGCGGATCAATGTTTCGGTCGATGGGTATCTCGATCGCGCACGCGAGATCGTGCCGCTGCTGATCGAGGCGGGCGACGAGATCGAGCACCACCGCGAGCTGCCCGACGCGATCGTCGACGCGATGGTCGAGCGCGGGATCTTCAAGATGCTGCTGCCCAAGTCGATCGGCGGGGCCGAGCTTGACCCGCTGACCTACACTGCGGTGCTTGAGACGCTGGCGGCTGCCGATGGCAGCTGTGCCTGGTCGCTCGGGCAGAATTCGGGCTGCTCAATGACCGCGCCCTATCTCGACCGCGAGATCGCGCGCGAGATTTTCGGCGGCCCGCGCGGCATCCTCGCCTGGGGCCCGGAACTGCCCGGCGCTGGGCGCTGCGTTGCGGTCACGGGCGGCTATCGCGTCACCGGGCAGTGGGGTTTCGCGACCGGAAGCCGCCACGCGACGTGGATCGGCTGCCACGTGCCGGTGTTCGAAGAGGACGGCAATCCGCGCCTTCTCCCCAACGGGCGGCAGGCGGTGCGCACGATGCTGGTGCCGAAAAGCGAGGCGACGATCATCGACAACTGGCAGGTGCTGGGGCTGCGCGGCACCGGCAGCGACAGCTACCGCTTCGACAACCATTTCGTGCCCGAGGCCTATACCGCGATCCGCGACAATGACGCCGAGCGGCACGAGGCGAACCCGCTCTACCAGTTCACCAGCGGCATGATCTACGCGATGAGCTTTTCGCACGTGTCGCTCGGCATCGCTCGTGGCGCCTACGATGCATTCATTTCGATCGCGCGCGACAAGATTCCGCGCGGGTCGAAGGGCACGCTGCGCACCAACAACGTGATCCAGTCGCAGGTGTCGCAGTGCTGGGCGCGGCTGCGCTCGTCGCGCGCCTATCTGCGCGGGGTGATCGCCGAGATGTGGGAAGAGGCGCAGAAGACCGGCCGGATCAGCGCCGAGCACCACCCCGAGCTGCGCCTCGCCTCGACCTGGGCGATTCACCAGGCGCGCGATGTGGTCGCCACGGTCTATCACGCCGCCGGGGCCTCGGCGATTTTCGAATCGAACCCGCTCGAACGAAAGATGCGTGACATACACGCCGGCACCCAGCAGGGCCAGGGGCGGCCGATCCATTTCGAGACGGTCGGCCAGATGCTGATGGGCCTGCCCCCGGAAGGCCGGATGTTTCGGTAGCGGCTTCGGTTACGCCCGGTATTTCGCGAACGCCGCCTCGTCGAATTTGAGGCCGAGGCCGGGAGTGGTCGGCATCGCCAGCAGCCCGCCTTTCGGCTCGGGCACCGCCTCCCATAGCGGGAACAGGCGCGGCATGTACTCGACGGTCAGCCCGTTGGGCACCGCGCCGACTAGGTGCACGTGGATTTCCGGCACGCCGTGGCTGACCACTGGCAGGTTGAACGCCTCAGCCAGCGCCGCGATCTTGAGCCACGGCGTGATCCCGCCCGAGCGCACCTGGTCGATCATCACGATGTCGACCGAGCGCGCCTCGACCATGTGGCGGAACGGGGTGATGCCGTAGAGGTATTCGCCGCCGGCGACCGGGGTCGAAAGTGCGTCGGCGACCCGCGCGAGGCCGGGGAAATCGTCGGCGGTGGTGACGTCTTCGAGCCAGAACAGCCCGACCCCGGCATCCTCGACGCGCCGCCCGATGTCGATCGCCTGCTCGGGGCGCCAGCGCTGGTTGATGTCGCACATCAGATCCATCTCGGGGCCGACCGCCTGGCGGATCAGGACGGCCTGCTCGACCTCGCGCGCCGGAGAGGTGACTCCGGGCAGCCCCAGTTGCATCTTGGCCTGGCGATGGCCTTTGGCGCGCAGCCGCTCGCCGGCGGTGACCGCCTCTTCGAGCTTTAGGCCGCGCCGGAGCGCCCCGCTGGCATAGGTCGCGATATGGTCGCGCCCGCCTCCGAGCAGCCGCCATAGCGGCTGGCCCAGCGCCTTGCCCTTTACATCCCACAGCGCCACGTCGATCGCCGACATTGCCAGCGTCAATATGCCGGCCGGGCCTGACGATCCCGCCGCGGTGCGCAATTTCGCCGCGATGCCTTCGAGCTGCAGCGGATCGTCGCCGACGATGAGCGCGCCCAGCTCGTCGATCGCGTGGCGCAGGGTCCGGGTCAGCGCGCCGCCGAAATAGGCGACGCCCAGCCCTTCGATCCCGTCATCGGTCCTCAGGCGCAGCGTAACGATCGGGTTTTTCGCGTTGGGGTTCTCGGAAAACCCGGCGAGCGGCTCGTCGTTGGGCAGCAGCACGATGTCGGTGCGCAGCGCGGCGATCTTCATCAGCGATACTCCATGCCCTTGTCCTGCGGCGGCAGGTTGAACGCGGGCGGCGGTTGGTGGCCGAGCGTGCCGGGATAGATCGCGTCGTTCGGCGAGCCGTGGCACGCCGACAGCAGCAGCAAGGCGGCGATCGCCGCGACGCGTGCTGCCCGGTGGGCACGCTGACGCACGACAGGGATTCCGATCATTCCAGACCTCCGTCACCCTGAGCCGGCGCGAAGCGCCGTGTCGAAGGACGCATCGTGCCCGCCCCCGCTTGCTACGCCGCGTAGCGGTCGAGCGTCGCCTGATCGAATTCAAGCGACAGGCCGGGCCCGGTCGGCATCGCCAGTTCGCCGTTGTGCTGCACCGGAACCTCTTTGAACATCGGCACCAGCCACGGCATGTATTCGACCGTCAGCCCGTTCGGCGTCGCGCCGATCAGATGCACATGGACCTCGGGGATCAGGTGGCTGACCACCGGCAGGTTGAACGCCTCGGCCATGCCGGCGACCTTGAGCCATTGGGTGATGCCGCCGACCCGCACCAGATCGACCATTGGCACGTCGACCGAGCGCGCCTCCATCATGTGGCGGAACGGCACGATGCCCCAGACATATTCGCCGCCGGCCACCGGGGTCGAAAGCGCATCGGAAATCCGCGCCAGGCCGGGGAAATCGTCGGCGGCGGTGACATCTTCGAGCCAGAACAGTCCGACCCCGGCATCCTCGACGCGCCGCCCGATATCGACCGCCTGCTCCGGCCGCCAGCGCTGGTTGATGTCGCACATCAATTTGATGTCGGGGCCGATTGCCTCGCGGATCTTGACCATGCGCTCGACCTCGATGCGCGGGTTGGTCTCGCCGGGCAGCGCGAGCTGGGTCTTCATCTCTTTCCAGCCCTTGTCCTTCAGCGTCGCCGCGGCCTTGACGACGCGGTCGAGCGAGAGTTCGCGCATCAGCGCGCCCGAGGCGTAGGTCGGTACCCGGTCGCGCCCGCCGCCCAGCAATTTCCACAGTGGCAGGCCCAGCGCCTTGCCGCGAATGTCCCACAGCGCCATGTCGATCGCCGACAGCGCGAGGTGGTAGACGCCGCCCGGCCCGGCCGAGCCGCCGGCCGCCGCCTTGAGCTTGGCATGGATCGCCTCGACCCGGTGCGGGTCGTCGCCGACGATCAGCGCCCCCATCTCGTCGATTGCGTGGCGCAGCGTGCCGGTCAGCGCGCCGCCGAAATAGGCGACGCCGATCCCTTCGCCGGCGTCGCTCGCCAGCCGCAGCCAGACGATCGGGCGCTTGCCGTTCGGGTTGGCGGCGGCGCCGGCGAGCGGCTCATCGGCCGGGAGATTGACGATGCCGCTACGGATGCCGGTCACTTTCATCGCATCACCATGGATTTGGGGAAGGGGAGGTTACAGATCGGCAAGCCGGATCCACGTGCCGAGCGCGGCGCACAACACCACGCCCAGCGCGACTATCGGGATGCTGGCGGTGCCGAACAGCAAGAGCCACAGCACGAAGCCGACGATGCCGGTGAAGATGCCGCCGATCAGCGACGGCATCGAGCGCTTGATGTGTACCGAGGCCATCGCTCAGGCTTGGCGCTCAGGCCTGGGCGAGGCGGGAATCGGCGGCGCTGTTGCGTGCCTTCTTCAGGTTGCGTTTGACGAACCGCGCATCGTACCCGTTGAAGATGTGGCCGATCAGCCCGCGGTCGAGATCGGTGGTGCCGAACAGCCAGTCGGCGATCGGATAGGTCAGGTTCATGTTGGTGCCCATCATGATCGACTGGTTGTGATGGGCGATGTGGTGGCGGCGGATCGTATTCATAAACGGGATGTGGCGGACGATCCGGTCGTCCTTCACATGGCAGCCCCAGTGGAAGAATTCGTAGTTGAGGTAGACGCCGGCGGTCGTGCAGACCAGCAACCAGGCGGCATTGGCCGACCAGATCAGGCTCAGCACCCAGGCGCCGGCGGCCGACATGCAGATGAACGTGGTGAACGCATAGGGCGGGAAAAACGTGATGCGGAAGTCGCGGGTGCTGTCGATCGTCGGCTCGTGATCGGTGAAAAACTGATGGTGCGCCAGCGTGTGCCGTTTGTAGATGCCCATGAACCCCGGTACCGGGCGGTGCAGCAGAAACCGGTGCAGCGCCCATTCGAAGAGATTGCACCCAAGGAAGGCCGCCGGCACCACCAGCCAATCGGTCCAGCGGGGGGCGTGCACATGGCCCGCGCAGTACCAGATCGTGCCGAGGCCGAGCGCGGCGATCACCACGACATGGGTAAGCCCGCTGTACCACGGCGAGATGCGGGCTCGGTAATCGGCGCGGAAAGCCTGCTGACGCGGCGTCATCATCGGGAATGCTCCTCCCATCAGCATAATAGGCCGGCAGCACGATCGCGCAAAGATTGGCCGATCGCCCACCACGGTCACCCGTCGATCGCCGCCAGCGCCGCGTCGATATCGGCCGAACTCAATTCCCAGGAATTGTCGAGATCGGCGACCACGGCGCGCATGAAGCGCTCGTACAGCGCCAACGCCAGCCGGTCGTCGCCGAGATGGTCGGCGAGCAGCGCCAGCGCGAGCTGGGCCGGGCCGGCGCCCTCGTAGGTCCATTCGAACCCGGTCGGAGACAGGCGTTTCAGATCAAACCGCGGGTCGAGCGTCTCGCCGTCCACCGTGACTTGCGCGCCGGCCAGGCTGCGCCCGCCGACATAAGTCTTCATGCCACTATCCCCGCACGGCGCGCGGGTCGTTGAAATTGCCGACCCCGGTGCCGCGGTAAAGTATCTGCGCGGCGCGCTCGGTAAGCCGCTTGTGCAGCGCCAGCATGTCGTCCTGCATATCGCGCTCGGGGCGCGGTTCGAGCTCGAAATGGCCGAAGCGGTCCTCGCCGCGCACCAGCGTTGCGCTGTCGGTGCCTTCGAGCTGATAGAGCCCGGTCGGGATATAGCGGACCGCAAACCCGATGCGCCGGTCGGTGCTGGGGTTCGGCGGCGAGCCGTGCACCAGCCGGACATGGTGCAGCGACATCTCGCCCGGCCGCAGCACCAGCGGCACTGCCTCGCGCTCGTCGACCTCGACCGCGATCTCCTGGCCGCGGGTCAACAGGTTGTTGCGGTCGAACGTGTCGCGGTGCGGGATCTGGTCGGAATCGTGAGTGCCGGGGATCACCGCCATCGCACCGTTTGCCAACGTGCTCGGGGTCAGCGCCACCCAGGCGGTGCAGACATCGGGCGACGACAGGCCCCAATAGGTCGAATCCTGGTGCCACGAGACGAAAGACGGGGTCTCGGCCTCCTTGATGAAGAAATTGGTGTTCCAGCACAGGATGTCGGGCCCCAGCAGATCCTCGACCGCATCGAGGATCGCCGGATGGCGGATCAGATCGGCGAGGAACGGGAACAGCAGGTGCGCCTTGTGGCGGATGTCGCCGCGCAGCGGCCCGCCCATCCCGGCCTCGACCCGTTCGAGCGTGTCGCGGATTGCCTGCGCCGCGTCCTCGCTCATCACCTGGATCGGCGCGAGATAGCCCCGGCTGCGATACGCCTCGATCTGTGCCCGGTTCAGTGATTTCGGCATAACCATCCTCCGCAGCGGCCGGGCGCACAGTGTAGCCTGATGCCTGCGCCGGCGAAACGACCCGCTGGGCCGATGATGTGTTGCCGAGGGGCCTGTTCAACGCCCGACCGATGGAATTACCGTGTCGCCGCCCGATCGGCGGCGCCATGCGGGGTCGGGCCCGGACGGGTGCCCCGGCAAGGAACCAGTCGGCGCCGTTGCCGTTCTTTCGACACCACCGCGGCCTAACCGGCGGTGGAACAAAAGGGGTGAGTTGCATGCCGGTTGCGCAGTCCAGGTACGGGGCCACCGCCAAGATGTTTCACTGGACGGTGGTCGCGCTGCTGGCGATCCAGCTGCCGCTCGGCTGGCTGATGCGCGGGCTGCGCCGCAGCCTGCCGCCCGATACCCCGCTGGTCGCGCATGTGACGATCGGGCTGTTGATCCTGGCGCTGATCGCGGCGCGCCTGGTCTGGCGGGTGGCCCACCCGGTGGCGCCGGAGACCGGGCTGCCGGCCTGGCAGCGGTTCGCGTCGTGGCTGGTGCACTGGCTGCTCTACGTCGCGGTGCTGGCGACCGCGCTGACCGGCTGGCTGCTCGATTCGGCGCGCGGCACGGATGCGGCGCTGGTCGGCGGCGTGCCGCTGCCGCGCCTGGTGCCGCAAGGCTCGGCGTGGGGAGCCGCAATCGGCAATTTGCATGCGACGATGGCATGGGTGCTGGTGGTGCTGGTCGGGGTGCACGTGATGGCGGCATTCGCCCACCTGTTCGTCTACAAGGACCGCGTGATGCACCGCATGCTGACGGACTGAGGCGCGGCGCGGCGCGGCGCCCCTAGCGGAACAGCCCGTGATGGGCGAGCGGTACGATGGCGATCCGGTGCGGCTCGGCGGCGTCGCGCTGGCGCACCTCGACCTCGTCGATGCGGCCCGAGACCGCCAGATCGTGCGCGTTGAGCGCCGATTTGGTGCGGCGCGCGAGGTCGAACTCCTTGACGCTGGCAACGGTCATATGCGGGATATACGGCTCCTCCGGGCGCAGGCAGGCGGCGAGCGGCCCGGCATGCAGCCGTTCGTGCAGCCGGATCAACGCGGCAAACCCTTCTTCCGGCACCAGAAAGACGTGAAACCAGCCGAGCGTCAGCTCGGGCACGATCACCGCCGCGCGCAGGCAGAAATGGACGCGCGGGGTCGCCGCGCACGCCGCGCGCACCTGGCCCGCGACGATGTCGGGCTCGGCCGCCGGGCCGGGAAACACCAGCGTGAACTCGGGCGGGCCGAGGCTGTGCGCGTGGGTTTCGCGCAGATGGGTCAGCCAATCGAGATCGGCTTTGCCGAACACCGGCCGGGCGACGACATCAAAGCTCATGCGAGCGCCCCCCGTCTGCCGCCGCGCCTTATTCCCCGCGCGCCCCCGGCAGATCGGCACGCGAGGCGCGAAATGCAAGCGGCGCGGGCGCGGCGGCACCCGTGTCTTGCTGCAGCCGCGCGGCCATGCGCGCGAGCTTTGCCTTGATCTGGGCCTTGATCCGCTCGCCGTCGCGGGCGTCGTCCTCGGGCGACGGCACGGTGCGCGCGGCGTCGAACAGTTGCGGGAGCCCGTCGAGCATCTGCGAGAGGTGCAGCGCCTCCTCGGGCGTGATCCGCCCCTCGGCGAGCGCGGCGGTGACCGCGGCGACCGCGGCGCCAAGATCGCCCGGCCCCGACACGGCGGGAAAATCGCCCGCATCGTCGAGCACCAGCGGCTGCCCGCGCCGCGTGCCGATCAGCCGCCCGAGGCAGAACCGCACCGCGACCGGGTCGCCCGCCAGCGCCATCTCGATCGCCGTTTCGGCCAGAAGCTCGGCGTGCGAATCGAGCAACATCGCCGCCACCCGCGCCCCGCCGCGAAACCGCCCCGACCCCTTGGGCCGCCCCGCCGGATTGCCCGACCGGCCTTTCCTGAACGAGGTCCGGTTCCGGTGCGGCGATACCCCTGTTATCCCTGTTTTCTGCGGCGTTTGTAATTGCTCACGGTGTTGGCGGTGACGGCTGAGCCGGACGCCGCTCTAGCGGTGGCAATATGCGTCGGTTTGGCAACAAGATGTTGCGTTGAGGGTCGGAATAT
>Ga0307374_10009163_pt1 | contig 14642 bp, 14 predicted proteins | sample OX3MG_FD_202532 | JGI IMG/M metagenome (GOLD analysis project Ga0307374, IMG submission 202532) | Soil microbial communities from Risofladan, Vaasa, Finland - OX-3 | ecosystem: Environmental > Terrestrial > Soil > Coastal area > Acid sulfate soil | place: Finland: Risofladan, Vaasa | collected... | reverse complement strand
AAAAACGAACCGAAATTCAACGGAGAATGGCAATTTGAAAGGCAGAACCACAAGGACTAACCAATTGATAATAAGCCGCTTATCCGTACTATGAGAGTGCGCCAGAAAAATGCACTCAACGGGTAGTTTATTGAAAACAAATGGCTTGAACGGAGACAACTTCGAACAGCGCCGATAGAACCGCTTCGCCGCGCTAGCGAAGAGTTCGCACAAGCCCTTCTGGAGGTTTTCTCCTGCAATGAAACAAGGCTCTTGACAAATAGCGAACGAAAAGCGAAAGTTGGATGCATACCGTTTGCAAGAGGAGAACTCCGCATGGGAAACGGACCTTCGCATTTCGCCGCCGCGCCGCTCGTTGGCATTGCCCGCCTCGCGGCGGAAAGCCCGCAAGTGCGAGAGCGCGCCGAGGTCGATTTTTTCGCGCTGCCGGCTCGTTCCGTACTGAACAGGGGACAGGGCCGCATGCCTTCCGTCTGGACCATCAATCCCTATCGAGGCTGCGAATTCGGCTGCAAATATTGCTACGCCCGCTACACGCACGAGTTCATGGAGCTGAGGGATGGCCTCGATTTCGAGCGGAAGATTTACGCCAAAGTCGGAGCGCCGGAAATCCTGCGCGCCGAGTTGCGCCAGGCGCGCGACAAGGGCTTGCCGATCGCGCTCGGAACCGCAACCGATCCGTACCAGCCCGCCGAAAAGCAGTTCAAAATCACGCGGCGGCTGCTCGAGGTTTTTGCGGAATTCGAGGGCATACACTTTTCAATCACCACCAAGTCGGTGTTGATCCTGCGCGATCTGGGCTTGCTGAAAGCGATTTCGGCGAAGCACGATCTCGGCGTCCACATCACAGTCACGACTACGGACGCGCGCCTGGCGCGGCTGCTTGAGCCCAAAGCTTCGCCTCCGGCGCGGCGTCTTGCGGCGGTCGCGCGGCTCGTCCGCGAAGGGATTTATACGGGTATCAATGCGATGCCGGTGTTGCCCGGCCTCACCGATTCCCCTTCCTCGCTGGAAGACCTTGCCCGGCAGGCGGCGCGGGCCGGCGCCAAATTCTTCTACGGCAATTCGTTGTTTCTGATGCCTTCCGCCATGCGCGTCTTCATGCCGTTTTTGCGGCGGGAATTCCCGCATCTTGCCAGGCGCTATGAGAAGATGTATGCGCGCTCGGCATACGCTTCACAGGAATGCCAAAACGAAGTGACGCGCAGAATCGGCGAACTCAGCGATCGTTACGGCCTGCGCCAGCCACGGCCGGAGGTTGCGGTGAGTAAAGGAGCGCAGCTTAAATTGTGTTACGGCTGAGCGGCGCTGCTCGCGGTTCGCGCCATACGCTTCACGTCGTGATGGACACTGGAGCGTGAAGTGGCGCGGTAAGCTGCTACGATACGCTCTGAAAGGGAAAATCTCATGCGGGCTGTTGTGCAGCGGGTAAGCCGTGCGGAAGTGCGCGCCGGCGGCCAAGTGATTGGGCGTATCGGAGCAGGTTTGCTGGCGCTTGTTGCGATCGGGGCAGGCGACACGCCGGAAACGGCAGAAGCTTTTGCCGCGAAAATCTTGAGCCTGCGCATTCTGAATGACGAAGGGGTAAAGATGAACCGCTGCCTGCTTGACGCAGGCGGCGAAGTGCTGTGCGTATCACAGTTCACGCTTTACGGAGATGCGAGGCATGGACGCCGGCCCAGCTACGCGGGCGCGGCTGTTCCCGCCGCGGCTCAGCCGCTCTACGAAAGGCTGCTAGAGGCTCTGCGCTCGCTCGGCAAAGCGAAAGACATCAGAGTGGAAGCCGGCCGCTTCCAGGCCATGATGGAAGTCGAGTCGGTGAACGACGGCCCGGTGACTATATTGCTAGACTCAGACAAACTGTTCTGAGAGAGAAGCGCTGCGAAGAAGCGGCTTACTTGAATCAGCATACCTGGTCGTATGCGTGGGGCAAAGGCCGGTCGATATATGGCTATGCTTACGCACAAGACCACCAACAGAGAGGCGACTGACATGGACGCAAAAAGGTACGCCCTGGTTACCGGAGCTTCGGGCGGCATCGGCGAGTGCTTCGCCCGCGCTCTGGCGGCGCGCGGCCGCAACCTGCTGCTCGTCGCACGGTCGGCTGACAAGCTTGAAGGCTTGGCCAAGGAGCTGGCCGCCCGCCACGCCGTCCAAACTGAAACCATTGCGGCAGACCTCAGCGAGCCGGGCGCTGCCGGACGCCTTGTGAGCCAGATTTCCGCACGTGGTCTTGAAATCGATCTGCTTGTGAATAACGCTGGTTTCGGCGCGCAGGGCGAGTTCTGGAGCATTCCAATCGAGCGGCAGTCGCAAATATTGCGCCTCAACATTCATGCTTTAGTTGAACTTTGCCATTTGATGCTCCCAGCAATGCTTGAAAGAAAGCAGGGCACGATCATCAACGTCTCCTCCACCGCCAGCTTTCAGCCGCTTCCCTACACCACGCTTTACGCCGCAAGCAAGGCCTTCGTCACCAGCTTTTCAATGGGACTTGCCGAGGAGGTGCGGAATCGCGGCGTGAAGGTGGTCACGCTTTGCCCAGGGCCGACGCGGACGCGTTTTTTCGAGGTCGGACAGTACCGTTCCATCCGCCTTCGCGGCGGCATGCAGCCCCCGGAAGAGGTTGTCGAAGCGGCGCTGCGGCGATTGGATCGCGGCGGGTTGGTCTTGTGCCGAAGCCTCGATAAGTTTCTCGTATTCTGTGAACGCTTTTTGCCGCGGAGCCTGGTGGTGCGTGGAGCGGCGGAGATGTTCAAAGTCTAGGCAAAACCTTGGTGCTGATGTTCGCAATTACGGTGACGTATAAAGCAAGCCGCCGATCCTGCCCCCAGCCCTCGCCCCCTTGGGGGGAGAGGGTGGCCCGCGGTGCGGGACGGGTGAGGGGTCGCTTCAACTACGGCACCGTAATTACGAATAGGAGCGCTTAGGTATTCGTTGTAATCCGCTGATTGCCAATAAACTGCAATTTACTTCATGTAGTTGTTGAGTATTGCGGAGAGCTTGCCCTGCGCGGCCAGTATGAGCTCGATGGTTTCCCGCACCGCTCCCAAGCCGCCCGCGTTTCGCGTCCAGTAATGGACGTGCCGCCGCAGGAGCGGATGGCCGTTTCCAACCCCAACCGCGAGGCCCACGCGCTTTAAGACGGGCAGGTCGATCAGGTCATCGCCGATATAGCAAACCTGCTCATCCTTCAGGCGGGTAGTTTTGAGTAAAGCCTGGTAGGGTTCGAGCTTTTCGAGCACGGCCTGATAGGCATAGTCGATGGCCAGCTCCCGGATGCGATGCTCGACCACCGGCGAGCGCCGGCCAGAAATCACGCCAGTCTTGAGGCCCGCCTCGCGGGCAAAACGGATGCCCAAGCCGTCGCGGGAATGGAAGGTCTTGGTTTCCAAAAAGCCGCCGCGAGGATTGGGGACGTAGTAGATGCGGCCATCGGTCATGACGCCGTCTACGTCCATGAGAAGGAGCTTTATCTTCTTGGCCCGGCGGCGCAGTTCGCTGGATGAGATGGGCATTAGTCGCGTCTCCCGTTCCCCTCACCTCCAACCCCTCTCCCCGATCGGGGAGAGGGTGGCTCGCGTAGCGGGACGGGTGAGGGGCCACGGCTCGCTGAAGCGAAATACCGAGTTCAAAACATCTGCGTGGTCCACAGATCGTGGATGTGTAGAACGCCCTCAAGGCGCCCTTCGGCATCCACCACAGGCAGCGACGTGATCTTGCGCGATTCCATCACGTTGAGAGCGCGAGTGGCAAGTTCCGTTCGCGCGATCGTGAGGGGAGACGGCGTCATGCAATCTTGCGCCCGCATTTCGAGCGCCCGGTTCCCTTCACGCTCGAAAAACCGCCGCAGGTCGCCATCCGAGACGAAGCCTACCAACCGGCCTTCCGGGTCCACGACGGCAGCGTGCCCCAGCCCCTTGCGGCTGATCTCATAGATCAGATCCGGCACAAGAGTTTGCGGCTGCACCTGCGGCACGTTTTCGCCCGTGTGCATCAGGTTTTCCACGCGCCGCAGTTTCATGCCCAGGCCGCCCGCCGGGTGAAGCGTCGCGTAGTCATCAGCGCTGAAGCCGCGTTTTTCAAGGACTGACATAGCCAAAGCGTCGCCGATGGCGAGCATGGCCGTCGTGGAAGCGGTGGGCGCAAGTCCCAGCGGGCAGGCCTCCTGCGGCACCCCGGCGTCGATCACCACGTCGCTCGCCTGAGCCAGCGTGGAAGCGGGGTTGCCGGTGAGCGTAATCAGCGCAATACCCAGCCGCTTGACGGTGTCGAGCAGCCGCAACAGTTCTTCGGTTTCACCGCTGTAGGAGAGCGCGACCAGCACATCATTTCTCACAAGGCGTCCAAGGTCGCCGTGGAGGGCTTCAGCAGGGTGAAGGAAGAATGACGGCGTGCCCGTGCTCGATAAGGTGGCGGAGATTTTCTGCCCGATGAGGCCCGACTTCCCCATTCCCGCCACCACCACGCGCCCACGGCAGGTCCACAGGATTTCCACCGCCCGCTCGAAACGGGCGTCAAGGCGGTGGACTAGCAGGTCCAGCGTGCGGGCCTCAATTTCCAAAACTTTTCGCGCCGTGTTCAGACTCATGGATCGCACCGTACAGCTTTCGCTCGATCATAACACAAGGGCCTTGGGAGGCGGCGCCAGCGTCGCTACGCGCTGCTTGGCCGGTGGCGAGTCAGGTTGACGTAGAGGCGGCTTTACGCCGCCATTTGGCGAGATAAACTCGCCTCTACACCGGCCAAACAGACCCCGCCTGATCTGCTCGTGAATCCGCGCCCATCGTCTGTGATAAAGTTTGAGTTCGGCTGAAGCGCCTCTCGCGCTCACTGGCGGCGCGCCCAAGGACGGAGTCAATCCGATGGATATCAAAGCCATTCAGCAGAGTCTGCAACGCGCCGGCTGCGACGCCTGGCTCTTCTACGACCACCATCACCGCGACCCAATCGCCTATCGCGTTCTCGGAATCAAGTCGGCCATCTGGTCGCGCCGCTGGTATTACCTGATTCCGGCCTCGGGCGAACCCGAAAAACTGGCGCATCGCATCGAGCCCAGAAGCCTCGCTGAACTACCGGGACGGGAGCGCGTTTACTCTTCCTGGAAGGAGCAGCGGGAAAACCTCGCAGCGATGCTCACCGGCAAGAAGCGCGTGGCGATGCAGTATTCGCCGCTCAACGATATTCCCTATATCGGGCTTGTCGATGCCGGCACGGTAGAGCTTGTGCGCAGTTTGGGGCCGGAGGCCGTCTCCTCCGCCGACTTAGTGCAGCTCTTCGAGGCCCGCTGGACGGCGGAGGCGCTCGCCCTGCACCTGGAGGCTGGCGAATCCGTTCACTGCATCATCCGGCAGGCATTCCGCATGATCGGGGACGCGGTTCGGCGCGGGAAGCCGCTCGACGAATACGGCTTGCAGCAGGAATTTTTGCGCCTTTTCGAACAGAATGGGCTTGAGGCGGATCATCCCCCTATCGTGGCCGCAAACCGCCACACTGCTGATCCGCACTATTCGCCCGCACCCTCGGGTTCTCTGCCCCTCGCAGCGGGCGATTTCGTCCTGCTGGATGTATGGGCGCGGCGGCAGAAGCCGGGAGCCGTCTATTTCGACGTCACTTGGACTGGCTTCGTGGGCGAAGAAGTCCCGCGGCAGTATGCGGAAATTTTCGCCATCGTGCGCGAGGCGCGCGACGCCGGCATCGAGTTCGTGCGCTCACGGCTGCGCTCAGGCGAGCCGGTGCGCGGCTGCGAGGTGGATGACGTTGTGCGCGCGGTCATTGAGCGGCGCGGCTACGCGGAATTTTTCATCCATCGCACCGGGCACTCGATTGGCCGCGAAGTGCACGGCAACGGCGCCAACCTCGATAACTTTGAAACCCACGACGAGCGCTCGCTGATTCCGCAAACCTGCTTTTCCGTCGAGCCCGGAATCTACTTGCCGGAGTTTGGAGTGCGCAGCGAAGTGGACGTGTACATGGACGAGCGGGACGCGCGAGTGACGGGCGAGGCGCAGCAGGCCATCGTGCCAATTCTTGCCGCGTCTTTCTGAGGTATGCTACCTTGTTTTCTGCACCTCGCGACAGGATCAAAGAATGGCTCCACCAACGGAGAAACGCCGGAATGCTGAACAGGTCGCAGCGATTGACGCCGCTGTGCCGGAATCCGTTCGCCGTCCGGCGGTCGAAACCAGACGCCTGGTAACACTCTGCGTCGCGGCGTGGCTTATCCCAGGGCTTGGTCACTGGCTGCTCAAAAAAAAGGTGCGGGCGGCCATTCTCTTTTTCGCCATCGCCGGAATGTTCGCTTTCGGCATATTGATGCAGGGCCAGTCCTTCGCGCTGGCGTCACCTTCATACCTGGAAAGGCTCGGGTATCTTGGGGAGTTGTGCTCGGGCTTGGCGATGCCATTTGTAAAATTTTTCGGGTACTCCGACGGCAACCCCTTTTTCGTGAGCGCCGATTACGGGACGGCTTATCTCGTCACCGCCGGGATGCTGAACCTGCTCGCTATCCTCGACGTCTACGACATTGCCCTGAAGCGGAAGCCTTAGCAGATCAACGGCGGCCTCTGGGCGCTCAGAGAGCGCCGCACCAGAGAAAGCAGATAGCGCAGACTTGTTGTTTAAGTCTGCGGCTTTTCCCCGGGTGGCCTTGCCCAATTTCCCCTCGCCCCATGAAATGGGGAGAGGGTGACGCGGGAAGCAGTGCTTCCCGTCGCGGCGGGTGAGGGGCATCAGCTAGTAACGGCGGTCTTTTCCTATGGTCATATATCATTTCCCGGCGCTGGTGCTGTTTGCCTTCCTCGTCTCGGTAGTCTTTGGCGTTCTGGCTAAAGATACACCGCGCGACCGCCTCTTTTACGCCATCAAATCGTTCGTGCTGTTTGTGGGCATCGCCGTGCTGCTCGGTTGGATCATGGTTCCGTTTCCGCACTAGCTTGAGATCCCGAAGCGGGTAGCCGGTCGCGTATCTATGAAGGGAGTCGGTGAGGGCTGGACGGCACGGGCGTCCCGCCCGTGAGCGTAGCGATACGTGCTGGCGGTCAGAAAGTGAAGACGATTCAATCCGTAGTAGTACTGCTGGCGAGCCAAATCCGCTTTTTCTACCGCAGATCTTCCATCACTCGTTCGAGCGCTTCGCGGGGCGGCCGGACACGAGATTCAGGCAGCGTCGCAAGCGGCTCATCCACGACGTTCAAGAGTTCCACAAAATTGCTCCGCCCTGTTTCCACGTAGAAAAGCCCCGTCAGTACTTCCTCTTTGCTGTGCGATTCTTCGATCGCCCGCAACGCTTCCATTTTATTGGTGGCGTCGTAATCCACCGTCAGCTTTTTGAGGAGAAGGCGCGAGCCATCGTGCAGCGTGACTTCCTGCGTCGTTCCGGGATCATATTCCACGGAAATATCCTCGAAGAAAGGTACGAAGGTAAGGTCTTCAAGCGCCGATTCGTGGTCCTTCACGTAAGCGTAACTCTTGGTTGAACCCTCATGGTCGTTAAACGTCACGCAGGGCGAGATAACATCCAGCATGGCCGTGCCGTTGTGTCCAATCGCGGCTTCGAGCAGCGCCAGCAATTGCTTTTTGTCTCCGGAAAATGAGCGGCCCACAAACGTGGCGCCAAGCTGGATGGCAAGAGCGCAAGTATCCACGGGCGGCAGGTCGTTTACAACACCGTTCTTAAGCTTGGAGCCGAGATCGGCGGTTGCCGAAAACTGGCCCTTGGTGAGTCCGTAACAGCCGTTATCTTCGATGATGTAGACCACCGGCAGATTCCGGCGCATAAGATGTACAAACTGCCCGATGCCGATGGAAGCCGTGTCCCCGTCGCCGCTCACCCCGACGGCAATCAGCGTGCGATTCGCGAGCACAGCCCCGGTGGCCACCGAAGGCATGCGGCCATGAACCGCATTAAAACCATGGGCCGTGCTCAGGAAATAAGCGGGGCTCTTCGATGAGCAGCCGATGCCGGAAAGCTTTGCCACCTGATAGGGCTGAACGCCAAGCTCGTAGAAAGCCTCGATCAGGCGTTCCGAGATGGCATTATGGCCGCAGCCTGCGCACAGCGTAGTTTTGCCGCCACGGTAGACGGCGGGCTCCAGCCCGATACGGTTCATTTTTTTTGGCGGAGCGGTTGGAAGTTCGGTAGTCGGCATCGCTAGCTCTTTCCTTCCTGAGAAGTAATCGAATCGGTCACGCTGCGAGCGTCGATGGGAAGGCCATTATAGTGCCGGACGCTGCGCAATTTCACCACATCTTCCGGGCTGGTCTCAAGCCGCAACAACGAGTATAGCTGCCCGTCGCGGTTCTGTTCCACTACGTAGACACGAGGGTAACGGCGGATAAATTCCAGTACTTCCTGGCTAAAGGGAAATGCGCGCACGCGGCAATATCCCGCCTTCAAACCGCGCTCCCGCTCAAGCTGATCCAACGTCTCGATGATGGCCCAGTGCGAAGACCCATAGGCCAGGATTCCGAAGTCGGCGTTCGCCTTCTCCTCGATCACAGGAGCAGGCAGGCGTTCCCGCATGCCCTCGAACTTCCGCAGCAGCCGGTCCATATTATTCACATAGTCGTCCGGACGCTCCGTGTATTGAGCGCGCTCGTTGTGCCCGCTCCCGCGCGTGAAATAAGCCGCCGCCGGGTGAGGCGTGCCGGGCACGGTGCGGTAGGGCACTCCGTCGCCATCCACGTCCTGATAGCGGGCAAAGCCGCCTAGGCGCTCCAGATCCTCGTCGTTCAGAACTTTTCCGCGCGAGAGTGGCTTCGAGGGGTAAGTAAACGGATCGGCCATCCAATGATTCATGCCAAGGTCGAGATCGCTCATCACAAAGACCGGCGTCTGATATTCTTCCGCCAGGTCAAACGCCTCCATCGCCATGGAGTAGCACTCCTCGACGCTCGCGGGAAAGAGCATCGGGTGCTTAGTGTCTCCGTGTGAAAGAAAGGCCGCTGAGAGGATGTCTCCCTGCATGGTGCGCGTGGGCAGCCCGGTGGAAGGTCCGACGCGCTGTATATCAAAAATCACGGCGGGGATTTCCGTGTAATAACCAAATCCGGCGAACTCCGCCATCAGCGAAATACCCGGCCCGGAGGTGGAAGTCATGGCGCGCGCGCCTGCCCAGCCAGCTCCGAGCACCATCCCCAGCGCCGCCATTTCATCTTCCGCCTGAACGATGGCGAATGTGGCTTTGCCGGTCTCCGGGTCCATCCGGAAACGCTTCATGTAGCTGATCAGGTTTTCGCAAAGGGAAGACGACGGCGTGATCGGATACCAGCTCACCACCGTGACGCCGGCAAACATGCAACCCAGCGCCGCCGCCGCATTGCCTTCGATCAATATCTTCCCCTGGGTGCGGTCCATGCGCTGCAAATAAAAACGGTCGGTCTTTTGCAGCTTTTGATCTGCAAATTCGTAACCGGCCTCGACCGCCTTCCAGTTCAAGTCCGCCGCCTTTACCTTTTTCTTAAACTGCTTGCGCACCGCCTTTTCGATTTCCGCCATCTCGACGCCGAGCAGTCGCGCCACCACGCCATCGTAAATCATGTTGCGTACGAGCTTGCGCAGTTTGGCTTCGGGGCAAAGGGGGGTCACCAGCGCGTCGAAAGGGACCGGATAAAAGATCAGGTCGTCGCGCAGGCGGTTCAGATTCAGCTTCTCGTCGTAGAGCACTGCGGCGCCGGCTCCGAGGCCGCGAACATCCTCGGCGGCCGTCTCAGGATTCATGGCCACCAGGAAATCGATCTCTTTGCGCCGGGCGATGTAACCGTCGCGTGAGGCGCGAATCGTAAACCAGGTCGGAAGACCCGCAATATTAGAAGGAAACAAATTCTTGCCGGATACGGGAATGCCCATCTGGAAAATGGCGCGAAGCAAAACTAGATTCGCGGACTGGCTTCCCGAACCGTTCACCGTCGCCACCTGAATGCTTAGGTCGTTTACCGCGCGTACGGTGGACGGAACGCGCTCGGCTTCACCAACTGCCACATGAGTTGTAGCCATCTTGGTTCCTGAAAAGCAGCGTCCGGTGCAAGCATAAACAATCCAAGACTGCTGCTATGCCAGCTTCCTCCTGAAAGATTTGGGATTTAGGATAGTCTGACGGCGAATCCCGAGGTTGACGCCAGCGAAGTCCTGGCGTCCGGCCGGGCAAGCGTAAATGCATCAACTCATCGCGCCAAGGAAGAACTATCCAACCCCTTTCTGATTATAGCAAAATGGGCTAGCCCAGCATAACCTTCGCAGCCAAATGCGGATTTTCCGGGTTTATGCGCAAGGAATGGCGGCGGAGCGGAATACACATGACGGTTCAGGCCGCCCTGCGCGCGCCGCAGTTGGACTATGATATGAATTCGGCAGTCCATTGTGGAGACAGACCGTGAAGATCAGAATATTGGGCGTTCCGCTCGATCTCGGGCAAGCGCGTCGCGGCGTGGACATGGGTCCTTCAGCGTTGCGGGCGGCGGGGCTGAACGCTACGTTGGAAGCGCTCGGCCATTCGGTTCAAGATGGCGGTAACATTCACGTGAAGAATCCCGAAGAGCAGCACTTTGGCGACAAGCGCGCAAAATACCTGAATGAAATCGCTGAAACGTGCAGCCACGTCGCCCGCCGCATCCACAAGACGCTTGAAGAAGGCTGCTTTCCTTTGTCGCTCGGCGGCGATCATTCCATGGCCACTGGCACGGCAGGAGGCGTTTCCAAATTTTTCCACGCTCGCGGCCAATCCATCGGACTGATCTGGATTGACGCTCACGCGGACATGAACACGCCGGAAACGAGCCCAAGCGGCAACGTGCACGGCATGCCTTTTGCCGCGCTGCTCGGCCTTGGCCCGGAGGTTTTGGCCGGGATTTACGGTCTGCGCCCCAAGGTCGCCGCCAACCGCTGCGTGCTGATCGGCGTGCGGGATATGGACGCTCGCGAGCGCAGAACTGTGAAGCGCTCCGGCGTTCACGTCTTCACCATGCGCGACATTGACGAGCAAGGCATGCGCGCGGTCATGGAGAAGAGCCTGGCGTTAAGCGCGGACAGCGCGGCCGGATTCGCCGTCTCGCTCGACATGGACGTGATGGATCCGGCTGAGGCTCCAGGCGTCGGGACGCCAGTACAAGGGGGGCTTACTTTTCGCGAGGCCCACCTGGCGATGGAAATGATCGCTGACAGCAGGAAGATGCTGGCGCTGGAGCTTGTGGAGATCAACCCGATTCTCGACATCATGAATAAGACTGCAAACCTCGGCGTGGGCCTGATCAACTCCGCGCTAGGCAAGAAAATCCTTTGAGTGGAGGAGTGGGGGTTCGCTGCGCTGGTGCGCCGGTGTCCCCACCGGCGTCTTCCGGCGCTGAGGACAGCACCGCACCAGTTATTAATGTCACTATAATTTGTAACCCTTCGTGGCTCGCGACGCGATAACAGGCGAGTTCTTGGGAAAGAAGAAAACTCATCGTGAAAAGTAAAAAAATTCGTGTCGCGATTCTGTTCGGAGGCCGCTCCGGAGAGCACGAAGTTTCCCTCCAATCCGCAGCATCCGTACTCGCGGCCATCGATCGCAAAAAATATGAAGTCCTGCCCGTTGGTATTACCAAACAAGGCCGCTGGGTAGCAGGCGATGCGCTTGATGCTTTACCGGCTGAAAAGTTAGCCGGTATCCTTCGCGAAGGAGATCCCGTGATCGCCTCCGCAGACCCGCAAGGACCAAGCCTGATTCCACTCAATTCGTCCTCGGCCGTCCGGGGTAATTTGACCGGGAAGATTGACGTCGTCTTTCCTCTGCTGCATGGAACTTTTGGCGAAGACGGCACCGTGCAGGGCCTGCTCGATCTTGCCGGTATCCCTTACGTAGGCGCGGGCGTGCTGGCCTCCGCCGCCGGCATGGACAAAGACGTCATGAAGCGGCTCTTCCGCGATGCCGCAATTCCCGTCGTTGAATGGATCACCGTGCTCCGCAACGAATGGCAAACCTCCCCGGCTCCAATAAAACAGAGCGTCCAGCGTAAAATTGGCTATCCGGTTTTCGTGAAACCCGCGAATCTCGGCTCTTCCGTGGGCATCAGCAAGGTGCGCCATGCCAAGGAACTTCCGGCGGCGCTGGATCTGGCGGCGCGATACGACCGCAAAATTCTGATCGAGAAGGGTGTGGACGCGCGCGAAATTGAATGCGCCGTGCTTGGCAACGACAAGCCTGAAGCCTCTGTCCCCGGTGAGATTGTGCCGGCAAACGAGTTTTATGACTACGAAGCCAAATACATCCGCGAAGGTTCGAAGCTGCTCATCCCGGCGCCTCTCGCAAAGCAGCAGACCCGGCGCGTCCAGCAGCTTGCCCTTCAGGCGTTCAAGGCGATTGACTGCGCAGGCATGGCGCGAGTGGATTTTCTGCTAGACCGCAAGACCGGACAAATCTTTGTAAACGAAATCAACACTATTCCCGGCTTCACCTCCATCAGCATGTACCCCAAGCTGTGGGAGGCTAGCGGCGTTCCCTTCCCCGAACTCGTGGACCGCCTCATCCGGCTCGCGCTTGAACGCCACGCCGAAAAAAGCCGGACCAAGTACACTTATGGCGAACACTGAATGGTGGTGAAGCGCATTCGATTCTAGGCAATTATACTAGCCTCCGTTTCGTGCTATCGGTTCATGTTCTGCCGCTCGATCATCCATTGCGGGTAAAGGGCGGGGGGAGCAGTGGTGGCGGAAAGGCGCGCCAGTTGATCCACCGTCAGCGTGAACTCCGCTGCTCCCAAATTTTCCTTGAGCTGGTCCTCGCGTTTGGCGCCGATGATCACCGAAGCAACTCCGGGCTGCGCGAGCAGCCAGGCCAGCGCCACCTGCGCGATGGTCTGGCCTGTCTCCTTCGCCACCGCTTCAAGAGCGTCCACCGCGTCAAAGCCTCGTTCCTGATCGATAGGAGGAAAGTCGAATCCGGCGCGGCGTGACCCGGCGGGCGCGGCCTTATCGCGCCGGAACTTGCCCGTGAGGAATCCTCCGGAAAGCGGCGACCAGGGAAGCACGGCGACGCCTTCTTCGCGGCAAAGGGGCAGCAGCTCGTGTTCCAAGTCGCGGCCCACGAGCGAGTAGTACGCTTGGAGCGAGACGAAGCGGTGCCAATCATGCCCATCGGCCATCTGGAGCGCTTTCGCCAACTGGCGCGCGGCCCAGTTGGAACATCCGAGGTAAAGCACCTTTCCCTGGCGCACCAAGTCGTCCAGCGCGCGCAGCGTCTCTTCCATGGGCGCCGCCACATCCCAACCGTGGACTTGATAAAGGTCGATGTGATCCACACCCAGCCGGCGCAGGCTCGCTTCGCAGCCAGAGAGAATGTGCTTGCGGGAGAGGCCAACGTTGTTCACGTCGTTCACGTCTCCTGCCCCGCGCATCGCTGCCTCGCTCATGGGCGAGCGGATTTTGGTCGCAATCACCACCGCATCCCGGCGAATGCCAGCGCGCTTGAGGGCGCGGCTCAATATCTCCTCCGATTCGCCGAAGGAATATACGTCCGCCGTATCGAAAAAATTCACGCCCGCTTCAAACGCCTGCGCGACCAATTTATCCGCGCCTTCCTGATTCACCTCGCCGATGTTAAAAAACTTCGAGCCAAAGGTCATAGTCCCAAAGCAGATTTCGGAAACCTTCAGGCCCGTGTTGCCCAGCCGCCTGTACTTCATCAACTTGCCCTCCTCGAATGCCTTATCTTTTCGGCTGCTGCCATGTTATGCGCCGAGGTGCGTTTTCAAGAATTGCAGCGAAAGCGCCCAAGACTGCCCAGCGGCCGCTGCATTGTAACTTGGCCGCGCATCGCAAAAATAACCGTGGTCGCCATCCGAAAACTCTACATTCACGAACTGCTTCCCAGCCCCGCGCAGCGCATCGGCTACGGCGCGCGGCGCCTCGATCCCGATGTGCTTGTCGAGCAGCCCCCAAAATAAGAGGGTTGGAGCGTGAAGATCGCCCGCCCGGCTGAGCAGGCCTGGGCCAGCCTGATTCGGCGCGATGCCTCCGCCGTAAAACGAGACGGCGGCTTTGACGGGGACGGCTGCGTTCGCGAGGAATACCACTCTCCCACCCATGCAGAAGCCGATGCAAGCGGTCTGACTCTGCGCCACAATCGAGTCGGACTGCAAGGTTTCATAAGTGGCGCGCACGTCAGCTTCCAAACCCTCGTTGGTAAGTGCCTGCATCAACCGCATAGCAGAAGGAAAGTCATCGTAACGGCCTTCAAAGCCCGCCTGCGCCCGATGAAACAGTTCCGGCGCCATCGCCACGTATCCTTCGCGAGCGAACCTCTCTGTCACGTCACGAATGTGAGCGTTGACGCCAAAAGCCTCCTGGAAAACCATCAGCCCTGGATACCGGCCGGCGGCCGAAGGCCGCGCCCGGTAAGCCCGCATTTCAGTTCCATCACTCACCTTTACGGTCACGTACTGGCTCTCGATAGAAGACATAAGCGTTTGCTCCTTGACTCAAGAATAATGCTGCCTGATCACGTGCGCAGCGCCGGTTTGCCGGTCAGGCGGCCAGTATAACACCACGGCCAGCGCTGCGGTATCCCCGCTCTACTTGACAGAGGTTTTGCGCGGTGATTAAATTAACCATCTGGTCAGTTAGTTTGTATGAAGCGCAACCGGGAAATAACGGTCGACTTGCGGCG
>Ga0307374_10009162_pt1 | contig 14643 bp, 14 predicted proteins | sample OX3MG_FD_202532 | JGI IMG/M metagenome (GOLD analysis project Ga0307374, IMG submission 202532) | Soil microbial communities from Risofladan, Vaasa, Finland - OX-3 | ecosystem: Environmental > Terrestrial > Soil > Coastal area > Acid sulfate soil | place: Finland: Risofladan, Vaasa | collected... | reverse complement strand
CGGTTGGGGATCACCGGTCAACATTTCGCAATCCCCTGGATCAAGGGCCAGGCTCCCAGTGGATCATTCGGAGGCCTGGGTGTGCTTGACGAGGTCGATCCGATCGGATTCCTTGATAACGCGATGGGTATCCGTGACACGAAGGTCGAGCTGATCCGATCTGAGGTGCTCGGCGGAGTCGCAACGATGAGGTATCAGGTGGTCCTACCCGCATGCTCCGCACGACCGAATGCCAGAGGACCACGAGGCGTCTTGGGAGCGATCGATCTTTGGCTGGACAGGGAGGGTCGCTTGGTGCAGGTGAGGGATGTGCGTCAGACTACCGAAACGACGGGATCGCTTGCCGGACACTCAACGATCACCAGCACGATTCGATTGCTCGATTTCGGTGTCCCGGTCACGATTTCAGCACCCAAAACTGTTCTGCCTCCGGGCCAAGGAGCTGTTGCCTTTCTGAGCCTGTCGGTCAAGGGATGCCCGAATTAGATCGTCAAGTTGATGCCCGTCGAGCGACTTCGGCCAGGGCCGAGATCCAGAGCGTGTGCTACCAGATTCTAGCCGGCAGCGCGTTTGCGGGCGTCTGCTGGTGCCGCACGGGCGGCGAGCACCGCATCGCTGATGGTGCGGGCCGAGGAGATCTCCGGGGCAAGGCCGTCGCCCAACAAATCGATGAGCGCTTGTTGCGAGGCGTCGGTGGCAAGTTCGACCAAGCCTCGCAACTCTCGACCCTCGCTGGTGAGCGAGTCCCGGGTGTCCAGCCAGCCGCGCTCTCGAAGGTGTGCGGCCGCAGCGGACAGCTGAGTGGGTGAGAACCCCCGGGTGGCGGAGTATTCGCCAAATGGGTAACCGAGCCAGAGTTCGGTGAGGATGTTCATGTCGACAGCCTCGAGACCAGCCGCGATGCACGCCGCCAAGTGGCCATCACCTCGATGCTCGCGAACAAGTTCCGCGGCACGCCAGAGAGTGCCGTACGGATCTGCGGGCACGGGCAAGGCACGTAGGGCGCTGAAGAGCGGTCGGGCTGTACCATCAAGCTCGGCCAACGCGGTAAGCAAACGCGAGCCAAGGGACACAATGACGGCGGGATCGATTGGGCGAGTTGTGGCGACCAAACCAGCCGTTGCACCGGATTGACGAGCTTGCAGGATGTCTTCGTGTGACACTGTCGATCTTGCTGCGGTCAGCACATCCGTGATCATTGTTGGTTCGAACACGCCGAAGGACGAGATCACGAGGGAGGGCGAGACGTCGGTTCCGAGTGAAGCGGCCCGACCCCACACGTAGGCGCTGAAGAAGTCGAGTCCAACCTCGTTGGCTGATTCGCTGGCAGACCGTGACCACCAACCGATCGTGGCAATGGACTCGAGCGCATCCCGAAGTCGCCGGGCCGACGTATCGGGCACCTGGGGTTCGGCATGTGGTGTGCCCGAGGGAGTCAGGAAGTGGGCTGCAATGTCGTCATACTCCATGACCGAAGCATTTCATGTTGATGGAGGGTCGGCTCCCGACACTGAAATGGGTCACCAGCCGGCGCTCCGAGTTGGCCTCACTCTGTTAGAACATGCAGCTATGTCCCGAATTGTGATGGTGCACGGTGCTGGCAACGACTTGTGGGGTCCGTCGTCGATCAAGACCAAGTGGTTCCCCGCACTCGCCGACGGATTGGCGTGGCACGGAGTCGACGTTCACGAAGCCGACGTTCGGATTGCCTTCTATGGCGACATCTTTCGTCGGGACCCCGAAGAGGGGTACGAGCCACCAGTAGACCGGGCGGCTGCGATCGCTTCGGTCAAGCAAATTGCTGCGCATCTCGATCCGACCATCGACCTGGACGAAGTCGTCAAAATGCTCACGGAGCACCATTTCGACCGATTGCTCGCGCAAGCCGAAGCCTATGTCCAGCAACCAACCATTCGTACCGCGGCCCGGGCTCGAGTCGAGGCGGCCGTGGATGACGACACGAGGATTGTCATCGCCCACTCACTCGGCACCTTGGTGGCGTACGAGGCGCTGTGCGCCCATCCTGAGTGGGGAGTCACCGACTTTGTGACCATCGGCTGTCCACTTGCCGCCGATATGGTCCACCCGTTGCTTGATCCGTGTCCTACGAGGGGAACCGGGGCATGGCCGGGTTCGGTCCAGCGGTGGACCAACATCGCAGACGCCCACGATCCGGCTGCGGCGAATTCCCTTGTCGATCGGTTCAGCGGCACGGTGACCGAGTACAAAGTTGACAACGGTCACAGGGTGCACGACCCCGAGCCCTATCTCAACAACCGGTGGACCGGGTACGCGGTGGCCGCCGGGCTTGCTGCCGACTGAGCGCGTCCAGAACATCAGGGTTGCCACCATCGATGCTTCGGTCCTTGCGCTTTGTCCTTGTGGCTCGTCCGATGCTTTGGCCACCAGCGCACCGCGGCCCACACGACCATTGGAACCGCCAACAGCACGATCAGACCCACGGAGATGATCACCGGGGACGACAGCCGCACCCGACAGGCGGTGGAGCCCCATTCGCAAGATCCGTCACCCGGTTGAGCGTAGACCCGGGGATGGCAATCCCTCGTTGAGCCCGTCGACGGGACCCCCGCAACCGCAACAGCGTGCGGGCTGCGAGGGTCCCGCCATTCACCGGGTCGACTCGTCTTAGGTGGACGACGTGGAGGATGGTGCCGCTCCACTGGGGGCCTGGCTGCCGGCGGGCCCGCCACCGAATCCGGACTCTGTGGTGATGACTCCGAAGCTCGAATTGAGCTCGACGGTCACGTACGTGCCATCGGACTTCTTCATGTGCACCTCGTACGGGGAGGCGCCTGACGAATTGGTCTCGGCTCTCACGACCGTTGCGCCCGGAACTGCCGCAGTTGCAGCTGCGGTGGCCGTCTGGAGATCCGTACCGGTGAGCAGCGTCTCGTTGGGACCGTGGGTCAGGGTCGCCGGGTCAGCGGCCGAACCCGTTGGCGGTGTGCCCTGCGAGCCGGCTGTCGGGGCGGTCGTGCTTGCCGACCCTGATGCCGGGGTTGTAGTGGAGCTGGTGGCCGCCGATGCGATACCAGCGGCACCCAGACTGGCACCCGTGACGAGCGCAGTGGCTACGAGTGCTCGACGCATTCTCTTTGGCTTGGGGGACATGTTGTACTCCTCATGGTGAGTTGCTCCAAGGCTTTCTTGAAGCAGTCCCACCGTGCCGGGTCCGGCTGCAATTCCCCTGCCTTCCACCTGGCACCGGCCTGTGACTTTCACACCTGATGCCTCGCGTGAGGGAGGGCCGCCCGGAGCCCGTTGCAATGGGTCAGTCCGATTGGGCAGGACTGGCTGCGGCTGTTGACGAGCTCGGCCGACCGACGATGTATGTCCGGTGCGGAGACTCCTCACGAACGGACCGAGTCGCTCCGTTCGGCACCCCTTCCATCTCTTCAATGACAGGGGTAGCGTGGTCGCAAATGCACGACATCTGAATCGCTTGAACCTGGGTCAGTATCCGAATCCCGCCGTGGTTGGAGCGCGCCCGTGCTCCACCTGGTGACGGGGCGGACCGCCGCCCCTGCCCCCGCCGGAGCGGAACGGCGTGTCCGCCGCCGGACCCATCGACTGAGGCGCCGCACCCACGCCAATCGAGATCGCGCCATGTCGCGACTCGTATCCGGACTCGGGGGACCTCCATGTAGTGACGGCAATAGCCTGTGATGATGACCATCGAATTCGTGTGGCGCGGTGGCTTCGACAGTGCCGAGGTCAACCTCCTTCATTCCCAGGCGTTCGAGACGCCAGTCGCCACATACGACAACAGGGAGTGGAGATCGCTCGTCGGGCGTCACAGTCTCGGATGGGCTACTGCCAGAAGTGGCGGCAGACTCGTGGGGTTTGTGAACGTTGCGTGGGACGGTCTCGCCCACGCGTGGATACAGGACACCATGGTGCAGGCAGCATCGAGGCACCAGGGTATTGGCACCCAGCTGATCATCGTGGCGCGTGAGGCAAGCAGACAAGCAGGGTGTGAGTGGCTCCATGTTGATTTCGACGAGGAGCTTGGCGACTTCTACTATCAAGCCTGCGGCTTTGCGCCGACGTCAGCCGGATTGATCCGACTCGAATAGCAAGTTTGCCCCGTGAGTGCGTGCGTCACTCTCCAGGGACCGCAGTTCGAGGATCCGTTCTGTGTCGCTGAATCCAAGCCGTCGATAGAGCGAGAACGATCGCTCGGTCGGGTGGACGGCCACATAGTCGAGGTCGAGGGTGCGGGCATGGTCGAGTAGGACCGTCATCAACGCCGTGCCGATGCCCGTGGATCGCATGCCGGCGACGACATAGACGCTCTGGATATACGCGGAACGACGAACGAAGTGCTCGGGACCGGGCACCCTGTCGACCAGGGCCAACCATGCCATTCCGATCGGTCCGCCGTCGCTGATGGCCAGAAACGGAACGTGGGTGGCGCGGCGGTCTTCCATCCACGCCGAGAGCGCACTCTGGAACGATGTCTCGTCGAGTCCCCGCTCTCCCCCCTCCCGCGACCTCCACTGGTAGCGCAGTGCAGCGAGTTCTGCCACATCGGCGACGCTGGCGAGCCGGATCTGGAGAGAAGCCTTGGTCATCGGTAGCCGAGTGTAGGTGGGCGCACCGACAAGGGACCGGTGAGTGACGCGCCCTCCACTGGGCCTGCGAGCGACGTGGTCAGGCACCACCGGTCCACTTCGCTCAAGTGCGGGTACCGAATCTGCCGACACTCCCACCATGAGCATGTGGCGAAGTCAGCAGGCCCATCCGAGCGCTTACCCGTTCGTTCCCGCTCCGTTGGAGGCATTGACCTCAGTACTCGACCAGTTCTGGTCCGAGTACGCCAAGAACCGCGAATCCGGCATCGATGATCGGAAGGAATCACTGTGCATGGCGCTCGCCAGCGTCCTCCCGCCGGACGACTACATGCCCGTCATCAAGATGCTGATCGGCGTCAACGACCGGGAGTTCTCGGTCGGGATCCCGTTCGATGGGAAGGAACTGCGAGAACGGCTCATGGCGACCGGCGACAAGTACTGGAAGCAGGCCGAGGATCAGCCCGGCGAGTTGCCTCCGCCCCCACCATGTCGGTCGCCGCTCAGATTGGTGACTGACGTTTGACCCCAGGGAAGCCAACCCAGAAGTCGATCGCCACGTTTCCATGGGCCGGGCGCGTGGGACAGGGATCAGGAGAGGCGTCCGGCGGGCACGTGCGGCGATACTTCCACATCGAGGTCGTTTCGCCTCGCTCGACGCAGTCTGGCCTCGGCCACGAACCAGATCACCAACACGACGGCCCCGCCGAGGACCAGTGAGTTGCTGGCCACGTACGAGGCAGGGGAGTGGCGGATCCAGAGATAGGGGGCCACCACGGCCAACCCCACGAGAGCCAGCAGGGCGATGCCCACCGATCGGTGGACGCTCCAGACGCTGGCCGCCACGATGGGCGCCAGGGCCAGCCACGACCAATGGTGGGTCCACGACACCGGGCTCACCACCACCTCGGTGAGGGCCAACACCATCACTACTTCGACGGTCCTCGACCCTGCCACCAACCAGCGGGTGAGTGTGACCCCGCCGGCCAGCGTGGCCAGGGAGAGCACGACCCACACGGCGGTGCCCACATGATCGCCGTTGAAGGGAGGCCGGTGGACCAGTCCGTTCCACGATTGGTTGCTCACCGTGCCCAGCGGACCGGTCCGTGCGGCGTCGGAGACCTCATGGAACCAGTAGCGCGCCGAATCGGAGGGGAGGATCGCCCAACTGACCAGCGTCACCCCGGCGAAGATGGAGATCCCTCGGGCCAACGACCGCCACTCGCGGGCCACCACGAAATAGAAGAGGAAGATCAGCGGAGTCAACTTGATGGCGGCGGCCAGGCCGATCAACCCCCCGCGCCACCGCGGCCGGACGAGCGTGAGGTCGGCTACCACCATGACCATCAAGATCACATTGATCTGCCCGTAGTCGAAGTTGCTGCGCACCGGCTCGAGGGCCAACGTCGCCACTCCACAGAGCAGGCCGCCGATCGCCCATGCCCGCCGGGTGGGAACGGCGAAGGCACTGGTGATCATCAGCACCGCGGTGGCCACGAGGCACACGGCACTGAGCAGCCACCAGAATCCCTCCATCAGGCCAAGGGCGCCGAAGGACAGGAGGCTCAGCACGAGCAGCGCAAAGGGGGTGTAGGTGAAGGGGAGCCGGTCCGACGTGAAGTCGGTGGTGAACGGCGATCCCCCATGTCGGAGTGCATCGCCGGCGGCCCGGTAGACGCGCAGGTCGAGATGCCACGACGATCCGAAGTGCACCATGTACGCGGCCGACGCCAGCCATACCACTGCGGCTCCAATGGCGATCAGCGAGGTAGGCGTCCGTCGGAGGCGACCGATGAGAATTGGAGGAACCCTTCCCTGCCGATGGTTCCGGCACGTTGCGGACAGGGCACCGTTCGGTTGGAACGACGCCGGCTCCTCTCGATCATGCCCCGTCGTGTCGGCCGGGGCAACGATTCCGACGGGAAGCCCCGTTTGTCTGGCTCGTTCAGCGCAGGTGACCTGCGGCCCGTCCCGAGTAGGGAAGGAGGTCCAGGTAGCTCTTGATGCCGGGCCCGGCCGCCACCACCGCGGGCACGGCGCTCACACAGTGCGTTGCGGTGGCCACGATCCCCGGATTGCGGAGGAGCCCAGCAGCCACCGACTCGGGGTGCCAGCCCCGGAACGTCACCTGGCTGGACGGATCACCGGTCACCTCGACCTCGAAACGCTCGCCCTCCGGACCGAAGGTCCACGCCGGATCGAGGTGCTGATCGCCCATGAACCAGTTGGTGCGGACCGTGACGACGGGCGTCCCCCGAACCGTTCCCTGCCAGCAGAACTTCTGCGCCGCGATGCGTCCGGGCGGGATGGCTCCGATGGGGGAATCGATCGGGGCGGTGGCGACGGCCACTTCGTGGCTGACCACCGGCTCGGGGTCGAGGTCGAATTCCAGGGCGTGTCCGATCATGGCGATGGATTGGCCGAAACCGTCGCCGAGCAGAGCCGGCATCATGCTGGCCGCGGCCTCCTCGGGGGTCTTGCCGAAGAGCATGATGTCGCCGACGACGGCCGGGGCGCCATAGCTGCGAATGTCCGAGAACTCCTCGGCCCGCACATGGGTGATCGACTGCGACAGAGCGGACACGGCCAGCGGGAAGCGCTCGGTGATGCCACCGGGGTGGATACCGGTGCCGTGGATGGTCGATCGCCCGGCCCGGCACGCCTCTTCGATGACGGACTCGTCCCGGCCACCGGCGAAGAACCAATTCAAGGGTGTGACGACGTTCTTGCCCGATGCCAGCAGTCGGGCAACGACGCTGGGGTCCGCCATGATTGGCGCGTAGATCACACAGTCGGCATCGACGGAGAGCAGCGCATCGATGTCGTTGGTGGCTGTCACCCCGATTGGATCGCCACCGCACAGTGCACCCACGTCGTGTCCTGCCTTGTCGGGGCTGTGGACCCAACATCCCACCAATTTTAGTTCGGGATGGGCCTGGACCCCGGCGATGGCGGCACGACCGACACCTCCCGTCGCCCACTGGATCACCCGCATGGCCATGCCCATCCCCCTGCACCCGGTGCGGTGGCGCACCATCGAGGTTCAGAGTAGAGGGTCCACCACCAGGACCGGGATTCCGCGCGCCTCGTGGTGTCCTAATACGTGGGGTTTGTGTCATTGACGCCATGGTGCCATTGGTGCACGCTGGCAGCATGAAGGAGCGCACCGTGGTGATCGTGGCCTATCCGGGGTTGCAGTCGCTCGATGTGGTCGGCCCTTTCGAGGTATTCGTCGGGGCCAACCGGGCGGCGGCGGCGCTCGGCCGTTCCGGCGACTACCGGGTGGAGCTGGCATCCGCCGCCGGGGAGCCGGTCCAGGCCGGAAGCGGCATGGTCCTGGGCACCGAGCCGCTCCCCGACCCGGAGGAGTCGATCGACACCCTGGTGCTCCCCGGTGGTGACGGCGTGCACGAAGCCGGTGGCGACTCGGCCCTGACCGCCTGGATCGAGGTCGTGGCGCCACGATGTCGCCGCGTGGCCACGGTGTGCACGGGAGCATTTCTGGCCGCAGGACTCGGACTGTTGGGTGGCCGGCGGGTCACCACCCACTGGGCGTCGGCGGACCGATTGGCCGCGGAGTATCCGGGCCTGGCCGTCGACCCCGATCCGATCTACATCCGCGATGGCAAGTTCTGGACCAGCGCCGGTGTCACTGCGGGTATCGATCTGGCCCTCGCTCTGGTGGAGGACGACCTGGGTGCCGAGGTGGCCCAGGCCGTGGCTCGATGGTTGGTGATGTTCCTGCACCGCCCCGGCGGGCAGTCCCAGTTCGCCTCGCCGGTGTGGGTGCCTCGGGCACAGCGCTCCACGGTCCGGGCGGTCCAGAACCTGGTGGAGACGGCCCCGGGCGGTGATCACCGCCTGCCGACGTTGGCCGTGGCGGCGGGAATGAGCGTCCGGCAGTTCACCCGGGTGTTCACCGCCGAAGTCGGCGAGTCACCGGGGCGCTTTGTCGAACAGGTTCGGCTGGAGGCCGCCCGCCGCGAGTTGGAGACCACCAGCGACACGCTGGACCTGATCGCCGGCCGGTGTGGATTCGGTACCGCCGAAACGCTGCGCCGGGTCTTCCAACGTCGGCTGGCCGTCACCCCCGATGCCTACCGACGACGTTTCCGATGCACGACCGTCGGCATCCGCCCGGCCGAGAGGAGATCCGCATGACCGACACCATCGAGGTGGTCATTCCACTGTTCCCCCGCATCACCGCTCTGGATGCCATCGGTCCCTACGAGGTCCTGCAACGCATCCCCTCCATCGACATCACGTTCATCGGGCATCACCGGGGCGAGGTCCGCAGCGAGAACGGCATGCTGGGGCTGACGGTCGATGCCACCTTCGCCGACCACCCCGAGCCCGACGTGGTCGTGTTTCCGGGCGGATACGGCACCCGGGTCCTCGAACACGACGACGAGGTGCTCGAGTGGGTGAAGCTCGCCCACGCCCACTCCCGATTGACCACCTCGGTATGCACCGGATCGCTGGTGTTGGCCGCGGCCGGGTTGCTCGAGGGCCTCACCGCCACCACGCACTGGGCCTGCTACTCCGAGCTCGAGGCGTTGGGCGCCGTTCCCACGGCCCAGCGTGTGGTCGAACATCTCGACCATCGGATCATCACTGCCGCCGGAGTTTCGAGCGGTGTGGACATGGCCCTCCGCCTGGTGGAGCTGTTGGTCGACCGCACCGCCGCCCAAGCGGCACAGCTGATGATCGAGTACGACCCGCAACCCCCGTTCGACACCGGATCACAGGCCAAGGCGGACGATGTCATCGTGACCCGCGTCGTCGAGTACGCCCAGCACCGGAAGTAGTCGCCGCCGCCGTCTCTCGCCATGCGGGCGGTGCGACGTCGGGGCGCCTGCACAGCGATTACTGTAGGAGGGTCGGGATCCGGTCGTCAGCCCCAATCTCCCGGCGTCGATCGCAGAGGGGAGTGACGATGCGACGAAGAATGATGAACGGGAAGATCCATCGGGCTCGGGTCACCGATGCCGATCTGAACTATGTCGGGTCGATCTCCATCGACCCGATCCTCATGAAGGCCGCCGACATCGTCCCCGATGAACAGGTGGCGGTATACAACCTGATGAACGGGGAGCGATTCGAGACCTACGCCATCGAGGGATCCGAAGGGGAGATCTGCCTCAATGGAGCCGCGGCCCGACTGGCCCAGGTCGGCGACCTGGTGATCATCGTGACCTTCGTCGATCTCGAGGACAATGAGCTCCCCGGCCATCAGCCGTCGGTCGTTGTCGTCGACGGTGACAACCGTCAGATCGAGCCGGAGTGACCGGGTTGCTTGACCATGAGGGCCGGTTGATGCAGCATGCAGACACAGGTCCTCACCGGGTTGCTGGGATTGGTAGACCTAACGCTCGACTGTAAGTTGAGACTTTGATGAACTCAGGTTCGGGCGTCCTCGGGCGACGGTGCCTGCGCCGCCGGGTTGTCCGGGCAGGCCTGCCTTTCCGCCACCACGATCGCTGGCTATACTTCGTGTGGCTCATTCCTCCCAGACCCGGGTCCGGTCAAGCCCTCCTGCCTGACCAGAACGGTGTGGAGCGTCCAAGCAGGCCATCGGGGGCGTTGCGGTGGCAGTGAATGTCGACAAAGGGGCTGTTCTGTGAACGATTGGGCACAGGTGCTGAAACAGTGGGGGCTCTGGCTCATCGGTGACGCCCCCCTACCCGGTCGACGCTCGAGAATGGTGCTCGCGGCAACCGTGGCGGTCACCCTGATGGCGGTGGCGGGCGTCGTCATCGTGGTCCGGGCACCATCCCACACCGTCCGGGCCGCGGCCCGGGATGCCCCCACTACGACGGCCGCTTCATCCGTCGATCCCACCGCGTCGTCGACGGCAGGGACGACGGATAAGACCACGTCCAACCCTCCTGCTGCGGGAAGCAGCTCCACATCCGGCCACAACCGCGCCCATGCGAACGGGGGCGCAGTCGGACGGTCCTACGGGACGACCACACCAGGTGCTTTCGGCGGGACGTCTACGGGCACCGCGCCGACCACGGTTGCGCCGAAAGCACCGCTGGTGTTCTCGGTACCATCGGAATCACCGATCAGAACATCCGTTCCCATCTTCGCGCCGCCGACCAATACCCCTCCACCGATCGATACACCTTCGGCACCACCGCGGGCGGTGCCGACCGCACCCACCGCGGTCAGAGCCGGCGTGGACCACTCGGCGTCACGGATCACCTGGTCGGCCCCGGCCTCGACCGGTGGCGCCGCCATCTCGGGCTACAACGTGTACGTGGGCACCACCCCCGGGGGTGAGAGCTCCAAGCCTTCGAACGGGAGCACGCCAGTCGCGGGGATGTCCTACGTGGTGGGCAAGCTCTCCGACGGCATGACCTATTACTTCACGGTGAGAGCAGTCAGTGCCGCAGGGCTCTCGCCCGCCTCGACCGAGGTCTCGGCCTCGCCGACCTCGGCCCGCCAGGCCATCGGCTCGATGTCGGCACCCATTTCCGGCATGGCGTCGAATCCCCAAGGAACCGGCTATTGGTTGGTGAACGAGGGTGGAGCCGTCTCCGCCCATGGCGCCGCCAGCAACTACGGCTCGGCTACCTTGCTCGATCTGAATGCGCCTATCGTTGGCATCGTGGCCTCGCCCACTGGCAAGGGCTACTGGGAGGTGGCCAGTGACGGTGGGGTGTTCGCCTTCGGCGATGCCGCCTACTACGGCTCGATGGGCGGCCGCACTATCAATGCTGCGGTCGTCGGGCTCACTCCCACCCAAGACGGGAAGGGCTACTGGGAGGTGGCCGGGGACGGCGGGGTGTTCGCCTTCGGCGATGCCGCCTACTACGGCTCGATGGGTGGCACGACGCTGAGCCGGCCGGTGGTCGGCATCACCCGGACCCAGGACGGCAAGGGCTACTGGGAGGTGGCCAGTGACGGTGGGGTGTTCGCCTTCGGCGATGCCGCCTACAAGGGGTCGATGGGTGGCGCGACGCTGAGCCGACCGGTGGTCGGCATGGCCGTCGACCCCACCGGCGACGGCTACTGGGAGGTCGGCAGTGACGGAGCCGTGTACGCCTTCGGGTCGGCGATGTTCCAGGGATCCGTCGATCCGACAACCTTGAACGCCCCGATCACCGGCGTGTCCGCGGACCAGGCGAACGGTGGCTACTGGCTGGCTGGGTGGGACGGGGGAGTCTTCGCATTCGGAGCTCCCTTCTACGGGGCTGGCTGAGCCGTTCTGGCGCTGCTCCGGTGAGCGTCAGCCGCCGAGCATCCGATCGAGCGCCCGTGAGTGCCACGTGGCCCGACCTGCCCTCACCTCGGCCCGGTCGGCGCTCCCGGCCAAACGCAGCCCGGCGTTGATCCCGAGATAACGCATCGGCTCCGGCTCCCATCGCCTCGATCGATGTCCCACCCAGGGGAGTGTGGTGAGCTCGGTGTCCCGCTGCAGGATCAGGTCGCGCAAGGTCCGGCCGGCCAAGTTGGTCGTCGAGACCCCGTCGCCGACGTAGCCCCCGGCCCATGCGGTCCGGGTCGACCGGTCCAGTCCGACCGACGTGAACCAGTCACGGGCGATCCCGAGCGGTCCACCCCATCGGTGGGTGATGGCGGCGTCGGCCAGCGCCGGAAAGAGATCGACCAGTGTGAGCCGCAGGGACTCGTGGACGTCCGGGTCGCCGTCGAACTCGGGGCGGATGGCCGACCTGAAGTGGTAAGGAGCGCCCCGACCTCCGAAGGCCATGCGATCGTCGGCGGTGCGTTGTCCGTAGATCACCAGATGGCGGTGGTCGGCGAAGGTCTCCCGTCGGGCCAGGCCGGCGGTGGCCCAGAAGGCCTCGGGTAGTGGTTCGGTGGCGATCATCAGCGAGTACACCGGGATCAGCGTGCGCTCCTCGCCGCGCAGGGTGCGGGTATAGCCCTCGGTGGCCCGCACCACCGTGTCGGCCCTGACCGTGCCCCGAGCGGTGACCACCGCGCCGGGCTCGATGGCCAGCGCCTCGGTCTGTTCGTAGATGGTCACACCCCGGCGCTCCACCACCTCGGCCAGCCCCCGCACCAGTCGGGCCGGGTCGAGCGCGGCGCAGTGGGGGGTGTAGGTCCCTCCGACGATCGAGGTGGCTCCGACGATGGCGGAGGCGTCGGCGGCCGAAAGGAGGCGCAAATCGTCCTCGCTGACGCCACCCACGCGTGCCCGGTCGACCTCGTCCCTGGCCCGTTCGAACTGCACGGTGGTACGGGCGAGCACGACCGTGCCGCCGTGGGCGAACGCACAGTCGATCCGCTCCGAGTCGACCACCCGTCCGACCTCCCCGACCGAGCCCACCATGGCGCGGCGCATGGCCGCACCCGCTCCGGGCCCCGATGCCTGGTCGAGGCGCTCCCCGGACACGGCGAACAGGGCGGAGCACCACCCGCCGTTCCGGCCCGATGCTCCGAACCCCGCCACATCGCGCTCGATGATGGCGATGCGCAGCGTGGGGTCGGCCTTGGCCAGGTAGTAGGCGGTCCAGAGCCCGGTGAACCCTCCGCCCACCACGGCCACATCGACGCCGAGGTCGCCGGACAGCGGCGGCCGAATGGTCAACGGGCCGGGGAGCCCATCCCACCAGAGGGAGAGTCGTCGGTAGCGCTCGCCCGATGGCGAGTTCAGATCTGCTTCCACGCTTCGGTGAGGACGGAGCGCAGGATGGTGGTCATCACCTCGAACTCCTCCTCACCACAGGTCAGGGGGGGAGACAACTGCACCACCGGGTCACCCCGGTCGTCGGCCCGACAGATCAGCCCGGCCTCGTAGAGGGCTCCGGAGAGGAAGCCCCGCAGCAGTCGCTCGGACTCGTCGTTATCGAAGGTCTCGCGGGTGTCCTTGTCCTTGACCAGCTCGATCCCGTAGAAGAACCCGTCACCTCGGATGTCCCCGACGATGGGCAGATCACTGAGCGTCTCGAGCGAGGCCCTGAAGGCTCCTTCGTTGTCCCGCACCCTCTCGAGCAGCCCTTCCTTCTCGAAGATGTCGAGGTTGGCCAACGCCACGGCGGCACTCACCGGGTGGCCCCCGAAGGTAACCCCGTGGAGAAAGCTCTCGCCGGTGAGGAAGGGCTCGACCAGCCGATCACTCACCACCATGGCCCCGAGGGGTGAGTAGCCGCTGGTGAGGCCCTTGGCCATGGTGATGATGTCGGGCTCGTAGCCGTACCGGGTGGCTCCGAACCAGTGCCCCAGGCGCCCGAAGGCGCAGATGACCTCGTCGGACACGATCAGCACGCCATACCGGTCACAGATCTCGCGCACGCGCTGGAAGTAGCCGGGCGGCGGGGGGAAACAGCCCCCGGCGTTCTGCACCGGCTCGAGGAACACTGCAGCCACCGTCTCCGGCCCTTCCATCACGATCGCCTGCTCGATCGAGTCGGCCGCCCACATCCCGAAGGCTTCGAGGTCGTCGGCGAAGTACGGGGCCCGGTAGAAGTTGGTGTTCGGCACTTTGACGGCCCCCGGCACCAGGGGTTCGAATACCGACTTGATGTCAGTGACCCCGGTGATCGACAGCGCCCCCATGGTGGCCCCGTGGTAGGCGATGTTGCGACTGATCACCTTCTTCCGTTCCGGCTGACCGGTCACGGCGAAGTACTGGCGGGCCAGCTTCCATGCCGACTCCACCGCCTCGGAGCCGCCCGTGGTGAAGAAGATGCGGTTGCAGTCCCCGGGGGTCAGCTCCGCCAGGCGGTCGGCCAGCTCGATCGCCATCGGGTGGGCGTAGCTCCAGATCGGGAAGTAGGCCAACGTGGAGGCCTGCCTCGCCGCCGCCTCGGCCAACTCGGTTCGTCCGTGGCCCACCTGGCTGGTGAACAGCCCCGACAGGCCGTCGAGGTAGCGCTTGCCGTACTGGTCGTAGACCCAGACGCCCTCGCCCCGGACGATGACCGGAATCTGCGTGGTCTCCGACATGCGGGTGAAGTGCATCCAGAGGTGGCGGTGGGCGTTCTCTTGGAGTGTGAAGTTGGAGATATCGGTCATCTGGTCCCCCAGGCATAGGTCTGTTTGGTCAGTTTCAGGTACATGAAGGTCTCGGTGTCGCGCA
>Ga0307374_10009161_pt1 | contig 14644 bp, 12 predicted proteins | sample OX3MG_FD_202532 | JGI IMG/M metagenome (GOLD analysis project Ga0307374, IMG submission 202532) | Soil microbial communities from Risofladan, Vaasa, Finland - OX-3 | ecosystem: Environmental > Terrestrial > Soil > Coastal area > Acid sulfate soil | place: Finland: Risofladan, Vaasa | collected... | reverse complement strand
CCGCGGCGGGACGGGCCCCTTCCCGAAGTCGTTCCTCGACGCGATCGAGGGCCGGCTGTGGATGCAGTTCCGGGTGGCGCAGCTCCTGGCCGAACAGTGGAAGATCACGCGCCAGGACATGGACGAGTACGCGCTCGAGAGCCACCGCCGCGCCGCGGCGGCCACGGACTCGGGGCACTTCGCCAAGGAGGCCATCCCCGTCCCCGTCCGCGACGACGAGGGCACCCTCACCGGCCAGGTGCTCAGCACCGACGAGGGCATCCGCAGGGACACCACCCTGGAGCGCCTCGCCGCGCTCCCCCCGGCGCAGCCGTTCGAGCCCGAGACCGCCACCGACATCACCGCCGGCAACTCGTCGCAGATGACCGACGGCGCCGCCGCCATGCTGATCGCCGAGCGGTCGGTGGCCGAGCGCCTGGGGCTCGCGATCCGCGCCCGGTTCCACGCCTTCGCGGTGGCGGCCGAGGACGCCGCCATCGTGTTGTCGGCCCCCGTGCCCGCCACGCGCAAGCTGCTCGAGCGCACCGGCATGGCGGTGGACGACTTCGACGCCGTGGAGTGCAACGAGGCGTTCGCGGCCATCGCCCTCATGTGGGCCCGCGCCTTCTCGCCGGAACCCGATCGCCTGAACCCGCGCGGGGGCGCCATCGCCATCGGGCACCCGTTGGGGGCGAGCGGTGTGCGCCTCATGACGACGCTGCTCAACCAGCTCGAGGCCACCGGCGGCCGTTACGGGTTCCAGACGATGTGCGAGGGCGGCGGCCAGGCCAACGCCACCGTCATCGAGCGCCTGGCGTAGCGGGCCGCGGTCAGGCAAGCCGACCCGTGGACTTCACCTTCTCCGCCGAGCAGGACGACTTCCGCGCCGCGGTGCGGACGACCCTGGCCTCCGAGGCGCCGTCCGCCTACGTGCGGGCCATGATCGAGGACCCCGTCGGCGTCACCCCGGCGCTGTGGGCCACCATGGCCGACCTCGGCTGGCTGGGCGTGCTCGTGCCGGAGTCGGCCGGCGGTCTCGGCCTCGGGCTCGTCGACCTGGTCGTGCTCCAGGAGGAGCTGGGCCGGCTGCCCTTCCCCGGCCCCGTGCTGTCCTCGGCGGTGGCGGCCACGCTGGGAGCGGTGCGCCTGGGCCTCGACGAGGTGCTGCCCGACCTGGCGGCCGGCCGGCGCCGGGGCACGGTGGCGGTCGAGGAGCCCGGCCACGGCGACCCGCTCGCCGGCCTGGGCGCGCGGGCCACGCCGGCGGGCGACGGGTGGGTGCTCGGGGGCACCAAGCCCGTGGTCCTGGACGGCGCCGCCGCCGACTTCGCGCTGGTGGTGGCCCGCGACGGTGACGGGCTCGGCACCTTCCTCCTCGAACAGCCGGCGGGCGAGCCCGTGCCCGCCCTCGACGTCACCCGCAAGGTGGCCCGCATCGTGCTCGACGGCCGCCGGGCCCGGCGCGTGGGCCCGCCCGGTGACCACGGCGCGCTGTGGCGGCGCGTGCTCGACGACGTGAACGTGGCCGTGTGCGCCGAGCTGGTGGGGACGGCCGAGCGCGCCCTGCACCTGGCGGTCGAGTACGCCCAGGTGCGTGTGCAGTTCGACCGGCCCATCGCCACGTTCCAGGTCATCAAGCACAAGGCGGCCGACATGCTGCACCGCGTCGAGCTGGCCCGGGTGGGGACGCACTACGCGGCGTGGGCGTCGGACGCCGAGGACCCCGAGCGCGAGCGCGCCGCGGCCATGTGCAAGGGGTTCGTGAGCGAGGCCGCCGACTTCGTCACGGCCGAGAGCATCCAGGTGCACGGGGGCGTGGGCTTCACCTGGGACGTCGACTGCCATCTGCTGTACCGGCGGGCGAAGCAGGACGACCTCCTCTTCGGCGCCCAGGGGTTCCAGCGGTCGCGCCTGGCCGACCTCGTCCTGGGACCGGCGGCTCGCTGACCGTTCCGCCGGCCGCGCCGTCACGCAGGACGGCGAGCGCCAGGGCCCAGCCGAGCACCGATGCCGCCAGCAGCCCGGCGATGGCGCCCGACGCCAGCGGGCCGTCTTGGAAGGCGGCGCGGACGACGAGCAGGGGGATGGTGAAGCCGACGCTGGCGGTGGCCCCCAGGCCCACGAGCGCCCTGCCGCGCACGGGCGAGGAGGCCCCGTCGGTCTGCAGGCGCGCCGTGGCCCAACGGGCGGCGGCGATGCCGAGCGGCTTCCCGGCCACGCGGGCCACCACCACGGCGGCGAAGACGCGCAGGCCCTGGGCGGTGCCGAGCCCGGAGCCCGACAGCGCCACCCCGGCGTTGGCCAGCGCGAACACGGGGAGGATGACGACGTTCACCCACGGCCCGAGGCGCAGCTCCCAGCGCCGGGCGCCGGTACCGGCCACGACGTGGGCGAACCGGGCGCGTCGGGCGGGTGCCCGGTGCGGGCGGTGCACCGGCGGCGCCAGGAGGCCGACGGCCACACCGACGACGGCGGCCTCGACGCCGGCGTGCAGCAGCGCCAGCCAGGCGGCGGCACCGAGGGCCACGACCAGCGGGCCGGCCCGGTCGACGCGCAGCCGGAGCACGACCGTCACCGCCAGGACCAGGAGGGCGGCCACCAGCCAGGCGGCGCGGACGCCGGCGCTGTAGAAGCAGACCAGGACCACGACCGAGAAGATGTCGTCGGCGACCGCCAGCGTCATGAGGAAGACGCGCAGCCGCGGCATGGAGCGCGCCCCCACGAGGGCCAGCGCCCCCAGGGCGAAGGCGACGTCGGTGGCCATGGGGATGCCCCAGCCGCGCGCCGCGGGCGACCCGGCGGTGACGGCGGCGTAGATCCCCGCCGGGACGAGCATCCCGCTCAGGGCCGCCATCACCGGGAGGGCCGCCCGGCGCCACGACGCCAGCTCCCCGGCGGTCGCTTCCCGGCGGATCTCGAGGCCGACGAGGAGGAAGAACACGAGCAGCAGCCCCTGGTCGACCCAGTCGCGCAGCGTCAGCCGCAGGCCCAGCGACGACGACCACGGCGCCACCGTCCCCCAGGCGTGGCGGTAGCTCGACCCGGGCCAGTTGGCCCAGGCCAGCGCGCCCACCGTGCCCAGCGCCAGCGCCACACCGCCGGCGCGGTCGCCGCGCATGGCGCGCACCAGGCGTCGGGGCCGGGTCGAAGAGGATGCCTGCGCAGTGCCGGACAATGGGAGCCCCCGCGTCGATCGATGTCGCCGACCAGACTTCCCGGCACGCCAGACGCCAGCCTACCGCCGGCTCGGGGCGGTCGTCAGCTGCGTGCGGTCGACACCAGGCCGTCGCGCAGCTGGGCCTTGAGCACCTTGCCGGTGGCGTTGCGCGGCAGTTCGGCCGCCAGCTCGATGCGCCGGGGGACCTTGTAGTCGGCGAGCACGCCGGCGCAGTGCTCGCGCAGCTCGTCGGGTGTGGCCGACGCCCCCGGGCCCAGCACCACCACGGCGGCGACGTCCTCGCCGAGCACGTCGTGCGGGACTCCCACCACGGCGGCCTCCACGACGTCGGGGTGCTCGAGCAGCACGGCCTCGACGTCCATGGCGTGGATGTTGTTGCCGCCGCGGATGATGACGTCCTTCTTCCTGCCGACGATGTAGAGATAGCCGTCGTGGTCGAGGCGGGCGAGGTCCCCGCTGTAGAGCCAGCCGTCGCGCCACATGCCGGCGGTGGCATCGGCATTGCGGTAGTACTCGCGCTCGCGCCCGGGCATGCGCAGGACGGCTTCGCCCACCTCCCCGGTGGGGACGTCGACGCCGTCGTCGTCGACGATGCGCACCTGCAGCGGCGGCACGGGCTGGCCCACCGACCCGATGCGCCGCAGCGACTCCCCCTTGGGCATCGAGCAGAAGGCCGGACCCGCCTCGGTCATGCCGTAGCTGTTGGAGACCGACGCCTCGGGCATGCGCTCCTGCAGGGCCCGCAGCGTGGCCGGGGCCAGGGGGGCGCTGCCGATGGCGCAGATCACGATGGACGACAGGTCCGCGCCCGCGAAGCCCGGGTGGGCGACGAGCAGCTGCGCCATCGAGGGCACCAGGAACACGAATTGGGGCCGGTGCTCCGCCACGACCTCGAGCCAGCGGCCGGCGTCGAAGCGCGGCTGGTACACGCCCGCCAGGCCGAGCTGCATGGGGTTGTAGATGAAGCCGATCCCGGCGAACGTGAACAGCGGGCTGGCGTGCAGCCAGCACTGGCCGGAGTAGCTCGGGTTGGGCGCGCCGGGTATCAACGCCACGTTGCGGTGGCGGACGGCGACCCCCTTCGGCAGGCCCGTCGTGCCCGAGGTGTAGAGGATGTCGGCGAGGTCGTCGCCGGTGAGCTCGACCTGGAAGGTGCTCGTGTCCTGCTCGCCGGTGAGCCCCCACGACCATGCCGGGCCGCCCGTCTCCTCCGTGAGCGGCGCCGACAGGACGTGCTCGACGGTCCCGATGGCGCCGGCCACCTCGTGGGCGAGCGGCGACAGCTCGGCGTCGGTGAGCACCACCCGCACCTCGGCGTGACCGAGCAGGCGCTCGAGCTCGGCGTCGGCCAGCCGCGTGTTCGTGGGCACGGCCACGGCGCCGGCCTTGTGGACCGCCGAATACGCCACCATGAAGCGCAGCCCCTCCTCGGCGCGCAGGTAGACGGACACCCGGTCACCCTTGGCCACGCCCAGCCCGACGAGGGCGCGCGCCAGGCGGTTGGACTCGCCCTCCCATTGGGCGTAGGTCATCTGGCCGCCGTCGACGACGCGGTAGGCGACCTCGTCGGGGAACGACCCCGCCATGGCCCGGAGGTGGTCGGTCAGGAGGGTGGTCACAGTCCCCCGTCGAGGGTGGCCGTGCGGCGGGCGAAGCGCCAGCCCTCGGGTGTCCGTACCAGCTCGTCGTGGTACCGGCCCGTGTTGCGCAGCCGCGAGGTGCGCCTGTCGGGCGCGGCGTCGGGCCCGGGCCGGGAGATCACGAGCAGTGTCACGTCCTGCACGGCGCGGTCGCCGTCCACCTCGACGGTGGCGTCCACGGTCACGTGCACGATCCCGTAGGGGGTGCGGCGGACCATCTCCGCCAGCGCGGCGCGCCCCGACGTGGTGGGGCCGCCCGTCACGGCCATCTCCCCGTCCTCGGTGAACGTGGCGGCGAAACCCTCGGGGTCGCCGTCGTCGAAGCACCGGTTGTAGCGCGCCGTCAGCTCGCGGATCCGGGCCCGGTCGACCATCCAGGCCACCGAGCCCGCGTCGCCACCACCACCACCACCACCACCGCCGCCACCACCACCACCACCACCGCCGCCGCTGTCGCCGCCCGAGTTCGGCGTCCGTCCTCCGCCTACGGCATCCCCCGCGTCCACGGTGTGTGCTCCTTCCCGGCGCCGGGTCCGCGCCCCCCACCGTGAGCGACGTTACCGCGCCGGCCCCGGCCCGAGCGGGCCGTCGGGCCGGAGGCCGGCGCGGGCATTCGGCGGCCGGCGGCGACGTCTAGTGTCGGCCCTCGCCCCCACCCACAAGGAGCCCACGTGAACCCCTTCGCATCGCTCGGGCGGTTCGCCGTCCGGTTCCGCTGGGTGGTGCTGGTGGTGTGGCTGGTGGGTGCCCCGCTGGCGGCGAAGTCGCTGCCGTCGCTGTCGAGCGTGGCCAAGAACGACAACTCCGCCTTCCTCCCCAGCAGCGCGCCGAGCGAACGGGCGGCCGCCCTGGCCGTTCCGTTCCTGCCCGCCAAGAAGGGGACGGCCCTCGTCGTCGCGGTGCGCGCCGGCGGGCCGCTCACTCCCGCCGACCAGGCCGCCATCGGCCGCGCCCGGGACGCCGTGGCCGGCGTCCGGGTCGTCGAGGCGGTGAAGGACCTCGGCGCCTCCGCCGACGGCCGTGCCGAGAAGATCGACCTGGAGCTGAACCTCCCGCCGTTCGGGGGCGGTGACAAGGCCACGAGCGCCGTCGATGCCGTGCGCCGGGCCCTCGGACGCGCCGGGGCCCCGCCCGGCCTGGCGTTCCACCTGGCGGGCAACATCCCGACCTCCGTCGACGAGCAGAGCGCCACCCGGCACTCCCAGGGCCTCACGCAACGGCTGGCGATCCTGTTCATCGTGGCCCTCCTGCTGGTGGTCTTCCGGGCCCTGCTGGCACCGTTGGTCACCCTCCTCCCGGCGGTGCTGGCCCTGGCGGTGGCGGGCCCGTTGATCGCCGAGGCCACCCACATCGGCGTGCAGGTGTCGAGCCTGCTGCAACTCCTGCTGGTGGTGCTCGTCCTCGGGGCGGGGACCGACTACGGCCTGTTCCTCATCTTCCGGATGCGCGAGGAGATGCGCGCCGGCCTCGCCCCCAAAGACGCCGTGGTGGTGTCGGTGACCAGGGTGGGCGAGTCGATCACCTTCTCGGCCGCCACGGTCATCGCCGCGCTGGTGAGCCTCCTGCTCGCCAGCTTCGGGTTGTACAAGGGACTCGGGCCCGGCCTCGCCATCGGCGTGGGCATGGTGCTCGTCGCCAACCTCACCCTGCTCCCCGCGCTGCTGGCGCTGCTCGGTCGGGCCGTGTTCTGGCCGCTCGTCCCGAAGGCGGGCCAGCAGCGCCGGAGCGTGTGGGGATCGGTGGCGGCCAGGATCGTCGCCCGGCCGGCGCCGACCCTCGTCGTCGGGGTGCTCGCCTTCGGCGCCCTCGCCCTCGCCATGCTCGACTACTCGCCCGCCGGGTTCGGGGCGCCGTCGGTGCCCTCGACGGCGGACTCCTCCCAGGGCCAGGCCGCGCTGGGCGCGCACTTCGCGTCGGCCGAGGCGAACCCCACCGACGTGGTCTTCCGGCTGCGCACGTCGGCGTGGGCCGCCCCCGACGTGCTCGCCCGCGCCCAAGACGCGTTGAAGGCCACCGGCGATTTCACCGACGTGGCGAGCGCCCTCAACCCCAACGGCCGCGCCACGGCCTTCACGCCGGCGCAGTTGGGGTCCCTGCACGTCGCCCTCGGGCCGCCCCAGGCCCTGCCCCCCACCCGGCCCGCGGGCTCCCCGGTGCCGGCGGGCGCGTACCAGGCGTACCGGGCGACCGCCCAGTTCGTGAGCGCCGACGGCCGCACCGTCCTGTACGCCACCTCGCTGACGGCGGGCGGCCCGGAGACGGCCTCCGCGTTGAACGCCGTCCCCGCCGTGCGCGCCGCGGTCTCGTCGGTGGCGGCGCGCATCGGCGCCGTGGACGACGGTGTGGCCGGCCAGGCGCCGGCGCTGAACGACGTGGCCACGGTCTCGGCCCGCGACCTGGCCAAGATCATCCCGGTGGTGCTCGCCGTCCTGGCGCTGCTGCTCGCCCTGGTGCTGCGCAGCCTCGTGGCCCCGCTGTACCTGGTGCTCAGCGTGGGCCTCTCCTACCTGGCCGCGCTCGGGCTGGCGGTGCTCGTCTTCGTCGTCGTCGGCGGCCAGGCGGGCATCAACTTCGTGCTCCCCTTCTTCATGTTCATCTTCATCATGGCGTTGGGGGAGGACTACAACATCCTCGTGATGAGCCGCATCCGGGAGGAGGCGCACTCGTTGCCCCTCCGTGCCGCCGTGCAGCGGGCGGTGCAGGCCACCGGGACGACGGTCACGTCCGCCGGCCTGATCCTGGCGGGGACGTTCGCCGTGCTCACCGCCTCGGGCGGGACGCAGGTGCAGGAGATCGGTTTCGGCCTGGCGGCCGGGGTGCTGCTGGACACGTTCCTCGTCCGCACCCTTCTCGTGCCGTCGACGGTCGTGCTCCTCGGCCGATGGAACTGGTGGCCGTCGCGGCTGTGGCGCGACGAACGAGACGGGGGCGTCCCCGCCCCGGAGCCTCAGGCCCGGGGGAGCGCGTAGGCGGCGATCGCCGCGAAGTGCAGCGCCGCGCCGGCCACGGTGAGGGCGTGGAAGACCTCGTGGTAGCCGAACACGCCGGGGACCGGGTTGGGCCGTCGCAGCGCGTAGCACACGGCACCGGCCGTGTAGCAGGCCCCGCCCGCGAGGATCAGAACGAACCCCCCTCCGCTGAGGCCCCGGACGAGCTGGGGCATGACGGCGAGGGCGCACCAGCCCACCACGACGTAGGGGACGGCGATGGCCCACTTGGGCGCGTCGAGCCACAGTTGGCGGACGGTGACGCCGGCGGCACCACCCACCCACACCAGGCTCAGCACGAGCGCGCGCGCCCACCCGCCGAGGGCCAGGCCGGCGACGGCGGTGTAGGTGCCGGCGATGGCGAGGAAGATGGTGGCGTGATCGGCGCGCCGCATGCGCCGCCGGGCGGCCGCCGACCACGGGACGCGGTGGAAGGCGGCGCTCACGCCGAACAGCGCCACCAACGACGCGACGTAGACGGCCAGCGCCGCCCGCTCGCCGGCGGTGGAGGCGTGCGCCACCAACAGCGGGCCGGCGACGAGCGTCACGCACAGCGCGACGAGATGGATCCAGCCGCGCAGCACGGGTCGGGCGGACGGGTCCGTGGGGACCGGCCCGGGGGTCGCCGCGGCGGACGGTTCGAGGTGGACGGGAGTGATGCGCGGCAGCGTATCCGCGTCGCCGCCGGTGGTCAGCGCTTGGTGGTCAGCGCGTGGTGGTCAGCGCGTGGTGGTCAGCGCGTGGTGGTCAGCGCGTGGTGCGGCGGTGGCGCCACGCCAGGAGGAAGCCCTCGAGCGGGTCGTCGATCGTCCCCAGGGCGCAGTTGCAGGCCGCGCACGACACCTCCCGCATACGGCATCCGCGTGCGGTGTGGTCGCGCATGGGCGGATCGAAGACGACCCAGCGCCACATGCGGACGTGGTGGGGTGCGGCGACCCCGGATCGGACGTCTGGCTGCTCCACGGCACGTACCCCCCCGCACGAGTATGCACCCCGGGCGCCGCCAAGGTAAGCCCTCAGGCCCGATTCACCGGGCGGCGTCGTCCACGACGAGCCCGTCGCGCAGCCGGATGCGCCGGCCGGCGTGCCGGGCCACCTCCTCGTCGTGGGTGGCGATGATCACGGTGACGGGCTCGTCTCCGGCCTGCAGCTCGACGAGCAGGGACATCACGCCCTCGGCGCTCTCGGAGTCGAGGTTGCCCGTGGGCTCGTCGGCGACGATGGCGCGGGGCTTGTTGGCGAGCGCCCGGGCGACGGCCACCCGCTGCTGCTCGCCCCCCGACAGCCGGGACGGCAGGTGGTCGACGCGCGGCCCGAGGCCCACGCGTTCGAGCAGCTCGGCCGAGCGCCGGCGCCGGTCCGTCTTGGAGAGCCGGCCGGGGACCATGGCGATGCCCACGTTCTCCGCGGCCGTGAGGGTGGGGATCAGGTTGAACTGCTGGAACACGAACCCGATCTCGGCGCTGCGGATGCGCGTCAGGGTGGCGTCGGAGGCCGAGCCCAGCTCGTGTCCGTCGAAGAGGACGGTCCCCTTCGAGGGGACGTCGAGGGCGCCGAGGAGCTGCAGCAGCGTGCTCTTGCCCGAGCCGCTCGGCCCCTCGATCGAGATGAACTCACCGGGCGCGACGTCGAGGTCGACGTCGCGCAGCGCCAGGACGGTGTTGCCGCCCCGCTCGTAGCGCCGCTCCACGTTGCGCAGCTCGTAGAGGTGCGCAACGGGTTCGAAATCGGCCACGCCGTCTCTCCCTTCGTCGGGTGTCGGGGTCCCGTCGCCGACCGTCATCCGAGGTCCCGCAGGGCCGAGGCCGGTGCGAGCCGGGCGGCGCGCAGCGCGCCGGCCACGCCCGCCACGAGGCCGCCGAGGATGGCGATCGCCGCCGCCACGACCACGGTGACGACCGAGATCGAGGTGTGGAGCTTGACCGTCCTGCCGATGGCGCTGGCCGCCGCGGTCGTGGCATGCACCAGGTTGCTGGCCGAGGACGACCCCACCACCGCACCGGTGGTGCTGTAGGCGAGCGTCGGCCCGAAGGCGTTCACCGCCGCGCACACGCCCAATCCGACGAGCACCCCGAGCGCGGCGCCGACGACGCCGATGCCGAGCATCTCCGCCAGGATCTGACTCACCACCCGGCCGCGCGACCACCCGACCGCCCGCAGCGTGCCGATCTCACGGACGCGCTTGGCGACGCTCGACAGGGTGAGCAGCGCGGCGATCAGCAGGGCGGCGGCGAGGATGATGATCCCCAGCGCCACGCCGAGGTCCGAGGCCAGCTTCTTGGCGTTCGACAGGCTGCCGGTGACCTGGCCGGCGAGCTGCTTGGACGTGAGCACCGTGGCGCCGGGCAGTTCCTTCTTGATGGCGGTGGCGACACCGTCCACGTCCGACGACTTGGCCACCTTGACCAGCACCTCGTTGATCCGGCTTGCCTGCGAGGAGCTCGATTGCAGCGTGGCGAGGTCGAAGTAGATGTCCGACACGTCGCCGGTGAGCGTCGGGTTCACCAACCCGACGACCTTGTAGCCCGTCGTGTCGATGGTGAGCGTCTGGCCGACCTTGATGCCGTTGGTGCTGGCGTACGCCGTGCTCACCAGGATCTCGTCGGCGGGCTTGGACGTGAACCAGGTGCCCGACACCAGCTGGGCCTTGGTGATCAGGCCCGAGGTCGTGTTCGACGGGTTGACGCCGGCCACCGTGTAGCCCTTGGTCTGCGTGTCGGTCGACGGGGGGTTGAGCACCCGCGTGATGGTCTGCTGCGGCACCACCACCTGCGCCTCGTACTGCTGGAACCGCTGGGGCAGGCACTGCGTGAAGGCGGCGCCGAAGCGCGAGTCCAGGGCGCCGGCGCTGAGGCCCCCGCCCCCGCCGAAGCCCCCGCCGCCGCCACCGAAGCCCCCGCCACCGAAGCCGCCGCCGGCTCCGCTGGTACCGCCCGGCGTGGTCGTGGTGGTGCCGCCCGGCGTCGTGGTGGTGGTGGACGGCGTCGGGAAGGCGCCGCTGTTCTCGAGGCACGTGCGCACCGCCGTGCGCTCGGCCGCGGTCAGGGGCGCGGGTGTCTGGGTCTGGGTGATGGTCTGGCCGCCGGTCGTGAGGGTGTCGGTGACCTGGGGGACGGTGCCCGACTCGTGCAACGCCTGCAGTGACAGGCCCGGCACCGCCGACTCGACGCCCGCGATCTTCGAGACGTCGGCCACCGCCGACTGGGGGAAGGTGATGAGGGTGCCCGTCACGAAGAAGTCGTAGGTGAACTTGGTCCCGGCCGGACCGAGCTTCGACAGGTCGGTGATCACCGAGGAGTTGTTGGCGGCCAGCGCGGTGCGGTCCGATGCGTTGGCGCCGGCGTTGCCGGCGCCTGCGAAGAACCCACCACCACCACCGGGCCCTCTCCCGAAGCCGCCGGGCGACGTGGTGGTCGTCGTGGTGGCGGTGGAGGGCGAGGTGCTCGCCACGCCCACGGTCCGCTCGACCACGATGTCGGTGCCGACAGAGGACAAGGGGGAGAGCACCTTGTTCTGCGCGTCCGAGAGCCCGTTGGAGACCCCGACGATGCCCATGACGAGGCCGACGCCGGCGGCCAACCCCAGGGCCGTGACCAGTGTGCGGCTCCAGCGGCGCCGCAGCTCGCTCCACGCGTAGCCCAGCGAGACCATCACCACCTCCGTCGTGTCGGCCCGACGGCGGATGGTAGGAGGCAATACTGTCAAATCACTGTGAGAATTCGCAGGTCCCTCGTGGGCCCACCCCGAGGGCGGGCACCCGGCGCACCGTGGGATCCGGCATACCTCGCGCCCCCGGTGGCTCAGCAGGCGTGCAGGAGGACGGTCCAGCCCGTCGCGGCCGTGTATCTCGCCTCGAAGGCGATGCCGCCGATGGAGCCCACCACGGCACCGGGCCCGGTCTCCCAGCGGATCGCCGGCAGCTCGGTGAGGCGGGTCCCGCCGCAGCTGGCGCAGCCGGTGTTGGCGAGCCCGACGTAGTCGAGCAGTGCCGCGAGCTCCTCGGCCGACCGCGAGGCCGGGGCGGCGGTGACCACCGGTGGCGCCGCCGACGCCAGCGCCCGCACGGCCGCCAGGTCGGTCGAGAACCGGGCCGCCGCCGTGGCGCCGTTGCGCAGGCACGCCAGGGCCATCGTCATCTCGGTCTCGGGTTGCCCGGGCTGCGGGACCGGGAACGTGTCCTGGTCCCCGGTGAAGACGCGGGTGAAGCCGTGCAACGACGCCGTCCGCGACACCAGGTCGCTGTCGACGAGCAGGACCGCACGCAGCAGAGCGGGTGACAGGCCGACCGGAATGGTGGCCGCCACGGTGGCCGGGTCGAGCGCCTCGACGGCGGCGACGGTGGCCCGGTCGGCGTGCAGCACCGTCGTGCCGATCCCCCCGTTGACGAGGTCGGCGGCGGCGGCGACGGCCCGGTCGAGGCGCGCCGCGGCGGTCACGAACGGTGTCAGGTCATCGAGGGCGCTCGGGGCCGGTGCCGAGGTCGACGTGACCGGAACGGTGGACGAGCCCCCCGCCGAGGTGGGCCCCCCGTTCCCGCCGCCGACCGGCGAGCTGGCGCAGCCCGACACCAGCAGCCCCACGACGAGCATCCACACAGGGAGCTTGTGCATCACGCCTCCCTCGATGACAGCGTCGCGCCCGACGGTGGGGATGGCCAGGGGCGGAAGTCACGTGCCGCTTCGCGACGACGTCCGCCCCCCGGATGGGGCCGGTAGCATCGGGGGGGCGTGGCCAGCAAAGGAGGCACGCATGTGGGTGATCGCCGGAGTCCTGCTCGGCCTCGTCGTCCTGGCGTCGCTCCTCGGCTTCCACGCCGGGCCCCACGTGCACGCACTGGCAGGGGTCCTCGGCGTCCTGGCCGCGGCCTGGCTCGTCCTGATGGCCGTCGAAGGACGGTCGCTGCCCGTCCTGTGGGCCCTGCTCAGCGCGGACGTCGTCGTGTCGGCCGGGGTCGGGGTGCTCGCCTGGAAGGGGCTCATCGCCCGGGGTGGGACCGGCCCGATGCACCGCCTGCTCACGGCCGAAGGCGCCGAGGGGCTCGCCGTCGGAGACCTGGCCCCCGAAGGGATCGTGCGTGTCGACGGCGAGACGTGGTCGGCCGTGTCGCTCAACGGGTTCGTGCCCGCCGGCGGCCGGGTGCAGGTCATCGGGGCCGGGAAGGTGCGCCTCGAGGTCTGGGGTGAGGAGTCCCTCCCCGGTGGCGACGCACCGCCCCACCCGCAGCCGTCACCGCCCGGGGTCGAGAGCGAAAGGCACCCACTGTGATCATCGGCATCATCATCGCCGTCGCCGTCCTGTTCGTCCTGATCGCCGCCGGGCTCTCCGTCAAGATCGTGCGCGAGTACCAGCGGGTCGTGCTGTTCCGGCTCGGGCGCGCCATCGGGACGAGGGGCCCGGGGCTGATCTTCATCAACCCGATCACCGACCGCACCAGCTGGGTGGACCTGCGCGAGCAGTTCCTGGAGATCCCCCACCAGACGGCCATCACCAAGGACAACGCCGGGATCTCCATCGACTTCATCATCTTCTACAAGGTGGTCGATCCCGCCATGTCGGTGGTGCGGGTGCAGAACTTCGCCGCCGCCGCGCAGAACGTGGCGGCCACGACGCTGCGCAGCGTCGTGGGGGACACCGCACTCGACGACGTCCTGTCCAAACGCGAGGAGATGAACGCGTCGCTGCGCGTCCGCCTCGACGAGGTCACCGAGCGCTGGGGCGTCAAGGTCACCACGGTCGAGGTCCGCGAGGTGAACCCGCCGCCCGGTGTGCAGGAGGCCATGACGCGCCAGATGTCCGCCGAGCGCACCCGCCGGGCCGCCGTGACCGAGGCCGAGGGCCAGAAGCAGGCGGCCATCACCCTGGCGGAGGGGACCAAGCAGGCCGCCATCCTGTCGGCGGAGGGCGAGCGCCAGTCATCGGTCCTGCGCGCCGAAGGGCTGGCGGCGGGCCTCGACAAGATCCTCACCGTGGCCCGCACCCTCGACGCCAACACCATGCAGCTCCAGTACCTCGAGACGCTCAAGCAGGTGGGCGTCTCGCCGTCGACGAAGATCGTCGTGCCGATGGAGGTCAGCGGGTTCCTCGACAACCTGCGCGGCGCGTTCAACGGGGGGGACGGCTCCCGCGGTGGCCGCGGCACATCGGCACCCCCGAACCGGCCCGGGGAGGCGCCGGCGAGGATCCTGTCCACAGAGCCGGCACCGGGTGAGCCGCCCTCGGAGGATCCCGCCGGTGTGGGACTTTGGTCCCTGGCCGAACAGGGCCCCACGACACAGGATGAGGAGTAGGGACATGATCGTTCTCGAGGAGGAGGTGAGGCACCTGGTGTATCGGGCCTTAGACCAGCGCCTCCCCGGTACTGGGCAGCGAGGCGGCCACGGGTCGCCCCGACGGGGCTGAACTCCGGCAACTGACGACGATCGACCCGACCGCTACGGCGCCCGGGTCCAGTCGCAAAGACCACGGCACTTGGAGCCGGCCGGAGGTCCCACCCACACCTTCCGAGGCGCGGACATCGAGGACAACGCCCGCCACCCCTGCAGGGGAGTGCGGGCGTTGTCGCGTCTGCGGCCCGCCGTGCGTGTCGAACGGGCGCGGGTATCAGGGCCGGGTCGCGTAGACCGCCCGGGCCCGGTAGCGGACCGGGCGCTCCTGGAGCTCCTCCAGGTAGTGCGCCGTCCATCCCGCCACGCGGGCGATGGTGAAGATCGTGCGCCCGGCGTCCTCGGGCATGCCACCGGCGAGCGCCAGGGCGGCCAGCCCGAGGTCCACGTTGGGGCCGGGGATGGCGCGCTCGGCCGCCAACGCCAGCACGCCGTCGAGCGTGCGCCGCCGATCGGCCGAGCCGATCTCGTCGACCA
>Ga0307374_10009160_pt1 | contig 14644 bp, 14 predicted proteins | sample OX3MG_FD_202532 | JGI IMG/M metagenome (GOLD analysis project Ga0307374, IMG submission 202532) | Soil microbial communities from Risofladan, Vaasa, Finland - OX-3 | ecosystem: Environmental > Terrestrial > Soil > Coastal area > Acid sulfate soil | place: Finland: Risofladan, Vaasa | collected... | reverse complement strand
ATTGCGAAGCGATTGCGCCAGCGCGTCACCGTCGGGCGGCTGACCCCCAGGCGCTCGGCCACCCGGGTGTTCGTCTGACCCTCTGCACAGGCCAAGACGATCCGGCAACGCGTCGCCAGTCCCTGCGCGCTCCTGCGCCGCCTGGCCCAGCGCTGCAGCTGGTCGCGCTCCTCTCCGGTCAGCTCGATCGATACCGCACGAGGCCCACGTGGCATGCGCCAAGGATACCACAAACTGCTATGAAATTAATGATTCAGGACACTAGCGAGGTCTTGGAGCTAGGGGTGGTGGGGCGCTCGTCGGTCGGCGTCTCGCTGCAGCAGCTGGCGAGCATCCCGGCGCCCGCTGGCGATCAGGCCGGCCTCTCGCACGAGATCCCGGTTCATCAGGGCGAGGAAGAGTAAGGACCCGAATATGGCCACCGCGTCGATGCTCTCCCGTCCCTCCTTCGTCCAGTAGTCATCCTGAAGGTTGAGCCACAGGGCGAACTCATCGAGAGTCAGCGCCGAGGCCATTCCATAACCGGCAGCCGATACCCTCGAGCCCCAGCGACGTCCGGGGTCGGTCCCCAGACCCACCTGGGCGTTCCATGCGTATCCGGTCAGCAGCAGGCCGAGGATTCCGAAGGTCATGTGGTGAATGTGATGTCCACCGGGTGTGACGTTGCGAAACGGCCCGCGTTCGGCGCGAATCGAGTGGGTGATGCCGCGCACGGTGGCGAACGCCGCGAGGAAGCCGAGGTTGCCGAGAAACAGACGCTCCTGGCGGGCGTCTGAGAGGTGCTTGCGGTAGAGAGCTCCGAGGACCTTGGGCGAAAGGAGAGAGCGGGAGGGAGGAGGCAGGCTCATCGAGGCGAGAATACCCATCGCTGCGTGTTTGGCGCCAATCGGCGGCGCGCAGCGGCGCCTCCCGGGCGAGGCGGCATATCGCCGTCCCCGGGTGGGGTTGGGGCGCTGAAGGCATCTAGTGGCGGAAGTGGCGGTGCTTGGTGAAGACCATCGCCACGCCGGCCGCCTCGCAGGCTTCGATCACCTCGGCGTCGCGTTTTGAGCCGCCGGGCTCGATCACCGAGGTGGAGCCCGCTTCGATTGCCGCCTGGGGCCCGTCGGCGAAGGGGAAGAAGGCGTCGGAGGCCAGCGCCGAGCCGGCGAGCATCGCGTCGGCTCCCTCAGCGCGCGCGTCGCGGCACTTCTGCAGAGCCAATCGCACCGAGTCGACCCGGCTCATCTGGCCGGCGCCGATTCCAAGCGTGGCGCCGTCCTTGGCGATCACGATCGCGTTGGAGCGAACGTGACGAACGACGGTCCAGGCAAAGAGCATGTCTCCCCACTGCCCCTCGCTGGGTTGAGTTTTGGTCACCACCTCCATCAACTCGCGCGGCTCAGGGTCGCCGTCCAGATCCTGGATCAGGAGGCCACCCAGGACTCGTTTTGAGTCGCGCTCGATTGGATCGGGAGCGCGGCGCTCCTCGCCGCAGAGGATGCGGATCGCCTCCTTTTGCTGCAGCACCTCGGTCGCCCCGTCCGCGTAGCCGGGGGCGATCAGAACCTCGACGAAGTTCTGGTGCAGGGCCTCGGCCAACGGCACCCCGATCGGCCGGTTGAACGCGATCACCCCGCCATAGGCGGAGACCGGATCGCAGGCCAGCGCCTTCTCGTAGGCCTCCAGGGCATCCTCGCCGACCGCCACGCCGCAGGGGTTGTTGTGCTTGACGATCACGCAGGCGGGCCCATCGAAGTCCTCGACCAGCCGCCGCGCCGAGTCGAGGTCGAGCACGTTGTTGAAGGAGAGCGCCCGCCCGTGCAGCTTCGAAACGCGGGAGAGAACGTGGCTGCGGGTGCCGGCCTCGGAGTAAAGCGCCGCGCGCTGGTGGGGGTTCTCACCGTAGGAGAGGTCGAGCACCTTCTCGTAGGCGACCGCCAGGTGTTCGGGGAACTCCTCGTACTCGGTCGAGAACCAGCGGCTGATCGCCGCGTCGTAGCGCGCCGTCTGGGCAAACGCCTCGTTCGCGAGCCAGTGCCGGGTGGAGGCAGAGATCTCGCCGCCAGTCTCCTCCAGCTCGGCGCAGACCGCGTCGTAGGACTCGGGTTTGACGACCACCGCGACGCTCTCGTGGTTCTTGGCCGCGGCGCGGATCATCGTCGGGCCACCGACGTCGATGTTCTCGATCGCCACCTCCGGCGTGACGTCGTGCCGGGCCACGGTCTGCTCGAAGGGGTAGAGGTTGACGCAGACCAGGTCGATCGGCTCGATCCCCTCGCGCTCCAGGGTCGCCATGTGCTCGGGGTCCTCTCGCCGGGCGAGAAGAGAGGCGTGCAGCCGCGGGTGCAGCGTCTTCACCCGGCCGTCGAGGATCTCCTCCTGGCCGGTGAACTCCGATACGTCGGTCACCTCCATCCCGGCCTCGCGCAGCGCCGCGGCGGTGCCCCCGGTGGAGAGGAGCTCGATCCCGAGGCTCGTCAGGCTGCGGGCGAAGTCGGTGACGCCGGTCTTGTCGGAGACCGAGATCAGCGCCCGGCGTACCCGGATCGCGCCGTCGTTCACGGTCTGGGCTCTGATGTCGGCTGCAGCCTCACTCATCGACCACGACCAGGCGGGGATCGTGAGCATCGATCCTAGCCCGGTCCGAGGCGATCATGCCGATCGCCTGCGGATAGAGCTCGTGCTCCACGGCGTGGATCGCCTCCTCCAGCTCGGCCCGGCCGCGCCCAGCGGGCACCGCGAGCTCCCGCTGGAGGATCACAGGTCCGGTGTCGATGCCCTGATCGACGAAGTGGACGGTGACGCCGGTCGTCTCGACCCCCGCCTCAAGCGCCTGCCCGATTGCGTCGAGGCCGGGAAAGGCGGGGAGGAGAGAGGGGTGGACGTTGACCACGCGGTTGCGGAAGCGCCCGACGAAGGCGACGCCGAGCAGTTGCATGTAGCCGGCCAGGGCGATGAGCTCGGCGCCACGCGACTCGATCCAATCGCCAAGCGCCGCATCGCGCGAGTCGCGATCGGCGAACTCCTCCCGGGGGAAGACGGCGGTAGGGACCCCGGCCGCCCGGGCCCGCTCCAGCGCTCTGGCTCCGGGCACGTCGGATCCGACCCCGACCACCTCGACCACACCGCGTCCGTGCAGCTGCTCCAGTATTGCCTGCAGGTTGGTGCCGGAACCAGAAGCGAGAACTACGATGCTGAAGGGCACTTAGCCGATACGCGAGAGGGGGGAGGGCCGGCCTTGAGGGTCGGTGCCGCGGTCATGCCGGCAGCGTCTCCAGGGCGAACTTCCCGTTGGCCTCGCCGGGATCGCCGGGGAGCGGGTAGCGGCCGGTGAAACAGGCGTCGCAGTGATCCTCAGCCGGAGTGCCGATTGCCTCATAGACTCCCTGCAGCGAGAGATAGGCCAGCGAGTCGGCGTGGAGCTCCTCGGCGATCTCCTCCACTGTGCGGTTGTGGGCCACCATCTCCTCGCGGGTCGACATGTCGACCCCGTAGTGGCAGGGGTGGCGGATCGGCGGCGCCGAGATCCGCAGATGGACCTCGCTCGCCCCGGCGTCGCGCAGCATGCCGACGATCTGGCGCGTCGTGTTGCCGCGCACGATCGAGTCGTCGACGACGACGAGCCGCTGGCCGGCGACGATCTCCGGCAGCGGGTTGAACTTCAATCGCAGCCCGTGCTTGCGCAGCTCCTGCCCCGGCTGGATGAAGGTCCGCGCCACGTAGCGATTCTTGATCAGCCCGTCGTCACGCGGCAGGCCCGAGGCACGCGCGAACCCCGCCGCCGCCGGGTTGCCGGAGTCCGGCACCGAGATCACCAGGTCGGCCTCCACCGGCGCCTCGCGCCAGAGGTTCTCGCCCATCCGCCCACGCACCTGCTGCAGCACCTTGCCCTCCAGGCGGCTGTCGGGGCGGGAGAAATAGATGTGCTCGAACACGCACATCGCCGGCCGCCCGGTCTCAACGACCTGGCGGGTCTCCAGTCCCCGCTCGGTGAGGGAGACCATCTCCCCCGGACGCACCTCGCGCATCAGCTTCGCTCCGATGATGTCGAAGGCGCAACTCTCGGAGGCGACGACGAAGCGCTCGTCCAGCCGCCCGAGCGAGAGCGGCCTGACCCCGTAGGGGTCGCGGAAGGCGACGATCGCGTGCTTGGTCATCACCACCGTGGAGTAGGCGCCGTGCAGAAGCGGCATCACGTCGGCGACGGCGTCCTCGATGAACTTGCCGTGATGAGAGGAGAGCAGCGCGGCGATGACCTCGGAGTCCGAGGTGCCGCGGAAGTCGATCCCCTGCTCCTTCAGCTCGCTCCACAGCTCCACGGCGTTGGTCAGATTGCCGTTGTGGGCCAGGGCCAGCTCGCGCCCATCGTCGCGCCAGACCGGCTGCGCGTTCTCCCAGGAGCCGCCGCCGGTGGTCGAGTAGCGCACGTGGCCGATCGCCATGTCGCCCTCCAGGGCCCGGAGCTTCTCCTCGTCGAATACCTGGGAGACCAGCCCCGAGTCCCGCAATGTGGTGATGTGACCGCCCTCGCAGGTGGCGATCCCGGCCGACTCCTGGCCTCGGTGCTGGAGCGCGTAGAGGCTGAAGTAGGCGAGCCGGGCGACGTCGTGGCCGGGTGCGAATACGCCGAAGACCCCGCACTCATCGCGCGGGCCGTCGCGGTCGGTGAGAGGCCGCTCGGTCAAATTGAGAAGGGCGCGCTTTCCTTGTCTGGAGAAGGACGTGACGCGCAGGCGGACTGCCTACCCTCGGAGAGTACCAGCCGCCCCCCGGGGCTCCTCACACGCCTGGAGGGAGCGCCAGGCCCGCTCAGCCTCTGCCAGCGAGAGCGAGAGCTGGCCGATGCGCAGCTCCTCGCCGCCAACCTCGCCGATCACGATCGCGCCGAGCGAGGCAAGGACGGAGCGCTCGCCGCTGAGGAGGAAGCCGCCGCTGGCCTCGCCGAAGAGCGCCTCATGCCCCGAGCAGCCGCGCTGGAGCAGGGGGGAGAGGTCATCGACCCGGCATCCGAGCTCGCCGCCGATCGCCGACTCGGCGATGGCGCAGGCCAGGCCACCCTCGCTGATGTCGTGGGCCGAGGCGAGTTGGCCTTCCCTCACCGCGCGACGCACCGTGGAGCAGGCGGCGGCGACGGCGGCGATGTCGGGTTGGGGCAGGCCCATGCCCAGCTCGCCCCGCAGCTTTGCCAGCTCTGAGCCCGCCAGGGAGGGAGCGAAGGGGCCGAGGATCGCGATCGCGTCCCCCTCCCGGGCGAACGCGCTGGGGGCGCTCCGCGCCGGGTCGGGGAGCTCGCCCACGATCCCCACCACCGGGGTCGGATAGATCGGTCCCTCGGGTCCCTCGTTGTAGAGGGAGACGTTGCCGCCGACGACTGGTACCCCGAGCGCCTCGCAGGCCTCGGCCAGCCCTGCGATCGATTGGTCGAGCTGCCAGGCCGGGGTCGGCTTCTCGGGGTTTCCGAAGTTCAGGCAGTTGGTCAGCCCGAGCGGCGCCGCGCCGACGCAGGCCAGGTTCTGCACGCACTCCAGCACCGCCTCGATCGTCCCCGCCCGCGGGTCGCAGGCGACGCGACGCCCGTTGCCATCGATGGAGACGGCGATCGCGGTCCCCGCCTCGGGGATCTGGAGCACCGCGGCGTCGGCGGCCTCGGGCCGGCGCACGGTGCGCGAGCCGACCAGCGAGTCGTACTGCTCGAAGGCCCAACGCTTTGAGCTGAGGCTGGGGGAGGAGAGCAGGGCCAGCAGCGTCTCCTCGCCCGAGGCGCCGGGGGCCAGGGTCGCACGATTGCCGTAGATCCACCCATCCGGCTGGGCCGGGCTGAGGTCATAGAGCGGGCAGCCGTCGACCAGCGCCGCGAGGGGCATCTCGCCCAGCACCTCCTCGCCGCGCAGCACGCGAAACCGGCCGTTGGCGGTGAGGATGCCGATCCGCGCCGCGCCGGTCTGCCATTTCTCGCACACCGCGAGCACCTCGTGCAGCCGCTCCGGGGAGACCACGGCGAGCATCCGCTCCTGGGACTCAGAGACCATGATCTCGAAGGGCTCCATGTCGGCCTCGCGCAGCGGCACCCGGGCCACGTCGATCTCGATGCCCACCCCCCCGGCCCAGGCCATCTCCCCCGCGGAGGAGGTCAGCCCGGCCGCGCCGAGGTCCTGGAGGCAGACCAGCAGTGCCTTCCCCAGCAGCTCCAGGCAGCACTCCAGGAGCTTGGACTCCTCGAAGGGATCGCCGATCTGCACGCTCGGGCGCTTGGCCTCGTCGCCGGCGCCCAGCTCCGCCGAGGCGAGCACCGAGGCGCCGCCGATCCCGTCGCGCCCGGTCGAGGCCCCGATCAGCACCACGGCGTTGCCCACCCCGGTGGCCGCGGCGCGCACCATCTCATCCTTTCTCGCCAGCCCCACGCACATCGCGTTGACCAGGCAGTTGTGCTCGTAGGGGCCCTCGAAGTAGATCTCGCCGCCGACCGTCGCCACCCCGATCGAGTTGCCGTAGTGGCCGATCCCGCGCACCGCGCCGTCGAGCAGGAAGCGCGAGCGCTCGGAGTCCAACTCGCCGAAGCGCAGGGAGTCGAGGATCGCGATCGGCCGCGCGCCGAGGGCAAAGACGTCGCGCAGGATGCCGCCGACCCCGGTCGCCGCCCCCTGGAAGGGCTCGACCGCGCTGGGGTGGTTGTGGGACTCGACCTTGAAGGCCACCGCGTAGCCGTTGCCGATATCGACCGCGCCGGCGTTCTCGCCGGGCCCCATCAGCACCCGCCTGCCCTCGGTCGGCAGTCGCCGCAGGAGCTTGCGCGAGTGCTTGTAGGCGCAGTGCTCTGACCAGAGCAGGCTGAACATCGCCAACTCGACGTCATTTGGTCGGTGCCCGAGCTTCTCCACGATCAGCTCGAACTCCGTCTGCGTCAGGCCCAGCGCCTGATAATCCGCCGGCCGCTGCGCCTCGGTGGCCGGTTGGGCGGTCGGGGTCTCATTCCCCTCCACTCCGGCGTCGGCGCCAGCGGTGCTCATACCAGGCTCCCGGCCGCGCTTTGGAAGATCGCCAGCCCGTCGGTTGAGCCGCTCAGCCGATCGACGGCATGCTCGGGGTGGGGCATCAGGCCGAGCACGTTGCCGGCCTCGTTCACCACGCCGGCAATGTCGCGGGCCGAGCCGTTGGGGTTCTCCCCCGCCGCGTAGCGGAAGGCGACCTGAGCGCCCGCCTCGATTTCCTCCAGCAGCGCGGGGGGCGCGAAGTAGCGCCCTTCTCCGTGCTTGGCCGGGAGCGAGAGTCGCTCCCCCGCCTCGATCCCGGTGGTGAACGGCGAGTCGGCGCCCTGGGCGACCAGCTCGACCTGGCGGCAGAGGAAGCGCAGATCCCGGTTTCGCAGCAGCGCCCCGGGCAAAAGGCCCGCCTCGCAGAGCACCTGGAAGCCGTTGCAGATGCCGAGCACCGGACCGCCCGCGGCGGCGAACTCCGCCACCGCGGCCATCGCCGGGGAGAAACGGGCGATCGCCCCCGCCCGCAGGTAGTCGCCGTAGGAGAAGCCGCCGGGAACGACGACCGCGTCGACCCCGCTCAGGTCGCGCTCCTCGTGCCAGATCAGCCGCGCCTCTCCGGCCAAACCGCAGGCGTGCAGCGCGTCGCGTTGATCGCAGGAACCGGGGAACTGGAGAACTCCCCAGATCATCAGCTGGCCTGGATTTGGGTCCGCGAGGCCCTCACGGCGAGTCGAGGCGCTCTATCTCATAGTCCTCGATCAGCGGGTTGGCGAGGAGCTTCTCGCACAGCTCCCCCAGGCGCTCGGCGTCCTCGGCCTCCAGCTCGACCATCCGCCCGATCCGCACCCCGCCGACCCCCTGAAAGCCGAGCGCCGGCAGCGCCCGCTCCACCGCCTTGCCCTGCGGGTCGAGAATCCCCTCCTTGGGCCGGATCAGGACCCGGGCCCTCAGAAGGAGTGCCCCGTGATCCGCTCGTATGCCTCCACGTACCTGGCCCGGGTCTGCTCGACCACGTCGGGCGGGAGCTCGGGCGCGGGCGGGATGTGGTCCCAGCCCGACTCATCAGCCCAGTCGCGCACGTACTGCTTGTCGAAGGAGGGCTGCGAGCGGCCGGGTTGATAGGAGTCCGCCGGCCAGAAGCGAGACGAATCTGGGGTCAGCACCTCGTCGGCGAGCACCACCTCGGCACCGGGGTGGCGGCCGAACTCAAACTTGGTGTCGGCGAGGACGATCCCTCGCGCCGCGGCATGCTCGGCCGCACGGACGTAGAGCTCGATCGAGATCCGCCGCAGCTCTTCCATCAGCGGCCGACCGCCGACCGCCTCCGCCGCTCGCTCGAAGTCGATGTTCTCGTCGTGGTCGCCGAGCTCGGCCTTGGTCGCCGGGGTGAAGATCGGCTCCGGCAACCTGTCTGACTCCAGCAGTCCCGCCCCCAGCTCGATGCCGCAGACCGATCCCGAGCGCCGGTATTCCCGCCACCCCGATCCCGAAAGGTAGCCGCGCACCACGCACTCCACCGGGTACATCTCCAACCTGCGCACCCGCAGCGCCCTGTCCATCACCTCCTCCGGCACGTCCTCGGAGATCAGGTGGTTGGGAACGATGTCGGCGGTCGTCTCGAACCAGAAGACCGACATCTGTGCCAGCACCTTCCCCTTTTCGGGGACCGGCGTCGGCATCACCACGTCATAGATCGAGATCCGGTCCGAGGCGACCATCAGCAGGTCCTCCTCCCACTCATAGATCTCGCGGACCTTTCCCGAGGAGTGGAGCTTCATCTCGGCGACGGAGGGCATCAGGGCGATGCTAACCATCGGCGAAGCGGAGGGCCCGGCGGCGGCCCGTCTGCGATCCTCCCCCGGTGATGCTTCCGCCGGAACCGAGGAGCAGCCCCCTGGCGCAGACGCTGCGCTGGAGCTTTCGGCCGCTGCCCTTCCTGCAGGAGTGCAGGCAGCGATATGGCGACAACTTCTCCGTCAGATTCCTCGGCTTCCAGACCCCGCTGGTGATGATCTCGGACCCGGCTGCGATCAAGGCTCTGTATTCGGAGCGCGAGCACGGCCTGCCGCCGGGTCGCAACGCCCTGCTGACGCCGATCGTCGGCGCCCGCTCGCTGCTGGTGCTGGAGGGAGCCGACCATCTGGCCCATCGCAAGCTGATGCTGGGGCCCTTCCACGGCGAGCGGATGCGCTCCTATGAGCCGGTCGTCGAGGAGATCGTCGATTCCGAGGTCGACTCCTGGCCGTTGGGGGAGAAGTTCGCGATCCACCCGCGGATGCAGGCGGTGACCCTGGAGGTGATCCTGCGCGTTGTCTTCGGAGTGGCTGACGGGCCGCGACTGGAGCGCCTGCGCCTGGTGCTGACCCGGGTCCTGGAGGAGACCGCCTCGCCCGTCACGCAATTGATCGGGCTGGCCAGCCGCCGCTTCGGCGGCGGCCCGTGGGACAGGTTCGAGCAGCAGTTGAGGGATGTCGACGAGCTGCTCTACGCCGAGATCGCCGATCGGCGCGCCGCGGGCGGCCTGGGGGAGCGCGGCGACATCCTCTCCCTGATGATGCTGGCTCGCTTCGAGCAGGGCCCGAGCGCTGCCCGAGCGGGTCAGAGCGCCGCGGGCGAGGGGGCAGAGGGGGCGAGCGGCGACCGGATGAGCGATACGGACCTGCGCGACCAGCTGATGACCCTGCTCCTCGCCGGCCATGAGACCACGGCGACGGCGCTGGCCTGGACCTTTGACCTGCTGCTTCGCCACCCCGAGCCCCTGCAGCGCCTGCGCGCCTCGCTTCAGGCCGGCGAGGAGGACTATCTGCGGGCGGTCATCGCCGAGTCACTGCGCCTGCGCCCGGTGGTGCCGCTCGCCGGGCGGCGGCTGGCCAAGGACCTCGATCTGGAGGGCCTCTCGCTGCCCGCCGGCACCGACGTCACCCCGGCGATCTGGCTGACCCACACCCGCGCCGACGTCTACCCCGAGCCCTTCGCCTTTCGTCCCGAGCGCTTCCTCGGGGAGGGGCCGGAGACCTACGCCTGGATCCCCTATGGCGGCGGCATCCGCCGCTGCCTCGGCGCCTCCTTCGCCGAGTTCGAGATGCGGATCGCCTTGCGCGAGATCCTCGGCCGCTGCGACCTGCGCAAGGCCGCCATGGCGCCGGAGCGGGTGAGGCGCCGTAACGTCACGCTCTCCCCCCGCGCCGGAACTCCGGTCGTCGTGACCGCCCGGCGCCCGGCGCGCGAGCGCGATCTGATCGCCGCCTAACCCTGCTGCGCAGTGCGGGCGGCGGGATGCTCCTGTGCCCAGCGGGCGATCGTCCCCGAGCCGGAAATCACCTCGCCGTCGTCGAGGACCAGGATCGGTACCTCGTTGGTGCCGCTCAGTTTCTTCACCTCGGCCCGCTCCTCATCGCGCCTGCCCCAGGTCCAGGGCAGCAATCTGTAGGTGCCGACCGTCTTTAACTCGTACTCATATCCGGCCGCGTCGAGGGCCTTGCCGGCCTTCGCGCACGGGTGCCCGAAGCCGGGGCCATAGGTCTTCTGCCCGCAGGTATAGAGAACCATGGAGTGAGTCGAGCCTACCTCAGTTGACCAGGTCTTCGAGCCGCTCGAATACCTCCGGAACATGGGTCAGGTAGGAGCGGTAGTCAAAGACGGCGTCCAGGTCCAGGCCCGGAGCCGCCTCGGCGAGGAGGGTACGGAACTCGGCGCCGGTGTCCCAGGCGCGTTGAGCGTTCTCCTGAACCAGGCGGTAGGCGTCGTCGCGGCTGACGCCGGACTCGACCAGCGCGCTCAGCGCCCGCTGGCTGAACAGCGCGCCGTGGGTCAGCTCCAGGTTCTCCCTCATCCGGCCGGGGTGGACCCTCATCCCCGCCGCCACCTTGGCCGCCAGGTCCTGCATGTAGTCGAGGGCGATCGTCGCGTCGGGCAGGATCACCCGCTCGGCGCCGGAGTGGGAGATGTCGCGCTCGTGCCAGAGGGCGATGTTCTCCAGCCCGGTCTGCGCGTAGCCCCGCAGGACGCGGGCCAGGCCGGTGATCCGCTCGGTGCGGATCGGGTTTCGCTTGTGGGGCATCGCGGAGGAGCCCTTCTGGCCCGCGGCGAAGGGCTCCTCGACCTCGCGCACCTCGGTCCGCTGGAGGTTTCGCACCTCCGTGGCAAAGCGCTCCAGGCCGCCGCCGGCGATCGCGATTCGCGAGGTCAGCACCGCGTGGCGGTCGCGCGGCACGACCTGGGTGGCGACGTCCTCACGCCGCAGCCCCAGCCGCTCCATCACCCTGGCCTCCACCGCGGGGGGAGCCGAGGCGTAGGTGCCGACCGCGCCGGAGAGCTTGCCGACGCCCAGCTGGTCGAAGGCGTTGGCCAGGCGGGCCAGGTTGCGATCCGCCTCGAAGGCGAAGCCGGCGAGGCGCAGGCCGAAGCTGGTCGGCTCGGCGTGGACCCCGTGGGTGCGCCCGACGCAGAGCGTGTCGCGGTGCTCCATCGCCCGCGCGATCAGGGCGTCGCGGTAGGCACGGGCGCTGGCCAGCACGATCTCGCCGGCCTGGCGCAGCTGGAGAGCCAGCGCCGTGTCCAGCACGTCGGAGGAGGTGAGGCCATAGTGGATCCAGCGTCCGTGCTCCCCGACCGAGGCGGCGACTACGTCGACGAAGGCGGCGAGATCGTGGTCGGTCAGCCGCTCCCGCTCCTCCACCGCCGCCAGGGTGAATGCGGCGTCGCCACGCGCCGCGTCGGCCGCCGGCTGGGGGACGACCCCCTCCTGGGCCCAGGCCTCGGTGGCCGCCAGCTCCACCTCCAGCCAGCACTCCATCTTTCGCTGCGGGCTCCAGACCTCGCCGATCTCGGGCCGCGTGTAGCGGGCGATCACCCGCAACCCCCGGAGGCCGGACCCGGAGGCCATCGGTATCTGAGCCTCTGGCCTTCGGCGCGGGCGGGGGAGGGGGCGCAGCGATTCACGCGTTGATGATCCTGGCGGCCAGGATCCCGGCGTTCCTCGCCCCGTCGATGGCCACGCAGGCAACCGGGATCCCGGGTGGCATCTGCACCGCCGAGAGCAGGGCGTCGAGGCCCCCGAGGCTCTTGCCGAGGATCGGCACGCCGATCACCGGCAGGTCGGTGTGGGCGGCGGCGACGCCGGGCAGCGCGGCGGACATCCCGGCCCCGGCGATGATCACCTTCAACCCCCGCAGCCGCGCGTTGGCGCAGTAGTCGCGGACCAACTCGGGATCGCGGTGGGCGCTCATCACCCGCACCTCGTAGCGGATCCCGGCGTCCTCCAGGGCGCCGCCCGCGGCCTGCATCTTGGGCTTGTCGTTCTTGGAGCCCATGATGATCCCGACCAGCGGCTCATCGACCGCGGATTCCTCGAAGGCTTCCTCCACCGCCGGCATCGTCGTCGTGCTCGGTTGCGGTTCCTCTGAGATCTCGCTCATGCTTCCTTCCTAGGTGGGCTGGCTGGGAACCCGCTCGACTGCGCGGGCGGCGATGTCGGACCGCATCTGCATTCCAGCGAAGGAGATCCGGCCGGCCGCATCGTATGCCCGATCGCGCGCCTCGGCGGGGGTCGCGCCCAGGCCGGTCAGGTTGAGGACCCGCCCGCCGGCGGTGACGATCTCCCCCCCGCGCTCGGCGGTGGCGGCGTGGGTCACCTCGGCCAGCTCGGCGGCGGCGGCGAGGCCGTGGATCACCTCGCCCGGCGAGGAGGAGTCCGGGTAGCCGGCCGAGGCGAGGACCAGGGTCACGGCCCAGTTCTGATCGAACTCCGCCCTCGACCCGGCCAGCCCGCCCGGCTCGCGCGCGGCGAGGCAGAGGTCGAGCAGGTCGGAGCGCAGCCGCGGCAGCACCGCTTGGGTCTCGGGGTCGCCGAAGCGGGCGTTGAACTCCAGCACCCTGGGTCCCGAGGGCCCGATCATCAGCCCGGCGTAGAGGACGCCGTGAAGGGGCCGGCCGCGGTTTGCCATCGCCGCCAGCGCCGGTCGGTGGACGGCGTCGAGGATCTCTTCCACCTCGGCGGCGCCGAAGCCGGGGACCGGCGAGTAGCTGCCCATCCCGCCGGTGTTCGGTCCCCGATCGCCGTCAAAGATCCGCTTGTAGTCCTGGGCCGGCGCCAGGGGCACCACGTTCTCCCCGTCGCACAGGGCGAGCAGGGACAGCTCCTCCCCCTCGAGGAACTCCTCCAGTAGGACGAGCGTGGGGCCGAAGCGCCGCTCGGTGAAGAAGACCTCGGCAGCGGCGCGGGCCTCGGCCTCGTCGGCGCAGACGATCACCCCCTTTCCCGCCGCCAACCCGTCGGCCTTCAACACCAGGGGATAGGAGGCGCCCGAGAGGCTCTCGATCGCCTCCTCGCGGCTGCGCAGCAGGAGGTGGGAGGCGGTGGGGACGCCGGCCTCGCGCATCAGCTCCTTGGCGAAGGCCTTCGATCCCTCCAGCTCGGCCGCCGCGGCGCTCGGTCCGAAGGCCGCCACGCCGGCCTCCTCCAGGGCGTCGATGACCCCGGCGACCAGCGCCGCCTCGGGCCCGATCAGGACCAGGTCGACATCCCTGCGCCTGGCCGTCGCGACGATCGCCCCGATGTCCTCGATCCCCACTCCCGGCAGGCATTCGGCCTCGGCGGCGATCCCGGCGTTGCCCGGGGCGCAGAGCAGCTCGGGGGAGTGGCCCGAACGCCCGAACGCCCGCACGATCGCGTGCTCACGCCCGCCCCCTCCGACGACGAGGACCCTCAAGCCCGGCCCTTAGAGCGCGTCGGCGAACTGATCGGAGGGCAGCGCGCTCAGCGTCTGGCTGGTCATCGTCCCGCGTGAGCCCAGCTCGACCGAGACCTTGGCCATCGTCTTTACATCCGGCGCCTCGACGATGGTGATGAAGTCGTACTGGCCGAGCGTCGCGTACTGCGCCACGACCCGGACGCCGATCTGCTCGACCTCCTTGTTGACCTCGGCCACCCGCCCCGGGTTGTTCTTCAGCGTGCGGACTCCGTCGGCGGTGAGATTGGTGAGCATGACAAAGGTGGGCATGTCGGTCTCCTCTCGAAGTTGAGGACAAGATAACCGCCGCCCGGCGCTGGAGCGGCCCCGATGGCCGGCCCTTGCCTCTCAGTAGCCGGGCGGGTGGCGAACGACGAAGCCCGCCGGATAGGGCGGCGTCGTGTGCCAGCGCGGGCCGCTTCCGTGGGCGTCGCCGACCGTGTCCCAACGCATACCGGCGATCTCCGCGTAGGCGTGGGTCGCGCTGGCATAGATCGTGATCCAGCGCCCGGGGCCCGGTTCGCCGTAGCTCTCCAGTTCGCCCGAGGTCATCGGGTGTTCGATCAGCCCGCCGCCATAGAGGGCGAAGCTGACCGCCCCCGAGCAGTCATAGCCGGAGGAGTACCAGGAGCCGTGGCCGCCGCCCCAGATATAGGGCGTGGTGGAGATCGAGTTGGCGGCGGCGATCACGCCTTTGACCGCCTGTGGGGCTTCCCTGGGAGAGCTGGCGATGCCGTTGATAAGCGTGGCGACCGAGCCGCTGGTCTGCGGGCCGGCGTCCAGCGGAGCGATCTTCCAGTCGACGTAGCTGACCTGGCAGCCACCCTGCATTCTGTTGGCTTCCTGGAGCACAGCCTGCACGTACCACTCGGCCTGGTTGTGGGCGAAGAGCCCGGCGCGCAGGCTGCCGTGCGCCCAGATCAGCCGGGCCAGGGTTGCGGCGGAATCGAAGGG
>Ga0307374_10009158_pt1 | contig 14645 bp, 10 predicted proteins | sample OX3MG_FD_202532 | JGI IMG/M metagenome (GOLD analysis project Ga0307374, IMG submission 202532) | Soil microbial communities from Risofladan, Vaasa, Finland - OX-3 | ecosystem: Environmental > Terrestrial > Soil > Coastal area > Acid sulfate soil | place: Finland: Risofladan, Vaasa | collected... | reverse complement strand
TATTAAGGCTGTCAGCTTCCGCAACCAAATCCCCACAGGCCGTGACCTGCAACGAGATCAGTGCGACCTTTCATGGGCGATCACGGCTTGTGAGAGATCCAGTACGCTCTTCAAGGAGCTGATCTGATCCCCCGGTGAGGTCCGGAGGCCACCGCGCAGAAGCCGCGATCAACCCAGCTACGACTTGAAGTAGGGAGGGATACAGTGACAACTCGGACCACTGCTCCTCGAGCTGAGGGAGCCCGCCGAAGGCTGCGAGCTCTCGCCGTGCTGGGTGTCGCGGCAATGGTGGCGCTGTTGGGGACGATCATCGCCGGCCGGCCGACCCAGACTCAGGCGGCCGGATCGTCAGTAGTAGTCTCCGGCTCGGCTTGGGCCTGGGGCCTAAACACCTCCGGCCAGCTGGGTAACGGCACCTACACGAACAGCAGCACACCGGTTGCGGTCAGCCTGCCCTCGGGGACCACCGTCACCGCCATCGCCGGCGGCTATTTCCACGGCCTGGCGCTGACCTCCACCGGCGGGGTCCTGGCCTGGGGCATCAACGTCCACGGCGAGCTGGGCAACGGCACCACCACCAACAGCAACACCCCGGTCCAGGTCAGCCTGCCCTCGGGGACCACCGTCACCGCCATCGCCGCCGGCTTTTACCACAGCCTGGCGCTGACCTCGACCGGCCAGGTCCTGGCCTGGGGCTTGAACAGCTCCGGTCAGCTGGGCAACGGCACCACCGCCACCAGCGACACCCCGGTCCAGGTCAGCCTACCCTCGGGGACCATCGTCACCGCCATCGCCGGTAGTGGTTACCACAGCCTGGCGCTGACCTCGACCGGCCAGGTGTTGGCCTGGGGCGACAACTTATACGGCGAGCTGGGCCACGCCACCACCACCACCTACAGCAGCACCCCGGTTGCAGTCAGCCTACCCTCGGGGACCATCGCCACCGCCATCGCCGGCGGCAGTTACGACAGCCTGGCGCTGACCTCGACCGGCGGGGTCCTGGCCTGGGGCTACAACTACGACGGCGAGCTGGGTAACGGCACCACGATCGGCGGCAGCACCCCGGTTGCGGTCAGCCTGCCCGCGGGGACCTCCATCACCGCCATCGCCGGCGGCGACCAGCACAGCCTGGCGCTGACCTCCACCGGCGGGGTCCTGGCCTGGGGCTTGAACAGCTCCGGCCAGCTGGGCAACGGCACCACCACCACCGGCGGTTGCACTTGCATTTCCACCCCGGTTGCGGTCAGCCTGCCCCCGGGGACCACCATCAACGCTGTCGCAGGCGGCGGCCGCCACAGCCTGGCGCTGACCCCGACCGGCCAGGTCCTGGCCTGGGGCAACAACGCCTACGGCCAGCTGGGCAACGGCACCACCGCCAACAGCAGCACCCCGGTTGTGGTCAGCGCCTTCCCCGCTGCCTTCGCCATCGCCGGGGGTGAATTTCACAGCCTGGCAATCCAGCTACCCGCGGTGGCGGTGTTCCCCGCGATGGCCAATGGGGCTTACGGCGGATATGTCACGGCGGCCACGATCCAGGACACCGGCACCGTGCCCGCAAGCGTCCACATCGCCTACTTCGACCAGAACGGGGCACCCGTGGGCGTCGGCGACTCAATCAACCTTCCGGTGAACGCCAGCTCGACGGTGCGCCAGGACAACGGCAACTCCTTCCCAAGCAGCGGTGGGAACGCCGCCCAGGCGGGCTCGGCGGTGGTCTACAGCAGCCAGCGCATCGCCTCTTTCGTCAACGAGTTCGCCCCCGGCAACGTGGGGGACGCGACCAGCTACAGCGGGGTGCAGGTGCCGTCTGGGGTGGGGGCCACCCTCTACGCGCCGACCATCGTCAACAACGCCTACGGTGGCTACACCACCGGTATCGGCCTGCTCAACCAGGGCAATAGCCCGACCAACGTGACCATCACCTATCGCGACGGCAGCGGGGCCCTGATCAAGACCCAGACGGTGAGCGGGCTGGCCGCTCACGCCTACCAGGCCCTCTACAGCGGGGATGCCACCCTGGCCCTGCCCAGCGGCTTTGCCGGGACGGCGACGATCACCAACTCGGCGGCCCAGCCGCTGGGTGCGGTAGTCAACGAGACCGGACCGGGCGAACCTAGGCAGTTCAGCTCCTACGACGCGGTGCCCTCGGGGAGCACGCTGCTCAACGTGCCAGTGGCGCTCAACAACGCCTTCGGCGGCTACTACACCGGGATGGGGATCCAGAACACATCAGCAAGCGGCGGCACAGTCTCGATCACCTACTACGACGCCTCAGGGACGCCGACCGTCAAGAGCCTCACCATTCCAGGCAACGGCTCCTTGGGCGTCTACCAGGGCAGCCCCACCGATGGCCCTGCGGTCGGTGCTTACACGGCGGTGATCCAGAGCACGCTCCCGCTGGCGGCCATCGTCAACGAGGTGGCTTCTTCGAGCACCAGCGCCATGCAGTCGACCTCTTACAACACCTTCAGCGCCGGCAGCGCAGCCCTCAACCTGCCCTTGGTCGAGAATGCCGGCTCTGACCCCTGGAACACCGGTGAGGGGATCATGAACACCGGCACCGCCAGCACCACGGTCACCGTCACCTACTACAACACCGGCACTGGCGCGGCCGTCGGTACACCACAGGTGCATACCCTGGCGTCACACGCCTTCTGGGGTCTGTACCAGCCCAGCGGCGGACTCCCCAGCGGCACCCGGGCGACGGCCGTGGTCACCGTCTCTGCGGGGGGACAGGTAGCGGTGATCTGCAACGAGAGCAGCTCGACCACGTTCATGAGCTACGACGGCCAGTAAGGCTCGACCAGAAGTCGCTCGCCGGGAGAGGATCGAGATATGTGGGCGACCCTACATATATCAACCGACTCCGCCCGCCAGGGCTCGATCTGCAACGTATCCAACCCGAGCGTCGCGTGGTAATCGAGACCGAGGTCACCGGAGCCGACGGCTCATGGATACGTGCCCGTGGGGAGCATCACGTTGTTTGCGCGGGCGGCTTCGTCGGTGGCTATAACACCGGCATTGAGATCCAGAACACGACCGGGACTGCCGGCACGATGACCATCACCCACTACGAGGCCAGCGGGACATCGACCTCGACCACGCACTCCATCGCGGCCAACGGATACGTCGGCGTCTGCCAGGGCACCGACGTCCCATCCCCTGGCAGCTACACAGCGCTTTCGATGATCGCCTCTGGCGAATCTATTTGATCCCGCTCAGATGGGGAACGCCTGGCGGGTCAGCCCAGGTATGGCGGAAGCGTGACCGTAAAGACTGCAACTCGCCCCGTGCACGAGTAAGTCAGGTCTCCTTGATGCTCGGGTTCGGTTCCACATTCGCACTCACGTACTGACGGCCGATGCGCTCGAGCTCATTGGCTGCGTTGTGAAGCGGTCTCCAACCAAAGCTGTCGCGGAACCTTGAATCGTCGAGCTCTATGTCGTTTCCGACAGTCCCCTCGAGGGCGGCAGGCCAAGGCACTGACACACAGCTTCCGTGTCCCACACCCGTGCACAGGGATTCCGCCACGGACCGCACGGACATCTGCGTTCCACTGACGTTGAACGCCAGGAAGGGGTGGGTCGATTCGCGCTGGAGGCCGAGCGATATCGCACGAGCGAGGTCGTCGACGTGCAGCAGGTTGACCGTCTGATCTCCGCCGCCAAACAACCGGATCTCGTGCCGGCGGACCAGATCGCGAAGCATCAACGCAACCATTCCGTGCGAGCGTGGCTTGTCGATCCACAGCACGTCGCCGAACACGTTTCCAAGCCTCATCGATATCACCTCGAGGTCGCGGGATTCGGCCCTTTGTCGGCCTGCTTGCTCCATCAGCGCGAGGTTCGACGCGTATGGGCTGGCGGGAGCCAGAGAGTCCGTTTCTGTGAATAGGCGGCCGTGGGCAGGGCCATATACGAGCTGCGAGCTCATCATCACGATTCGAGTGCTGGGCATGCAGTGCTCGACCACTACAGACCAGGGATCAAGAGTCCCGTGGCGGCTCGCGCTGGGGTCGGTGAGGCTCGCAGCCACCCCGGAGACCCCGGCGGCAAAGACGATCCGTGTCACATCGCGGAGAGCCTGTTCGGCGAACAAGCTGTTCGCTATATCGCCGAACATCAACTCGATTCCGGCCAGGTCCGCCACCATGGCCGAGGCAGTCCGGTACTCGCCAAATCCGCGCGAGACGCCGCGCACCTGGACGCCACTGCGATGAAGGAACTTCGCGGTGTTGCGCCCGATCAACCCACTTGCGCCGACGACCAGGAGAATCCCTGGGTCTCTTGGGCTCATCGGGTGGTGGAGTAGATCTGTACCAGCTTTCGAGCCACCACGGCGGGTGAGAACTCGTCCCGAATCAGCTCCTGGCCGCGACGGCTGATAACTGCCCTCTGAGCAGGGTCCAGCAGGCAGAGAATCTGCTCCGCCAAACTGGAGGGGGAAGGCTCGGCAACTGCAACCGCCTGCCCGAGTAGCTCGACGCTTTGGCAGGTGTTCGTGACGACGACGGCACGAGCGCAAGACATGGCGTGAAGAACCATAAGTGGGAAGGTATCCCTGCGGGCGGGAAGCAAGAATATATCCGCGGCGCGAATGATCTCGTTTATGCTCTCGCGCCCCACCGGACTAAAGAACCTCACTCGGGAGCTCAGCTGTAGGCGATCGACCAGCTTGGTGCATTTATCAGCAAAGCTCATATCCCCAACGGCGCCGACGACTGCCAAGTGCACGGAGGACGGGAGCGTTGGCATGGCCCGGATCAAAATATCCAGACCCTTGTTGGGATAGATTCGATGAGCGTATAGGAGCACGACAGCAGCCTCGGGGAAACCCCACGATCGTCGCCTGGCGGAGGCCTGCGAGCCGTCCGGGTCATCCTCAGGAATGGTCATCGGATTGACCAGCTGGTGCACGATCACACCTGGGCCGAATGCCGCCCGCACCTCAGCCTCCTCAGCGGGCGTGCCCACGATGAACACATCTCCGCGGCGCGGGGGATACCGCAATCCGAACAGAGCGTGGACCATCCAGTTCATGCCTCTGCGCGGCTGAATCGAGCCATGCGGTTGGTCGAGATGGGGGATTCCTTGCTTGCGACTCAGGCTGAGCGCTTGCTGAACCAGCTCATGGCCCCATTCGTGGCCATGCACCACGTCAGCCTCGCTGACTGCCGCCGTGAGGACTCGCATCGAGCCAGGGTGAAAGATGGGACCAACGCCGCCCGGCCAAAAACGCAACGTACGCGCGGAGATGCAACGAACATGGACACCAGAATCCAGGAGGTCGAAGGTCGCGTGGTCGGTCCGCTTTCCTTTGCCGATGACATCCGTCGTCACGACGGTGACCTTGTGGCCGCCGGCAACCAGTGCATTGGCCTGTGCGGCAGCAACCCGGCCGGGACCACCCAGCAGGGACTGATCTGTAACGCCATGCGCGATCAGAAGGATCCTCATAGGGTTCGCGGCGAAACCCTACCGTACACATCTGGTCGGGCGGGGGACAGTCTTTGCGGTTCAGTCAGCTCTGGATGGCAATTCCGCGACAAGTGCCGGGTGCGATACATTGCCTGCGGGCTGCCTCGCAGATGAACAACCTAGAGACAATTCCTAGCATCACCGGGTTCGGCCGGCCGCTTACATCCGTCTGGCGGATTGGGTTGGGATTGGGGGCCGTGGCGTGGCTAGCCCTGGTCGTCGCCGCCACGCTGGCCTACCCAGGGAATCGCGTTGAGTTCCTGGTCTTCGTCTTTCTCTATACGGTTATGGCAGCGCTGGCCCTGCCGAGGCCGAGATTGTATGGCTACACCTTTCTAGCTGGATTCCTCTTCTTTGGATTCTGCGCTAAGTCAATCGCTTTCTTGAGCCTAGGGATTGCCCTTGTGGAGCCTACAGGCAGATTTAACGGGAGCGGTCACGCCTGGGATTCTGCTCTCCTGCCGGCGATCGCCGGCTCTGCTGCAGTTGTCACGATTCGATTGGTTCACTTGGTCACTCGAAGAGTCAAGCCAGGACCTGCTTCCCCATTCAGCTTGCCTCCGCCGGCATGGTTTCTGAGGATGCGGAGTCCTGTCCTGGTTGCCTCATGGGGCAGCATCCTGCTCCTCAACGGTCTCAACTTCCTTTTGGCCTTCTACCAGATCGGTGTGATACCGAGGCTCGTTCTTCCGGCTCATCTCAGTGTGATCATCGAGTGGCTTTTCGTGGCTGGCTTGGCAATGTGGGCATCGACCCTGGTGGGCTGGCAGGCGCAGTCCAGCCAGCTCGCCTCCGCATTACTGATCCCTTTCGGTGAGGCTCTCGCATCCTTGTCCACCCTGAGCCGATCAGCTTTCCTATTCCGGGCACTCTCGTATCTGCTCGTCGTCGCCAACTTTCCGGCCTTCTTCAGGAGTCAGCTGACTCGACGCTGGCACGTGTTACTTCTGATGCTAGTGCTGGTCGGCTTCGTTGTCTCGATTGCAGCCGTGACGTTGCTGCGAACAGTTGTTTACCCGCTGGACTCATCGCAGACGCCAGCGATTGCCGCACGCCCGACCTCCACCCCCGTGGCGATATCAGCATCAACCCCAACCCCGGTAGCGAGCCCCGCCGCTGTTACTCCGGTGCGGAACACGACCTCGAGGCTTAACTTGGCAGTTCGTGAAATCGGTGTACTTGTAGTGGGCCGTTGGATCGGCATAGAGGGCACCATGGCGGTGTCGTCATATCCAGGTTTGGGCATCGACACCTTCCGGCGAGCTTTGACCGAAAGCCCCTCGTTGGGCGAAACCGCTTTTTACCAACGTCTGGCAGGATCTTCGTATCACACGAGCGGCCGATATGAGTTCCTCACGACGCCTGGTGCGATCGCCATCCTCGAATACAGTGGCTCGCTTGCTGTCGTCGCCATGGGGATGGCCCTGATCACGGCGCTGTTGATCGCTTTTGAGCTGGCTGCGTCCCACCTCCTGGGGAACGCTTTGACTGTCTCCGTGGTAGCTCTGACCTTAGCCAACGCTGTTGTGCAAATGCAGTTCCCCTACCTGTTCTTGGTCTTTCTCGCCGAACAGGCGGTCGCACTTGTAGCACTTGGAGTCCTCAGCCGAGGCATTTCGAGGCATCCGGGTCGAGTTCCGGAGACGGCGTTTAGCACGACCGAATAGTCACAGAGTCAGCGTTCGAGGAACTCGGCACCGGCAGGGCAGCGGGAGAGTCCTTGGATAGAGCTGCATCACTGTTGCCCAGAGGAGGGCCTTCGGCGGACGGCTTAAATGCACGTCGGAACCAGGCTTGCGTGGCAGCCGCTCGACTACGCTGCGCGCAAGTCATACAGGAGCCCCGTGCGATGGCGCACATCAGACGGACAGCCGCTGTCACAGCGACTTCGCGCCCTTCCCGTGACCTGCGCGGACGCGCCCCGCCGTCACTGGTCGATCAGCGAGACCACCGGAGGGTGACTCAAATAAGTCCCTCCGGCGCGGTGCGGCACAACCCACCATGCGACCGCCACAAAGACCTCTGTCAAAGCGGTAGCAATGCCCGCTCCGAGCATCCCGATGAATGGAATTAGTGCGAGGCAGGCGATCAGGTTCAGGACAAGCGCCAACCCGACGACGGCAAGGAACCTGACTTCTGTGCCGCCCTTCGGAGCGAGCACGCCGATGGTGGAGTTAAGAGACATGAAAACAAACGCTATGCCGAGGATGACGCATAGAATTGGAAGCTGTGGATCGTCCAAGCGAAATAGCCCACGCACTGACACGGGCCCGGTCAAGGCGATCACTGCACCACCGAGAACACCGACTACGAGGGCGATCGCGAAATAGTCTCGGCGGGTGTTGGTCGGCGCCTCCCCACCTGAGATATGCGACGTCGCAACGCGAGTCACTGCGATCGGCAAGAGACTGAAACCGAGGATCAGGTTGTAGGTAGCGGCGTAGATAGCGGCACGATTCTGACTGGCGAGCTGGCTCAAGACCAGGTAATCCAGGCGGGCGTACAGCTGAGTGGCCAGGACAGCGATGGACAGGCTTAGACCGTAGCGCATCGCCGACCGGCTCCAGTTGAGAGCCTGTTTCGGAATCGAGGGTACGGCAATTGTCGCCGTCAGATAACCTGCAAGCGCGCCGATCAGCTGCCCGGCCGCGACGAATATCAGCGACTGAGTCAGCAGCAGTGGCACGCAGGCGCCCACGAGGGCCAATCCTCGGTCGAGAAACTCGAGTTGCGCCTCCCAAACGGGCCGGCGTTCCGCGATGAGGGGCGAGCGCTGGTAGCGCGAGTAGCCCTGAACTACGTAGCTGGCAATCAGGAGGCCGGCGATTTCGATGTCGCGCGGCGCAAAGCTATGGTGCAGCGCCAGCGCGGCTAGCGTGCCCACGACCCAGAAAACAAACGCTGCCGCAAAACGCCGCCTCTGCAGCCAGGCGACGAGCAATCGAGCGTTGAACCCGTCGCCCCTGGCGACGAATATGACCGTGGTCGTCAATCCGGCGTCCGAAGCGACGGACGCCAGCGCTCCAATGATGTTGGCTGTGATGAAGAAGTTGAAATCGGCGACGCTGAACTTCCGGGCGATCAGCGCCTGCAAGCCAAGTAGCGCGACTCGAAGCGCGACCGCGATCCAGAGCACCGCGATGCTCTGACCTGCTAGACCCTGACGCACCACGCTCTGCCGTCCGATAAGGCGGCGCAACCTTTCAGGGATCGAGGAACTCGGCTCGGGCAGGTCTGACCGGCGGTCGGTTCCTGTACGACTGCCTCACCGTCGACCAGAGCACCCCCCACAGGCGACTGTAACGCAGGCTCGCGACGGCTTTGGGTGAGGGGCGCGGTCTGAGCCGCTCGACGAGATGCCGGGCAAGGCACCCAGAGAATGCGGAGATTGCAACCAGCGCTGTCGCGGATCGCGAACCATGGATCTGGAAATAGGTCGCATAGGCGCGAGCGCATTCCAGTCTCCGAGCCTCGCCGCTCACATACGACGACGAGTGCTCCTTCTCGTGAGTCACCTGAACGGACCTGTCGACCGCCACCCGGCCTCCTGCCGCGGCGAGTCGAACGCAGATGTCAATGTCCTCGCAGTTGAAGAAGAACGCGTCGTCCCAGCCGCCGATTGCGATCAGGTGCTTGTGGCGAATCAAAAGGCAGCTGCCTGAGAGCGCCTCCACGTAGTAGTAGCGACCGTCCCACCTGTCGAACAGGGCCTTGAGGGGCGCCTGCGACCGGCTCAGGCCCAGGTACATGGCGGCCACAAACCAGGGGGTTGGAGCAGGCCGGGCGACATCCGCCACGGGCTTGCCATCCGGTGCCACGGTCAGCGGCGCAACGGCCCAAATCTCATCGGGCACATCCGTGGTGAGTTGGCGCAGGTGTTCAGCCGACAGCGAGACATCCGGGTTGACGAACGCGATCCAATCCACTTCGGCACCCAGCGCTCGAGCACCTGCGTTACATGCGGCCGAGTACCCGGCGTTTGCAGGCATACGAACTACCCGAGCGCCGGCCGCTTCGGCGATTTCAACCGAATCATCGCTGGACTGGTTGTCGACGACCACGACCGGGATGGTTCCATCCACGATTTGAGGGAGTAACACACGAAGGGGGGAAGCGGAGTCTCGGGTTACGACAACGACTCCTGACCGGCACATCTCAGCCGGTTGCCGTGATTCCGCGCTCGCTGGCTGACGACCTGACAATCGACTCGCGGGCGACCGCGCTTCGCGCTCCGGCGGCACTTCAACTGGGATGTCGGATAGATCTTTAATCGGCCCCTCTCGCACCGTGGATTCCGGCGCCAAAGATATCAGGGATGGCAGGCTCAGCCAGCCCGCTTGAAAACGGGTCGAAAGCCCCGCGGGTGCCATCCGAAGTCACGTCCGGCGTCGGTTCCATCAAACACCAGGTCTTCCGCCATCCGAGAGCCCATGGCGGTGGTGATTCCCGGCATGAACAGCGAGGCACCGGACATACCGATTCGCCAAGCCAAAGGAGGCACCGGGACGACCCGCGGCCTGTAACCCATGCCTTCAAAGATGCGCTCGCACATCGCGCGGTACGTCAGGGTCTCGCCTCCTGGAAGGTCGTACGCGCGATTTTCGGCAGCCGGCGACATCGCCGCGGCAATCGCCCCGAGGGCGAGGTCATCGGCATGAACCGGTTGCCGCCTTCCAAGCGCATCCCCGGCCACCGGCAGCACCCGAAACTTCTGGATCAAGTTCGCCAAGCGCGTGATGCTTCGGTCCAGGCCCTCGGCGTAGATCACCGTCGGCCGCAGGATGGTCCATGCGATTTGGTGCAGCTCGCAGTAGGCCTGCGTTTTCTGCTCCCCCTCGATCAGCCAGCCGGCCACCTCGCGCTCGTACTTGATCGGAGAAGCCGCTTTAGTGAATCGACTCGTCGATGAGAGCGTAACCAGTCGCCTCACCCCGGCATCTTGCAGGGCTGGCAGAGCAGAAGGCAGCTCCCAGATCGGTCCCATGTTGAAAGCGACTCGCGGCGAGTCTGTCGGACCCAGCCTGAGCGCGGCATAGTCCGCCGTGACCCACCGCACTCGCGCTCGCGGGGCCAGTACTTGGCGGGTGCTCGCGATGATCTCGACGCCGGCGTCTGTTAGGTGTCCGATCAGGAATCGGCCCACCATGCCGGTTCCGCCGAGAACGACGGCCGGCGATTTCCTCAGCTCGTCGATTAGCGGCACATTGGGTTCGCTGGTAGGCACTTTCGCTGGAATCATGCCTCGTTGGGACGCGGATTCGCCGCCTCCCTGCTGGCCTGCCGTTCACTGCGGATCACCAGCAGCCACAAGCCCAGCGAACTGAAAAGGATGAGCGCAACACCCAGGAGGCTCGCGGCGACGCCGGGAGCCATCAGCCATGCAATCCCGAGCGCAAGGATCATCAGCGAGATGGAGGTATAGAGACCGGTCACTGAGCCGTGACTCCAACCCGCGAGGACAAGACGCTGATAAAGATGGGTACGGTGCGCGGTGAACAGATTTTCGCGGCGAGTAGCCCGCCGAAGCAAGCTGAAAGAGGAATCAAACAGAAAAGGCCAAAGCATCAGCGTCCCGACCAGGGCGACCTGCGGATCCCGGCGCAACGCGGCCAAGCTCATGAAGGCAAAAGTGAAGCCCATGAATGCGCTGCCGACGTCACCCATGAAGATTTTGGCAGGGGACCAGTTATGAAGAATGAAACCCAAGCAGCCTGCTGCCACCAGCAAGCCAAGCGCAGAAAGCCACGACTCGCGGCTGATCGAGGCGAGGACCGTCCAACCGAGTCCGGCGACGATTCCCTGGGCGGCGGCCAAGCCGTCGATACCGTCCATGAAGTTGTAGGCGTTGGTCAGACCGACAGTCCACACCAGGCCAAGCGCCAGCACCAGCCAGGTGACTCCCATTTGACTGATCGACCCCAGTGCGGAACCGAGGCCGGCCACCATCAGCGCAGCCGCCAGCACCTGGACCGCGAGACGGACGGCGGAGGGCAAGCTTCGAAGGTCATCAAACAGGCTAACCGCAACCACAAGGGCAGCCCCCGCGAGATAACCGGCAAATGCCGGCCATTCCGGCCGCGTGCCGAATGCAGCCTCCACCGCGATTCCCAGTAAGCAAACGACGACGATGGCAGCCCCGCCGCCCCGCGGAGTGGCACGACTGTGCATGCTCCGCTGGTTGGGTAGGTCTACCAGCCGCAGCGGAAAGGCCCAGCGCCGGGTTTGATGCACGATTAACCACGCGATAAGCGTTCCGACAGCAAAAACGGCTACCTCAAGCACCCGCTGACTCCGCTCGAACCCGAATTCGATTGGGCGATGAGATGCCGCTCACAGCGGCCGCGAAACATTCATGGTCGAGCTATCTTTCCAGCAAGGGAGGTCGAACCGCCTCTCGGTAATTTCGACGCGCGGCTATGAGGTCGAAGTCTGCTCTTTGACGGTTTCGTTCATCCGAGATAGGCCGAGTTCGTCGTGGCCGGTCGTGTTTCGACCCCACACTGATTGCTTGAGGGCCCTGGAGAGCTCGGTAGATCGCTGCTCCTTGGCGAGCTCGGCCAGGCGATGGATCGTCCAGTCCAGGTCGCCGGTCTTCTCAGGCATCGGGGTCACGATCTCTCGGACCGAAGAGTTGGCCGTCGATCGCCAGCTCTCACCAGGGCCCAGCAGGTCTTCGCTCAGCCGCTCACCATGCCTACGGCCGGTGAAGACGATCTCGATGTCCTTCCCTGGCCTCAGGCCTCGAGCCCGAATCAAAGCGTTGGCCATGTCGAGGATCTTGACCGGCTCGCCCATGTCCAGCACGTAGAGTCGGGCGGCCGGTAGGCTGACGGTGCTGACCACCAGGGAGGCGGCCTGGCGCGATGTCATCATGTAGCGGGTCATCTCCGGATCGGTGATGGTGATCGGGCCGCCTCGCTGGATCTGGCGCTCGAAGATCGGCATCACGCTTCCCCGACTGCCGACCACATTGCCGAAACGCACGGCCCGGCAACCCATGGTTCCCTGATGGCTGAGCACCATCAGCTCGCACAGGCGTTTGGTGCAGCCCATAACCGATTGAGTCGACGCCGCCTTGTCGGTCGAGATGAGGACGAACTGCGTCGCTGAGACGGCTTCAGCGCAAGTCAACAGGTTCCGCGTCCCCGTCACGTTCACGGACACCGCCTGCTCTGGATGGCTCTCCAGCATCGGGACATGCTTGTAGGCGGCCGCGTGAAAGATCAGCTCGGGCCTCTCGTCCACGAAGACGTTCAGCAGCGCGTCTCGCTCGGTGATCGAGACAAGGGCCTCGCGCAGGTCCACCGCCGATAGACTCCTCAGCTCGGCTGCGGTGTCAAAGAGCCCGCTCTCGTTGTTGTCCACGAGCACGAGCTTTCTCGGCTTGAGGGTGACCAGGATTCTGCACAGCTCGGATCCGATCGAGCCGGCGGCGCCAGTCACGAGGACATTGCGGTCGGCGATGAGCTTGGCCGCGTCATCCAAATCGAGTTCCTCAGAACTGCGAGCCACGATATCGTCCGCGGTCAACATCCTGATGCGGCTCGATCCAACCGACCGCAGCCACTCTTGAGCGCCCGGCACGATGAAGACCGGCTTCTCCAGCTTGAGGCAGATCGACAACAGGCTTCTGAATTCGGCCTGGACCATGTCACCCGGGATGAAGGCAACTCCGTCAGCGTTGGTGACCTGGATCCAGTGCGCCAGGTCCCGGGTGTCTCCCACGATCGGAATGCCCATCACGGTTTGGCGAGCGTCGACCGGCTGAGCGGTGACGATCCCGATCGGGGACCACAGCGTGCTCGAGTTCTGCACCAAGGACTTCACGGTCACGTAGGCGGAGCTGTCGGGAATCACGACCAACAGGCGGTTTTCTGCGATGGAGCGCCGTAGCAGCAGTCGGGGCATCAGTCGAAGCCCACCGAGCACTGAAAGCACGATCGGTGCGACGAGCACCGGTATCGCAATCGGGAAGGGCCGCCAGGTGGGAGGGATGAGCGCTTCCGCCAGCACCACCAGGGCGCAGGCCTCGACCACCGCCAGCGCCAGCGCGATCGCATCCGATAGGCCGGCCACCGCCCACACCCGCTTGTAAAGCCGGAAGGTCGCCTCCGCAGCGCCGATGGCGAGAGTCGCGATCACCAGCCCAAGCTCGAGTTGAAAACGGTCGCCTGTCCGGCCGGTGGCGATGACCTGCCCGACGACCAGGGCCAAGTAGAGAACGGCCACTTGGGCGATGAATGCCGGCCCGTATCGGACCGCGCCCACCACCAGCCACGCCAAAGGGGATTGCCTGGGCCGGGCGGCGGGCGTGGGCAGGATGTTCACGGCCCGCGCCGAAGATCGAGCGTCAACAAATTTGCGGCTCATGGAGGGCATAACAGCATTCTGAGGCCGGGGTCAGCTTAGTGATCGGATAACGGACGCGTCAAGTGCGAGACTCAACGCCGGAAGGGTGAATGAGTGCGCTTGGTTGCCCTGAAGTGGACCATTGGCGCGGCATCGGCGATCGCAAAAGGATCATCGGGCGGGCCGCAGGTCGCAGTAGTTCCCGCATGCTTGCTCGCGGACACCTGGACGGGTGACCATCCACATCACCCCCAAGCGGCTCAGAACCAGCAACACCGGCCGGGCGCGCCAGCTGACGTCCCAGCTCGCTGGCGGGCGGGAGGCCCCTCAGCTGGCGGGGATCGAATCCGTCCAGATCGCGCTGTCGGCGAATTGCTCGAAGACCGCAAGCGTGGTCGTGCCCGGCTCGCAGACCGTCGCCGGGTCAGAGATCCATTCCGAGCCGAGCGGCTGCCATCCGCTCCACTGCGTGCCGTTCAAGCTAAGCCTCCAAAGGCGGTTGTCGGTTCCGCGCGCGAACACGTCCAGATGGCCTGATGTGCAGGAGGCGGCGTCCGGTCCGGAGTTGAAGAGCCCTCCCATCGGCTCCCATCCGGTCCACTGGTTGCCTGCCCACGCGAGGTGCCACATCTGGTTGTCCTGACCCCGGGCGAAGATATCGATCCGGTTGGGACCCCACGACACGGCCGTCGGCGCCGAGGTCAGGATTCCGCCCAGGGGCTCCCAAGGGCCCCAATGCAGGCCGTCCCAGTACTTGTGCCAAAGCTGGTTGTCACTGCCGGTCATGAAGATGTCCAGCCTCTGAGGGCCCCAGGACGC
>Ga0307374_10009157_pt1 | contig 14646 bp, 16 predicted proteins | sample OX3MG_FD_202532 | JGI IMG/M metagenome (GOLD analysis project Ga0307374, IMG submission 202532) | Soil microbial communities from Risofladan, Vaasa, Finland - OX-3 | ecosystem: Environmental > Terrestrial > Soil > Coastal area > Acid sulfate soil | place: Finland: Risofladan, Vaasa | collected... | reverse complement strand
GGGTTGGCCTGCCTCACAACAGGATAGAGAAGCTGCAGGAGAATTTTGGCATACCCCTACCGGCCAGTACGCAATGGGGGCTGGTTGAACCTGCAGCCGCCACGTACCGCCCCGTGTACGAGAAGCTGCAGGATCATGCCGCCGACGGTCACCTCGTCCACAACGATGACACGACCATGAAGGTGTTGGATCTGACGGCGGAGCAGCGCGCGGCGGCGCTGGGGGAGGATGCCGCCGAGAAGCGTACGGGCGTGTTCACTTCAGGGATCGTGTCGGTGGGGGCAGGACATCGGATCGCACTGTTTTTCACCGGCGCGCGGCATGCGGGAGAGAACATCACGGAGGTCCTCAAGCGCCGCTCGAAAGATCTGCCGCCGCCGATCCAGATGTGCGATGGCCTGGATCACAATCTGCCGAAGGAGCTTGAGACGATATTGTGCCGGTGCATCGCTCACTCGAGGCGCAAGTACGTTGAAATCGCCGCCAACTTCCCTGCGGAAGTACGCTTCGTGCTCAATACGCTCAAGGCGGTCTACAAAATCGATGCCCGCGCGCGCAAGGAGGGGCTGAGCCCTGAGCGGCGACTGAAGCTGCATCGGGAGGAGAGCGGCCCGCTGATGGAGGCACTCAGGCAATGGATGAACGCGCAGTTGGCCGAGCGCAAGGTCGAACCCAACAGCGGCCTGGGAGCGGCCATCCGGTACATGGATCACAACTGGGAGGCACTGACCGGCTTCCTCCGGATCGAAAACGCGCCCCTCGACAACAACGTCACCGAGCGCGCCCTGAAGCGGGCGATCCAACACCGTAAGAATAGTTTGTTCTACAAGACTCTGAACGGTGCGCGCGTCGGCGATACGTTCATGACGCTCATCCACACCGCTGAGCTCAACGGTGTGAATGCGTTCGATTATCTGGTGGCGCTCCTGCGGCATCCGAAAGAGATCGCCGAGCGCCCGGAGGATTGGATGCCGTGGACGTACCGCGCGACACTCACGCGCCTGCGCGCAGGCCCGGACCCGCCCGCGTAGCGGCTCGGATCCGGGCCTTCGAGTCAGGAGGGCCTCGCTCCTTCAGGCTCGACGGGAAGCCGTCGCCACATCGGCGCTGCGTGCGAAAGCTCCGGATTGCCGCCCCAAATCAGAGTGTGAAACTCGTGCGACAACAGCAACCGGGTGGCCTCGTTGGCGCTGTCCGCCGAGGCGGGCCAGTATTTGAAACGGCCAGCGCTCATACGCTTCGTCGCCAGCCAAAATCCCTGGCCGTCGTAAACTAACAACTTTATGGACTTCGCCGAGCGCGAGCGGAACACAAACATCGTGCCGGTCATCGGGTCCTGTAACAGCACCGCGCGGCACACTTGGCTCAAGCCGTCAATCCCGCGGCGGAAGTCTACAGGATCAATCGCCACCAACACACGCATCTGCGGGGTAATCTGGATCATGCTCGCCCTCGCAGTGCCGCCATCAACCCCGGCAGCGCTGGACTCGAGTCCTTCAATCGCAGCGTGATCCGCGCCCCGTCGGCCGCGACGATCTCCACCACGGCCTCGCCATCGCGCGACCCGCTGGAGACGGCCGGAGCCTTCAGCTCGATGAACCGCGCATCGGCAGCGACCGCGGCGACACTCGGCTTGCCCTGCACCGCGCGCTGCACCCCGACGCGCCTCACACCTCGCACCGGCCAGCGACCCAGGCTCACCTGCTTGAGCTTGTGACTGTCCAGGCCCAGCGCCAGGGCAATCCTGCTGGCCCCGTGCCGCCGCGCCAACGCCGCGGCGCCCTGCCACAGATTCCGCGGAATCGCCTCGCCCGATCTCTTACGCGCCCGCCAGGCCTGAAATTGACGCCGCAGAGCCGGCAAGTCGGCCGGCTCCCCCTCTCTCGCTTCAACTCTCGACATCGATCCGTCCTCCGCATTGGGAAACCGGATCGAATCTACGCGCGGTACTTCCCGTCAGTCACGCACGTTTGCCGCAAGGACACGAATCGTCGCTCGTGATAGGTGTCGAAGCTCTGGCAACTGATCGAGACGCTGTCGTGCACCGGCTCTTGCAATCGATAGCACTCGCGTTTGACTGGAACCCTGCGGTGGCGGAATTGCAAGTGCTGGGCCGGGACTAAGAAAGAGCTAGCGATGCTGCTTATCCGATCGCGCCATGGGCTACGCTCGCGGCTGATCGCGCCTCGACTCCCATCTCTGTCCGGTGACGACCCGAAGCGGAAATTGGGAGCGCCCGCTATCGGGACCTCCATCGAGCTTCTATCGCGCGCAGAGGATCCGGGCATCCACCCTTTACCGGCGGGTTGCGGTGTGGGACCGGCGATGCTGAAAGGATTTTGTAGATCCTCGACGCCTTTTTTTTCCGCAGATATAATGAATTTTCGATATGGCCGCTCGAGAATCCGCCTGATTGCTCCCGGCTCAGGTGGTACAGAAGTTAGGGTGCCGAATCAGACGGCGCCGACTGCACTGCTGGGCGGCCCGTAGCATCCTCGCGGTCATCGGAATTGTCCCGAGACAGGACCGGAGCTGCTCACATGTCAGAGACGGATGTTCAGGCAATCTGGTCCCAGATGATGGGTCAAGATATTGCGATTTGCGGCTTGCTTGAAACCTTGGCTAGGGTTCAGCCGGCCATCGCCAATGCGGTTGCTGAAGATATTAGGTCGAAGGCCAGTCAGCTCCAGAATTCCCGCACCATGGCGGCCGCCGAAGCGACCAAGAGGGCGGTTTCTTATGCAGAGATAATGGAGCGGATTACCCGCGGCGAGAATCCGGGGACGCAAAATGCCGAGCTCAACGCAATACGAGCTAAAGGCAATAACTGACCAAGCACTAGATATCCGAATCTACGAGGACCGGCGCCTACGGCCGGCTCCGGGTCCGTCGCCCTGGGTACAGTATCTGAAGTCCTGCCTGGTTGCTTGGCTGAGCAGCATTGGTACAAAAATTAAGGGAGTTGTACCGAATATCGCTAGCCCCATTTTTGCTATCGGCCTGGTTCGGGCAGCAATCTCTTGAATGACTGCTTGCGAGGAGGCTATGCGCGGGTGCCTGATTCCGTTTTTGGCCGGTCAGCGACGCTCATCAAATTGGTGGAAGCCCTTGTTCTGGCGAGTTAAGGTATATACAATAACCTGGTGCGAATCACCTTCGATCCGGTGAAGCGGGCCAGGACTTTGGCAGCGCGCGGGCTCGATTTCGCCGATGCCGCGATTGTCTTTCGCGGTGTAACTCTGGAATTTGAAGATACCAGGAGAGACTACGGCGAGAAGCGCATCATCTGCTTCGGGCGGCTCGCCGGCCGTATGGTGGTCGTCGGCTATACAGAGCGTGGAAGTGATCGTCACGTTTTTAGCATGAGGAAAGCCAATGAACGCGAGCAAGCGCGCGTCGCGCCGCTCCTTGAAATCTGATCTGATGCGTGTCGACGCGCACGTGGTGAAGCGCAGCGAATACCGCGAGCTTCCGGAGCTGACGGAGGAGATGATCGCCCGTGCGACAGTGAACAAGGGAGGCAGGCCGCGATCAGCCAATCCTCGCAAGTCGATCTCGTTGAGGTTGCCCGCCGAGGTGATCGAGCAGTGGAGAGCTACTGGGCCGGGATGGCAGACGCGCATGGCGGAGAGGTTAAGCAAGGGCCCAATACGATCGGCTCGCTAGTAGCAGATGCTGGTGTGCCCAAAGTGTGCCCAACCAAGATTGGGTGTGCCGTAAATGTGCCGTGGTTAGCCTGGGAAGAGGGGTGGCAAGCGCTGCAAGTCATTGATTGATAAACCTCTGGAACCGCCTTTCTCCGACTGAAAATCCGCGTGTCGGTGGTTCGATTCCGCCCCTGGCCACCATTGAAAACAAACAGTTAGACGCAGGACGGGCCTGGCCTCCAACACCGCCTGCCGCGCCTCGTTGCAGTTACGTTGCAGTAACGCACGGCCCTGCAGGACGCCGCGACGGCGCACCGGCCCCGGCCGCGCGGTACCCTGAACGCGCGGCGAGCGACCGTCACCCCGCAGCCTCGCCCCGGCTCGCGCGGTCCGAGCGCAAGTCTTCGAGAAAGACGGAAAGACCAGTCTCCATGCCCCGCAATGTGCAATGTGGGCGGCGTTCGGCCAAGAAGCGACATAGGACGAACGTTTACGATTTGTGCGAAACCGGGCGTTGACGCGTCGTCTTGGGGGTGCGAAGCGTCGGAGGTTGGGATCGTTCTTTGGAACGAGAATCAGCGGCGTTGCCCGTGACGAACTCCCACGAGCGCCGCAGAAGGTTTTCAAGTTCAGTTTCCTCGATCCGAGCAAGCCGAACTAAAACCATCGGGTACGGGGTGTAGTGATTGGTCACGTAGTACGTCTCCGGCGACTCGCGCAGTAAGCCGGCACGCTGTACAAAGTCAATTCGCACCGCGGCGCAGCCCGACTCGGCGGACGAGTGCACTGGGACGCAAGCCAGCAGCTTCCCACTCACTTTGAGAGCGGGTTTGCCGTGAATCTTACTCGCAGATACTTCTGGCAGCTTGCAGGCGATGCGCTTGACCGAATCAAATGTCAACATCTATGCGGCTATCCATTCGCAGCGAGTGAACTCAAGGTGAATCAGTCTGTGGGCAAGGAGGACATCTGTCGCCAATTGCCCATCTGACAAGTCATTCATTTCGCAAAAAGCGCCGTGTATCGGCGTTGCATTTCTTCAGGCGTCACGGATTCAAGATGTCCACCAAGCAGCCACTCATGGCCGAAGGGATCGCGCACGGTCCCGGACCGCTCCCCATAGAATTGGTCTTGCAATGGCCTGACCACCGAGGCGCCCTCACGGACAGCTCGCTCAAACGCTTCATCCACATTCGTCACATGCAGATGGATGGAGAAGCTGGTGCCCCCCAGGGTACGCGGGCCCTTGATATCGTGTTCCGGATATTCATCGGAAAGCATCATCGTTGTCGGCCCGAGTTTGATCTCCGCGTGCCCAATACGTCCGCTAGGCTCGGTCAAACGCAACTGCTCGATTGCGCCAAACGCGCGCGCATAGAATGCGAGAGCTTCTGCTGCGCTGTGAACGCGCAGGTAGGGGTAAACCTTATGGATCTCGGTCATGGCTGCCTCTATCGTGAATCGCCGTGCGGCATATTTTCTATCTCTGCGGCGGTGGAGTCTTGAACATTTCTTACCTTGGCTCGGCTACGCTACCGGTACCCGCCGGTTGGTGGTGTAAAGGGCTGTGGGAGCTACCCCGGTAGCGGCTCGGAGGCACGCCGGCGAACTCGCGAAACTCCCGTGTGAGATGGGCTTGATCGGAATACCCAACCGAGACAGCAAGATCCGCCAACATAACGTTCGCGTTGGAGGCCAGACATTGAGTAACAATATTGAAGCGCTGAATGCGGTAGTAGTGCTTCGGTGTCACGCCTGGTCTATGGCCGCTCTTAGTCGCTCCTGGAGTTCCTCGCCGCGCTTTCCCCACAGCGCATTGAGGCTCACATGCTGGTCTGCGAGTTCTGACATGACTATGCCAAGAACTGCGCCGGCGCATCCAGGACGAAACGACACCCCCATTACCGTGCCGCACGGCTTCGGGCCGGCAATATAGTGCGCCACTGGGGACCATGGACGACATTTCCCGTCCACGTCACCCAGCCTGATGCACTGCTCGCCCGGTAGACGATGGGATCGTCATGCAGCGCGAAAACGACCTGCGCGCGCCCAGATGGCAGAATGTGTTCACAATACGTCTGTGGTTCGGAGCGCTCGGACCACCAAAAGCACTCGACGAATTGACCGATGGGCGCGGCGGGTCGGTAGCGAAGTAGCGGCATCGTTTAGGGACCTGATGTAGCTGCCATTGTCGCGCATGAGTCCCGTTAGCGCGAATGTTGGCAATTGTCGGTCTGGATGACTCCTTTGGGGAGGTTCGACTGTCGCTTCCGGGCCGTCGGCGAATACTTGATCTCATTCAATATCGAAACGATGCGTCCGTCCGCGCGGAGATGACCTTCTGGCTGCGAAGCAAGCGTCTCAGCGCCCAAGGTAGTGCGTGGTCACATCGTCGCGGCTGTGCCCGAGTTCCTCGCCGACAATGTGACGCGCGGCTCGATCCACCTCCCGATCGACGGGGGCGCCGCCGCGTACGGGTGAATCGGAACCCGTCTCGACGAAGTCCGTCACCGGGCTCCGCGGCGCAATGTGAGCGTTGACCTGCTTTCCCGGATGCTGTTTCCAGTCATCTCGGGAAACCGCTCTTGGAGAGCGGACGGTATTGCACGCCCTCTGGCCTGCCAACGGCCAGAATCAGGAGGGCGCCCGGGAGCTACGGGAGACGGTCGCGCTCGCGACCGCCTGCCCGAGCGGCTTGCGCATGGGCACACGGTAAGTTCGCCTTGAACGGCGACGTGACGAGCGAAGAGCCTTTGCGGCGTCTATGTGTATCGGCCAGCACCCCGACCCCGTGGGGAGGATCGCAGCCGCACTTCCGAGTGCACAGCGGCTTTGGGTTACGACGTTACGCACGTCGTCAGCGTTGGAAACCGAACTGCTTCACATGCTTCGATACGATGTTGAAGCAGTCCGCCGCCGGCGCCCAACTTTTGCCTCATCCATCCAAAATAGTTGGATCGCTGCGGCAATGCCCGTTGAGTCAGCAGGTTGCGGCAGTCTCCGGCGCACTCTCTTTTGGCTCGGGCGCCAAACAGAGAGTGCGCATCTGTTGCAGGAGCGTCCACGGAGGTCTGCTTCGGGCTCCGGAACGGGAATCTGCGTTGGGGGCACAACTCAGATTGGATGTGACGTAAATGTGCCGTGGTGAGCCTGGGATGGGGGGTGGCAAGCGCAGTAGCACACAACGCTGCCGGCATCGGCATACAGTTCACCGACCAAATAGCGGTCGCTCGGTTAACCCCGTTGGCTGGAGCCGTGCGGCCCATACAATCACTCGATATGTTGGCCGATACGGTGCCAATCTGGCCCGCCCGAGTGATGCCAATCCCAGTTGAGCCAGATGTAGGTGGCTTTGCCGATCAGGTTGGCTTCGGGCACGAAGCCCCAGTAACGGCTGTCGCTGCTGTTGTCGCGGTTGTCGCCGATCATCAGGTAGTGGCCCGGGGGCACCACCATCACGGGCGAGTCCCCGCGGTCGGGCTGGCCGTGATCCGGCTCGATACATACGTAGTTGCGGTCCATGTGCCGGTGACAACTGGGCGTCACCGGCGCGACGATCTCGTAGGGCGTCAGGCACGAGAGCACCTGATGCCTGTGGGTGCCCAGAACCTCGGTCGACAGGCGCATATTGTGATAGCAGCCGTCGTCGTAGCGGGAATCCAGATGCAGCGGTACCGTCTTGCCGTTGATGATGAGCTGGTCATTGAGCACCTGCACGTGGTCACCCGGCAGGCCGACCACGCGCTTAATGTAGGTCATGCCCGGGTCGGGTGGAAAACGAAAAACCGCCACATCTCCGCGATGCGGCTCGCCGATGGAGACGATTTTGCGGTCCAGCACCGGCAGGCGCAGCCCATAGTCGAACTTGTTGACGAGAATGAAATCTCCGTCCAGGAGCGTCGGCATCATCGAATCGGAGGGGATGCGGAACGGCTCGAACAAGAACGAGCGGATCAGCAGCACGATTAGGACGACCGGGAAGAAGCTGCGCGCGTAGTCGACCGTCACGGGTATCGGCAGGTTGGGCGCCGGCGCCGACGGGTCGTGCACCATGGCCCGGCGCCTGGCGGGTGCCACCACCAGGTGGTCCACCAGCCATATCAGCCCAGCGAGCGCCGCAACGATCACCAGCACCAGGCTGAAATCCAGCTGCTCGGACCCGAGCAGCCGTAGCACCCCGGCGATCAGCAGCACAGGCAGCAGGTAGTAGATCGCCACCATCAACGGCGGTTCGGACGCTGGTTTCTGCCCAGCCGCAGCGGCGCGTGCCCGCCGCTGCGGGCGCACTAACCAGTCGTCGATGATGGCGATCAACAAGACAGGCGGCGCCAGCCAGGCGAGAATCAACAGCAGCTGCGCAATCATTCGCCGCTCCTTTCGATCGTGACTAACTCAGCTGGCATCGCATCTGCCTCCGCCGCAGCACTCGCCCACTCTTGCTAGCATCTATGCCGCGTTGGAGCGGTTAGAGCGTAAGGGCCTGGTACGTTCTTCCCTTGGGGAACCGACCCCCGAACGCGGTGGTAAGGCCCGCACGTACTTCAGCCCCACAGCGGCCGGGCTCAGGGATGCCCGCGAAGCCCGTGACACATTGATGCGGCTGTCAAAAGGACGGTCGTCCTGGGAGGGCGAGCCTGCATGACCAAGCATACGCCACCGCGGCTAGCCACTTGGCTGCTGGCGCATATTTCCCCGGGCTATCGTCGCGACTCGTTTATCGGGGATCTCATCGAGCAGTACCGACAGGGCCGTAACGCCCGCTGGTACTGGAGGCAAGTCGCTGTGGCCCTGGGTTTGGCTGGTGCAAGGTTGCTGCGGACCGCATTCTCCCTTTCCGCCGCCGCATTGCTGCTTCGAATAGCAGCGGAATCTTTCGCAGTAACGGCTCTTATCTCCCTGACCTATGAGTATCAGAGTCACCGCGCAAGCGCACCGGGAAACTTCCTTCCCCCACTGGGCCTTGCAATCCTCGCGCTGCTTTGCCTGGCCGCATTCGTGCTCTATTTGCCTTCAACGGCGACTAGAAGCGCGGGTAAGTCTACCGCTTTTAAGCGGCTTCTTGCGGCATTCGCAGCAATCACTCTCAGTGCCGCTACCCTCACGTGGGCTGGCACAACAGCCGGTGCTGTATCGAGCGCGGCGCATGCCACAACCTGCCCACGAACTTCGGTAGGCATCCCGGCTCGGTCTTTGGGAGGTAAGCGGCCGTTCGTGACAGACCGCTCTCAAATTGTCTCCTCCAGATCGGCCGGCCAGAGGCCCGCGGCGAACTTCGCCGGTCCCGGCCACTTTCCGACATTGAACGTGTGATGGCTGCCAACCGAACAGCGGACGCCGGCATGCGAGAGGAACCTATGCGCTCGCAGAGCTTTGTAAGGCTATGTCTTCAGCAGTTCGACGCCTGGAAGTCGGGCAGCACCCACTCGAGCTCAAGCATCGGCGACCAATGTTCATGTCGCCCACTGAGATCGGGCGCTTCCCCGCCCGTCCAGGCTTCAGCAATCCCCTGAGTTCCAGGATGGAGCGCCGCTTCGCTCGGAACACGATGGTCCCGTCGTCAAGCTGCGTGAAGACAACACGCTCGCCCGCGGCGAGTCCCGTAGCTCTCCGGATATCGGCAGGAATAGTGACCTGCCCCTTGCTGGAGCGTGGCGCGAGCGGCCGCAAGTCCGGTAGCTCGCACCACCTGCTCGGCGGCGCGCGCCCAGGCCCGGCCATCCTGCACACCGAAGACCACGCCGCATGCGAGGCCCAGTGGCAGGGCCGCAGCCGCTCGGCCCGCGTCGATGCAGCCCAGCACCATCGGCCCGGCACGGGCTGAAACACTCGCGCCCGCGCGAGGTGCGCCGCAATAGCCTCGCCAGACCCACGGCGGACGGATCGCTCGCCAGCACCCGCTCGAGCTGCGCTGCGATCTGCGGGGTCGACAAGCTCACTGCCGGGTGCCCTTGCGCTCCAGTCGCCAGCTGAGACTCAGCGTCAGATCGCGGTCGCGTGCGAGGCGCGCCTTGAGGTCCTCCAGCGCCGCAACGGCGGCGGCGCCGGCGAGATGCAGCGCCTGCTTTTCCTCCATCACTTCCGGGACGTTGACGCCTTGTCCTGACGGCCGTTCCTGGGCAGCGGCGGGTGTACAGCATTTCCGCCGGGCGGCACCGATGCGCAGGGCTGCGCGGGGGCCGCGGACGCGAGCAATCGCATGGGGCATCGCCCTCGAGCTCCGCCAGGCGCGATTTGAGCGGGACCACATGCTCGTCTGCGGTCAGCGTCTCGGCGAGGAGACTCATGATGCCGACGGCCGGCACTGCCATCGCCCGTTCGAAGCCATCTGCGTCCATTGCCGCAGCGGTACCGCATTCGGAGAGCCTCTGCGCGAATTCACCGTCTGCAACATCCAGCGAGAAGACCCCGCTCTGGCAAAGCAGCTGCGCGCCTGGCCCAATTTCCGTCAGCCCGAATTCCCGGAGCGAGACCGTGGCGACTTTACTAACTACTGTCCCTCATGCGACCCGGCGTACGAGGACGGCTTCCTGCACGACGAGCCCTGAATCCGCTCTTCGACATTCCTCACGCGCCGCCCGATGCAATCCGCCTCATGGCGCTCCTCGGCAACATTCAGCTCAGCGGCGAGGAGCATTACGACGTCGAGTAATCATTGGCGCTCGCGACGCGGTTTACCTCGAACTTGCGCTTCACGTCGCGACGACCGGGCATCGACTTACACCTCATCGAGGCCGTGGCAACGGAAATGGAGCTGGTACCACCGCGCCGGCAGTCAACTCTTCTCGTCGCCCTGCTTGCGCCTCGCGTCGATCCGGCGCTGCAGCTCCAGCCTCGCCTCCCGGCGCGCTTCGGGCGTTCCCCAGCGCGGCTTCGTATCTGCCGTGGGCGTGGCCTGCCGCGATCGCCGAGGTTCACGTTGGGCGAGCAACGCCGCACGCTCTCGTTCCCGATCGAGCCGCTCGGCCTCCAGGCGTTGCAACTCCTCCTGCTGTCGACGGGCCGCGTCCTCGAGGCGCAGTGCTTCGCGCTCCGCCATGATCGGCACTGGGTAGGCAGCCATGCCGGCTGAAGCCAGATACTGGCGTAGATATTCCCGCGAGTACCGGGGGGAGAATTCACCGATCAACGGCAGATTCAATGCAGCGAAGATCGGTTGCCACGACGCGTCGCCGGCGCTCGAGCGGCGGCGCACCTGAAGGGCGGGATTGAATTGATACCATCCGTGCTCCACGCGTTTGAAGAGGGCGCGGTTGTAGGCGTAGTCACGTTCTACCTCGTTGCGCGACAGCACGTGCGAGAGATGCTGCCGCTTGTTGCGAGCCGCGAGCACTACATTTTCCGGCAGGTGTTGCCAGGCTCGGAGTATCACTTTGGTATCGAGCGCGCAGTTGAGCGTGCGGTCGATTCGCGTAAAACGAGATTTGAACACAGTCCAGAATGTCTGGAACAGCAGATATTCCGATAGATGCCGATCAATACGCACCAGCCGTTCGGCGGCTTTCACGTCCACGTGGGGTGGGGCCAGCAGCTCGTAAAGAGTGGCGCACGGCCCGATCGCGAACCGCGGATCACGGAAGGCTTCGCGCATGGATAGGTGAAGCGCGTTGCAGCCATACTGATCGGTGGCATCCCGGTCCGCCCCGCGCTCGAGCAAAGCCTCGACCAGCGCAATGTTGCCGGCTGCCGCGGCAGCCATCAGCGGCGTTTGATTCATCGTCGTGTGATGGTCGATGCCATGGGCATCGCACTGGCGCAGGACGTCCTTGAAATTGCGGGCCGCGTAAGGCGCCAGATACTTGCGATTGAGCGCATTGCGCTGTTGGTCGAAACCTGCTCGGTCATCGGCGCGCGCGATTCCAAAATGCGCATCCTGCGCCAGGTACGCGGCAAGCTCCGGCTCGTCGTGAAAGACCGCATACTCATGCAGGCGCCGCTTCGGGCGGTCACCCGCGCTGTTCTCTCGGAACACCTTGATCAGCAAGTCGCGCACCGCTGTCTCGTCGAGTACCGGCCAGGGAGGCGGGCTCTGCTTGAGGATCGTGCGGCGGATGGCCTCGACCTGCTCCTGCTTGCCCTGCAGCTCGAGCCTGTGTGCTTCCTTCTGCCACTCCTCCAGGCTCGAGCGCCTGGCCTCTACTCGCGCTTCACTGTCGGTGGTCAGATCGAGCAGGCCGAACAAGGGATGCGCCAGGTCGGATTCGACGAGGTACAGGTTCTGCACGGCACGCGTCAGCGCGACGTATAGCCCGTTGACGAAGAACTTGTAGATCTCGAGCGCCTTGTCGCTTTTGTCTCGAGCTCTGTGATAGTCGAGTGTATCGGCCTCGAGGTCCGCCCGAACCACGCCGGATGCGATTTCGGCGAACTCCCGACGGTGATCCGAGATGAAGCGGTAGAGAATGATGTTCTCGTACTCCAGGCCCTTCGCCTCCTGGATGGAGAACAGCAGTGGAGTGGAAAAGTACTCGCGTGCCGCGACCTTGTCCTCTTCGCGCATGACGAGCACCGCGAACTGGGTCGACTCGCGCGTCTTGCGATTCAGCTCGCGTTTGCCCGTATCCTCGTCGGCCAGCAGGGTCGCCATACCGGCCTCGTCGCCCACTGCCTCGACCAGTAAGTTGCTCTCCCTGTCGATGGAACCGAAGCGCTGCTGTTTGATCTTCAGCAGTGCATTGGCCAGCCGCGTGATTGCCGCGCCGTTGCGGAAATTGGCGCTGAGCACCCGTAACTGCTGGCGCTGCGCCAGTTCTGGCTCGCGCCAGAATAATGATTTGACGCGGCTCCAGGAGAAAAAGTTGGGGTGGACGATCTGGTTCGAATCGCCCCCGAGAATGAAGTTGTCGGCGCACTTCAGCGTTTTCAGAACCAGAGCAAGTTGCACCGTCGTGAGGTCTTGCACTTCGTCGATGACGACAAAGTCGTAGCGCGGCTGCGCAAGCTGCAGCCAATGGTGCGGCAGCAAGCTCAGGTCGTAGAGTGCCGCCTCCGCGAGCCAAGTCTGGTATTTCTCGAACAGATCATAAAGCCGGCCGCGCTCGTCGGCAGGGTATATGGACTGGCGTACACCCAAAGCCAGGTATTCTTCCCGCGACAGCACCCCGTCTGCCCGAGCACAGAGCACGCCGCGAATCTCCTCCCAGGATTGGAGCGCGTCGATTTGCTTGAACGTCTGTCCCTGGCGCAGGCGAGCGAGCCAACCGCAATAGTCGCGCCAGAGGGCCTCCCGTCCGGGCGGCACACGCAGGGATTCGACGAATTCCCGATAGGAAAGGAAGCTCGCGTCCTGCTCGGGACGCTCGAATCCGTGAGCGTAATAGAGGTCGCGCGCGCTCTGCGCCAGATAAGGGGAGTGGGTGACGTACAGGACGTCGCCTTGGGCGCGTTTGAGCTTTTCGAGCGCGAGGGCGGTCTTGCCGCTGCCTGCGCCGCCGACGACGATCAAGGGCGGTGGCAGCTGGTATATCGCCTCCTGCGCATCGTCGAACGAGATCGGCTTATCCAGAAAATGGACGCGGCAACGCTGCGGGTGCAGATAGCGTACGGGTTGGGCCTGCGCTCTGGCGGTCGGGGGGTCCACATCTGGGATCTTCGCGTCGTCGATTTGAGCCCCGCGCAGGAAGCGCGAGCTGCGGTAATCGTGATTACGAATCACCTCGAGCATCAGGGCGCAGTGTTCCCCGCCGTACCGAACAAGCGCGAACAGCAGGCGATCGGCGCCGTTGAGCTTCGCACGGTAGAACTTGCCGTGAGTGAGATTGTCCAGCTTCTTCACGTCCGCCGCGCGGAAATCCTCGCCGGCGATTGCATCAGCGACCTTGCGGTACGGCACCTCGAGGCCTGCGGTATCCAAGTCGCTGTATTCGAGAATTCTCATGTAGTGGTTATGGTTCCGGCAGACGAATCGGGGAAGTTCGCGCCAACCCGTTCCTAATTTCCTTCAGGCTCACACGCAGCGCGTCGATTGCCAGGCGCTGCCGGTCGAGAATGCCAGGTGTGACACCTTCCTCGTTGGCGATCCGCGGCAGCTCGCCGAGACCTGCGGCCAGATCCGGTCGCAGGTGCAGGCGGAATTGGCGCTTCGCCGCGGCGAAGGTATCCAGGATCGCCCGGTACAGATCCGCCTTGTCCGCCGTGAGGTGACTGAAAAGTCCTGACGTGAAGGACGGGAGAGTGGCTGACATGAGCGCATTGTCGCAGGCCGCTCGGGGCTATCCAACCAGGACGGCCATGACCAAGTAGGTTGCGTCCGCACCGGCTATTCTGGCCGACCATCACCACCGTCTGCGGGTCCACAGCGAGAGATTACCCCATGGTCTCATGCCCCCGAAGGGCCGGCTGATGTGGGCGTGCGCCAGAAACGTGAGGCGCCGTGCTATGGCTGGGAACGGGGCTGGCAAGTGCTGCAAGTGCTTGAGTCATAAGCCAAGTCCCCCAGTGACTGGGATATGGTAGATCCTGCGCGAGCGAGCCCATACGCCGCAACTTAGTCGTCCCGCCCGGAGCGGCGTCCGGACGGTTTCCAATATCCCAGCTGATGACGCTTCGGTAGAAGCTCGCGGCCGCATCAGAATCTGTGGTCATCAGCTCGTACCAGATGAAACTGCCAATTGGGTTACTCATTGATGTATCTCCGGCTTGAAGAGTTGTGCGAGATAGCGCTTGCGCGGAATGGGATGAGTCCCCAGTGTGTCCGCGCTGTCCGCACCTGCTGTCCGCGGACAGCGCGGACAGCAGGTGCGGACAGCGCGGCGCATTGACCCTGCGACGACGTACTCGCACGGAAACAATCACTTGACGGGTACGCACGACGCCGGCGTGCGTGGCACGTGTCTTGCTTTTGGCGTTGCCGTCTGTGTCGATACGAGGAATTCATGTTCACGACAGTGATGGCGCTTGGCTGGTGCACGCCTGTCTATTCCACACAAGTTTTGAGGGGTAACACCTGCGGATTCGATGAAGGAGCGCGTTGACAATCTATCGTGCGCAGAGATGTCGGCGG
>Ga0307374_10009155_pt1 | contig 14648 bp, 14 predicted proteins | sample OX3MG_FD_202532 | JGI IMG/M metagenome (GOLD analysis project Ga0307374, IMG submission 202532) | Soil microbial communities from Risofladan, Vaasa, Finland - OX-3 | ecosystem: Environmental > Terrestrial > Soil > Coastal area > Acid sulfate soil | place: Finland: Risofladan, Vaasa | collected... | reverse complement strand
GCATGCGCCCGTCGTTCCGCGAGCGATAGGGAATGTCGTTCGCCTCCTGGATCGGCAGCGCGTCCATATCGGCCCTGAGGCCGATGCTGCGCGCGCCGCCGCCGGCGCGGAGCCGCCCGACGACGCCAGTGCGGCCGATGCCGCGATGAACCTCGCAGCCGAAAGCGGCGAGCTTTTCCGCCACCAGCGCAGCGGTCCGCCGCTCCTCGAACCCCAGTTCGGGATGGGCGTGGATGTCGCGCCGCCAGGTGGCGAGGTCGTCGTGGAACTCCATGATGCGCGGGATGAGCTGCATGGTCCGGCCTCCGCCCGTTGCGAGACGCGGCCAGTGTCGTCGAGATCGCCCGCGGCGGCAATGGCTAGGCGCGACGCGGCCGGCTAGAACGCGCCATTCGGGCGGCGGCGGCGGACGCGATGGACCATCTCTGCGATAAAGGCGCGGTCGAGCTGCGCCGTCTCATCGGCGAAAAAGCGGTCTCGCCGGTGGCGCTGCTCGAGGAATGCCTCGCGCGGATCGATGCGGTGAACCCCAGGCTCAACGCCATCCCCTTGATGGCGATCAAGCGCGCGCGGGCGGAGGCGCGGCAAGCCGAGAAAGCGGCGCGCGACGGCGCGGCGCTGGGATTGCTGCATGGACTGCCGGTCGCCATCAAGGATTTGCACGAAACCGAAGGGCTCCGGACCACGTTCGGCTCGCCGCTTTATGCGGATTACGTGCCCCAAGCCGACGAGCGCATGGTCGCGTCGCTGCGCCGCGCCGGCGCCATCGTCCTCGGCAAGACCAACACGCCCGAGTTCGGCGCCGGCGCCAATACCGACAACCCGGTCTATGGCCCGACCCGCAACCCGTTCGATCCATACCGGAGCTGCGGCGGCTCGTCGGGCGGCTCGGCGGTGGCGCTCGCCACCGGCATGGTGCCGCTCGCGACCGGCTCCGACACCGGCGGCTCGCTGCGCATTCCGGCGGCGTTCTGCGGCGTCGTCGGCTTCCGACCCTCGCCCGGCCTCGTCGCGAGCGAGCGGCGCACGCTCGGCTGGACGCCGCTTACGGTGAACGGGCCGATGGGCCGCACGGTCGCGGACGCGGCGCTCTTGTTGCAGGCGCAAATATCGGGCGGCGGCGGCGATCCGCTCGCGATGTCTTGCGATGGCATCGATTTCGCCACGCCGGCGCCGATCGATCTCTCGCGCCTCAGGGTCGCCGTGTCTGAGGACCTGGGCGGCGCGCCGGTCGACCGCCAGATTCGCGCGACGCTCAGGGAGCGCATCGCGCTCATCGCCGGCGAGTTCCGCGCGTGCGAATGGCGCGATCCGGACATGACGGGAGCGGACGAGGCCTTCGCCGTCCTCCGCGCCCAGAATTTTCTCGCCGCCCATCGCGACCGCTACGCGCGCCACCGCGACCGGCTCGGCCCCTATGTCCGCGCCAATTACGAAGAAGGCCTCGCCATGAGCGCCGCCGATGTCGCCGCGGCGCATGCGGCCGCCACCCGCCTCTATCGCGGGCTCGAACGGTTCTTCGCGGAATTCGACCTGCTGATCAGCCCGACCGTCGGCACAGCACCCTTCCCGCTCGAGCAGGGTCATGTGCGCCAGATCGACGGAAGCGACCTCGCGACCTATTACGCCTGGCTCGCACCGACCTATTACCTGTCGCTCACCGGGCATCCCTGCATCTCGATCCCGTGCGGGATCGAGCCCACCGGCACACCCTTCGCGCTGCAGATTTGCGGGCCGGCGCGGCGCGACAAGTTCGTGCTCGACGTGGCCTGCGCGCTCGAGGCGCGGCTCGCGCGCGACAAGCGCACCGCCCGCCCCGTCCCCGATCTCGCCCGGCTTATCAGCCCTTGACGCCGAGACCGCGCATGAAGCGGTCGCGGATCTGCGCGGGATCGCGGTCGGTCGTACCGACGCCGGGCTCACGGTCGATCCGGGCGGCGATGAGCCATGGCCCGTCCCCGCCGAGCGCGCGCGCGACGAGCACCTCAAAATCCGCCTCGTCAGCGGCCCAGCTACAGTGCTGCATCCCGGCCCCGCGCGCCATCGCCGCGAGATCGGTCTTGAATGCGGTCGCGGTCGGCTGCGCGCCGGTGATCTGGTAGGAGGCGTTGTCCATCACGACGATGACGAGATTCTTGGGCGCGAGCGTCGCCACGGTGGCGAGCGCGCCCAATTGCATCAGCATCGAACCGTCGCCCTCGAGCGCGATCACCCGCCGCTTCGGCTGCGCCAGCGCCACCCCCAGCGCGATCGGCACGGCGAGCCCCATGCTGCCCAGCATGTAGAAATTCTGCGGCCGCCGGCCCGCCGCCCAGAGGTCGAAATTGGTGTTGCCGATACCGGCGATCACCGCCTCGTCCGCCTGGAGCTGCGCGACCAGCCGCCGGGTCAGCTCGAAGCGGTTCATCACCTTGGTGTTGGGCGCGTCGTTCATGGCGGGACTCATGCGGTGAAGACCTTGCCGCCGGTCAGGAGCGGCGACAGGATGAAGGCGGCCGGCTGCTGCGTCGCCACCGCCTGCTTGATCGAGCGATCGACGATGAAGCCCAACTCGTCGAGCCGCGTGATCGTATGATGCTCGATGCCGAGCGCGTCGAGGACCGGCCGCATGGTGCGGCACACCATCGCCTGGCCGAGATTGAACTCGCCGAGCGTGCCGCGCTCGGAAATCACCATCAGGACCGGGATCTGGAACGGCACTACGAGCGAGGCGAGCGCGTTGGCGAGCGTGCCGAAGCCGCTCGTCTGCATCAGTACGACGCCGCGCCTGCCGCCCATCCACGCGCCGCAGACGATGCCCACCGCCTCCTCCTCGCGCGCCGTCGCGAAGATGGTGAAGTCGCGATCGCGCTCGATCCCGGCGATGAGCGGCGTCAGCACCTTGTCGGGAACATAGGTGACGAGCGTGACCTCGTTCGCCTTGAACGCCGCCTGCATGATCTCGTGCCACTCGCGTGCCACCGTCGTCCTCCCCAAAGGAACCTCAAAGCTTACCGTCTCCGCCGCCGGCAGGGTAGCGCGCCGTCACCTCGCAGCGCCGCAGCACGTCGCGGTCCTCGCGCGGCAGGTCGTGGCGCGCGGCAAATTCCCTCAGCGCCGCGGCGAGCAGCGGCAGTTGGAACTGCGCCACGGTCGAGACGAGCTGGACGAGATTGGGCCGCCGGCCGCGCTCGACCACGAGGAACGAGCCGGGAAGCTGTGCCATGGCGCGCTCGATCTCCTCGCGCGGCAGGCCGCCGCGGAGCGTCCCGGCCCAGTTCACTGCGATCGCCCCGCCCGGCCGCAGCGCCGCCCGGCATTCGTGCCAGAACCGCGGCGGGAACGCCATGGCGCCGGCGGCGTCGTAGAGATCGACCATGACGACGTCGAAGCCGTGCCGCGCCGTCGCCACCCACGCCATCGCATCGGCTTCGATCACCGCGGGCTCGAGCCGGAAATAGCGGCGGGCACAGGCGATCACCGCTGGGTCGCGCTCGACCAGCGTGACTTCGAGTGCGGGCATATACGCGGCAAGATGGCGCGCCATGGCGCCGCCGCCGAGCCCCAGCAGCAGCGCGCGCCGGGGCTCGGCGACGAGCGCCAACGACGCCAGCATCGCGCGCTCATAGCTGAAAACGAGCCGCTCCGGCTGCCCCATATCCATGGCGGACTGCTCCATCACCGAGCCGCCGCCGCGGCCGATCGTGCCGAGCGTGCGCACGAGACGCCCGCGCTGCATCGCGTCGATGACGAAAAGAAAGGCGCCCTCGCGCCACGCGCGCCGCACCGCGAGGATGCGGCAATCGCTGCCATAATAGCGCTGGATGCGCGCGCGCAGCCCGGCCGGCGCGACAACGCTTTCAGCGTCCATGCGCGAAGCATTGCGGAAATCGGGCAACGCCATCGCGTCCCACGTCCTGCCTCCCGTTTGCCGTCGCCCCGACGGTCGTCGCGGCGCTATACTCGCGCCGCAGAAGACGTTCAACCAGGGAGGGACTCGTCATGGCGCCATCGACGCCATCTTACGCGCGGGACAGTCTCATCGAGCGCGCTGGCGCGCTGGTGCCGCTGCTCAGGGAGCGCGGCGAGGCAACCAGCGCCGCACGGAAGATTCCGCCCGAAACCATCGCCGATCTCTGGGATGCGGGCATCTGGCACCTGCTGAAGCCCCAGCGGTTCGGCGGCCCCGAAGTGCGCGTCGACACCGTGTTCGAGGTCGCAAGCGTGCTCGCCCGCGGCGACGGGTCGGCCGCCTGGGTGTGGACGGTGATGGGCGTCCACGACCTCTTCGTCGCTTATTTCCCGCTTGAGGCGCAGCAGGAATACTGGGCCAAGGACCGCACCCTCAGCGCCTCGAGCTTCGCACCCTCGGGCAAGCTTGTGCCGGCGGACGGCGGCTTCAGGCTGTCGGGGAAATGGTCGTTCTGCAGCGGCATCGATCACGCGCAGTGGATGGTGCTCGCGGCCATCGCCGGCATGCTCAGCACCGATCCGCCGATCCCCGACATCCGGTTCACCCTGGTGCCGATCGCCGATTGCCGCGTCATCGACGACTGGCACGTGATGGGGCTGCGCGGCACCGGCAGCAAATCGGTCGCGGTGGAGAACGTGTTCGTGCCCGCGCACCGCGTCGTCGCCAACGCCGATCTCACCGCGGGCACGTCGCCCGGCGCGAGCGTGCATCCTGGTCCGCTCTACCGCGCGCCGACCTGGGCACTGTTTCCGTTCTGCATCACCTCGCCGACGGCGGGCATTGCGCGCGGAGCGTGCGAGTGCTTCATCGCCGAGATGAAAGCGCGCGCGTCGGCCATCGACCACGCGCCGCTCGCGCGCAAGCCGTCGATTCAGATGCGCGTCGCCGAGGCGACGGCGCTCGCGGACGCCTCGGAACTGCTCTATCGCCGCTCGCTCACCGAGACTATCGACAAGATCATGGCGGGCGAGACGCTTTCGCTCGGGCATCGCCTGCGCAGCCGGCGCGACCAGGGCTATGCCGTGGTGATGGCAAAGCGCGCCGCGAGCCTGCTGTTCGAAGCGCAGGGCGGCGGCGGTCTCTATGAACGCGGGCCGGTGCAGCGGGCGATGCGCGACTTGAACGCGCTCGCGGGCCATATCGTCGCGGGCTGGGACATTCCCGCGCTCAATTACGGCCAGGTAACGCTGGGCGGACCGCCGACCGATTTCTTCTTCTAGGCGCGGTGGCCGCTCATCTGCGCGCCATCCTCGCGCGACAGCCGCGCGAACCACGGCAGCGACGCGAACGGAAATATCACCATCATCAGGAACACCGCGTCGAATTGCGGCCTGGTCGGGACGCCGCCGGCGCCGGCGAACAGCCCCAGCATCGTCGCGCTGATGGCGATGCCGAAACTCTGCGAGAGCTGCTGCATCACGCTCGCGAGGCTCGAGCCCGGGCTGATCTTGGCGCCGACGAGGTCGGCATAGCCGACGCTGCTCAAGGCGGTGTATTGCAGCGAGCGGAAGAAGCCAAGGACGAGGAGAAAGAGCGCGAGCGCCCAGCCCGGCGTCGCCGGCGAGATCAGCACCAGCGCCATCATCAGCACCCCGACCCAGGCGCCGTTCGCGAGCAGCACCGCGCGGAACCCGAAGCGCCGCAGCACGAGCGGCGTCACCGTCCGCATCGTCAGCGCCCCCACCGCCACAAGCGAGGTGTAGAGGCCGGAACGGAAGGCGGTGAACCCGAGCGGGATCTGCAGCAGCAGCGGCAGCAGGAACGAGGTCGAGCCATAGCCGATGCGGGCCACCGTGCCGCCGACATTGCCGATGCGGAACGTCTTGATGCGGAAGAGCTCGAGATCGACCACCGGCGCATGGGTGCGGCGGGCGTAGAGCGCATAGGCGCCGAGACTGAGGACGGCGACGGCGATGAACGCCGCCTCGACGCCGCCGGCAATCCGCTGGCGCCCGGCAAATTCGAGCGCGAGCTGGAACGCCGCGAGGCCGATGCCGCACAGGATGAAGCCCTTGACGTCGAACCGCGCGATCGATGCGGCGCGGAAATTGTCGAAATACCGGAGCGCCAGCGCGATGCCGAGCGCGCCCATCGGCACATTGATGTAGAAAATCCACCGCCATGACGCATAGGTGGTGAGAAAGCCACCAACGAGCGGCCCCAAGGCCGGCCCGATCATCGCCGGGATCATGACATAGCCCGTCGCCACGATGAGCTCCGAACGCGGAAACGATTTCAGCATGACGAGCCGCCCCACCGGGCTCATCAGCGCGCCGCCGATCCCCTGCAGGATGCGCGTCGCTACCATCATGGTCAGCGACACCGAGGCGCCGCACAGCGCCGAGCTGACGGTGAAGATGCCGACCGCCGTGCAGAACACGGTGCGCGCGCCGAAGCGGTCGGCGATCCAGCCGCTCACCGGGATGAACACGGCGAGGCTCAGGAGATAGCTGGTGATGGCGAGGTTGAGCCGGAGCGGGCTCTCGCCCAGGCTGCGCGCGATCTGCGGCAGCGAGGTGACGATGATGGTCTGGTCGAGCCCGTCCATCAACAGGGCGCAGGCAACGACGAGCGGGATCAGCAGCTTGAGCCGCGGTTCCTGTGTCGTGCGATAGACCGGCTCGTCCCGAGCCTCGGGCCGGGTTTCATCCAACGACCGCTCCTCCCGCCGCGCTTCACGTCCTTGCGCACCGAGACTACCATGCCGAACCCGCCCGAGGGAGGAAGCGAATGGGCAAGCTTGTCCTGCGCGCGCCGGCCAAGGAGGAACTCGAGCCGATCGAAACCGCCTCGCGCGACGCGCTGGCGGCGCTGCAGCTCGAACGGCTGAAAGGATCGCTGCGCCGGGCCTATGAGCACGTGCCGCATTACCGCCGCAGCTTCGACGCCGCTTGCGTCAGCCCCGATTCGCTCCGCCGCCTCGACGACCTCGCCAGGTTTCCGTTCACCACCAAGGACGATCTGCGCGCCAACTATCCCTTCGGCATGTTCGCGGTGCCGCCGGCGCAGATCGCGCGGCTGCATGCGTCCTCGGGCACGACCGGCAAGCCCACCGTGGTCGGCTATACCGCGCGCGACCTCGACACCTGGTCCGACCTGGTCGCCCGCAGCATCCGCGCGAGCGGCGGCCGGCCGGGCATGAAGGTCCACGTCGCCTACGGCTATGGCCTGTTCACCGGCGGGCTCGGCGCGCATTACGGCGCCGAGCGGCTCGGCTGCACCGTGATCCCCGTCTCCGGCGGCATGACCGAGCGCCAGGTGCAGCTCATCGTCGATTTCGCGCCCGACATCATCATGGTGACGCCGAGCTACATGCTGGCGATCCTCGACGGGTTCCGCGCCCAGGGCATCGATCCGCGCCGCAGCTCGCTCAAGATCGGCATTTTCGGCGCCGAGCCCTGGACCAACGCGATGCGCGCCGAGATCGAGGACCGCTTCGACATGGATGCGGTCGACATGTACGGCCTGTCCGAGGTGATCGGCCCCGGCGTCGCCAATGAATGCATCGAAACCAAAGACGGGCTCCATGTGTGGGAGGATCACTTCTATCCCGAGGTGATCGACCCGGCGACGGGGCAGGTCCTGCCCGACGGCGCGCGCGGCGAGCTGGTCTTCACCTCGCTCACCAAGGAGGCGATGCCGGTCATCCGCTATCGCACCCGCGACCTGACGCGGCTCCTGCCCGGCACGGCGCGGACGATGCGGCGGATGGAGAAGGTCACCGGCCGCACGGACGACATGATCATCCTGCGCGGGGTCAATCTGTTTCCGACGCAGATCGAGGAGATGATCCTGGGCGACCCGCGCCTCGCGCCGCATTTCCAGATCGAGCTCAGGCGCGAGGCGCGGCTCGATGCGATGACGGTGCGGGTCGAGGCGCGGCCCGATGCGGCGGATGCAACCGCGCGCGCCGCCGCGCGCCACGATCTCGCCCATCGCATCAAGTCGCGGATCGGCGTCACCGCCGAGGTGGAAGTGCTGGAGCCCGGCACAATCGAACGCTCGATCGGCAAGGCGCGGCGCGTCGTCGATTTGCGTGCGAAGGACGGTTAGGGCGTGTGCGCATGAGCAGCTGGGAGCGCCCGCTCTCGACCGGAAGGGGCCGTTGGACGAGGAGCGCCCGAGAGCGGAATCTGGCACAAAAGCGTCACCGAAGCGATGAGGCGGAACGCCCGATTCCCACGCGTTAGCAGAACCCGCTCGGGCCTTGCGGGCTGGCACTTATTGACTTCACGGCCCCGGCGCCGCTCACGCCCGGCGCTGCTGCGCGTTCCAGTGGCGCTCGAGATTGGCGATGAGGGCGGGGCTGAAATGGCAGGACGCCTGCTCGCGCGCATAGACCGCCATGTAGCGGCGGAAGAGGTCGAGCGGCTCCTCGCCCAGGCGCAGCGCGCGGCGGTTGCCGGCGGCGCTCACCACGCCCGAGCTGGTAAAGTTCTCGACCACGCCGGCGAGCGCCGCGTCCATCGCGTCGGCCGGCGCAATCTCGTCGCAGACGAGGCGCCCTGCGTCGCTGTCGCAGTCGAGCCGCCGGCCATAGAGGATCGCCTGGCGCGCGATCCTTCCGCCGGTGAAGCGCCCGAGGCGCAGATTGGCGGCGCCGGGAATGATCCCCTCCTTGCGCGCCGGCAGCGTCAGATAGGCATCGGATGCTGCAAGCACGTAGTCCATCACCAAAAGGAGCTGACAGCCGCCGCCGATCGCGAACCCGTCGACCGCGGCGATCCACGGCTTCTCGACCGTGCCGCCGAACATCTCGTCGGGATCGGCCGCGGGCGACGCCACGCCGCGATAGAGCTTGTTGACGAGGCCCATGTCGCGCCGGATGTACCAGAGATAGGACACCTTGCCGTGATAGAGATGGGTGAGGTTGATGCCGCTCGAGAGCACGCGGCGCCCGCGCCATTTCGGATGCGCGACCTCGCCGCCGTGCAGCACCGCGATCTCGCTGGCGCGGTCGAGGACGGCGAGATCGACGGCGGTCTCCTGCACATCGAGCGTGGTCTCGTCCTCGGCATTGAGAAACCGCGGGTTGCGCATGACGACGGTCGCGGCCTTGCCCGTGCGCGTCGCCGTCGCGGCGCCGAGATCGACCGTCCCGGCCGCGGCGAATTCGGGCAGGCGCTCGAGCGCCTCCGGCCGCGGCAGCAGCATCGCATGGCAGAGATGCATGCCGGCGGCAGGATCGGCCAGGATGCGGGCGAGCAGGATGCCCTGGTCGATCTCGACGCCGTCCTTGTCGCGCTGCGCGAGGCCATTTTCGCGCGAAACCGCCGCCTCTGAGGGCGCGAGCCCCGGCACCAGACGCGCCGCGTCAAAGACCAGCCGCTCGACCCGGACGAAGGATGAGAGATCGGCGGTGAGCGCGCGATAGATGCCCCCGGCATGCGCGGCGAGAAAGCACTCCCGCGCCGCGCGGCCGCGCCGCAGGATGAGATCGGCCGCCGCCGCCTCGGCCGCGCCGCGCCTGGGCTTCGGCGGCAGGCGGTCGCGCAGCGCGTCGCCCTGGCGCCAGAATTGCCCGAACGCGTCGCGGTCGCGCGCGAAATCGCCACTCGCCGCCGGCGCGGCCGCCAGCCACGGGCCCGCGTCCTCGGCCGGAAGTCCCGCGCGCCGCAGCACATCCGGCGCGGGCGGCTCGGTCAGCGTCATGGTCTCCTCCCTGATCGGCGAACCCGGTTCTGATAGCATAGCGCCCGGCGACGCACACGCCTCGCCCGCCGCTTTCCTGCTAGGATGGCGCGGCAAGCAAGAGGAGGCAGAGGTGACCGATTCCCTCGGCTGGCGCGCCAAGCTCGGCGTGCTGATCCCGTCCACCAACACCTCGGTGCAGCCCGAGTTCGACGCCATGCGACCGCCCGGCGTGACCAATCACATCAGCCGCATCCGCATCCCCAACATGGCGCTCAACAACGACGACGATTTCGCGCGCCTCGTCGATCACATCGCCGCGGGCCAGATCGAGGCGGTCGACAGCGTCATGACCTGCGAGCCCGACCGGATCGTGCTCGGCATCTCGGTCGAGACGTTCTGGGGCGGCTATGCGCTGTCGCGGAAGCTCAAGGCCGAGCTCGAGCAGCACACCGGGCTGGCCGTGTCGATGGGCGCCGAGGCGAGCGAAAAGGCGCTCAAGCTGCTGGGCGCGCGGCGGATCGGCGTGGTCACGCCCTATTTTCCGGTCGGCGACCGCAACGTCGCGCAGTTCTTCGCCGAGGCCGGATTCGAGGTGGCGAAGCTCGTCGGCCTCAAATGCGCGAGCCCGGTGCTCATCGCCCATGTGAGCGAGGCGCAATTGCGCGACGCGATCCGCGCCGTCGACGGGCCCGGGATCGACGCGATCATCCAGGTCGGCACCAACCTCGCCATGGCGCGGCTCGCGCCCGAGGCGGAGCGCTGGCTCGGCAAGCCCGTCGTCGCGATCAACACCGCGATCTATTGGGACGCGCTGCGCGCCTCGGGCATCGCGGACAAGGTGGCGGGGTTCGGCCCGCTGCTCGAACGGCACTGACGAGGGAGCAGCCCATGGCGATGGCGATGCGGATTCACCGGATCGGCGACCCGGACGTGTTCGTCGCGGACGAGATCGCGGTCCCCGCACCCGGGCCGGGCCAGGTGCGCATCAAGCAGACGGCATGCGGGCTCAACTTCCTCGACACCTATCACCGCAGCGGCGCCTATCCCCTGCGCCTGCCCTTGCCCGCGATCCTGGGCCAGGAAGGAGCCGGCGTGGTGGTCGACATCGGCACCGGCGTGAGCGGGATCAAGCCCGGCGACCGCGTGGTTTATTCCGGCCAGCCCGGCGCCTATTGCGACGAGCGGCTCATCGCCGCCGATCGCGCCTTCCCCATTCCCGGCGGGATCGGCGAGCGCGAGGCGGTGGCCGTCTTCAACAAGGGGCTCACCGCCGAATATCTCATTCGCCGCGCCTATCCGGTGAAGCCGGGCGAGACCATCCTCGTCCATGCCGCGGCGGGCGGGGTCGGCCTTATCCTGTGCCAATGGGCGAAGCATCTGGGCGCCACCGTCATCGGCACGGTCAGCACCGAGGCGAAGGCGGCGCTCGCGCGTGCTCATGGCTGCGACCACACCATCCTCTATACGCGGGAGAAGTTTCCCGAGCGCGTGCGCGCGCTCACCGGCGGCGCCGGCGTTCCGGTGGTGTTCGACGCGGTCGGCAAGGACACGTTCGAGGGCTCGATGGATTGCCTCAAGCCGCGCGGCTATCTCGTCTGCTTCGGCGAGGCGTCGGGGCGGGTGCCGCCGGTCGATCCGCACACGCTGATGAACAAGGGCTCGATCTTCCTCACCCGCGCCAGCATGGTGCATTACAACATCACGCCAGAGGAATACCGCACCGCCGCCCGCGCGCTGTGGGACGCGGTGGCGAGCGGCGCCATCAAGATCCAGCTCAACCAGACCTATCGCCTCGCGGATGTCGCCCAGGCGCACCGCGATCTCGAGGCGCGCACGACCACCGGCTCGAGCGTGCTGGTGCCCTAGCCGCCTTGCCTCAGGCGTAGGGCTTCTCGCCCAGCATCGTCACGCGGCGCAGGCGGCGGCGCTCGTTCGGATCGAAATCGCTGCGCGCGTGCAGGCAGGAGCGGTTGTCCCACAGGACGACGTCGCCGGGCCGCCATTCGTGCTCGTAGACGAATTCCGGCCGCTCCTGGTGATCGAACAGGAATTCGAGCGTCGCGGCGCTGTCCGTGGGCTCGAGGTCGAGGACCGACCAGGTCATCAGCCGGTTGACGTAGAGCGACTTGCGCCCGGTCGGCGGATGGGTGCGGAACACCGGATGGGCATATTGCTTGACGTCCGCCGGCAGCGACGCCGCGCGATGGGTCGGATTGCCGGCATAGTCATAGACGTTGAGCGCACGGCAGGCGCCAAGCCGGCGCTTCATCTCTTCGGGCAAGGCTTCGTAGGCGCGGAAGCCGTTGGCATAGAGCGTGTTGCCGCCGCGCGACGGGATCTCCATGGCATAGAGCATGGACGCCATCGCCGGCCGCTCCAGATAGCACGTGTCGGAATGGAAGAACATTTCGCCATCCGGCAGGATGCCCGTAAGCTTGCCGTCGACGCGGACGTTCGAGACGTAGAGCACCGCCGGATTATGGCCGAGCTTCAAGGGATCGCTCTCGTTCACCACCCGGCCGAGCGGGCCGAAGCGGGCGGCGAAATTCACCTGCTGGTCCTCATCGAGGTGCTGCCCGCGGAAAAGTGCGATGCAGTTCTCTTCCCAGGCGCGGCGGATGCGGGCGAAGTCGGCGTCGTCAATCGGCGCGGCCAGATCGACGCCCATGATCTCGACGCCGATCGCCGGCGACAGCGGACGGATTTCCATGGTTCTCTCTCCTCCGCGTCGATTTAACGGCGGGAGGATCGGCACCGCAAGCGCATCCTGCGACCTCGCAGGGGCGGCGCGTGCGGCCTATGATCGCGCCGCGGGCCAAGGAGACAAGATGGATTTCAGCAGCGACAATGCCGCCGGCGCGTCACCCGAAATCCTCGCCGCGCTCGAAGCCGTCAATCGCGGGCCGGCCACCGCCTATGGCGCCGACGACGTGACGGCGCGGCTCGAGCGCCGCTTCGCCGCCTTGTTCGAGCGCGAGGTCGCGGTCTTTCCGGTCGCCACCGGCACCGCCGCCAATGCCTTGGCGCTGGCCGCGCTGACACCGCCCTGGGGCATCGTCTATTGCCACGAGGACGCCCATATCGCGGTCGACGAATGCGGCGCGCCGGAATTTTTCACCGGCGGCGCCAAGCTCATCGGTGTCGCCGGCGAGCACGCCAAGATCACGCCCGCCGGTATCGCCGCGCGCCTGACCGAACGCGGCTTCGTTCATCATGCGCAGCCCGCGGCGATCAGCCTCAGCCAATCGACCGAAGCCGGCGCCGTCTATGCCGCCGCCGAACTCGCCTCGATGGGCGAGTTCGCCCGGCGCGAGCGGCTCTTGCTTCACGTCGACGGCGCGCGCTTCGGCAATGCGGTTGCGGCACTGGGCTGCACGCCGGCCGACATCACCTGGCGCGTCGGCGTCGATGCGCTGTCGTTCGGCGCGACCAAGAACGGCGCGCTCGCCGCCGAGGCGGTGATCTTCTTCGATCCCGACCGCGCCCGCGACTTCGGCTATCGCCGCAAGCGCGGCGGCCACCTCGTGTCGAAGATGCGCTTTCTCGCGGCGCAGCTCGAGGCCTATCTCGAGGACGGGCTGTGGCTGCGCAACGCGCGTCACAGCAACGCCATGGCGGCGCGACTCGCCGCAGCGCTCGTCCGCATCGACGGCGCGCGTCTCCGCCATCCGGTCGAGGCCAACGAGGTCTTCGTCGAGCTGCCCGAGCCGGTCATCGTCGCGCTCGCCGCCCAGGGATTCAAATTCTACCGCTGGGGCGGCGCGAACGCGCGCTGCATCCGGCTCGTCACGTCGTTCGCGACCGCGGCGGACGAGGTCGATGCTCTCGTCGCGGCAATCCGCCATCAAATCGGCCGCGGCAAAAATTGACGGAACGGTCTTGACAGCGCACGACGTCGGATCAAGATTTTTCACTGCCGCATTCGTAGTGGGGACGCATGAAATACATTTGTGACGCGCCAGGCGGCAGAACGTGGTTCCGGCTCGAGACCGAGGCCGAAGCCGCCACCGAGTCCGCCGTCATGCAGCACGCAGTCGAGAAATATTTCCGCAAGGAGATGGAGCGGGCGACCCACACCTATCAGCCCACCTCGACCATCTATATCGAGCAGGAGATCGGGCTCAAGGCGCATGTTCAGCGCGAGATGCCATTGTTTCTCACCTTGCGCGACGACAGCGGCGACGCGCTGGTGACGGCGATGCTGCCGCCGGGCGGGCGCGACGATCCGGGCTTCCGGCCGATCATCGTCGGCCCGCGCAATGCCGACCCCTATGTCCAGCACGCCGACGCCATCCGCGCCCTCGGTCAGCATTTCCGCATCGTGCTCGACCGCGCGCGCTGCTTTCCCTATCGCCGCGACTGAGTCAGCGCCCGCCTTCGGATTCGGATTTGCGGATGCGGTCGAGGAGCCCCGCGGCCTCGCGCGAGGCGCGCAGCTTCTTGCCGACATCGGGCAGGAAATGGATGTGTCCCTGCGCGTCGAGGAAGCCGGTTTCGGTGTCGGGCGGCAGTTCGTCGACGATGCGCAGATAGACGCGCAGGATCCGGGCGAGATCGGCGGCAGTGAGCGGTCTCTCGTTCGCCACGAGGCACCATCCCTTTCCTTCGGGCGGCGCGCTTGCCGGGGCGAACCGCATGCGCACTATCCCCGCGCGGGGCGACGCTTGCAAGACGGCGCGGCGACGGGGCAGTGTGGCGCACCATGCCGGTTTTGCACGATGACGGTCTGAAGGCCACGACCAAGAGCGCAGACCGGGATGCCGGCACGGTGCTGGCGCTGGCGCTGTTCCCCATCACCCTCTTCGCCTTCACCCCGGTCGCTATCCGTATCCTGGTCGGCGAGTTCGATCCGCTGATGGCGGGGCTGGCGCGCACGGCCGGGGCGATCGTGGTGACGCTGCCGCTGGCGCTGGCATTGCGCTTCCGCCTGCCGCGCGACCGTCAGGGCTGGATCCTTCTCGTCCTCAATGCTGCCCTCACCTTCACCGCCTTTCCCGTACTGTTCGCCCTCGGCGCCGAGCACACCTCGGCCTCGCATGCGGCGCTGATCATGGCGGCGACG
>Ga0307374_10009150_pt1 | contig 14654 bp, 16 predicted proteins | sample OX3MG_FD_202532 | JGI IMG/M metagenome (GOLD analysis project Ga0307374, IMG submission 202532) | Soil microbial communities from Risofladan, Vaasa, Finland - OX-3 | ecosystem: Environmental > Terrestrial > Soil > Coastal area > Acid sulfate soil | place: Finland: Risofladan, Vaasa | collected... | reverse complement strand
GCAGGCTGGGCCGAGGCCTTGAAGCTCTCATTGGTGTTGCGCAGAGCTCGTCGCCCACGTTGTCCACTCAGTCTGCGGAAAAGAACGAGTTACAGCGGATTTCACTCTCTCTTATTCGCCCAAATCCCTTTCAACCCCGGCGTGATTTTGCCGACGCCGAGCTAGCCGAGCTTCGCGCTTCCCTTCAGACGTCAGGCATGCTCCAGCCTATTATCGTCAGGCGCAATGGGGAACAGTTCGAACTGATTTCCGGAGAGCGGCGATTTCGCGCCGCTACTCAGCTCGGTTGGGACGAAATTCCAGCACTTGTCCGCGTTGCTGATGCGCGTACCATGCTCACGCTTGCTTTAATCGAGAACCTGCAGCGCGCTGATTTGAACGCCATAGAGGAGGCCCAGGGCTTCCAACGACTTCATACCGAGTTCGCACTTACCCATCAGCAGATTGCAGATGCGGTAGGCAAGGATCGCTCGACCGTTACCAATCTCCTGCGCTTTCTGTCACTTCCTCGTGAGACCCAAGACCTCCTCGAGCGAGCGGCAATCACAATGGGCCATGCTAAGGCACTCCTGGCACTGCCCGACGGCACTGCGATTAATCGGCTTGCCGAAGAAATCGTTGCCCGACAACTAAGCGTTCGCGAAACAGAGCGTCGGGTGCGCGACCTTACCGCACCGGTGACATCATCAGCACCGACACTAGATGGCAGTTCGAAGCCTCAACAGTCACATTACCGAGACCCAACGAACACGGTTCTTGTTCGGCAGATTGAGGATAGCCTTCGGCGGTGCCTACAAACTGACGTGCGAGTACAGGCAAACACAGATAACAAGGGTACAATTCAGATTTCCTTCTACTCCAATGACGATCTAGATCGGATTCTTGAGGTAATACTCGGCAAGAGAAGGACGGGAGATTGATAGGTTCATTTGTTTTTTACACATCTAAGCACATATTTATCAACATCGCTAACACACATTACTACAAACTGTTACAGCAATCATCTATTAAATACACAAAGGTTTGAAAATATTGTCAACACAAATAGCATGAAGTGGGTGCTTCTGTTAGACCCATGGGAACTCCGCCATATAATCTGCTGAAGCACGGCCACCTCCCCCACGTCCTTCACGCTAACTGGGTTCTCTCCTCCTGCTAATTACCAAGCGAATGTCGGCCGCTTCTATCGCTCTGCTGCCTCGCTGAATATGCACGAAATCGCTATCAGCCTCGGGCTGAGGACTCGCCCAGGCTCGTGACCCTCCACCCGCCTGACACCGGAACGCGTTCCAGCCGTTCACTCATTGAGAGTCAATCTCTCTCCCTCTGTATGACTGTTCACTCGTGTGCCCTGTGACGCTACTTCGCAACTTGAGCCAGTTTCTCGACGAGACCCTTCACGTAGCCGACATCCCCGATTACGACCGGGCGCTCAATGGTCTTCACTTGGCCAATACTGGGGAGGTGCACCGCATCGTCGCCGCCGTGGATTTCTCCCTCGAGACAGTACGCCAAGCCGTGGCCGCTAAGGCGGATCTGCTGATCGTCCATCATGGCATGTTCTGGAACGGCATCCAGCCATTAGTGGGGATTCCGTACGAACGAATCCGTTTAGCAGTGACGCACGATCTCGCGGTCTACGCCTCTCACCTCCCCCTGGACTACCACGAAACACTGGGCAACAATGCGCTGCTTGCGGCCCAGCTCGATCTTACTGTCGACAGTCGCTTCGGACGATACCGATCGATTGAACTCGGTTTCTCGGGAATAGCTGAGATGCTGACTGCTGACGTAGCGGCCCGTATACGCACATTCGCCGAACCCCTAGGGGCCCGGGTCGTAATGACGCCACATGACGAAGGCCGCCGGACGTATCGTTGGGCGATTGTTACCGGTGCCGGCGCGTCCAGCGATATTCTGCAAGAAGCGACGGATCGGCAGGTGGATACCTTGATCGTCGGCGAAGGTCCCCACCACACTGCAGTTGATGCTCTGGAACGTCAGGTGGTAGTGATTTATGCCGGCCATTACGCCACCGAGACGCTTGGTGTGCAGGCGTTGGCCGCTGAACTCCGGCGCATTTTCAATCTTCCGTGGTCCTTTATCCACGTGCCAACAGGTCTGTGAAGCCAAGTCCAGGGGGCTTTCATGCATCGCCACAGGCTGTAGCGCAGTCGCGGGCCTCGGTGACGTGGATCCATAACTCCGGGGCTAGCCATGATCGCGCGTTACTTTTTGAAGACGAGTTGGGGAAGGCACCACCCTAATGAGCGTGCCGCCTGGTCTTGCGCGCACTAATCGCGGTTGAGCGTGACGTGACCTCCAACTCTATTCCGGTTGTTATGTCCCAACGTTTGGGGGGGCCTAGGTCCCGGAAAAGCGGTCCAGCCGGGGTAACGTTCTGACAGGGAGCTGAGGCGAGGCCAGACTCTCGGGAGAGCGGAGACCAGGGATGCGGAAGAGCAAGTTCACGCCGGAGCAGGTCCTCCAGGCGCTGCGGCAAGCCGAAGGCGAGACGGCGGTGGTCGACATCTGCCGGAAGCTCGGGGTGACGGACACGATGTTCTATCGCTGGAGGAAGCAGTATACGGGGCTGGACGTGAGCGAACTCCGCCAGCTGAGGCAGCTGCGGGATGAGAATCGGCGGTTGAAACAGGTCGTCGGCTATCTGACGCTGGGCAAGACGATGCTGCGCGGGGCGCTCAGAAAAAGATGGTGAGCCCAAGCCAGCGATACCGGATGTTGGCTTGGGCGCGGGGCACCAATGGCGTGAGCGAGCGGCGTGCGTGCCGCGGCCTGGCGATTCAGCGCTCGTCGATGCACTACCGGGCCCGGCGGCCGGACGATGCGCCAGTGCGCCGCCGCCTCCACGAGCTGGCCCGAGATCGGCCCAGCTTCAGCGCGAAGCGCCTGCACATGCTACTGCGTCGGGACGGCCTCCGGATCAATCACAAGAAGGTGCACCGGCTGTAATCGAGGAAGGGCTGCAGCTCAAACCACGTCGCCGGCGTCGCCGCTACGCGACCGTTAGACAGCCACGGACGGTGGTGAGCCAATCGAATGAGCGGTGGGCGATGGACTTCATGCACGACGTGTTGGCCACCGGGCAGACGGTTCGCGTGTTCACGCTCGTCGACGTGTATACGCGCGAGTGCGTGTCCCTCAAGGTCGCACGCTCGTTCCGGGGGATCGACGTGGCTCGGCTCCTCAGCGATGCCGGCGAGCGCCGTGGCGGGTTGCTCGCCATCATCCAGTGCGACAATGGGACGGAGTTCACCTCCACCGCACTGGATCACTGGGCGTACTGGAATCGGGTCAAACTCGACTTCAGCCGTCCGAGGAAACCGGTCGACAACAGCGTCTGCGAGGCTTTCAACGGCAGCGTAAGACGTGAGTGTCTCACGTATCATTGGTTTGCCTCTCTCGCGGAGGCGCGCGTCACGCTCGCTTCGTGGCGCGAGGACTACAACAAACACCGGCCCTACACCAGCCTGGGGCTGCAACCGCCGAGGGCTTACGCGAGCGCCAACCACTACCCACCTTGCATCAGAACTTTCAGAAACTGACACCCTGGACCGGATCAGTTCGGGGGACCTAGGCCAGCGCACGTCCTGTCTTATTGGGACGGTCACTCTCAAGTACCGCTGCCATTGTGCGCCTCCTCCACCGTCTTCCCAACCAATACCTCCGTACGGCTTCGCGCCGGAAGATGACTACGGGTAACTAGGCTAGTCACGAAGGCAGGAGCGGCCCGCCCAAGTCCCAATGCCATGCATCGCGTCGCTCACTAGTCCGAGGATCCCGAAGTGGCTTGAATTGAAGACGGTCTTCTGGAAGACCGATTAGTCTGCCGTATTGGAGCAGCCGCAGTTTGTCGGTGGATACCAAGTGCGCCATTGGCCGACCCTGCCAAGTGTGCCTATGGAGCCACAACCCTCCATCCATTGCGTACACCATTCCGGCCCGGCGCGACGAGAACTCCTTATAAGCGGGTGTCGTGACGGATTCCAGACCCGCATGCATTGCGTGCGAGCTCTCTCTATTGGCAGGCGACTTCACCTTCATTCGCAGCCGGTGCCACTGGTGTGACGGATCCGTAGAAGATGGCACACATCTGCGGATACGCGTTGGGGCTGGTGGAGGTCGCCGACCAGCCCGTTGTATCCCCTTGCACGATTGTCAGTGTCACGCCGGGTGACGGCGAGAATGCCAGAGAGTCCAAGAGTGTGGTATATGTGCGATGGTCGTAGTAGTAGCCTTCCTCCGCCACGGAGAGGTTGCGGAGATCGCTCTTCATCGAGGCAACATACGCTTTCCCTTTCGTGTTCTGGAACTTCGGTATTGCGATGGCCGCGAGGATTCCGATGATCACCACGACGATCAAGAGTTCTATAAGGGTGAATCCGCGCTGTCGTTGGCCCATGGGCCCCGTACCTGAGGAAGTAAGTCCCGCTATCACGTGGATATCGCTCGCTTTCGTATGGGCAAGGGGAGTGCCGATCTCCAGTATAAGGGCTAAGCCAATATATGATCAATACTTATCACATCGTTGGCCTTAAGCTATTGGAATGTTTTGGTCTCTGAATCGCCCTTTTTCTGGCAAAATGCGAGGACCCCTACCCCTCAGGCCTTAGCGTCAACCCAATTCAAACCACTCCCGATATCCACTACAAGAGGAACGTCAAGCCTCGCCGCACCTTCCATTTCCTCCTTCGCAAGCGCAATCACCCCTCCCAACTCCCAAGGGGGTGCCTCAAACACCAATTCGTCATGCACCTGAAGAAGCATGACAGCGCCTAGTCGCTCCCGTGCCAGTCGTGCTGCAATACGAATCATGGCGATCTTTATCAAATCCGCAGCCGATCCTTGAATGGGAGTATTCTGGGCCGTTCGTTCTCCAAAGGCTCGGATATTGAAATTCTTGTCTTGAAGTTCTGGTATATAGCGTCGCCGTCCGAAGATTGTTTCCGCGTATCCTAACATCCGAGCGGACTCGACCACTGCATCAAGGTACGCACGAACTCCAGTGAACCGAGCAAAATACCGATCGATGAATTCCTTCGCTTCAGCATGCCCGATCTGCAGTTGCTCCGACAACGCATGCGCCCCCTGTCCGTACAGTGTGGCGAAGTTGATAGTCTTGGCCCGGCTCCGCATTTCCGGCGTTACGGCGTCTAGACGGACGCCAAAGATCCCCGCGGCTGTTTCTCGATGAATATCACCTCCCTTCCTGAAATTCTCGACGAACGCCACATCATGTGAGAGGTGTGCCAAAAGACGTAGTTCGATCTGCGAATAATCGGCACTTACCATGATCCATCCTTCGCGGGGAATGAATGCGCGTCGAATTTCACGTCCCAATTCCCGCCGAATAGGAATATTTTGCAGATTAGGGTCACTTGACGAAAGCCGTCCCGTTGCGGCGACTGTCTGGTTGAACGACGTATGAAGACGCCCTGTGTGTGGGTTCACGAGCGCCGGGAGGGCGTCAATATATGTGTTCTGCAGCTTGGTTAACTCGCGATATTCGATGAGCAGGGCCGGCAATTCGTGCCCGGCTTCCGCCAGGCGCTCAAGGACACTTGCATCCGTCGAAGGGCCGGTGCTTGTCCTCTTGATCACCGGTAATTCGAGCTTCTCAAACAAGATCTGTCGCAGTTGTAGATTGGAATTGATGTTGAATTCCCCCCCAGCAATTTCGTGAATTCTACGTTCTGCTCGCTTTTGCTCTTCGGCCAGTTTCTTTTTCAGTTTCGCAAACGCACTTAGATCAATTCTAATTCCCGTCAATTCCATGGCTGCAAGCACTGGGACCAGCGGCATCTCAATCTCGTGAAACAGCTGTGCCAATCCGAGTGTTTCCAGCTGTTCTTGGAATATCGAAGCGAGTCGTAGAGTTACATCTGCGTCCTCACACGAATATTCTGTCGCAACCGGGATACTGACCATGTCGAATCCAACAGCTGTCTTCCCCTTGCCACACACAGCTTGATACGGAATCATGGAGTGCCCGAGGAATTCAAGCGCCAAGGTCTCGAGGCCGTGCGACCGTCTCCCCGGGTCAAGTACATAGCTCGCCACCATTGTGTCGAATTCCAGTGGTGCGACTTCTATGCCCTCGCGTTGCAGCACTAGTAGGTCGTATTTGGCGTTTTGCGCAACCTTCTTGATAGTCTGCTCGGTCAGCAATTCTCGTATTCCCGCCATGTCTGCCGAGTGCAGAGGCGGCATGTTTACATACCGATCCTCCCCACTAGTCTCGCCAGCCGTGGCTGACGGCTGTCCCGTTTCTCCCAATCTCAGACTTGGCTGCGCGTCATTTGATATCCGATGGCGAAGGGGAAGATAGTACGCTTCGCCAGGGCCAAGACCAATTGTAAGCCCTACCAGAATCGATCGAAGAGGATCTACCGCATTCGGCGCGTCCGGTTCACCGACAGTTTCCGTGTCGAACACAATTCGCCCAACCAGCTTTGCTCTTCGCACGAGATCTTCCACATCACATTGTGTTCGCAGTGTCCGATAATTTGCTTGTCGTGAAACCACAGAACCGCCTTCCTTAACGTCCAATGGTTCTGCAATTGCCCTGGCCAACCCAGTGAACTCCAACTCCAGAAACAGTTCCCGCAAGCGAGTCATGTCCGGCTCTGACACCAATAGAGCGTCAAGATTCAATTCGATGTTGACATCCTTCCGAATAGTGACAAGGCTCTTCGACAGACGTGCAATTGCTGCTTCCCCAATCAAGGCCTCCCGAACACGCTTCTTCTTGATTTCCCCCGTGTGTGCCAGAATCTCTTCCAGCGAACCGAATTCACTGATTAGTTCAATGGCTGTTTTGTCTCCGATACCAGTTACTCCTGGGACGTTATCCGAGGAATCGCCCACCAGCGCTAAATAGTCCGTTACCCGTTCCGGCACTATACCAAGCCGTGCTGTTCTGTTGTCCATTCCAATCCATTGCTCGTCGACCCCCGTTGGTCCGCCTCGCCCCGGATTCAAGAGCCAAATGTTAGGGGCAATCAATTGGTGAAAATCCTTGTCTCCAGAGACGATGATAACATTCAGCCCCTTCTTCACTGCCTGATCAGCAAGCGTCCCGATGACATCATCGGCTTCATAACCCTCCACCTTAAGCACAGGAATTCGGTAAGCCGCCAGCATTTCTTCAATTCGGTCTACTCCGTGATCAAAATCCGCCTGGAGTTCTGCTGATAGCTTCTCCCTTGTTGCTTTATATGCCGCGTATTGCTCGTGGCGGAATGAAAGGCCGGAGTCCTGCACCCAACCGAGATATCGCGGCTGGTGTTTAGACACCACCCGTTGGAGAAAATTGGCCACCCCCCAAGCAGCTGAGGTATTTTCTCCTCGCCCCGTTGTCAGCGGCCGTGAGATGAGCGCAAAGAACGCTCGATATATGATCGCGTAGCCATCAACTAGAATCAGTCGTTCCTCACGGGGAGGGCTAAATGCTTCGGTCATTGTCTAGATCGCCGGCTATTGGAGGTTGCTTGCTTTGGATCCTGGGTACTTCCATCACTCTTTGGCGTGAGAATCAGCTTGCCGGAAAGTTCCAATCTCATTAGGTTCGCCGCGTGACTCGAGAATCCATGCTGGGGCGAGATCTCGCCGGATACGTACTCGACAGTGAAGTCGGCGAAGGAGGAACTTCCGCCGTTTTTCGCGCGCACCACCCTATACATGGGCCGGTCGCTGTCAAGATTCTTCGAGAGAAGCTACGCAACGATAAGACCGCAGTGGCACGCTTTCTCCGCGAAGCACGATACGGCCAGCGTGTTGAGCATCCCAATGTGGTTCGGACAATCGAAATTGGAGAGGCCGAGCCTGGTCTTCATTTTCTCGCTATCGAGTGGGCAAGTGGCGAGTTGCTCGAGAAGTATGCGCGCCGCAACGGCCCTTTACCACCACCTGAGGTTGCTCATATCGTTTCGCAGATTGCAGCCGCAGTCTATGCGGCTCATCAGGTTGGAATTGTTCATCGCGATCTTAAGCCCGAGAACGTCATGTACGATCCCAACTCAAGCCAAGTGAAACTCCTCGATTTTGGAATCGCCACCGACACCGATATCTCACCAGAGCAACGACTGACTCGCGCCGGCTTCTTCGTGGGAACGCTCATGTATGTCGCCCCGGAGGCTCTCTCGGGAGAACTTGTTTCTCCCGCAGCCGATCAGTTCAGTCTTGCAACAATCGCATATTTTCTACTTACCGGGTCCCTTCCATACACGGCAAAATCCCCTCGGGAAATGTTCACGCAACTTCTAACCCAACCCCCATTGCCCCTGAACATGGCTCGGCAGGGGCTTCGCTTCTCTGCGGCAGTGGAGGCTGTCATTATGCGAGGACTGGAGCGTGATCCTACTCGTCGATTTTCTGATACGGTTGCCTTTGCAGACGCCCTCACCAAGGCGATTGCCGAGCCGACGTCCATGGAGCCCATTAGCCTTGTGGCTCGCCTCAAGTCGGCCTTTACCAAGAAGCCTTAGCGGGATGTCTGTCTATGCTCCCTATTTCTCCACTAAACACATTCTATTCACGAATTGGCAGCCAAACGGTGAATACCGATCCCACTCCGACCTCACTTTCGACCGTGATATCTCCACCCAACAAAGCTGCTAACCGTCGTGATATTGGCAGGCCAAGGCCAGTTCCACGATCCTCTTCTTTCTGCCCTGTTCCCGGTCGCACCTGCTCAAATTCCTCAAAGATTCGCTCTTGATCAATACGAGCAATGCCGATCCCGGTATCCCGCACCTCAATCGACAGCCATCCGTTCTCTCCCTCAAGACTCAAGATTGTGTACTGCCCGGTCACTGCAAGATTTCGCAGTTCAGGCCCCTCTCTATTGAACCGCGCTCGAATATCGATATCACCCCGTAATGTGTATTTCACTGCATTTCCCAGCAGATTAATCAAAATCTGCCGTAAGTGTGTCGGATCCGTTCTTATTTTCGCCTGCTCGGTCGCAACGTCAATTGAAACCCGCAGGCCCTGTTCCTGGATCAGCGGCTCTATTTCACTTACCACGTTAACGATGAACGACCGTAGTGCGACACTCTCCAGTCGCACGTCAAGTCGCCCTGCAGCAATCTTCGCAATGTCCAGCACTTGATCAACTAGCGTACGAAGACGGGCGGCCGACGTCGCAATTCGTTCCACCGGTGAAGTCTGTTTCGGAGACAACTCTCCATATCCTCCATCTCGAAGCAGATCAACGAAACCCACAATCGCATTAAGGGGCGTACGCAATTCATGCGATACGCTCGCTAGAAATTCGCTCTTCATGCGATTAGCTCGTAGCAACTCGGCTGAGAGGCGTTCCAACTCCACCGAGCGCTCACCGATTCGTCTAGTCTGCCGTCTCTCTCTCACAAGCCCGAGAAGCAACAATCCCACCGTCATTGTACCAATGGTCCAGATTGCTAACCGTGCCGTTTCATCTGCGGAAGTTTGCGCGGAAATTATGAACCACTCGGGATTACCAGGCAGCGGGATGCGTACTGGTTGACTCTGCCGTGCTGTTTGTCCCATATGGGCAGTCTCTGCAACTGTGTCTCCATCCACTAACAGTGCTAGGAAGGACCGCCCTCTCATTTCTGCTTTTCCAGCGGGTTGTAGCAACTCTGTTTCATCCACAAGCGCAACTGCAATATTTCCAGATCCCGTTTCATTCAACACTGGCTCTCCAAGCAATGCCTGTCTCGTTTTCCCGGACCCGACACCCCGCAGACCTTGGAGCTGTAATTGCTGACTTACTGCTACATGATGCGCAAGAGTGCTGATAGCCGGGCGCGGGGTGCGGTTAGCTGCTACAGTATCCCAAACCATTGAATCGACTAGTTCCTTTCCGATAGAATCAAATAACCATACCGCCTCAAGCGCCACTGATCCCAGTGTTCCATAGACAAGAGGCCTTCCATTGGACAGAACATGAGGTCGGGTCCTGGTTACACTAACTTCATGAAGACGCTCTCCAACTAATTCAACTTCTTGAGCAACAATCGTTGCGGAGGCTGTTGCATCAAGGGTTGCGCGTTGCTCCTCGCTCTGTCGAAGAGATCGATCGGTTAATACCAAACCGGCAATCAACAGGCCCAACAAGAGCACTAGCGCTAATACGAAGAGACCCATTCGGTCAATTGTTGTCCACCGGTTCTGACTATTGGGCATCATCCACCTGTCAGTTAGCCCACCTTCCTGGGAATGGTCGAGTAGCTAGGCCATTCGGCTTCGCCCTTAGAAATCCGTACGGGCCGCTTTCCTGCATACAGCCCTTCGCGAAGGTAACCCCGAGACAACACATCATGCTACGCGTGACGGTAGCCCACTCCCGAGGTCCACTCGTAAGTTGATGGTCCTCATAGCCGCCGGAGCGGCGAGGAGGACTGGATGCAAAATTCGCGATTCACAGAGGGGCAGATCGTCGGCATCCTGAGGGAGGCGGAGCGCACCGGCAATACCGGCGAGATCATCCACCTACGCGGCATCACAAAGGAAACGTTCTACCGCTGGCGGCAAGAGTACGGGGGCCTCAAGGGCAGTGACGCGAAGCGGCTCCGGGCGCTCGAGGAGGAGAACCGCCGCCTCAAGCGCGTGGTGGCTGCCTAGGCGCTGAACATCCAGGTGCTGAAGGACGTCTTGGGAAGAGAGTGGTGACGATGGAGCAACGGCGGACTATCGTCGCGGAGATCGCACCCACTGCGGCAGTCAGCGGACGGCGTGCCGCTGGCTGGGCGTTCACCGTAGCGCAGCCCGACGGCCCTCGCCACGGAGAAGCCGCGCTGGAAGAGCCCGATGTTGATCTGGCGATTGCGGCAAGAAGGCTAGCCGGAGAATCAGAAGCGGATCCGGCGTCTCTATTGCCTGGAGCGCCTCGCGGTGCGCCGACGTCGGAAGAAGCGCGTCGCACTCCCGCGCGTGCCCCAACCGCAGGCGCAGGCCCCGAATGAACGCTGGGCGATGGACTTCGTGCGGGACACGCTGCGCGGCGGGCGGGCCGTTCGCGCGCCCACGATCATCGACACCTACACGCACGACTGTGCGGCGATCGCAGTGGACGTGAGCCTCGGGAGCGTCCGCATCGTGGCGGTGCTCGAGCAACTGGCTGGTACCCGGAGTTTCAAAGCCGCACCTTGGGTGCCTGGCCCCGCACGCGCGGCGTCCACCTGCAATTCATCCGGCCGGGCAACCCGGTTGAGAATGCCTTGATCGAGAGCTTCAACGGCTGGCTGCGCGACAAATGGCTCAATCAATACTGGCTTTTGAGTATCACCAACGCGCAGCGCACTATCCGACGCTGGCAGCGGGCTGGGGGGGCTACGACACCGCCCAGCTGTCTTGCGCGCTCAAGCACCTTACACCGGCTTAATTCCCGGCACAATATCAACAGGACCAAATGACCGGACTGTCTGCTTAAGACTGGACCTCAAACGGGGCTGCCGTCACCTTTACTCTCCTAGCTTCCGCACCCGCAGCCCATATGAGAGAGGGTTGAACTCCGCCAGCGTCCTAACATAGGGCATAACTAAGTCTCGGTCGAACATTTCCATCATCTCAGCACCACTGTATTTTTGCCGAAACTGTCCAGCAGTCACTCCCATCACCGTTCGAACATGTCGCCCAAAACTCTGCGGCGACGAATATTCAAGATGGTTAGCTACATTAGCAACTGAAAAACCTCTATTTTCAAACAAACGTGCTGCTCGAACTAACCGCGCCATTGCAAGATAACGTTTCGGTGCAGGTAACCCTGCGCGAAAGAAGCGGCTCATTAGAGTACTCGGTAGTATCTCTAGACTTTTCGCTAGTAAGCGTACGGATGCAACGTTTTCTGACATCTGAAATACAGTCTTCAAGAAGGTCCATGATTCTGGGGTCACCTCGTTGATATACTTTTCCAGCTTTGCCACCGCATATCGTTCAATCGACAGAGTGAACTCCTTTGATAAGTACTCCCGAAGATTCTGCCAGCCGTATGCCGACCGAACGTCGATGACACATCGAATTCCTTCCTTCCCAAGTTGTACAAGAGCGCTTGGTGTTCGGTTGCTCACCGTAGAAAGCAAAACAATCGTTGGAATCTGCGGAACCTCACAGATTGTCTTAACTAGCCGCTGCTGTCTACTTTCCTCGTAACATTGAAGCGAAATAATGATTGCCTTTGTCCGATGATCTCGAACATCGGCGATGAGTTCACAGACTTGATTTCGGTGTTGTGCTTGGTAAAGGCCCGTTCCAACCGCGTCCACTCGCATTCGTTCGTCTGGAGTAAGCATCGTTGAGACCACACAGCATCCTTCGCGCCCATTCAGGTTAGCCATTGGTACAATCTCCTTTAGCCAGGGGTCTATCACCAATATTTCTCCCCCCGTCACAGGAGCGTCACCCGGCAAGACCAATCAAGCATTAGCAGCGTAACACGCGTCCCGGTAACGACTTATCGATTTGATTACTTTCTGCTAAATTTCCATCTTCTCGATCTACGCTCTCTTGTATACATTTACCAAGACTAAATCTTAGCAAGACGATCGCGAGCAACTGCTCGAGGAAAGTCCGGACACTCTGAGGAAGCTGCCAGGTAATTCCTGGGCGCAATTAAAAGTGCGCCGGAAAGTGCCACAGAAAATACACCGCCTATAGTCCAAAAACGACTCAGGTAAGGGTGAAATGGCGAGGTAAGAGCTCACCGCAAAGATGGTAACATCTTTGGCTTGGCAAACCCCAGCTGGTGCAAGACCAAATAAGCAGTGAGGGGCCCTCAGCCCGATAAAGACACTGCGGGTAGGTCGCTAGAGGACCCGAGCAATCGTGTTCCAAGAGAAATGATCGTCCAGCAGCAGCGCGCTGACAGAATCCGGCTTATTAGCTAAGATTTAGTCCTTCAAAAGAACAAGGGCATCGAAAAGGATGCCCTTGTTTCTTACCCGTATCCCCAACTACAGCTCAGACTCTCCCACACATAGTCAAAATTCAGGTACTGCTGCTCTAAAGCGGCTCACACGGCTCCGGAATGGCGGAGAGAGTCTGGCGTGCAACACCTGTTGAACCAAGAGCAAATGGCGAAAGCCTTCCACGCTCGGGCAGCGGTCGTCCACTTCTCACAACATGGCAGCGCACCTACACAGTTTCTAATCCCTCGCGCGCCAGCGGATCACCTGATGCTGCTTAGCTTCAAGCCGCTTTGCTCTGTCCCCCAATCCGGGAGACACTTTAGTCGGCTATTGGCACCTGCGGTGACCAGGGTGCTGCGGTACTGCTGGGGGGACTGAAAGCCGAGGGCCGAGTGGGGCGCCACGGCGTTGTAATCGGCGATCCAGGCCGGGATCTGGTCGAGTACGCCGGCAGCCGTCGAGAGGTCAGCCCCGACGATGTAGTCCCGCCGCAAGGTATTCACGAAGACCTCCGACATCCCGTTGGACTGCGGGCTCGCCGCTGGGGTAGTGATCGGCACCAGGTGCAGCCGCTCCGCCGTAATCTGCGTCTCGAGCGCCGTGTAGATGCTGCCATTGTCACTGAGCCAGCGGATCGGCGCGGCCGGCCGCGCGCCGTCCCCAAACCGCCCCGCCACAGCCCGGTGCATGAGCGTCTGAATATCGACCGCACGAAGATCCCCCGGCACCGCCACGGTGGCCAGCACCTCACGATCATGGCAGTCCAGGGCGAAGCCGAGCTCCACGAGCTCCCTATTTCAGCAGGCGATCTCAACACCATCACTGCACCAGTGCTCGTTCGACACGTCCCGCTGGATCCGCCCTGTGTGCGCCCCGCCGGTCCGGCGCCACGTAGTGCGCGCCAGCTTCCAGCCGTTGAGGTCCATCACCCACTGAATGCATTTGAGGTTGTACGTCGTCTTAAACTCACACTTCACAAGCGCCCGCACCCGCCGGGCCTCGTACGACGCCCGCGTCCGGATTACCGTGCGAATCTGCGCCATCACAATGCGATCATCGGCCCGCGCATAGCGCGTCGGCCAGCCCACGTTCTCACGATACGCACAAGCCCGGCTGATCTCGAGTATCCGGCAGATCAGCGCTATCGCCTGCCCGTCATCGCTTAGACACCCCGTAGTAGTGCGGTCCTTTCTTTACTTCGTCCCACGCGGCCTGGACAATCTCAATCTCCATGGCCTTCTTGCCCAGGGCACGCTCCAACCCTTTGATGCGCCCCAGCGCCAGGCGCAGCTCACTCGCCGGCACTACGTCCTCCTTGGCGCCTACCCCAGCCGTACTGCCGGGCGTGCTCAGCCGGGTGCTACCGCCACACGACCGACGGGGAGATCGACAAATCCCGGGCCAGCTCTGCCAGCGCAACCTCCTTCCGTTCGACCCCTGGTAACTGCTCCCGCTTGAACTCCCCGGTAAAGGGGCAACAGCCATCCGTTGCCCACCAGTGTTTCTCCATCCGACAACCCTCCGTTGAGAAGTCAAACTACGCTTCCCAAAGTGCCTCGTCGAATTACGGTACACAGCACGGATCCAGCCGGACGTGTCGAACGAGCGCTGGTGCAGCGAGGGGCTCCAGATCGCCTGCTGAAATAGGGAGCTCATGCAGCTCGCCTCCACACTAGGCTGCCACGATTGCAAAGCGCTAGCTACGGTGGCGGTACCCTGCGATTCGCAGGCGATCGATATTCA
>Ga0307374_10009149_pt1 | contig 14655 bp, 15 predicted proteins | sample OX3MG_FD_202532 | JGI IMG/M metagenome (GOLD analysis project Ga0307374, IMG submission 202532) | Soil microbial communities from Risofladan, Vaasa, Finland - OX-3 | ecosystem: Environmental > Terrestrial > Soil > Coastal area > Acid sulfate soil | place: Finland: Risofladan, Vaasa | collected... | reverse complement strand
GGACTCTGCGGCCTTCTTCCTGAGGGCCTCTACCTCGTCCCTGTTGCTCATCACCAGCCCGGACCCTTGATAGGTGCAGCTGAACTTTCCGTCAATTTCGACTATCGGCGTCATCACTTTTCCTGTGATGTCTCCTCCGAGTATCAGGACGTCCGCCTTGTAGAAATCAGCGGCGTTCAGGAACTTCCTGAAGCACCTGCTGGAGCCGTGCACGTCGGTGATGAAGAATATCCTCGAACGCGCCACGGTCGGTCGTCGTCAACCGGGGAGCTAATTAACGTCGAGGGCGCGAGAGCCGCTCTGCGGACAATCCACGGATGCCCGTCAGTCAAGGCAGGCTGGGAGGTCAGGTTACCTAGAAAGTTTAGTAGTCGGCGAGGATTGATGCGGGAGGTGCCTTCGCACCCCAGGATCGGACGGGACACATTCCATTACAAGTGGGCGAAGTCCCACAAGCCGGCCATGTCTATTAGCGACGGAGACACCGTGACCTTCGAGATAAACGACGTCGCCTCGTGGCAGCTAACCCAGGACTCAAAGTCAGCGGACCTCGGTCGCCTCGACGCCTCAAAGCTGTATCCTCTCGCCGGCCCCGTGTTCGTCGAAGGGGCCAAGCCGGGGGACGCGCTCGTTGTCGAGACGGTGAGCGTCAAGATAGCCGACTTCGGCTGGTCGGCGATCATCCCAGACCTGGGGCTGCTGGAGGAGTTCAAGAAGCCGTACCTCTACAAGTGGACTCTGAAGAACAAGAGGTTCGCCAGTTTCGAAAATGGGATCAAGATACCGATCCGACCCTTCTGCGGGGTGCTGGGTGTCGCTCCCCCAGAGAGGGGGTCGTTCGAAGTGATGCCTCCCGGGAAGCACGGCGGGAACTTGGACATACGACACCTGACTGCCGGAAGCAGAATCAAGATACCGGTATGGGTGGACGGCGCCCTCTTCTCGGTCGGAGACGTCCACGCCGCGATGGGCGACGGTGAGGTGTGCGTCTGCGCCATCGAGTGCGCGGGCGAAGCCACCCTAAGATTCACCCTGGAGCACAAGTCGAGCCTGCGCTGGCCGCAGTACCTCGCTCAGGGTGACGCGAAGCCCAAGAAGGGATACTACGCCGCCACCGGCATAGCGCCGGACCTGATGGTGGCTACCAAGGAATCGGTGCGCAACCTGCTGGACTATCTCACGCAGAACTACGGCCTGACGAGGGAGGAGGCCTACGTCCTCTGCAGCGTCGCGGCCGACGTGAGGGTTCACGAGGTCGTCGACCAGCCGAACTGGGTGGTCGGCACAATGATCTCTCGGGACATATTCCCCCATTGATTGGTCTCGGGAGAGTTCAATCTCAATTTTGCGAATTTGTTGCACGAACCTGAGGACTCCTCGGCGCTTCTTGGTAACCTGTGATTTCTTCACCCGACCGAGCCTTTCATTGAAATATTAAACGAAGGCATGAAGTTACGTTTCACCTCATTCATATCCCCGCGCACCTCCGAACCACCTGAACTGACTTGCAGGGAAGAAGTAACTCATTTCTAATTTCGCTCGTGCTTGTGATCTCACTATTCCTGCTGCAACCCCTCGCGTCGCATGCCGGCTTCATGACATCAGCCTCTGGCACTTACGCACCATCTACTCGGACCGGTCTTGCACCCTCGACGACAAGCACAACCGGCGGCGCCCCCTCGACTCTCAGCACAAACGTGGCATACGTCGGGAACCTCTCCATGGCTAGCGGCAAGACTACAATGTCCTTCGGCGTAGTCGACGCGAGCGCGAGCTACGGCATACCGTCATACAAGAACGCCGCAGTCCAGCAGGCCGACCTCTCTATGCTGGTCTCTACGGGCGCCCAATGTGTAAGGGTAGACATCGACTACTCTGCCTGGCTGCCCGGAGGCAACGCGTCGCTGATTCAACTTCTGACCTCCGTCGCAAAGGACCTGAGGAGCCAGGGAAGGTGTCTGATAATCGCAGACGCTAGCTCGGAGAGCTACCGGAACGGGGGCTGCCTCGACTGGGCGCAGTTCAAGGTGGCATGGGTCCAGAGGGTCGCCGCCTTGGCAGCCCTCTTCCATCCCAAATACTACATAGTCGTCAAGGAGCCGGGCTGGTACGTCCCGATGATCTGCGACGCCGCCACCAACCCACTCTTCCAAAGCGTCAACGATTGGGTCGGCTTGACGCAGAACCTGACGAACGCAGTCAAGGCGGCTTCGCTCTCGGCCCAGATAGGCGTCTCCATCGCGGCCGGGTACACGACCACCCAACCCGCGTTCTACATCCAGTATGTCAATGAGGCCCAACAGCTGAGCGGGATATCCTTCATCGGCTTCGACATCTACACCAGCAGCGACCAGGTCTCCGTGGAACACTTCCTCTACAACTATCCGCCATCGAAACCGATCTGGATCGCCGAGTCGTGGTCGAACCCTGACCCGAGCACGCAGGCCCAGGCCCAGTCCGACGCCCAGTGGATGAAGTCTTTCTACTCGTACGCCCAGTCCATAAAGGCAAAGATGCTGATACCCTTCTACACCGACCTCTTCAGCGGTTATACCGTGCCTACGACATCGAGCGCTCTCATCACCTTCTACCAAGGACGGACCCCAGTCTACACGGAGTTCCACAACGTGGTTGCCGGGCACCCATGAGCCCTTCGTCACCTAAGATGTCGAGAGCCCAGATTGGAAGGAGGGGAAACATGAGCACGCCCTGGATGACCAGGATCTTGAGAGGCCGGGGCGCAAGGCCCTGCGGAGGGCGAAGATTGTTAGCCCCATTCGCCGACCATGGTGAAGACAAACGGGTACGCGGTAAGGCTGTACTCGAGCTGCTTGGCGACGCCTACGACCGAGTATCCGATTGAAAGGAGCATCAATCCTGAGGCCAGGTTGAACGTCCGTCCCATCAGGAACTCGCCGACCGCCCAATAATACGGATTGCGGGTAGGTATCGAGCTTTGATAGCAGGAATAGGTAGCATTCGTGGCGATATCACTTAATTTCACGCGCCCTCTCAGCGCATGAGTGGGAACGGTGGGGTAGGAAACGATAGATTAAGGTACAGGAAGAGGACGAGGACGAGGGTCGTCGTTGCGATAGCGATCGCGCTTGCTCTGGGAATCTCCTTCTTCTTGGCGCAACCCTTCGGGTCGCGTGCCCCTTCTTCGACTTCTAGCACAAGCGCGGGGTCAATGTCCTTCGGCGTAGTCGACGCGAGCGCGAGCTACGGCATACCGGCGTACAAGAACGCCGCAGTCCAGCAGGCCGACCTCTCTATGCTGGTCTCTACGGGCGCCCAATGCGTCAGGCTCGACATCGGCTACGCTCCCTGGCTGCCCGGAGGCATAGCATCCCAGGCTCAACTCGTGACCGCCGTCGTGAACTCCATCAGGAGCCAGGGACGGTGCCTGATAATCTCCGACGCGGGCTCGGAGAGCTATCGGAACGGGGGCTGCCTCGACTGGGCGCAGTTCAAGGTGGCATGGATCCAGAGGGTCGCCGCCTTGGCAGCCCTCTTCCATCCAGACTACTACATCGTCATCAAGGAGCCGGGCTGGTACGTCCCGATGATCTGCGACGCCGCTACCAACCCACTCTACCAAAGCGTCACTGATTGGCTCGGCTTGACGCAGAACCTGACGAACGCCGTATCGACGGCTTCGCCCTCGACCCAGATAGGCGTCGCCATCGCCGCCGGTCACACGGTCACTCAACCCGCGTTCTACATCCAGTATATCAATGCGGTCCAGCAGATCAGCGGCATATCCTTCATCGGCTTCGACATCTACGCCTTGAGCGACCAGGTCTCCGTGGAGCACTTCCTGTACAACTATCCGCCATCGAAACCGATCTGGATCGCCGAGTCGTGGTCTGCCCCCGCTCCCACCAAGCCTGGGCAGGGCCAGTCCGACGCGGCGTGGATGGAGGCCTTCTACTCATACGCCCAGCTCATAAACGCAAAGATGCTGATACCCTTCTATACCGACCTCTTCAGCGGCTACATCGTCCCTACCACCTCGAGCGCCCTCGTCAACTTCTACCACGGACGGAGCCCGGTCTACACGGAGTTCCACAACGTGGTTGCTGGGACACCCTGAGCCCCTCGTCATCCTACGATGTCTAGAGCCCAGAGTGAAGGGAGCTCGGCTGGCACCTGGCCGGGACCGGTGTCTAGCAATCGGGCATGAGGTCGAACAGGGAGCGCCTTGCGCCCGACCATTCAGGCATGGAAGGTCTCGCCCAGGCCCGCGCCCGTGAACACGGCGTCGAAGTAGATCGCGGTCTCTGCCACGAGCGAAAGCGCCAGGAGAAGCGAGTCCCCGTCGACGAGCCACACGAGGAGACCGACCATCATCACCGCGTTCGCGATGACGAACGACCCGAGATAGCTCAGCATCGGCCTATCGCGCTCATTCGTCCTGCGAAGGTAGTCGATGGCGAAGACGACGAGCCCTGTCATCACCGCCGCCTCCAGATAGAGGGTGTAGGTCTCCCAGACACGCGAGCTCAGGGCGGTCGGAGTGAGAAACATGACAACGCCCTGGATGACCAGGATCTTGAGAAGGCCGGGGCGCAAGGCCCTGCGGAGGACGAAGAGCGTCAGCCCCATCTCGCCGACCATGGTGAAGACGAACCAATACGTGGTGAGGCTGTACTGGAGCTCCTTTGCGACATCTGCCACCGAGTACCCCGCCGACAGGCCTATCAAGCCTGAGGCAAGGTTGAAGGTCCAGCCCATCAGGAACTCGCTGAGGACGAGGAGAGAGATGTACGACGCCCTAAGCGCCGACGTGTGGTTCAAGAGGGCGGAGAGGGGCGGCGGTCCTCTCCTGTCGGGTTCGCCCATCAACACAAACTTCGCGGCGGTCAACCCGGCCGCGGGCATCATTCCCAGGGTCATGAATACCGCGATCTCCCAGATGACGACGTCGCTTATCCCGAAGCCGAGCGTTGTGAGGTAAAGGTAGGCTGGCCCCAAGAGCATCCCAACCATCATCCCGAGGAACAGCAAAATGATCGACGCGTCGATTCCGTCCTTCGCCTTGACGGCCCTCGTCAGCAGCAAGCTGATGAACGCGACCATCAAGAATGCAACAGGGGCGAGATAGTTGCTGGTGTCGAGCAGGGCCAGGGATGTCGCGCCACTTCACCACTCATGGATCGGATTCAAGCGGAATCCATTGGCCATCCGCGCCGACATCCTGGAAGAGCGTGATTCGGGTCTCTCATAATAACTGGACGGTCGGAAAAGGCCTGCCTTCCCCGGCTTGCCCGCCACGGTCTAGCCAGGGTCTTTTCCTGCGACCCTGAAGTCTATCGGACTCTCGGAGCCGCCGAGGCTCGTGGGCTTCGCGAGAGGTGGGAGCGGCATGTTGAGCTTCATGCGTATCCAGTTCCTCACGTCGAAGAAGAAGACGTTGTTGTAGGGGCAGGCGGAGACGCAGTCGCCGACTCCGATGCACTTGAAGCTCCTGAACTCCCCCTTCTCGATGAACGCCCCGGGCAAGTCCGTCAGGCCGACGGGGCAGACTTTGGCGCAGTCCTTCGTCTTGCAGCTCGCGCACGTGTCGCTGTCTCTCACCTTTATCCTGAATAGCCCCAACCGCGAGACGAGCTGGTTGAACGCCCCCCAGCCGCACACCCCCGTGGTGGCGCACCCGTAGGTCCCAACGAACGGGGTGGCGATCCAGACGACGTACCATAGGAAGCTGAAGTAGAACGCGTAGAGGAAGAAGCCGGTGTCGTCGCCGAATATCGTGATGTTCACCACCCCGACCGACGTCAGGTAGGAGAGGACGGCCGCCCCAAGCAGGGAGCCCCAGACCAGCGTGACCACCACCTTGTAGGCCGAGGGGATCCTGCTCGTCAGGTACTTCCCGCCGAGCTTGGAGGTCCTGTTGAAGCTGCTCATCGCGTCGATGGTCGTTCCCTGATACATCAGTGCGGCGGTGCAGAACAGGGAGCAGACCTGCCTGCTGCCGAAGAGGAACGAGAGCCCGCCGGAGATGACGTACGTCCCGACGAGCGCCAGGATGACCGCGGGGGCGAGCGCTCCCGCCGTGCCCAAGCCCATGCTCCACCCCACCCACGGTATCGAGGGACGCACAGCCCCGAGGACGAAGACCGGGAGAAAGAGGCTGTAGATGGCGTATGCGACCAAGACGAGTACCAGCCTGATCTTGGTCTCCGCCTCCCTGGCGTACCTTATCTTGAAGACCACGAGGGCGCCCATCTCTATTCCCATCATCGCGAGGAAGAGGAACGAAGCCGTGATGCTGCTGACGAACAGGATGAAGTCATAGAATGCCGCGCCAACGACGGTCAAGGCGGAGCCTGCGAGCGAAGCGAAGGGGAGAGTGGTGAAGTAGGAGGTCCCGTTCGCCTGGACATCGAGCACCCCTCCCATGAAGAACTCGGCGACGAAGACCGAGAGGAGAAGGGCAAAGGCCCAGTTAGGCATCGACAGCCATCCCTGCTGGGGGGAAGCGGTGAGCCTCTTTTCGTCCAGGACTATGGTGAAATAGATGGCCATCTCTGCGACGATCGACAGGACAAATAGGATGGCGTCGCCATAGAGGAGCCAGACGAAGATTCCCGCCATCATCAGGGCGTACGCGCCGAGCAGGCGGACGAGGTAGCTCAGCGCGCCCGCCGCCACCGTCCTGTTCTTGTATAGGTACTCGAAGATGAGGACGATGGCAACTACCATCACGGCGCTGTTTCCCCACAGCGCCGCGCTGACCCAGGAGGAGTTGCCGAACGCAGTCGGAGATAGGACCATTATGCACGTCTGGAGTGCCACGAGCCACCGGAAGCTGCTGGGGAATCTCCTGCCCACGAGGTAGAGAGTGACGGCCATCTCGGAGGCCATCGTCAGGATGAACCAGTAGGAGCTCATGGACTCCACGAGGGATGCGAAGACGCCCTGCGAGGCGGTCGATGCGACTCCTGAGACGATCGCGAAGGTCCACCCCATGAACACCTCCGAGAGCAACGCAAGCGCGATGAACGCCGCGAACAGCACCGACCTCGACGAGACGGCGCTCCCCCTCCGAGTCTCGTCGAGCTGCCTGTCTCCTCTGAAGAGCGCCGTCAGGATGGGTACCAGTCCTACGCTCATGGAGATCATGTTCAGCGTCACCAGCTCGAGGACAGTGACGAAGCCCGGGAAGTACAGGTAGGCCACGGCGCTCACGAACATCGAAGCCATCATCACGAGGAGGAAGAGGACCAACCCGGCGTCAGTCAGAGTCTGGACCATCGAGCCCTTCTTCAGAAGCCACGCCGTGAGGACGGCCATCACCGCGGCTACCCCCCAGAGCACGGACGAATCCAACCTAGCAGGCCTCCTGCGACGGGCGAATCACGCGCGTTCTCCTGGCGAGTTCTGGGGGCATATAGACATGGGCGAGGGTGATTCCTTTACCGTCCAAAGCGCGGAACCCATGAGAATCACGGTTCAAGATGCGCTGGACGCACTTTAACCATTATGGCTCGGCGGTCAAACTCCTCCCAAGGAGGGCGGGTTCAGGTAGCATTTCCGCGGCCACAGACGGAAAGTTCCACCGGGAATGGCGCCCCGGTCTCAAAATTCCACTTCGACCATTTTGTCCCTCGACTTTGCCCCCCTCACGATGAATATCCTGGACCTTGGTACCTTGAAATGCTCGGATAGGATCTCGACGAGCCTCTTGTTTGCTCGACCGCCCGTCGCCTTCTCGTCCACCTTCACTTCGAAGCTGGCGTCACCCACCTTGGTGACGCGGGCCTCTCTCGAGTTCGGGGTCACGTGAACCCTAACGAGCATCATGGAGTACGGGAAGCGCCAGACCGTAAACGTTGCGAAGATCACGCAGCGATGGACTTCGTACTGGCAAGGAGGGCTGCTCCTACCAGTCTCCCTAACTGCTGAAACCGTTGCTCCTCACCCTCCTTGAGCATCGTAATGCTGGCTCTATCCTTGCTTTGGGAACCCTGCACTATCGCCGATTCGCGCCGGGCGAGAGTGCGGAGCCCGAGCTTTTCCAGCTTCTCAATGAACTTGGAGGCGCTGCCAGAGATGCGCCAATCCAGCTTGGTGTCGAAGGCGAAGCAATACCTCCCGGAAAGCTCAGCCCTCCCGGCGAGCGCCGCGATGAAATCCTTCATTGGCTTGGACGCGTTGAATGCCTCGGTCGGGGCGCCGATGCAGACTAGGTCGTACTCTTTGAGCGAGCCGGGCTTCACGTCCCGAGAGTTGACGCACACGGTCTCGACACCCGTCTCCCTGATTCCCGCCTCAAGCGACCTTGCCACTTTCTCGGTGTTGCCATACCTGGAGTCGAAGATCACACAAGCTCTCAAGCGGTCGCCCCCATGGGTTGAGATGGCTGCCCTGAAAGCGTGGACGGCTTCTCCTCGGGTATAGAGAAGAACGCCATGACGACCATTACCTGAGCTACGAGGAGGAGCACGAACCCTACGAGGATTATCGTCGTCGCCGCCCCGACGAGATACAGCGTCCCCGCGGTCTCAAAATTCCCAGCCCCGAGCTTCGAGGCCATCGACCGGTAGGTCCTTCTGACGTAGACGGCCGAGACCAGCATGATCACCCAGACGACGGCAAGACCTAGGATGATCGAGCCTACCAGGCCGACCCAGTCCCCTCTCGGGACCGTCGACGCGTTGAAGTTTGGACCGAGAGAGAGCGCCCTTAGACCCACGAAACGGAGAACGCTTCCTATCACAACAAGGGCCCCGATGACGATGGCCACTATTGCTAGCCCGACGGCCACCAGCATATTGCTGAAGATCGACCTCTCGGCAACGATTTGCGAGACGTCCCTTATCGCCACCAGCATCAGGACGAAGCCTAAAATCCCGAGCACCGATCCGACGGTGGGCGCCGCCGTGAGAAGCACCAAGATGGCGCCGATCCCGCCGACGCTCTTCGCCTGTGAAAGACTAGGCATCCTGCTTCAGCACTTTTTACGCAGGTCTCAGGATAAGAACCGCACATACGATTCTCAAACTTAGGAACGGAGAAGCATGCCCTTCGCACGAAGGACGAGGGGCGATTCTCAGTTCTGATACTCGGCCCTCTCTCTCTCGAGAGACGTTCGGCCGCTCTTCTATTTTGAGAAACGTCTCCCCCATTTAAGTAGAAGAGCGAAGCGTTTGGCAACGAAGATCGCGTTGCAATCAGTCATTAATTCAGAGAAAGGCGGAAGGGCGTTGGAGGGCAAGGTCGCCATCATAACGGGCGCCGGGTCGGGGGTAGGGAGGGCGACCGCTAACCTCTTCGCCAAGAACGGGAGCGCCGTGGTCGTCGTCGACCTGCTTCCTGAGAGGGTCGACCAGGTCGTGGCGGAGGTCAAGTCTTCAGGTGGGAGTGCGACAGGGATGGCTATGGACCTATCCATGAGGAGCGAAGTCGATCGAATGGTCGATGAGACGCTGAGATCTTTGGGAAGGGTGGACATCCTCCACAACAACGCGGGGATAATGGACGCCGTGAGGCCCGTGGTGGACACGCCCGACGAGGTCTGGGAGAAGGTGATGGACATCAACCTCAACGCCCCCTTCAGGGCGAGCAGGAGGGTAATCCCTTCAATGCTCAAGCAGGGAGGCGGAGTGATCATCAACACGGCCTCTGTGGCGGGGCTCTTCGGGGGGATAGCGGGCGCCGCCTACACAGTCTCCAAGCACGCCCTGATCGGGCTCACCCAGAACATCGCCGCCTTCTACGGCACGAAGGGGATAAGGTGCAACGCCATGGCCTTGGGCGGCGTGAATACGAACATCGGGCTGGGAAGCGGGCAGCCGAATCCTCTCGGGATGGAGCAGCTCAACAAGGTGGCCGCGATGATTCCCAGGATGGCCGAGCCTGCCGAGATAGCGGAGCTCGCGCTCTTCTTGGCTTCGGCGAAGTCGAGCTACGTGAACGGGTCGTGCATAGTGATCGACGGCGGCTGGACAGCCTTCTAGCACGTCGGGTCGCTCGACGGAAATGTTGCCTCGGTGGCGGGGGGCAGAGACGTTGAGATGACGAAGGTGGGAGACAGCCTGGATGGAATCTTCGTGAGCGACGTGGAGGTCGATTGCTACTCGGTCACCCTTCCCGGAATGGTAGCGCTGCCGAGGAATGACCTAAGGGCTTTGGTCGTCTTTGCGCATGGGAGCGGCAGCAGCCGCCTCAGTCCCCGAAACGCCTACGTCGCGAGGGTGCTCCAAGAGGCCGGCTTCGGAACTTTGCTCTTTGACCTGCTCACGAGCACCGAGGAGGCGGTCTACCACAACCGCTTTAACATCAATCTCCTCGCTGAGCGCTTGACCGCCGCCACGGATTGGTTGCACGGGCAGGGGGGACTCGTGGATCTCAATGTGGGATATTTCGGTGCCAGCACGGGCGCGGCGGCTGCGCTTCAAGCTTCGGCGAGGCGGCGGGACGTCAAAGCGGTCGTCTCTCGGGGAGGAAGGCCGGATCTTGCCTGGGACTACCTCGACCGAGTGGACGCCGCCACGCTCCTGATAGTCGGAGGAAGCGACGACAGGGCCGTCATGGGGTTCAATGAGCGGGCTCTCGGACGCCTCAATCTTGGGAGCAGGAAGAAGGACAACGAGCTCGTCACGATACCCGGAGCCACGCATCTATTCGAAGAGCCTGGGGCGCTTGAGGAAATGGCAAGGATAGCGACGAAGTGGTTCCTGAAGTTCCTCTGACGAAACCAGGCCGTTTTCAGGGCTCGCGGAAGCTGGCAGGGTGCGCGTTAACAATACTCGCCAACACTGGTGGCTGCATGAAAAGTGGTTGGCCGTCCTGTTCCGACGCGTGGGCGTGCTTGAGCCCGGCGAGCCTTGGCGGCGTCGAAGGCGGAGCGTTGGACGAGAAGATAGGCATCGCACCGCCCTTTGTTGTGGCACTCTTGCTGCGCGGACCGAGTCAGCGCTAAAACACTTAATAGCGCACTCCGGTCTTTTCGGCGCAATCGAAGTGCGCCCGTGGCATTGGCATCCCGTCAAAATCAAATACGCTCTGCAAAGATCTCGAAGGTGGACAAGGAGATACTGAAGGTCCTTCTCGAGCCAGGCAGCAGCGTATCGACGCAGGAGCTAGCTGGGAAGCTCGGGGTTCCTCTGTCCACCGTTCAGAGAAGGCGAAAGCACCTGGAAAACAAATATCTGGAGGTTTCATACTCGCTCAACCTCAAAGATCTGGGGTTCAGGAGGATTGACTTCTTCCTCTACACGGCGGGTGGGAGCACTACATCCATCGCGCGCGAGCTGTTGAAGAACAAAGACGTGGTCGCCGTCGGCCGATCCGTCGGGGAACACACTATCGACCTGAGGGCGGAGGCGATCATAAAGGACAGCGGAAAGTTGCTCGACCTTCTCGAAATGATGAAAGGCTTGCCGAACGTGAGAGACGTGATCTGGAGCGAGATCGTGGAGGTCGTCGGAAAGAAGAGGTCAATCCCCTCGGAAGTCATCGACGAGCTCTGACCGCAATCCGCGCGTTGGGCGGAAAAAGCGGATAGGCAACCTTGAAAGCTGTTAATTCGGTAATTGGCATTTCTAGTCAGATTTCGGCAAATATTGGAGATTCCGGCGTCTTTCGCGCCGACTAATGAGGCGATGTCTTTTCTATTCATCCGGTTTAATCGTCGGGCTAGTATAGCATCCTTGAGCCGTCGTAATGCGCAAGATACGGGTCTCGTGTGACAGGGTTGATGGCAAAGGAGCTGTTGGCAACGGGAGTCATGAGACAGGCCGTCGCCGAGCCGCCGTCGAACATCGAACGCTTGCTTTTGGGCCCTCGGTTGACCGAGGTCATGGCTGAGGCGATATCTGACGAGTTCAGCAGAATGATGCTCAGTTCCTCAGTCCTGCAAGGGAAGACGGTCGATGAGATCTGTGAAGAGGGGGGAATACCCCAAAGCACCTGCTACAGAAGGATGCGGCACCTGGTCGACGAGGGTGCGATGGTGATCGAAAGGATAGTGGTCGCGTCCACAGGGAGAAAGTATGCGATCTACAGGAGCACATTCTCCCGCTTCGACGTCAGGCTCGAGAACGGCGTGATATCGGTGTACGCCACGTTGAATCCGGCTGCCACCGACAAGTTGCGAAGCGCGCCTAACCGGCCAGATTCCTCTCGCTCTCCTCATCAAAAACGTCGCCTTTCGTCATGCACCGAGGCGACGGTCCACAAGCCGTAGCGACGTTTCCTGAAGCCGAGGAGCAGGCGCGTCCGCTACGGCCCAATTCGCCGAAAAGTGGCTGCCACCCGAGATGAGAGGCACGAACGGCGTCCCCGTCCCTCCGTAGAACTGGGAGAGCCACTCATAGAGCTGCAGCCTCATGTCCTGGATATACACTATCACGCCCTCCAGGCTTATCACCGCGACGTTGAGTAGGGCTGCGACGACGACGCCCGCGACGCCGTAAGACAAGACTCCGGCGACCAAACTTCCCAGCAGCGTGGTGGTGATCAAGAGGACTCCGAGCCTGATGTAGCTGATCGTGTTCAAGAAGAACTCGAAGGGCTTCGCCACCGCCTCGAGGAGGCCGTCGCCCAGTCCCCTGACGGCGCTCCTCAACGTGCGGGCAGAGCGATAGTCGCGGATCGGGTGTCCAGCTATAAGGAAGAGGAGCGTCGCGACTATGACCGGGAGAGAGACCCTTGCAGTTGTGGCGATGGGGATGTCCATCCCCAAGAGGTTGTTGAATATGGGCGTCGGCGCCGTGCTCGTGAAGAGCACCCCAAAGTCCAGGGCGGTCCCTGCCACGGCGAAGCCGAACGGTATCAGGAAGGAGTAGAGCACGATCGTAGGCAGCCTATCAAGAAACGCGTCGAGGTAGTTCCCTGCCCTCTCCTGGTTGACGAACGCGATGGCGTATCCGCTCGCGAGGTGAAACGCGCCGATGAGTATCGCGACTTCGAGCAGGAACGGGATGGACGAGAGCGTGAAGCCCGCGCTGAGGGCTGGTGGGAGCGGAATCACTCGTTGTAGGGGCGACGTGAACGGCACGCCGAAGAAGGACCCTCTGACGAAGCCGAAGAGCGTCGTCGAGAAGCTCAGCACGAGGATGAGCTCGCCCCAGTTCTTGTACGCAGTCCGGTAGACCAGGTACAGGCTGAAAGCGAACAGCGCGATCCCGTGCCCCACGTCGGCGAACATGATGCCAAAGAAGAACGGGAAGACTAGCGCGAGGATGGGGGTCGGGTCGACCTCGCCGTACCTGGGCAGGCCGCGTTGGAGCGTGAGGCTCTCGAAGATTGAGATCACACGAGGGTTCACGAGGAGAGTGGGGATGTAGGCCACGTCCTTGCTCTGCGTCTTGACAGGCTCCGCGGCCACGACGTAGCTGCCCATCGAGCCCTTGAACGCATCCAGAGAGTGCGCAGGAACGAATCCTTCGAACCTTATCGTCGCGCCGTCGGAAGGATAGACGAATATCCTCTGGAGGTCGTTGAATACCATGAGCGATGCCTCCTGAATCGCCAAGAGGACCTGCGTCACCCCCCACTTGTCGTCCGCCTCGGTGAAGAGAGAGAGGTTCTTCTCGATTATCTCCAGATACTCATCCAGCATCCTCACGAGCTCCTCCAAGTCCTGTGCCTCGAACTTCTCGACCTGCCTCCCCCGATCGCCCGTCTTGAACAGGCCCTCGCCGAGCAGTTCGCCGGCCCGCGCGTAGACCTCGTGAGCCTTGGAGCCCAACAGAAGCAGCCCTATGTCCTGCACCATCCCGTCCTTCCTTGACGGGTGGAATTCGGCGAACCCGATGACCATCGCCAGCAGCCGGCCGACCTCTGCCCTCGGCGCCTCCACAGTGACCCTGACGAGACGAGCTACCGCCAACTTGAAAGCGCCTACCGGATTCTTCTCAGCGTATCACAAGGACCGCGCAGCCTGAGTACTCGACAAGGCCTGAAGCCACGCTCCCCACCAGGATCCTCCTCGAAGGGGTCGTCCCGCGAGTCCCCGTCACGATGAGGTCGGCCTTCATCGTCTCCGCGTAGCCGAGGATTGTATCAACCACGGAGTAAGCGCCCACGACGATCTCGGCCTTTACGCCGATTCCGTTTCTAGCCGCAGCGTCCTCGACCTCTTTCATCCACTTCTTCGCATTCCTCCTCGCGTTTGCGTAGTTGTCCGCGAGCCCTCCTTGCACCTCGAATTGAGGGGCGGGCACCACGTGAAGGGCAAAAAGCTCCGCCCCGTCCTGCTTGGCTATGTGCGCCGCGTGTTCGGCCGCCCTGAGCGAGACCTCCGAGCCATCCACGGCGACGACGACCCGGATGAAGCCTTTCTTGCCCGTCGACGGCGCAGCCATGCATGCTTCCGTGAGCCCTCTTCGTATTTAATCTGGCGGTGGGCTCTCAAGCCATAGGATGACGGGCCCCTCCTTCCTTCGAGGGACGCGACAAGCAAAGGCAAAATACCTCTTCGCGCGCGGGGTCGCAATGAGCTCCGACAGCGACGAGCGAGACGCAGAGGCGGTCGTCCAAGAACGCGAGGTAGCGGCCGAACCTGATGCCGAAGCGGTCGAAGAGGCTGAAGAAGAGGCAGAGGGGCACGAAGAGGAGGTAGAGGAGGAAACCGAGGAGAAAGAGTCCGAAAAGATCGAAGACAGGCTCGATCAAAAGGTCAGCAGCGAGGGCAGCGCCGGA
>Ga0307374_10009146_pt1 | contig 14659 bp, 10 predicted proteins | sample OX3MG_FD_202532 | JGI IMG/M metagenome (GOLD analysis project Ga0307374, IMG submission 202532) | Soil microbial communities from Risofladan, Vaasa, Finland - OX-3 | ecosystem: Environmental > Terrestrial > Soil > Coastal area > Acid sulfate soil | place: Finland: Risofladan, Vaasa | collected... | reverse complement strand
GCTCCCTTGACATGTGCCTGACGAGCGTGATTCTCCTGGACATCACGAAGAGGAGCAGAAGCGAGTAGAGAGACACCGAAGCCTAGAGTTCTAGACCAATTGGTAAAGAGTTGACAGAATGACTATAGATTCCCTACGGGACAACCCCGGAGCACAAGGTCGTATGATTCTCGACAATAAAAGGGGCGGAGGGGAGGATCGAAAGTCCTTCCTGCCCGAGTTGAGAGTGTGCCCAAGTCCAAACTCACTATGGTCTTGCGGTTTGTGAGCAGGAACGCGTCTTGATCTTGTAGTTGGATCCATCGCTCATCATCGCATAATATCCAGACGCACGCTGAGAGGCGAGACGAGGCTCCCAACCCTGTTTCGGAGCTCCAGCCCTTCGTAGAGAGGCAGGGACCCTGCCTCACCAGGAGGCAGTTCAGGCATCTCAAAGTGATAGGGCCGGTGGCGCCGAGGCGGAAGACGACCCGGGTCGATGCTAGGTCGACCACCAACAGGTTCGACCGGCCCTCGCTCAACAGGTTCATGAACCCGGAGGCGCGGCAGACGATGCGCTCTCGGACGCGTGCAAGACGATAGCCATCGACGACCACATGTACTGCCCCTGCGGCGAGATTCTGCTCGTCGTCGATGACGCTCCTGGAGAAGACAGGGAGACGATGGAGTCGGTTGTGTATCAGTTCGGTGTGAAGGGCAGGTTCGTCCAGACAGCAGCCAAGCTAATGCTCGAACCCGTATTCTAGTAGGATTTCGAATCAAACGGATAGGTGGCCAGTCTTGTCTTCAGGACCGTCCGTCTGGGCTATTGATTGGGCACTGAATCCACCATCCTGCTTAACGGGGCTAGGCTGGGCCTGAGGGGCTCCCGGTTCCCGCTCACGTGTGTTCTTCGGTTTGCGGTCCCTCAAAGCAATTAGAATGAAACCAGCCAGAACCATTGGTATCCCTCCCTCCCAGTACCAACCTAGCCACGGCTTGACACTCTGTTGCGTGTAGCTTGTGGTTGCCGCTGCCGCTATCGCGCCCAAGTTTGGTACGCCTCCACTATAGAAGTTGATCATACCGTCAATGTTGGGGACAATCGATTGGATACCTTGGACGTACCCTATCAAAAAGCTCCCCAGGAGGCACAACCCAAAGCCCAGCAGTCGCCTGACCAGCGACAAACCTACACTTGAAACGCTGTGTGGTTATTTAAGCCTACGAGACCGGAGACTTTCTTCTCTCGGGGCCAAAATCGTCCAGTCGAGAAGAGAATTCAGGACTTAGGCGGGCAACGAATTTGTGGAATCTCTTCAGCGTGTTTTATCAAAGAATCGTTTCGTTCCCGATGTGGAGTATCGAGGGGTCCACCAGCGCGTCTCTCTGCGGAAGCTTCCTGTAGTAGGCTTCTATGGGGGTTTCAGCCCTCTCAAGGTCGAGGGCCCCGTGTGGCCTCTCGCTGTTGTACCAGGTACACGCATTCGTCGATGGATGATATCCCTCTTGCCAGCCACGTCTCGAGTATGTCCCAGAGCTTCTCCATCTTCCCGTTCGTCTCCGGGTGTCTCACGCCGGATAGGATCTGCTCGATGTGGTTTGACATCAGGAAGAGCTCGAACTCTGTCAACCCCTCATCACCCTCAACCCACGCAATTGCAAGGGAGCACGAAGGAGGCGAAGCATCTGAGGTGCAAGCTGCTGCGCTGCAGCTGGCACGCCAAGAACTTCCTCAAGAGGTGATGGGCAGACCCAGACTCGGAGGAGTTCGACAAGGAGTTCGATTCGAGGACCTTCTCGGAGCAGGGGTTCTCCGTGAGAAAAGGGTCGCTCAATCTCGACGCCCTGAAGGGCAAGGGGAAGGCCAGGGCCACCCTTCCACGCAGCGATGACCTGCTTGGTCATGCTCGGCGTGGGAAGACAGCTAACGAGGTTGGAAGGCCAGACCTGATGAGGTCAGTCAATGCTTCCAAGGGAAGTGAGTTATTCACAGCCCCTCTTTACGGAATCTATAAATAATGCGATTCCGATATTATCGGCGGATGACGAAGGTATTAACGAAAGATATAACGAAGAAATTTACGAAGAGTATGAAGGAAACATTAAGCAGCAGGTCGATTCGAGCAATCGGGCTCAGTCTCCTGTTCCTCCTCTCGGGGATAGGCGGATCGGTCCTCATCAACCCGGGAAGCGCCGCTCCTAATGCAGCGGTGCCGTCCGCGGCTGCACCCCTCGCGGCTGCCACGCCGCTGACGCAGGCGGAGGCCAATTGGGCCTACACCGACGGGAACCAATTCGCCCAGAATTACAATCCTCAGAATCAGATTAACAGCTCCAACGCCCATTATCTGGGGGTCAACTGGCTGTTCCCTGTCCCAGGGACGCCGCAGGCCCTCGGCGGGGGCGCTGGTGGCGGCTTCGGAGGGGTGGGCGTGGACACGACGCCTATCATAGCCAACGGCACGATTTACTTCACCACCCAGTACTTCCAGATCTTCGCCCTCAACGCGGCAAGCGGGGACATCCTGTGGACGACCACCATACCGCTCACGCTGAACAGTTCGCTGGGGCTCTACGGCGGATCTCTCGGACTGCACATCCACCAGGGGCCGCAGGCGTTCACAACCGCGAATTTCGGGTGGAACCAAGGCGCTCCCCTGTATTGGTTGGCAGCCTCCAACGAGGTGATCTACGCGATCAACGCCCTTTCAGGGAAGTATGCAATGAACTTCACCGCCTGGCACGGCAACAGCGATGTCTCTGGAAACAGCCCCACTAGCACCTACAGCGCCCAGATGAATATCGTCATCGACTCGCAGAGAGGCATCTTGGTCAACGGAATGGAGTCCACGTCCCAGGCTAACGCGGCCAGGGGATGGAACATGGGGTGGAACATACTAACAAACCCCCCGACGCACATGTGGACCAGCTACTACGCGCCTCCGCAGGCAGGCGGCAACCTCCCCCTTGATCCCAACTGGGCGATGTCCCAGGTCAACAACATGAGCAGCGCCCAGATCTTCTATCCAGGCCCGAGTTACGACGCCGGCGGGTCGATACCTGGCACCGCCGTGGTAAACCTGAAGTCCCTCTCCCCGTCCCAACTCAACGCCACCCTCTACAACGACTGGGGTCAGTCGTTCCAAACCCAGCAGTGTCTCGCCATCACCGGCGGTAATTCGCCCGGATCGGTTGGCTCCGGCTGGGGCGGAAGCTATGTTATGGACCAGAAGGGCGGGATAGCATACGTCAACACCGGGAACAGGGCTCCCTACAGGAGCCCCTGCAACCCAGGCCCCGACCTTTGGGCATCATCCGTCCTGGCCATCAACGACACCAATGGGCAATGGATCTGGGGCTTCCAGACCTCGGCGCACGACAACTGGGACTGGGATTGCTCTTGGTTCCAGGCTTTAGGCAACGCGACCATTGCCGGCGTGAACACCGAAGTCCTCATCAAGACGTGCAAGAACGGCTACCTATACGAAATCAACGCCCTTACGGGTCACCTTGTCTGGGCGTGGACTCCGCCAACGAGCATCCTGCCCAGGTGCACATTCTGCTACATCCAGAACCCGCTGAACCAGACCCAGATGACAAACGACTGGGCGGCGCCTAACGACAAGCCGTTCATCGCCGACCCCTCGGAGTTGGCTGGCTTCGAGAGCACCGGCGTCGTAGACCCGGGCACCGGTCTCATCTACGTCGTGAGCCACAACGTCCCTAGCGAATTCACCCCTGTCCCTCTCAACGCCACCGACTACGCCACGGCCAATGGGATTGATTCGCTGAACCCGCAGGCCGGGCTTCCCGACAACGCCAGCGTCGAGGCAATCAACATTGGGACCGGCCAGATGATCTGGTCGTATAATATCCCGACCACCGGGTTCCGCGGTGGCTTGATGGCCTCGGCCGACGTAGTCTACGTTCCGGTGGCGACCGGAGACCTCCTGATGCTGAACGCCAAGACGGGCATCCTCATCAGGGACTTCTACGTCGGCGCCCCGATGGACGTCGTCCCAGCAATCGGCGCGACAATCTCCGGCCAAGAGCAGTTGATTCTCACCGTGGGATCGCCTTCCTTCTTCCTCGGCGGCGTTGCGACCCCCGGCGACATCGTCGCCCTGAACCCGCAGAACGTCCCAGCGACATCGACCACAACGGTCACTAGCACATCGACAACAGTCTCCACTACGACTACCACGTCAGTCTCAACAGCCACCGCCTCCGGAGTCGGATCAACAACGACATCGACAACGACAATCGTCTCGACATCGAGTTCAGGAGTCAGCTCTACCGCACTGTACGGAGTCGCGGCGGTCGCCGTGATCTTCATCATCGCAACGGGCTATCTTGCCATGACGAGAGGCAGGAAGCCCGCCTCCTAGGGGAGGCAGCCAACCAGCGCCCCCCTCAGCAGGGGGACATCCTCCGTTTTCTTTCCATTCAGCACAAAAGATTCGCCCGGGCCTCGGGACGCCCTCTGCCGTCGTCATGCTTTTGGTTTAGGGGCCTCGGGGCTTGGGCTCCAGACGGAGTCGTCTGTTCGTCGTTCCTCGCCCAGCGGACCTCCTCGAACTCATGCGTGGCACTGTCCCGTTCTCCGGTGACATCGTCTCTGTCCCAAGTCCGGTGATGAGACTGTCTTTAGCGTGTGAATTCTCCAAGCAAACCCATCAAAGAACCAAAGTTTGTTTCCATTAATGCGGTAGTCGGTCGGCTTCTTCTGACAAATATGGCTCTGGACTTCTTCCTCTATCAAGGTCGAGCTTCAAGAGAAGCCAAAGCTCTTCTCGGATGACGCGCTCCAATGCGCTAAGTGAGGTTCTATCCGCATCGTTCTATCCGCGTCGTGAAGTTCGGCCATGAGAACGGGAAGCAGGTCTTCAAGTGCAGGGATTGCGGAAAGAAGTCCCGCGAATGTCTGCTCAAGAACGCGCAGTATTACCCGGAGACGATTACTTTGACTCTCGGCCTCTACTTTTCAGGGCTCTCGCTCCGAAAGATAACCCGCACCATGAATGACCACTTTGACATGAGCCTTGGCAAGTCTTCCGTCTATCGGTGGATTGAAGCCTTTTGTCCCAAGAATCTCCGAGTATGTGAACGGGCTTTCTCCGAAGCTCTCCGATACATGGCACGCCGACGAGCTTTTCGTGAAGATGAAGGGCGGAGTGAAGGACACCCAATACAACCAGAAAAACATGGCCTGCCTCTGGAACATCATGGACAGGAAGACGAGGTTCTTGATCGCTTCGCGGCTCTCCGAGAAGCGCGATTCTTTCGGAGCGATGGCCGCCTTCAATCGGGCGATTCGCGTTGCTCATGGAAGCGAACCGGAGAGAGTCTTGACCGACGCGGCCCCAGCATACACCGAAGGGATTCGGCGAACCTTCCAGAACAGGCCCCAGCATATCGCCAAGGTCGGAATCGGCAAGCCCCATGCCAACAACAACCGCATAGAGAGGTTGAATGGGACACTCCGGGAGAGAGCGAAGGTTCAGCGCGGATTGAAGTCCATGAAGACTCAGCTCGCGGAGGAGCAGAGAATCCAATACAATTTCGTCAAGCCGCACATGGCGCTTGACGGACAGACGCCCGCGCAGGCGGCGGGTCTTTCACCGAAGGGCTGGAAGGAACTACTCACGGAGGCCATAAGTAGCTCCAAGACCACTGAAAAGTTATGAGAAGAAGGACTGTGGCTGTAGCCGCAGTAGCCTGCCTGGTTCTCATAGTCGCTTCCTTTTTTTTGTCGTTCCAACCGTTCCTAAAATTACACCGCCCTGGTGTGGTCCGGGGGGTGGGCGGGAGTCTCTTTCATACGAGCGATTTGGCGTAGGAACGATTGATTATATCGGTCATCTTTTCTGGCTCTGGAACCGCCTTCCTATCCCGAATCCCCTTTGCTTCTGAATCGCACCATCACCCGTCATGTTACGGGTCTTGAAATCACACGACAAAGATACAGAGCCTCATGCGTAAATTTTCACTCCTTACCGTCGAAGAAGTTAAAATGCTTATATGCACTTCACCGGATAGGAACGACAATGGCTCAGATTGTAGACATCTCCCTAGACCTTAGGAAGGAGAGTGCGAAGGGAAGATTCATCCGACAGACGCAGTCGATTTGTCCTGACTGTAACAAGATCCTGCCGGCGATAGTTTTCGAGCGCGATAACAAGGTCTTCATGACCAAGACGTGCCCAGAGCACGGAGAGACAGAGGAGCTCTATTTCGGCGATTACCAAATGTACGCCAAGTTCGCGCGTTTCTGGAAGGACGGGAAGGGAACCCATGCTCCGAACGTGCCCATGGATGTCTGCTCCTGCCCGGCGAACTGTGGGTTATGCTCAAACCACCTCTCACACACCGGGCTCTCCAACATCATCATCACGAACAGGTGCGACCTGACGTGTTGGTACTGCTTCTTCTACGTAAAGAAGGGCCTAGAGGGCGCGTACGTCTACGAGCCGACGATGGACCAGATGAGGGAGATGGCCAGGACTCTAAAGTCCGAGAGGCCCGTTCCCGGGAACTCGGTCCAACTCACGGGCGGCGAACCGACCATCCGCCCAGAGCTGCCAGAGATAATCAGGATGATGCACGAGGAAGGCATCGACCACGTCCAGCTCAACACCAACGGCATCAACCTCGCACTCGACCCGTCCCTCGCAGGGCGGCTCCACGATGCGGGAGTCTCGAACCTCTACATGTCGTTCGACGGCACCAGCCCCAAGACCAACCCGAAGAACCACTGGGAGGCGCCCTACACGCTCGAGGCATGCAGGAAGAACAACATAGGTGTCGTCCTCGTCCCTACGGTCATCAAGACGGTCAACGACCACGAGCTAGGCTCGATAATCGATTTCGGTCACAAGTACCTCGGCACGGTCCACGCGGTGAACTTCCAACCCGTTTCCCTCACCGGCAGGATGACCAAGAAGGAAAGGGACAAGTACCGCATCACGATCCCAGACTGCATCAAGAGGATCGAAGAGCAGACCAACGGCGAGATAACCTCCGACGGCTGGTTCCCAGTCCCATCGTGCTCGCCGCTGACGAGCTTCATCGAGGCCTTCACGAAGAAGGAGCAGTACGAGCTCTCGATACACTTCGCGTGCGGCGCAGGGACCTACGTCTTCGAGGACGCAGAGACCAAGAAACTGGTGCCGCTCACGAACTTCGTCGACATTCAGGCGATGGTCGAGTATTTGGAGGAGAAGACGGAGGAAATATACTCGGGGACCAACAGGTACGTCGTCGCCGCGAAGGTCATCACGCAGATATCGCGGTTCGTCAACAAGGAGAAGCAGCCCAAGGGTATGAGCTTCGCGAAGATGATCTCCAACGCGCTGATCAGGCACGACTATACAGCCATCGGGGACTTCCACACGAAGAGCATGTTCATCGGGATGATGCACTTCCAAGACAAATATAATCAGGACGAGGAGAGGCTCCAGCGCTGCGACATCCACTACCTGACACCCGACCTGAGGATCATCCCCTTCTGCTCGTTCAACGTGATACCAGAATGGTACCGCGACAAGATCCAGCAAAAGTACGGACTCCCCATCGAGGCCTGGGAAGCCAAGAACGGCAAGAAGCTCGAGGACGGGCTCTACCGCGGAACCCTGCGCAGGGGTGGACACCATGCCGGCTGCGGCTGCGCGGTTGGCGAACAAGGCGAGGAAGTCCACATCCAGCCGATAACGGGGACGTAGAGAATCAAGCCGCGCTCTGGCCCGCGGTCGCGGGCAACGGCTCGGGCCGTGAGGAGTTGGCTCAGGGTTCGAATAGAGGCGTGTCGCGATTAGAATTGGCTTTTCAGAACGGGACTGATACCAATTTTCATGGTTCGAGACTCACTTGACTCTTCAAAAGAGCGAGTAGTTCGCTTCTCCAAGAGTGGCTTCGAATCGCGTCGAGCGTCATACGGTTTTGGCTAATCCTTGCTAGCTCTTGCATGCCGGAACCTGAATTAGCGAAGAATCAACCGCGAACGAGAGAAAATTCCAGGCGTCCTTTTCAATTGCCCAACTGCTGCTAGTGGTGTTCTGGGTGCTGCTTGAAAGAGTCCATTGCTGCTGGACAGCCACAGTGGCGTCGACGGTGCCGAAGAATCCGCGTGCCGTAATCGAGAGGCCATATGTTGCGTTGACCGTAGAAGAGTCTACGACCCTCAAAGCAAGTCCTGATGCATTAAACGAGAGGGAGGCAATTCCGTTCTCATATCTCGCGTAAAGGCTCTCTATTTCGCTCAATCCCGTGTATTTTCCTCCAAGGCCGTCGGTGCACCCAGTCAGTGTGAGCACTGACTGGTTGGTATAGTAGTCCTGCAGGTGAGATAGATTCCGATTCTGGAGGTCCTTGAGAAGCTGCGTGATTTGGGAGAGCACCTTCTGCGTGGCGTTGAGGTCTTGAGGCGATGACGTAATTGCTGGGGAAGTAACGGTGACTGCATTTGAAGTGCCAGTCGAACTGTCCGATCGGCTTGATGCCGAGTAAGCGGTCGGGTCTGCGATGAGTGTCACGTACACAACCAGAATCAGGGCTGCCAGCATGGCCGATCCAATTTTCAATCGCACATCCAGAAACGCTCTCTGCCTCGTAAGAGGCCGAGAGTCGTTCCGACTTAAAATCGTGCTGGGAATTCGGCGCGAACAGATACCCTCACGACGCGTTCCAAGAATCCAGGTCGCCTAGTCGTAGCCGGAGAAATGACGGCGCGCGAGCAGGGCGAAGAAGTCCCCATCCAGCCGATCACTGGGACTTGGACGTCGTCTGAGCGAACCATTCACCACCGGATTCACTGTCCTCCAGTCCTTGACCGACGCCAGTCGGTTCTTCCATCATGAAGATTGGGCAGGGATGACGATTCACCCTCCATGCGGTGCCTCACATCGGATGAGTCTTGAGCTAGACCCGCTTCTCGAAGCAGACGCTCAGACTACTGTCCCTGTGCTCGCCGTAATTCGGAATCGAGTGGTAGCCTAGGCTCTCATAGAGCGAGATCGCCTCGGGCTGACGGACGCCCGTCTCCAACCTAATGACCCTGTACCCGCGCACCCGGGCTTGCCGCTCCAGCTCGCTGACGATGACCTTCGAATACCCTCTTCCACGAAAATCAACCTTGACGAATACTCTCTTTAGCTCGGCGACGTCTTCTCCCAGAGGGCGGATGGCGCCGCAGGCAACAGGATTGCCGCCGATACGGCCTATTACGAACGCCCCACGTGGGCCCAGAGCATCCTCTGGTTTGAAGCCTCCGGATCCATCCTCCATGTAGTCATACCTGCGCGCTAGTTCGGCGGACAGTGCGCTGATGAGCTCTGCAGCTTCCGCGCCACGCGGGTCGACGACATCTACTTTGAACATCTCCTCGCTCATCCTGGGTTTGCTTGAGCTGTGCGGGTATAACGATTAGGCCTCGGGCGAGGTCTTCAGGAGACAGGTTACGCAGCTGCGGCTGCGCGGTCGGCGAGGAGGGCGAAAAAGTCCACATCCAGCCGATTATGGGGACCTAGACAACTCATCCCCGGCGAACTTGCTGAGGAACCTAGACGGAGCTCCTCATCGCTTCAATGGTGCTTATATTGTCCGTTGTCTTCAACGCCCGAATGATGGATGAAGACTACACAGTTGAGGATTGGAAAAATTTCGAGCGAAGCGTTCTCGATAATCCGCAGAAAAGGAGCGAATGGGCGGACCAGGTGATAGAAGCTTGGACCAAGAGAAAGTCAGGGAGGTTAGGAAAGCCCTTGACGCGCTCGAAGAGAAGCTCCTGAATCGCCTGCCGAAGGCGGCCGACCGCAGCCCCGACACATTCGGGGAGGAAATCGAGGCTCTCAATGAAGTATTGGAACTGAAGACTAAGTTGGCACTCGTCTAACAGAATGGTTGGGCTGCGCCACAGTCGAGCAGGGCGAGGAAGTCCACGTGCAGCCGATCACGGGAAACTGGAGAGTCAACTGTCCGGCTGCGATGAATTCCATATTCAACGCCCCTCTCACATCTTCATCCCAGTTCTCGACATGATTGAGCCGTTCACAATCATGAGGATTCCCACGATGACCATGGCATATCCGTACAATGGCGTGCTCATCATCGCGACCAGGCCTCGTGCCATCGAGCCTCCAACCAGGAGCATCACAATCCCGTAAGCGACCATCGATCCGGCGAGAAGCTTCGTGTGCCCCCTCCCGACAGGCATGATGGATATCACTGCAGAGATGATTACGGTTGCACCCAGCACAAATAGCCCGAGTGCCAGCGCCTCATTCTGAGGCGATACGCTGCTGTTCTCCATCGGAGTCTGCTGCATCCCGCCGACCAATAGTCCCGCCCCGGACGCAAAGTCAAGGACGCCTCCCACAAGTCCTAGGATGAGTCCGCTGGCGGAACCGGAGGGGGTCAAGCCAATTTTCATTTCCCTAACTGCGGCATAAATTGTTTTGGCGACGACCGATAGGGTCGATTTTCTCAATTCCGTCGTTGGAGAGCGCACATTCCTGAGGTCTCTACTGCCTGTCGAGGCATGGGAAGCCAAGAAACGCAAGAAGCTCGAGGACGGGCTTTACCGTGGCACCCTTCGCAGGGGCGGACACCACGCGGGCTGCGGATGCGCGGTGGGCGAGCAGGGCGAGGAAGTCCACATCCAGCCGCTCATTGGAACCTAAGGAGTCGACTCGCCTGTCGGCTCAGGGCAGTGATGGAGGTCCGGGTCTGGAGCACCAGCAAGTCCATTGTCTATATTCTCTATGGCGGTAACCTTTACTTTCACCCGGCCGACACAAGCGTTGGATGCGGGATTCGGTAGCCGAGGACGGCGACCTATGGGCCGGTTCAACTATTCGAGACCTTATCACCGAGATTGAGGGAGTAAGGTCGGCGCTGCTCGGGCGAGAGGCCGCCTTGGACTTGGCTCAATTCGGCGACCAAATCCAGAGCGCGAGAAACCTGGTGCACTACTTGGCGCTACGCAGCTTCGACCTGCGGGCTAGCCAAGAAAGGCTGGCGGCCCTCGGAATCTCATCCCTCGGGAGGTCCGAAGGACATGTGCTCTACAACCTCGACGTCGTCCTCGCAATACTCTACCGGTTAGCGGGACTTCCACAGCCAAGGCGGGTGGTCGAGGGCGTCACGCCTTCCGAGGGGAGAGACATCCTCGGGCGGAATGCTATTCGGCTCCTCGGCCCCACTAGAGAGGGGCGAAGCGATCGAATAATGGTTACGATGCCAGACCGGGCCGCCACAGACTACGACCTCGTTCGCGACCTGCTGGCCAGCGGCATGGATTGCATGCGGATCAACTGCGCCCATGACCGCGAATCAGACTGGGCTGGCATGTTATCGAACCTACGGAGTGCGGAGAAGGAGCTAGGAAGGAAATGTCGAATCCTCATGGACATAGCTGGTCCAAAGTTACGGACCGGACCGATGAAACCGGGCCCGCGAGTGGTGAGGATAAGGCCGAAGAGAGACTCCCTGGGTAGAGTCCTCAAGCCTGCAAGGGTCTGGCTCACGCCGAATGAAGGCCGAGAGGAGCCCACAGGGCCGGCTGACGTGACCCTTCCACTCCCTGCGAAGTTCCTCAAGGGCTTGCGCCCGGGGACAGTCCTCCACTTTCGGGACGCGAGGGGGTCAAAGCGCGCTTTGCACGTCGGGTCGCGGAAAGGAAACTCGTGCTGGGCATCCTCCAAGAAGACCGCCTACGTGACGAAGGGGACGGTCCTCTCGAGCGGACAAAAGAGCGCGAAAGTCGGGAGCCTTCCGTCGGTCGTCCAACCAATCAGCCTCGAGGTCGGAGACATCTTGATTGTTTCAGGAAAAAGAATCGAGGGGACGGATGCCCTCCGGGACGTGGCGGGGCGGGTCATGAGCCCGGCGATAATCTCGTGCACCCTTCCTCTAGCGCTCGCAGCGGTGAGGAGAGGACAACCGATGTGGTTCGATGACGGAAAAATCGGGGGGATTGTCGTAAGCGCATCGAGGCGACAGGCGAGGGTGAGGATTACCCATGCCGCCCAAGGAGGGTCCAAGCTTCAAGGTGACAAGGGAATAAACCTGCCCAAGACCAGTCTCAGGTTACCGCCAATTACAAGGAAGGACATCAAGGATCTCGAGTTCATAACGAAACATGCGGATTTAGTCGGTTACTCCTTCATGAGAGCACCCGAGGATGTCGACTTGCTCAGGTCAACACTTTCGAAAAGAGGTGCCGGCGAGATGGGCATGGTCTTGAAGATTGAGACGTTGCAGGCGTTTGAGCACCTGCCGATTATCCTTCTCGCAGCGATGCGGGCGCCCCTAGTTGGGGTCATGATTGCGAGAGGGGACCTGGCCGTGGAGTGCGGATACGAGAGGCTCTCCGAGGTTCAGGAAGAGATTCTCTGGCTCTGCGAAGCCGCGCATATGCCAACCATATGGGCCACTCAGGTGCTAGAGGGGCTGACCAAGAACGGGATTCCCTCAAGAGCCGAGATTACCGACGCCGCGATGGGAGAAAGGGCTGAGTGTGTCATGCTCAACAAGGGGCCCCACATGGTCGAGGCCGTCAAGGCCCTCGACAACATACTACAGAGGATGCAAGCGCACCAGGCAAAGAAGAGTGCGCTGCTCCGCCATCTCAATATCGCCGAGAGCTTCTTCAAAGGCACTGAGAGCGGTCGTCGCCCGCCGCCGAGGGCGTAGGCTCACGTCGTCCTGGTGAGCCCAACCGTACTGGTGCAGCTCTGGGTCGGCGACGAAGTACCAAATCACAGGGGTCGCGCCACCGGTACCTATGAGGAGGGGAGCGATGCCGGTAAGGCCTTCCCATCGAGGTCTGGGAAGCCAAGAACGGCAAGAAGCTCGAGGACGGGCTCTACCGCGGCACCCTGCGCAGGGGCGGACACCACGCTGGCTGCGGTTGCGCGGTGGGCGAGCAGGGCGAGGAAGTCCACATCCGCCAATAACGGGACCTAAAAGCTCTCGGCAGGCTGGCTGAGATGCCCCCTCTTCTGTAATCCAGGCCCAATCTTAGAAGCAAGATGAATTCAAGGTGCTGCCCATTCGGTTCCCATTGTCGAGAGACTTTCCGCGACCGCGATAATTGCGAGTGGGACAAACATAGCGTTGGCTGTGAGTGGTCGCGCAGAGACTCGTGCGTCATGCCAGATGGAGACCGTGCGATGGACTCTAACAAGCGAGATATACGGCGTTTCTGATAATTTGTAACGGACGTCTAGAACCAAGCCTGAATTGTCGGCCGCAAAGCTCGCCTCTCAACCGACGTTTGCTTGCTTCGGCGTATTTCACTCTTAAATAACCCACGAGCCCCATTACCACAAGTTTGTCCCTGCTCGCGAGACTCATCGGCTTTAGAATGTGCCTGTTGGGAGCGTTCACGGCATCATGTCTTGTGTCGCTTCATTCGACCCACCATGACCCCGAGCAACGCGCTCGCCCAGGCTCAGTCGCAGATGAGGCGGTGGGGGGGCCTCTTACCTTCTAGGGAGAGCCAAAGGCCGCTTGCTACTCAGTAGAAAGGACGGTGAGGGCGTCCGAAGCGCCCCAGCGCTTCTTTCGGCCATTCTCGCCGTCCTCATGTTGGTCTCGTTCCAAGGTGTCAGAGCGGCCGTCCCGACGACCTCCGGTGTAACCGAAACAATGGGCAACGCCCTGACCTCGGGGAGCACCTCCTACAACGTGTACTACTCTTACGCCTCGGTCGCGCAGGTGGGTACGAACCTCACCATCTCTCTCACGCTGCACGTCAACGCGTTCACAGGGCGGATCGAGTACATCTACGACTACGCTCTCGAGGCGCAGATCTTCATCGGAACGCAAGAGTTGGACCAGACCGTCTCCGGCCCCGCAGGGTCCAACTCGTCGAGCTTCTTGTATCCCGGCGCGACTTGGGGACCGATTAACTTCACCTTCCCACTCACTGAGGCAAACACCGGCCTTACGATGGGCCAGTCAGACAACGCCACCCTAGAGATAACGCTGCGCGACACCACCTACATCGGAGTTCCTTTCTCCCAGTACCTGACCGAGCCCCCGATGCAGGCGAGCGGCGGGGGCTTCCTCTTGCAAGACGCGGTCGCCTCAAGCACGACCAGCTCCTCGAGCTCCAGCCAGGGCAGCGGCCAAACGATCCTTCCATACGCCCTCGTGGCCTCGGGAGCCCTCCTCATGGTCGCGGCGGTTATAACTCCCCGTAGTCCCCGGCCGGCCACCTCCGACCGGAAATGACTGCGCGAAGACGAGCCCGATGGGAGGCGAACTTGGGCGCGTCGAATAACTGACCAGCCGAGCACGTCCAATTCAAACTCACCGGGCGACACTCCGAGAATTTGTATTACATGCGTTAAAGCGATTGCAGAAAACGGTCACGGACCGCGGTGAAAATCGAGTTGCCGCCGTCCCCAACGCCGCAGCGCCGGTCGCAGCAGCGACGTCGCCCCTGACGCAGGCGGAGGCCATTTGAGCCTACAGCGACGGGAACTAATTCGCCCAGAACCACAACCCCCGGGGCAGATCAACAGCTCCAACGCCCGGTATCTGGGGATTATAGTCATTCTGTCAACTCTTTACCAATTGGTCTAGAACTCTAGGCTTCGGTGTCTCTCTACTCGCTTCTGCTCCTCTTCGTGATGTCCAGGAGAATCACGCTCGTCAGGCACATGTCAAGGGA
>Ga0307374_10009144_pt1 | contig 14661 bp, 7 predicted proteins | sample OX3MG_FD_202532 | JGI IMG/M metagenome (GOLD analysis project Ga0307374, IMG submission 202532) | Soil microbial communities from Risofladan, Vaasa, Finland - OX-3 | ecosystem: Environmental > Terrestrial > Soil > Coastal area > Acid sulfate soil | place: Finland: Risofladan, Vaasa | collected... | reverse complement strand
CGGGGTGATGCGGACTATCACCTGCCTGGCTGTGGAGTAGGGCGGGCCCGCCGCCGGGGCCTCCTTCCAGGACGGCTCAGCTGATGTAGGGCGCCACCTTGTGGCCCTGCTGAGCGGCGTCCATCACCACCTCGCTGACCGTGGGATGGGCGTGGATCACGTCCCCCAGCTCCGCCATCGTGAACCCATCGCTGATCGCGACTCCAACCTCGTGGATCAGCTCCACCGCGTGCGGGCCGATGATGGTCGCCCCCAGCAGGCGGTCAGTGCCGGCATCCGCCACCAGCTGCACGTAGCCGTCGGGCTCGCCCTCCGCCAGCGCCTTGGCCTCGCCCACGAAACGGGCCTGGCCCAACCTCACCTCATGGCCCGACTCGCGGGCCAGGTCCGCGTGCATCCCGACGGTGGCGATCTCCGGGCTGGTGAAGATGCAGTTGGGGACCACGGTGCGGTCCATGGGCCGTCGATGGGCAGGGTCCAGAGCGTTCTCGACCGCCCGGTTGGCCTCGGCCGACGCCAGATGGGCAAGCTGCAGGCCGCCGATGCAATCGCCGACCGCCCAGACCTTGGGGTTGGCGGTGCGGAGGTACTCGTCGACCTCAACGTGCCCGCGCGCGTCGACCACCAGACCCGCCTGCTCGAGCCCGATTCCCTCCGTCTGGGGGGTTCTTCCCACCGCGACCAGGAGCAGGTCCGCCTCGACCTCCGCGCCCTTGGTGAGGTTCGCGGTCACGCCCCCCTCGTGGTAATGGATCGACTCCGCCTTCTCCTCCAGATGAACCGTGACTCCTTTGGCCTCCAGCAGCCGCTGGAACTGCTGCGCGGTCCGCCGGTCCACTCCCGCCAGCAGCTGGGGCAGCATCTCAACCACGGTGACCTCGGCCCCTAGGGGTGCGAACAGGCTGGCGAACTCGCACCCGATCACCCCTCCGCCGATGATCAGCAGCCGGCGGGGAATCGCGGTCAGGGTCCAGACCCCATCGGAGGTGATCACCCGGGGATGGCTCATGTCGATCCCGGGCAGCCCCGCAGGCTCGGTGCCGACCGAGACCACGAGATGGTCGTAGGCGTAGCGTTCGCCGGCGGCCACCACCTCACCCTGGTCGAGATGGCCCTGGGCGGCCACCACCTTCACCTGGTGGCGCTGGCAGGCCGCCTCCACCCCGTGGCGCATCTTCAGCACGATCTCGTCCTTGCGCGCCTGCATCTTGGGGAAGTCGAAGGAGAGCTGACCCACTAGCAGGCCGAAGTCCTCGGCGTGCTGGATCTTGGAGGCCAGCGCCGAGATCGCCAGCAGCGCCTTGCTGGGGACGCAGCCGCGGTTGAGGCAGGTGCCGCCCAGCTCACGTCTCTCGATCAAGACCACATCGGCGCCCATCTGGGCCGCCCGAAGCGCCGCCACATCGCCCGCCGGCCCGCCCCCAAGGACCACCACCCGGGCTGCCATCAGCTGGCCTTCCGCGCGGGGGCGCCCGCAACACCCAGGGCCGCCGCGAGCAGGCGCTCCTGCTCGCGCAGATGGGCGCTCATAGACCCCTCCGATGGGGAGGCCTGCGCCCGCCGGCCGACGTACTGGAGCCTGAGGCCGGCCGGCAGCCGGAGCCGCGAGGCGACGTAGGCGTAGGCGCCCATGTTGCGGGGCTCCTCCTGGACCCACACCACCTCGCTCAGACCCGAATAGCGCGCCAGAACCGCCTCCAGCACGGCGGCCGGGAACGGGTAAAGCAGCTCCAGGCGCAGCACCGCGCAGTCGGAGCGTCCCTCCTTGTCACGGCGGGCCTCCAGCTCATGGCTCACCTTGCCGCTGGCCAGCAGCAGCCGGCGGACCCGGCTGGGGTCCGCCATAGCGCCGTCATCGATGACCGGTCTGAAGCCGCCATTGGCGAGCTCGTCTGGGCTCGCCGTGGCTGCCGGCAGCCGCAAGCCACTCTTGGGCGTGAAGACGACCAGCGGGCGCCGCTCCTCGGCCAGCGCCTGGATCCGCAGCAGATGGAAGTACTGGGCGGCATTGGTGGGGTTGGCCAGGCGCATGTTGCCCTCCGCGGCCAACTCCAGAAAGCGCTCGATGCGGGCGCTGGAGTGCTCCGGTCCGCTGCCCTCGTAGCCATGGGGCAGCAGCAGGGTCAACCGCGACTCCTGGTCCCACTTGGCCTGGCCAGCGGCGATGAACTGGTCGATGATCACCTGGGCGTTGTTGAAGAAGTCGCCGTACTGGGCCTCCCAGATCACCAGCGCATGGGGCTTGGTGACCCCGAACCCGTACTCGAACCCCATGGCCGCCACCTCCGAGAGGGGGCTGTTGTGGAGCTCGAAGTTCGCCCGAGCCGCATCCAGGTGCTGGATCGGGGCGTAGGCCGCCCCGGTCACGGTGTCGTGCAGGACCAGATGGCGCTGGCTGAATGTACCCCGCTCGGAGTCCTGGCCGGTCAGCCGGATCGGCACCCCCTCCGCGATCAGGCTGGCGAAGGCGAGCGCCTCGGCCTGGGCCCAGAGCAGCCTGCCCCCCTTAGCGAACGCGGCCGGACGCTGGCCGAAGAACCTGTTCAGCTTGGGATTCAGGTTGAACCCGTCCGGGAACCTCGCCAGCTGGCGGTCCAGATCAGCCAGCCGGTCGCGGGCCACCGCAGTCGCCACCTGAGGCAGACGCGGGTGCTCGGACATGGTGCCGGCCGGCTGAGCCTCGACGCTCAGCTCGGCTCCATGGGCGACCGCCTCGGCGTGGGCGTCAACCATCTCCTGGTAGCAGGAGGACTGCTCCTGGGCCAGCTGCTCCGAGCTGAGCAGCCCCTGCTGCATCAGCCGCTCTCCGTACACCTGGACCGGGGTCGGATGGTTGCGGATCTTGGCCATCATCAGGGGCTGGGTGTAAGCCGGTTCGTCGCCCTCGTTATGCCCGAAGCGGCGGTAGCCGATGAGGTCGATGAGGACGTCGCGCTCGAAGGTGGCGCGATAGCTGACCGCCAGCCTGACGGCGGCCAGACACGCCTCCACGTCGTCACCGTTGACGTGGATGATGGGGATGTCGTAGCCCTTGGCGATGTCACTGGCGTAGCGCGTGGACCGTCCGTCCGCGGGGTCGGTGGTGAACCCGATCTGGTTGTTGGCGATGATATGCACGGTGCCGCCGACCCGGTAGCCGTCGAGACCCTGCAGGTTCAGGGTCTCGGTCACCACCCCCTGGGCGGTGAAGGCGGCGTCGCCATGAATCAGCACCGGGATCGCGTAGCGCGTGTCCTGGACCAGCTCGGGCTGGCCGTCGGCGGTCTGGCGGGCCCGGGTTCGCCCCTCGACCACCGCATTGACCACCTCCAGATGGCTGGGGTTGTGGGTCAGGACCACGCCCACCTCCCGGTTGTCTCTGGTCCTGGCCACCCCCTCAGCGCCGTAGTGGTATTTCACGTCGCCTGTGGAGGCTCCCCCCAGATAGGCCCCGCTCTCAAACTCCGCGATGATGTCCTCTAGGGAACGACCCACGATCCGGTGGGTGACGTTGAGCCGGCCCCGGTGGGCCATGCCCATGACGACCTCGTGGGTGCCGTCCTTGGCAAACAGCTCGATCAGAAGCTCCAGCATGGGCACCAGCGCGTCCACGCCCTCGATCGAGAAGGTGTGCTGGCCAAGGTAGGTCTTGCGCAGGAACCTTTCGAAGGCGTCCACCTGGGCCAGTCGATGGAGCAACTCCAGCTGCTCCTCCGGCCTCAGGTGGCCAAGATGGGCTCCCGATTCGATCTGGCTGCGCAGCCAGGTGCGCTGCTCGTGGCTGGAGATGTGTTCGATCTCGTAGGCGAGCGTTCCACAGTAGGTCTGGCGCATGTGAGGAAGGGCTTCGGCCAGCGTCGCCCCCGGCACGGCCACCCGCAGGATATCGGCCGGAACCTGGGCCATCAGAGCCGGGTTGAGCCCAACCGTAGCCGGCTCCAGCGAGGGATCCCCTGGTGGCTCGCTGCCCAGGGGGTCGAGTCGTGCCGCCAGATGCCCATGGGTGCGGTAGGCCTTGACCAGTGACATTCCGGCCGCGACCGCCCTCATCAGCTGCCCGTTGGATGCGCTTGTGGTGACCGCCAGCAGGCCGGGCGTGGCGGCCGCAGGTGCAGCCGCTGTCGCGGGGAGGGCGAGGTTAAGGCTGCTGAAAACCCGCTCGTAGAACTCGTCCTCGCCGGCCAGGAGCCGCTCCAAGCGACGCAGCAGCATGCCCGACTCCAGGCCCTGCACCAGCCGATGGTCATAAGTGCTGGTTACCGTCATCACCGGCTGCAGGCCCAGAGCGGCCGCCGCCGCCGGCCCCATGGTCGAGAACCCCGGGGGGTTGCCGATCGCGCCGACCGCGATGATCGCCGCCTGCCCGGCCATCAGGCGGGGAACGGAACCGATCGTGCCGACCCCTCCGGGATTGGTGAGGGTGATGGTGGCCTCAGCCAGGTCATCCACCGAGAGGCCCCCGGTCCGGGTCCGACGCACCAGCGCCTCGTAGGCGGCGCGGAACTGAGCGAAGTCGAGCTGGTGGGCGCCCTTGATCACAGGCACCAGCAGAAAACGGGTACCGTTGGAGCGCTCCACGTCCACCGCCAGTCCCAGGTTGACGCCCTGGCGGACCAGCTTGTTGGGATGCCCCTCGACGCTGATGAAGCCGGTGGAGAAGACGGGCATCTCCGCTGCGGCGCGCACCAGCGCGAATGAGATCAGATGGGTGAACGAGACCTTGAGGTCGGAGTGCCCCGCTGCCCGCAGCGCCTCGTTGAGCTGGCCCCGCCGGCTGCTGAGAACCGGGACCTCCAGGGTCCGGAAGCTGGTGGCGGTGGGGATCCCAAGGCTCGCCTCCATGGCGTCCACGAGCACCGCCGCCGAGCCCTTGATCGGCACCGTCAATGGAGCCGCGGCGTGGGCCGCGGAGCCGATCGGCGCCGCCACGACGTCATCGCGCCTGACCACACCCCCCGGCCCGCTGCCCGGCACCCTGGCCAGATCGACCCCTTGGAGGACCGCTGCCCGGCGCGCCAGCGGCGTGGCATCCACATCGGCGGGGACGGGGACCGCCGAAGGAGCGGTCGTCGCTGCGGGCGGCGGTGCGACCGGAGGGGGAGCCGGCGAGGTGGCGATTGCTCCCGGCTCGATCCGCGCTAGCACCGTGCCCACCGCCACCGTCTCCCCCTCCGGCACGATCACCTCCAGCACCCGGCCATCGACAGGGGATGGCACCTCGGCGTCCACCTTGTCGGTCTGGATCTCGACCAAGGTCTCTCCGGCGGAGATCTGATCCCCCACCTGCTTCCGCCAGCTGCCCACGACACCCTCCGTGACCGACTCACCCAGGGCCGGCAGCGGAACCGACACCACCTCGGCGGCGGGCCGTGGAGGGCCCGCAGGTGGTGCGGGCAGCTCCCCTACCGGGACGGGGGCGCTACCCTTGCCCCCGGCTCCGACTTCGATCTCGGCCAGAGGGCCGCCGACAGCGACAACGTCGCCCTCCGCGGCCAGGATCCGGACCAGTTGGCCCGACTCCGGGGCTGGCACTTCAGCATCGATCTTGTCGGTCTGGATCTCCACCAGCGTCTCCCCGGCGGCAACCTGGTCGCCTACCTGCTTGCGCCAGGAGCCCACCACCCCCTCGGTGACCGACTCTCCCATCTGAGGCAGAGTTACCGCCAGGGTCTTTGGGGGCACAATATCTCCGGGTTCGATCAGCTTGGGCGTCACCGCCGGCAGGGCGGCTAGCACCGCCGCTCTGTGTGGCTCTACCAAGGATTCTAAGAGACAGCAGATGAAGACACGATATGGGCCTTGACTCCTGGATGCCAAAGGCCCAAGATATTGCGTCTAGGCCCGGTCACGACCGCAACATGTAGTTCGGCGGACACCTAGGCAACCTCAGCAACCCCCCCTCGTCCCACCAGGAGGAAATCCCGTGGACCGATCCGCCAGCGACCCAGAACCAGCCCCGGCCGGAGTATCCGACAGCTCGCCGCTAGCGGCTGCCAGTGGGTCCGCAGCGCCCGCTGTCAAACGCGAAGGCCTGCGAGTCAAGCGCCGCTTCAGCGAACCCGGAGTTCATCCCTTCGACGCCATCCAATGGGAGCTCCGCACCGCCTCCATCGCCAACGAGAAGGGTGAGTCGGTCTTCACCCAGGAGGAGGTCGAGGTGCCGGCGGCCTGGTCTCAGTTGGCCACCAACGTCGTGGTGTCCAAGTACTTCCGGGGCCTTCAGGGCAGCCCCCAGCGCGAGCACAGCGTTCGCCAGCTGATCTCTCGGGTGGCGGACACCATCCGAGATTGGGGCCACCAGGGCGGGTACTTCGCCACCGACGAGGATCTGGAGACCTTCCACGCCGAACTCTGTGCCATCTTGGTGAACCAGATTGCGGCCTTCAACAGCCCGGTCTGGTTCAACCTTGGGGCCGAGGCGAACCCGCAGGTGAGCGCCTGCTTCATCAACTCGGTCGAGGACACCATGGAGGCGATCCTGACCCTGGCCAAGACCGAGGGCATGCTCTTCAAGTGGGGGTCGGGCACGGGCACCAACCTCTCCACCATTCGCTCCTCGGTCGAGAACCTCGCCTCCGGCGGCACCGCCAGCGGGCCGGTCTCCTTCATGAAGGGGTTCGACGCCTTTGCGGGCGTGATCAAGTCGGGCGGCACCACCCGGCGAGCGGCCAAGATGGTCATCCTCAACGCCGATCACCCCGACATCGTGGACTTCATCAACTGCAAGGTCCGCGAAGAGCGCAAGGCCTGGGCCCTGATCGAGGCCGGCTACGACGGCTCCTTCACCGGGGAGGCGTACTCCTCCGTCTTCTTCCAGAACTCCAACAACTCGATTAGGGTCAGCGACGAGTTCATGCGCGCCTTCCTCGAGGACAAGGAGTGGCGCACCTACGCGGTCACCGACAAGACGCGGGTGGTTGGAACCTACCGGGCCCGAGACCTTATGCGCCAGATCACAGAGGCGGCATGGGCCTGCGGAGATCCCGGTCTGCAGTTCGACACCACCATCAACGAGTGGCACACCTCGCCCAACTCGGGGCGGATCAACGCCAGCAACCCGTGCTCCGAATTCCTCTATCTGGACGACACCGCCTGCAACCTTTCCAGCATCAACTTGATGAAGTTCCTGGCTCCCGACGGCAGCTTCGACATCGAGGGCTACCGCCACACCAGCCAGATCATGCTGACCGCGATGGAGATCCTGGTGGGCTTCGCCAGCTACCCCACTGAGAAGATCACCGTCAACAGCCACAAGTTTCGCCCCCTGGGTCTTGGCTACGCCAACCTGGGCGCGGTCCTGATGGCACTTGGCCTGCCCTACGACAGCCCCCAGGCGCGCGACTACGCGGGGGCCCTGACCGCCATCTTGACCGGGGAGGCATATGCCCAGTCGGCCCGCATCGCCAAGGAGGTGGGCCCGTTCGAGGGCTATGAGATCAACCGCCAACCGATGCTGCGAGTGATGGATAAGCACCGCGCGGCGGCTTACAAGATCGCGGCCGACTCGACTCCGGCACCGCTTCTGGCGGCAGCCCGAAAGGCCTGGGACGACGCCCACGAACTGGGCGCTGTGAACGGCTACCGCAACTCTCAGGTGACGGTGCTGGCGCCGACTGGGACCATCTCCTTCATGTTGGACTGCGACACCACCGGGGTCGAGCCGGACATAGCCTTGGTCAAGTACAAGAAGCTGGTCGGAGGCGGCCTACTCAAGATGCTGAATGGCACCGTCCCCTCCGCGCTGCGGCATCTCGGCTACGGCGAGGAGGCCGTCTCCGACATCGCGGCGTACATCAGCGAACATGACACCATCGAGGGGGCGCCCCACCTGCGTGAGGATGATCTGGCGGTCTTTGACTGCGCCTTCCCGCCCGCCAATGGACAGCGCTCGATCACATGGCAGGGCCACATCCGGATGATGGCCGCGGTGCAGCCGTTCATCTCGGGCGCCATCAGCAAGACCGTCAACCTGCCCAAGGACGCCAGCCCCGAAGACGTCGAACTGGCCTACACCGATGCCTGGAAGCTCGGGCTTAAGGCGGTGGCTGTCTACCGCGACGGCAGCAAGCGGAGCCAGCCCCTCTCCACGTCGCACAAGCAGGCCACCTACACCGGGCAGGAGGCGGCCGTGGCTGAGGTTCGGCCAGCGCGCCATCGGCTGCCCTCGGAGCGCGCTGCGATCACCCACAAGTTCGAGATCCAAGGCCACGAGGGGTACCTCACAGTGGGCCTGTACGAGGATGGCCAGCCGGGCGAGATCTTCCTCAAGATGGCCAAGGAGGGCAGCACCCTCAGCGGCATGATGGACTCGTTCGCTACCGCGGTCTCGGTAGCTCTGCAGTATGGCGTGCCGCTGCGGCTCTTCTGCGCCAAATTCGCGCACACCAGGTTCGAACCGGCCGGCTACACCGGGAACCCCGAGATCCCGATCGCCAAGTCCATCGTCGACTACATCTTCCGCTGGCTGGCAGCGCGGTTCCTGTCCGTGGAGGACCGGGACGCCCTGGGAATCATCAGTCGCCGCGAGGAGACCATCAGCGGGATAGATGCGCCCGTGGTCGGGAGGGCGGCAGTGGGCACGCCCACAGCGACCGCTGGAGCGGCTCCCAACCAGGCCAGCGCCAAGCAGCTGTCAGCCGAGCTCACCTTCCGTAACCAGGAGGATGCCCCTTCCTGTTCCGAGTGCGGCGCTCTGATGGTCCGCAACGGAGCCTGCTACAAGTGCATGAACTGCGGCAGCACGTCGGGTTGTTCATGACGGGGAGCCTTTGGCGAATTTCCGCCTAAACATTGGCGACTTTCGCGAAGCAGACGCCCGGAGAGCAATCTCCGGGCGTTTTGCTGTCCAGAGGCCGGATTCCCGGCTCTGGAACTCAGTCGAGCAAGCCCTCAGGGCCCTCGAAGACGAGATCAGCCCTCACGAGGACGTGCGGAATCCTCGGAGGGCTGAACTGTAGTCGCGGAGCGGGCTCTGGGTCAGGCGGCCAGAGCCACCTGACCTCGAGAGTGGGGAACTTTCGGCGGATGGGCCGCCGCCTCCCGGTCCAGGTGACGCAGGTGGAGGTTGACCGCCACCCAGCCGATCATCGCGAGGAGAGACACGTTGATCTGGCCTCGCAGTTGGAAGTGCTCTTTGCTCATGCCAACCACGTTCTTGTTCTTGAACAGGCTGTAGCTCCGCTCCACCCCTGACCGCCGGGCGTACTGCTGGCGCCACTCCTTCGTCCCCCAATGGGGCACCTGATAGCCCAGGGGTGAGTACTCAGCCTTGAAGGTGCCTGTCTTGATGCAGCAGGCCTCGTCGTCGCCGTGGTTGCCGTCGCACACTGCGAGCTTGGGATCGCGTCCCCGCATGGAGCCCGGAACCTTGGGACAGCCGAGCTTGCGGCCGCGGCAGAGGGGCGAAACGACCCGGGCCTTTGTGGGGCTGGGACGCCCATGCACCAGCATCGCATATTGCTCCCGCTCCTCGACGTCACGGTAGAACTGTTCCCACTTCTTCTTGCCCTCGGGCGTCTTCCTCTCGTTCGGCCCGGGGGCGACCAGATTCCAGAGCCGCTGGGGCAACTGTGGCAAGAACGGCCAGCCCTGCAGCACCAGGCAGCCTCTCCAGTCGGGATCCCGCCTTGCCTGCTTCTCCTTGAAATCGAATACTGGCGACAGGCCCCGGTCCCGAAGTGCGTCCAACCACCTTCGCCCGCCTGTGAAGCCACGGTCTGCGTTGACCGCGCCCGGCCTATCCCCCGCTGTCAGCAGCCGGTCGACCAACTTCAGAGCGACAGGCCAGTCATTGTGGTTAGCGGGCCGGGTGTAGCCGCCGTGGACATACTCGCGGCCTCCCTGAGTCAGGACCGCACTGGTGTTCCAATACCCGAGCCAGGAGTCGTACTGGGCCGTGGCTTTCTGAAGGGGGGACTGCTCCTCGGGGGGCGCCTCGTCGTCGAACGAGCTCACACCCTTCTTCATCTTCCGCCACCTGGCTTGGCGGTCGGAGGCGAACTTGCCAGCCAGGATCGACTTCTGGCTCACCCGCCGGCAGGCCGCTGGAATCTTGGTCGTGTCTATGGAGATGGTCGAACCCGGCTCCATTGGCGGGGCGCTGTTGTGAATCAGGCGGAATGCCAGTTCGTCGACGGCCTCATCGGTGTCACTGCTGTCGAGAAGCTTGCGTAGGGAGTCCGCCTTGGCGTCGTCTTCGCCCCGATATGCACCCAGGGCGCTGGCCAGGGCAGCCTTGGTCCGGTACAGCCGCCACACGGACGGTGCCTCCGGGGCGGATCGGTGCTGGTGGACGGGACCCACGGGTTCGCCAAAGAGCTGGAACACCTGTCCTGGAGTGGACTCGCGGCTCAGCGTTCGCGCCAGGCAGGTGATGGTCTTCGCCCTCTGCGTAAGGGCTTGATGAACGAGCCCGCCGATCAGGACGCGCACCGGGACCAGGCTCCGCCCCCGCCTGGGGCGAATGGCTTCGTCCAACTCCCGAAAGAACTCGGCCATCGGATCGAGGAAGTCCTCGACCAGGCCTTGCAGGACTACTCGATCCATCAGGCGACGCCACCCAGGAGACGGGCCTTGCGGGCAGCATCCGTGGGATGGCTGGGGCAGGACAGCTCCCGGTCATCGACCGAGTGCAGGGACTTCAGGCCAGCAGCCTGGAGGAAGACATGGAGTTGTTCCCACCCCTCGATCTGCTCTCGAATCCACGCCTTGCGCAGCCGGCTCGGCGTGACTCGAAGGCTGGGGTACTGGCCCCGCATCCGCCGGATCAGCATGTCGGTCAGTTCCGAGGTCTGGCCCAACGCCACCGGAGGCGGGTACTGGGCGATGAGGGCATTGTCTCCAGCTCTCGCGGCCAGCTCCTCCAGGTCGCCGGCGAACCTCGCGAGCACAGGGACCTCGCGGGAAGCCTCGGGATTGGTCACTCGCACCCAAAGGCCCGCGCCGGGACGGCGGAACACATCGGTGCCCGCGACGTAGCGGCAGTCCACGCTGTCCAGCCCAGCCCCGCGACACAGCAGCAGCATCGCCCGCACCCGGTCGCAGGTGCCGTCGTTGCGGAAGGTCTCCGCGGCGTTGAGGGCGATCAGGAGCTCGCGATCCCCAGTCGGCTCCAGCCCTCTCGGCGGGGAGATCTGCTTGCTCGTGGGAAACAGCTTGGGGAAACCAGTCCTGAAGCTACCGAGCTGCGACTTGTACGAGATCTGGGACTTGTAGGTGACGTGGCCTTCCGACAGCAGCGCCGACCGCTCAACCTGGATCTCGTCCAAAGCGAAGTCGGGGTTCAGTCGGTCCGGATGCTCACCCGCCAGCCAGTAGACGTGACGGGCCAGGGTGCACCTTCTGCCATCGAGGAGACGCTTGGAGTCGCTCGTCCGCCGCGGATCAGCGGCCAGGATCTCGATGAACAGTGGCAGCGCCAGCTCCCACTGCGCATCGTCGGTGACCAGCTTGGGACGGTACGACCGCTCCGCAACCGCCCGGTACGGGTTGCCTTCAGGCAATGCCATGAGCGCCGCCAACGGCCCCGCATGGAGCCCGCCAGCTACGCCAGGCAAACCCCTCCTGTCTGGCGGATGGTCCCACCGCAGCCGAGGCAGGCCACGAATCCAGGCTGGAGCGGAAGCTCGCCTTCCCCGAGCAGTCTCGGGGCGCCTGAAGTGATCGTGGTGCTCGACATTGCCAGATGATCGTGACAGAGTCGACGACCCCAGTCAAATGACTTCGCCAGGGCTCGAATCGACTTCCAGACCCCGCATTACGTGCGCGCGAGTAACCAGCTCCCGATGTAACGATTTCGTCAACTCCCTCCGGACAGCCGAGCTCGGCCCAGGGCATTCCAGCGCTCACTTCAGCCGCTCACGTCGGAGGCCAGCGGGCAGGCTTCTCCAAGCGCGGGCTCCCACCCCGGCTGCCCCTTGAACCCGATCCCGGACGACCGCTCGGGAGGAACCCAATCCATGGCCATCCGCGCATCCACGGTCACCGGGCCACCGCCATCCATGTGGAGTTCCAGCGCCCGGGCCAGCACCACCTGCAATCGCTGCTCGAGTTGCCGGCAACCGACAGTCCGCGGGTGATCCAGGACCAAGGAGCCGAGCGCGGACTCCGCCACCTCGACCACGCCGTCAGCGCCCAACTGGCTCAGCAGCTTGGGCAGCAGCTTCTCGACTCCGATCTGGATCTGCTCAGCGGATGAGTAGCCAGGAACCTCGACGCACCGGAGCCGGTCGCGCAGGGCGCTGGGAATCCCGTCCAGGTCGTTGGCAGTGGCCATGAACATGGATCCGGACAGATCCAGTCGAACTCCATCCAGGAAGCGGTCCTGCCACGCGGAGTTCTGGGATGGGTCCAGCAGCGCCAGCAGCACCGGGATCGCCGTATGGTCGCTCCAGCGGGAGGCCTTGTCGATCTCGTCCAGCAGCCACACGACCTGGGATGGGTGGACCTGGGCCGCTCGCAACCGCCGCACTATCTCGCCCGGCCGCGAGTGCCGGTACGCGCGATCCGACCCAACCAGGGAGACGTCGTCGACCCCTCCAAGGGGAATCCGTTCCAGCCGCCGACCCATCGCCTCTGCCACCTTGGCGGCCAGAGTGGTCTTGCCAGTACCGGGCGGCCCCACCAGGCAAAGTGCGTGTCCAGTGGAGGGCGGCACACCCCGCTGACGCTGCCACTCCAGAACGACCAGATGATCCAGGATGGCTCGCTTGGCCTCGGCAAGGCCGGCGTGGCTGTCGTCCAACAACTGGCGAGCCCGGGCCAGATCCACCGGCTGGGCCGGCGGTGCTTCCCAGACCAGCTCCCGCAGCACCCGGGCTGCCACCCGGCCCGGAGCCTCGGTCGCGCCTCCTGGCTCGTCGAGGCAGTTCTCGACCGCCCTCCTGATCTCAGGCGGCAACTGCTGGTCCGTCTCGGCACTGCTCCGCGGCCGACGGGCTCGCGGGGAGCGCAACCGCGTCCGGCGCGGTTTCGCGAGCTGCTCCAGGACGGGCAGCCGATCGACCCACTTGGTCGCCCTCAGCAGCGTCAGTCGCGCCTCATCGCTCGCTCCGAGCTCCACGGCGACGGCATCGGCCAGCTGGCTCGGAGACTTCTCGCCCAGTTCAGCGGACAGTCGGGATCGGCTCCCGAGACCCTCACTCCTGGCAACTCGACGGGCCAGGCGCAGCAGGCGGCCCACGTCAGCCTCCGTGGCCTCTCCATCATCTATCTCGCCAACCTCGGCCGCCAGCAGGACACCGCGACGGGACAGGCTCCTGACCTCAACCCGTCTGATCCCGAACAGCCGGGCTCGCTGGATCTGGCCGAAGTCGTCCGAACCCACGGCGTCTGCCACCGCCAGAACGCCGATTGCCGGCCTGGCGTCCGAGTGATGAACTGCCCTGGCAAGGACCACGACACGACCGTCGGCTCCAGGGAGTGCCGCCAGAACCGCGACCTCCTCGTCCCAGTGAGCGGTGATGACGTGGCTCTCTCCAGGAAGAAAGACATCATCGGCGAGGACGACCGGCACAGCGGAGACATCTGCGATCGAGTTCAGCCGACCTGACGCATCTCCAAACGACTGGTCCGTCACGAACCTCACCTGCGTTCCCTCCTGATCGTTGTCTCCGGCATAGTATGCCATGCCTATATTGGCATTGCAAGCTAGGTCGAGCGAGATTGGGACTACACTCCCCCCGATGTCCCCCTCGACGAACTCGGAAGACCCCATTCGGGAGATCGAGCGGCAGCTCGCCAAACTCCGACGCCGTGACGATCATCTGGCCGGGAGTCTTAGCGAGACTCGTGAGGAGAGGCGCCAGGTCGCGGCTCAGACCCGGGCGCTGGAGGCTAATCTTCAGATGCTGCGGCAGATCGCAGCCAGGGCACCCTCAGGAGACACCATGGCGATACAGGCCGGCACCATCGCCGATGCTGCCGAGGTTTGCCTGCGCCAGCGGGGCGGCTCGGCTCGGCTCGTGGAACTGGTTGAGGATCTTCAGCGTGCCGGGAAGGTTCTTCGATCAGAAGGGGCCTACGCCACCCTCTTCCGAGCGCTGAGTCGCGACCAGCGCTTCGAGCGCGCCCCGGGTGAGCGCGGGTGGTGGCGTCTGGCTCATCTCAGGGCAGAGTCATCGTGAAGGACGTCATCAGGGGCACCATGGGCTTGTTCGCAGCACTGGACGCAAGCACACATCGGGCGACCATCCAATCAACGGAGTACTTGTCACCAAATGGCTAACGGAGGACCTCTCGGCTTCGAGGACACGCTCTGGAAGGCGGCGGACAAACTGCGGGGCTCGATGGATGCCAGCGAGTACAAGCACGTGGTCCTAGGGCTGATCTTCCTCAAGTACATAGATGACGCTTTTGCCGAGCTTCGAGGGTCTCTTGAAGCCGACCTAGCCTCCGACGGAATCACTGGCGAGGAGGGTCGAGAACTCCTGGAATCCCGGGACGAATACACGGGGGAGGGGGTTTTCTGGGTACTCCCCCAAGCCCGCTGGGGCTACCTCCAGGATCGGGCCAAGCAGCCGGAGATCGGCAAGCTGATTGATGAGGCGATGGAGGCAGTGGAGGCCGAGAACCCCAGCCTCCGCGGAGTTCTTCCCAAGAACTACGCCCGCCCCAGCCTGGACGTACGCCGACTGGGCGAGCTGGTGGATCTGATCTCCGGCCTTGGTCTGGGTGCGGCTGAGC
>Ga0307374_10009139_pt1 | contig 14670 bp, 9 predicted proteins | sample OX3MG_FD_202532 | JGI IMG/M metagenome (GOLD analysis project Ga0307374, IMG submission 202532) | Soil microbial communities from Risofladan, Vaasa, Finland - OX-3 | ecosystem: Environmental > Terrestrial > Soil > Coastal area > Acid sulfate soil | place: Finland: Risofladan, Vaasa | collected... | reverse complement strand
AGTGTCGTGTAGGAATCGGCGTTCAGCAGTGGATCGGTACCGGTACCCGGATAGGTCGCGCTCGATGATGAGGCGCCATGCCAGCCGGAGTATTCATCAACCGTGAACCGTGAGAATGAGGCGTGGAGTGATTCATGCAAGACGCACCCGGCCTGGAATACCGCGCTCGACCCGGCGGTCAAAGTGACATTCGAGCAGATCGTCGCGGCATGACCGCCGGCAACCGGAGTGTAGCCGCAGGGGTTGGTGGCGCAGGTGGCATCGGCGGCGCCCGCGCAGCCTATAGGAATGGTGCTCAACTCGTGAAAAGCGGCATGCAGGCGGCCCAGGATGAGCGGCGCGTTCGCCGTCACCCCGTAAGTCGGCCCGAAGTTGCGGCGTAGGCTGGCCGTGACGGCCGCGGAGAGTGGGCTGGCGCTAAGCTGGGGCATGGCCTTGTTCAACCATCCGCGCGCGTTGAAGATCGCCTGATGGATCGTGGTCGTCTCCGCCGCCGTGCATCCCGGATTGGCCCCCAGGCGTTGCAGTCGGGCTGGCCCGCGCCGCGCGATCGTGACCGGCGTCTGTCCGGCTGGCGCATGAGTAATAGCCGAGGCCACGCCGTCCGCCTCGCGCTCGGCCGCGTCCCCCGGCGCGCTTATTACCAAGGCCGGTCCGAGCGCCCCGTGTCCTTGTTGGACAACGTGAGTCAACTCATGAGCCAGCAGGCGCTGTCCCTTGTTCGTGTCGGGTCGATGCTGTCCTTCCGCGAATACCACGTGGGGCCCTACCGTATAGGCCACCGCATCCACGGCTCGGGCCGACTCTCCCGCCCGCGCATCCGTATGCACCCGTACCTGGCTGAAGTCGTGACCGAAACGTGGCTCCATAAAGGCTCGGGTCGCGGGATCAAGAGGTTGGCCTGATGAGCGCAGGACGTCCTGCACGATTGCGGGCGCCGCGGGTGGTTCGGGCGTACGAACCGCTTGCTGCCGCGAGAGCCGCTTGGCGCGGCACGCGGCGCATTCCCCGTCCACCCCAGGCGTGCCGCCGCAGGCGCACTTGCGTTGCGGCATACTGACCGGCGGCCTGATCGAGGTAGGCCGCCCTTCCTGGGCTGCAAAATGCGTTCGCGCACACGTCTTCATATCAGCAATGCCCGCTTGATGTAGGCAGACGGCGACCAGCCGGCAGCGGCGGCATGCTCTTTTGCGCCCAGGCTAGGGTGTCCGCGTCGCAATCGCTTGGGGTGTGGGTCGCCGGCATCATGCGGTTTTCGCTGAGTTGCGGCCGGTCCAGGGTAACCTCCACCCGACGCAAGAAGGGGAAGATCTTCTCCCAGCGCGCGCGCTGCGTCAGTCGGCGGCCCTCATCAACGCCCTGGATGAACGCATCTATCCGGCGGCGCACATCTTCGCGGGTTGAGGCGTTCAAGGTGGCCGCGTCGATGCCGAGCAGGTCGAGTTGCTGCTGCTCGTCCAAACCGCGCAGGCGAGCGCTCAGGGTCGCGATCAGATTGGCGTTGCTCACTTCGCGGCCCCTAGCGCCCTCGCCAAGCAACTCTCCCTCGCCATCGGCGGGCGGGAGTGTGGCGCTCACCGGCGGAGTGAGCGAACTCAGGGCAGCGGCGACGTCTCCAGATGCCTGGTTGGCCCGGCGCTGAGCGAGCGCGCGATTGTAGGGCACGCTCGCTTCCGGCGAGGCAAAGCCCCGAATGCTCTGAATGGCGTAATGGCTGCCGACCATCCCCGCGATGCTGTTGATGCGCTGCTGGTAGATGCCGGCATCCTCGGGGATCGCCTTGTCGTACTGGTAATGAAGCTCCACCATCTCGTGGCCGGCCGTTTGGGTGACGACAGGTTCAGGGTGTGCGTCGCGTACCGTTACGCAGTGGTAGCGCGGAAGCGGAGGCGGGCAGTCACATACGTGGCAATCCACTCGCGGCGCCTGCGGAATAGTCTGGGGGGTGATCGTACCGAAGGTGATAAAGAAGCTACCGCCATTCTGGCTGGAGCCGGACAGGGTAAAGCCCGTGCTCCCGCCGGTGCGCACACTGACCTGGCCGCGGAAGGTGGTCGTGTTCGTGGGCGTGCCGCCGTGCCCTTCGGTATGCTCGGCCGTGACTGAACCCTGAACGGGGCCGATGTTGACCCGCGGGGTAAAGGTGATCGTATCGACCGTGCCGCCGGTCTCGTTCGCGATGTGACGGTACTCCGCTCCCAATTCGAGACTCCAGCCGTGGGGCGTCAGGCGCAGCAGGCCCTGCACGTCGTACTGGTGCGTGGTAAGACCCTGGTCGGTGCTCCCGCGCACCTCCGCGCGCAGGACGCCGCTTACGGTGACGGCGACGGAGGTGCGCCCGCCGAGATTCGTCTGTTCGACCGTTTTCTGGAGCTGCGTCATGAAATCCCCGCCGCTCAGGGTGCTGGGAAGCTGTCGCAGGAGCCCCTCCGCGTCGCTGCGTAGGCGGCCATAGTTTATGCTCGAATCGACCTCCACCGCCCCGTCGCCGCGGCAATAGCGGAAGCGGATGCCGACCGCGTTGGCGTTATTGTCGAAATAGATGAGGTCCCCTGCCGGCGTCGTGAACTGGCCCTCCGGCACGCGCGTGCAAGGCCGTTCTTCCAGGGTACGCTCCACGTCGACATGCCCGCCCGGCACGGTACGAGAAACGGGTGGGTCCGCGATCTGGCGCTGTGGCGCGAGGTACGGCACGCTGCCGGCAATGCGGGGCCGCATCCCGGCGAGCACCGCCGAGGCCGCGGCCCCGGCTTCGCGTTCCGGGGCGGTATCCGGGGGGTCCATGGTGAGGGCAGTTTGCACGATGGCGGACGCATGCCGCTGCTGAATCGTGTGCGCAAGCTCATGCGCGAGTAGCCCTTTACCTCCGGTACTGGCCGGATCATAGCGACCCGCCGCGAAATAGATGTTCTGGCCCACCGTGTAGGCATGCGCATCGAGGGACCGCGCCGCCCGCGCGCTGGTTGAGTCAGTGTGGATGCGGACCCGGCTGAAATCGTGGCCAAAGTGATCTTCCATGGAGGCGCGCGTAGCGGCATCCAGGGCGCGTCCCGCGGCGGACCCGGCTTCTTGCACAATGGCTGACCCGTGGCCTGGTTGGCCGGAGGATACCCCCTGCCGCTGCCGGGCCAGTCGTTTGGCGCGGCAGGTCGCGCACTCACCGTCCACCCCAGGGGTGCCGCCGCAGGCGCACGTGCGCCGCACGATTCCGCGCATGCCTTGCATCGGGGACACGGTGGGCGCCGGCTTCGCCAATACCGTCGTGCGCTCGCTCATCGCGCCAACCCCCTGTATACCGCCTGTGCTATCCGCGCGCCTATCGCGTCCGCGCCCGCTCCCGGCCCCGCGGTGAAAGCGCCGCCATCGACGCGCTCGCGGCGATCCATCCCTTGGATAAACGCCGGCGGAAGGCCCGTTTGGGCCAGCAGGCGCCCCAATTCGCGCTCGACCGCCGCGCCGATTCGGGAGCGATCTGCGGGGGCGAATCCGTGCAATACCAATTCCTCGATATGCACTTCGAGGGCGCGCGGCCGCTCAGACGCATGGTGGTTCACGACCTGGGCGGGCGGGCTGAAATCCGCCCGTGCTTGGCGTGGCAGGAGCTTCCCCGGACTACTGTCCGGGGTTTCCCCACGCCGCATGCCTGATCGTGGTGATCCGCCGTTCACACCCAGCCCCCGATCTCCGCTTCGGTGAGCGGCCGTTCCAGCTTGGCATACTCACCGCGCGCGGCGCGCAAGAGGTGTGGCATGCACACGGGCTCCCCCGCGTCGGCGGCCAGAAAGCTGGCGTTGAGCGCGATGTTGCGAATGTTGCCGCCCGCCACGTTCAGCCGCGCCAACTTCTCAATGCGTAGCCCCTCGGTTGGCGTTTCGCGTGGGAAGATATGTTGCCAGATCGCGGCCCGTTGCCCGGCATCCGGGAAGGTGAAATGCACGACGAAGCGGAGCCGGCGCAAGAACGCCGCGTCCAGCGCGTCCTTCATGTTGGTGGTGAGGATCGCCAGCCCCCGGTATGCCTCCATGCGCTGGAGCAGATAACCCACCTCGATGTTGGCGTAGCGATCGTGGCTGTCCTTCACCTCGCTACGCTTGCCGAATAGGGCGTCCGCTTCGTCGAACAGCAGAATGGCGCCGCCCTCCTCCGCCGCGTCAAACACGCGCCGCAGATTCTTCTCGGTTTCGCCGATATACTTGCTCACCACCTGGCTCAGGTCGATCCGGTAGAGGTCCAGCCGCAGGGCGCCGGCAAGCACCTCGGCGGCCATGGTCTTGCCTGTCCCACTGGCCCCGGCGAACAGCGCGCTGATCCCGAGTCCGCGCATTCCCCTGGCAGCCCAGCCCCAGTGTTGGTAGACCTGGCTCCGTACGCGCACGTGTACCGCGATCTCGCGCAAGATCCGTAGTTGTTCGTCTGGGAGCACCAGATCGTCCCACGAGGCCGCCGGATGGATATGCTGGGCAAGGTCACGCATGTGAGGACGCGCCTGCGCCCGGCAAGCATCCCAGAGCGCGCCCGGCAAGGCGCCGGCGTCGGCGGCAGCCGCGAGCGCCTGGCGGGCCGTCGCCTGAATAGCGGGCGCGTTCAGGCTAAACTGGGCCACCAGGGCATCGATCTGCCCGTTCAGTCCTGGCGCAGGGTCGAGTGCGTTCCGCCACAGCGTATATTGTTCCTGGGGGTCCGGCCGCTGGGTCTCAAAGGTGAGCAAGGAGCGTCCGCGTACTTGCCGCCGTTCGCGGCCGGCCACGAACAATGGGCACCGCAGCCGCTCCAGCAGACGGGCCGTAGCGGTCGCACGCGGCGCGTCGGCGGGGTCCAGATCATCGCGGTCCACCAGCAAGGCCCAGGCGCTCAGGGCCGCCTCGCGTTCCCAAAGGCGGGCCAGCGCTTCAAGTTCGCTCGGCGTGGCGGGCACGGCGCCCGCATCCATCCGGTAGAGCCGCAACCCAAGCGCGGCGCAGGCCGCCGCGGCGATGGCGTGCTTGGTTTCGCCGTCCGCGCCGCAGAGCTGCACGATGGGCAGGCCGTCTGGACCGGGATCGCGCGCCCAGGCCGCCGCGATTTGTTCGACCAGCGCGAGTTGCGAGGGCGCAAGCTCGTCGTGCCGATGTACCGGCTCTACCAGGCCGACCAGGCGCTCATCAAGGTGGTGGAGGCCGCAGAGATAATGGAGGATTCGTTCATCGATTCGCAGGGCGCTCAAGGTCAGAGCCCCTCCCCAGGTGATCTCGATCAGCCGCCAGCGGCGAAGCGGCGCCTCGGGCGTGAGCGCGCTCCAGTGCGGATCGGGAAGCGCGGCCAGCGCCAGGCTGAAGGTCGGATACGGTCGGACCGGATCGCCGTTGGCCGCCGCGCACAGGGCGGGGAAGGCGGCGTCTAGTTCCATGCCGGCGCACATGAGCAGGAGATCACATTCGAATGGGGAGAGCGCGAAGGTGGCGCGGAGCGCATCGAGAGCAGACGGCGAGGCATCCGCCTCGGGCGCGGCGGTCTCTCCGGGTGACCCGCCGCCCGCGTTCGCTTCAGGCGCGGCGCCCGTTCGCGCCGCGTGGCGCGCCAACGCCTCGCGCACGCGGGCGATTTCCCCCATGAGGAAGCGCTGATTCGCTTCATGCCAGGTGAGGGTCACGGGGACGCTGGTCATGTGATCGTCACTTTCGGGCCGATGTACTGGTTAAAGGTTGGGCTGCTTGGGTTCGTGTCGCTCATGAGCGGACTTTCCACCCCATCCACGCGCAGACGCAGCAGGTAGCCGCCGGCCGGTAGATCGGCGGGAATCGTGAAGCCAAGGCTGGTGGCCGGCGCCGAGCCGGCGGGTCGAGCCGGAAGATCAATCTCGGCGTCGCCGATCAATAGCGCCACGTCCTGCGCTTGCCCGACGGCAGGTGAAATCGTGAGGGTGAGCAACCCACCCGGCGCGACGCTGATCGGGGGGGCAGTGGTGATCAGAGGCTGCAACATAAAAGCCGCCAGGTTCGACTCGAAGCCGGTATGCACGGTCGGCGGCGTGCCCAGCGCGAGTTGTCGCGCCACCTGTACGGTAGTGATCCCGGCCGGCAGGGCGGCAGGCAGGGTGACCTCGATCCGCTGATCCGTATTCAGGGTGGGGGTGACACTCAAGGCGCCAAACCGTACCTCCGTCAAAGGCGCCTGCAGATTGCGCCCCTGGATGGCTAAAGTTCCGCCCGCCGTAAGCGCCTGCGGGCTGAGCGCGTCAATCACCGGAGAGCGGAACGGGAGCACGGTAATGGTCGGCACACGGACCGGCGGCGCGACGAGCGGCCGGTGCGGCCGCTGGATCAGCACGACGGAGGCGTCATAGGCGACCGAGAGACGGTAGGGAGTCTGGAAGGTGGACCACAGCTTATAGAGATCGTCGGGCGAGAGCGCGTGCGGGCACAGCTTCACTAACTCGACCTGATCGGCAAGATCGCTCGGCCCAACCGCCGGCTGGGCCACGATCGCGGCGCGAATCTGATCGCGAGTGAAGGTGGGCGAGTCATGCACCAGGCTCATCGCGTAGGCGAGCAGATGATGTCCGTCCACATCGTCATCGTTCTGCCCGTAGACGCTGACCAGGTAATGGAGATCCAACGCCAGGACCGGCTGGTTGACCAGTTGGCCGCTCTCGTCGCGCACCCTTAAATCTCTATTCCGCCAACCGCTGTTCGGTGTGACCTGGTAGAGGAACAGATTGATCTGGCGCGCTGTACCGCCGGCGGCGCGGGCCCGATCGGGCGAGCGGGTGGAAACCGTCACTCCAGTGAGGGTAGCGTCGTCGCTTACCTGCCCCAACAACTGGCTGAAGGTGGTCGTGACGGCAGCGATAGCGAAGGGATTGCTCACCGGCCTTCCCTCCCGTCGCGCTGCCGCAGGTAGTCATCAAGTGATACACGGGGACCGGACGGCGCCCGCGGGGGCGCGGGGGCCGGCGGTTGCATGGCGCGCACCTCGATGCGCCCGATCGAGACGTGGATCGTGGGCGCCGGCGCGTCGTCGTTCCACCCGTGGCCGGGAGCAGCCGCCGGCGGACGCGGGGAAGCAAGGGCCGCGAGCCGCACCTGAGCGACGACCGGCACGGGATCGCTGTCGTAATTGGCGAGATCGGCGTCGTGCCGGCCGACCGGTTGCGGCGCTGTCGATGGTCGCTCCTCCGCCGATGGTCGCTCCTCCGTAGTCGCACGGGCCGGCGCGGCCGCGGGGAGCGCGCCCACGGGCCCAGTGCCCGGCTCCAAGCGCGCGAGAGGCGCGTCCGCCCCAAACGTGCTACTGGCGGCGAAATCGACTTCATGGCGACCGCTCCTGGGAGCGCGAGCACCTTGCTCGCCCCGTTGGTGGCTCCGTTCCGCTGTCGTATCGTTGCGCGTGAGGGCTCCGGAGGACGAGCCGGTAGTTGCTGGAGTTGGCGCGCCAGTGCGAGCAAGATGCTCGCGCTCCCAGGGGGTTGGCCGCTCAGGCGGCGTTCGTACCGCTTCACCACCTGTATCAAGCGGGTCCGTGGTCGGGTGCGCTGTTGGCGTGAGCGTTGGCTTCACGGATGCGTCAATAGTCGCGCCGGGCGCGGATTCGCTCGGGGCCAGCCCGTCACCGGCCAGATCGTCCATTGGGATCAGCGGCGTAACCTGGCTGCCGGTGGCCGATGCCTCCTTTAGCGGAGGGAACACAGGATCAGCCGCTGATTGACTGGTTTGCCAATGCGCCGGGATGGCCGGCGACATCACCCCTGCCGCTGGAGGGACAGGCGCTTCCGGTTGCGAGCGCGAAAGGACCGGGGTGATCGGCGGAGCGCCGGTTGCGAGCGTAGCCGCCTGAGGACTGGGCAGGCTGGGCGAGGGCTCGCCGATCTGGCGGCTCCGCGCGCGGGCCGCCGATCGGGTTGCGTAGCCGGGCGCCGGATCGTCAAATCGCGTCTCTGGGGCGAGCCAGCCGGGCGCCGGGGTGAAGATGGGCTGGCTTATGGGCCGGATAACGGCGCCCTCGCCACGGGCGCGCAGCACCAAGCCACGCAGGTAATCCTTCATCACGGCGCCAGATCCAGATACATCTGGCGGCGGCCATCCCCCATGGCCAGAATGTCGTCTTCTCGCCAGCCATAGGCCAGGGCGAGCGTATGCACGTCGCTTACTAGCCGCCGCGCCCGCGCGGCGACTTCGCGCCATAGGAAATCGGCGATGTCGAACATGGCCTGCCAGGCATGGCCGCAGGCCGGGCAGGTGAGACTGAGATCGATCGCCGATTGCGGATCGTGCAGCGCCATTAGGGCGCCCATGCGGTCGATCAGTTCATCCGGCGCCTCCCGCGCCGGGATTGCCTCTCCGTCGCGCTCGGCCGCCAGCAGGCAGCGCTCCGCCAGCAGACGCCGCCCTTCCTCGATATCCGCCGCCAGCGCCGCCGCCCGCAGATCCTCGCTGACCGGCAGGCGAAAGACGATGCGGTAGGGTGGATCGGCGACGGTCAATTCGAGCGGTTCGCTTGGGCCGGCCTGCTGGCCGCGCACATCGGTCGCCTGGAACGAAAGGTCCAGCTCCTCACCGCAGACCGGGCAGGCGATCAGGCCGGCGATCCGTGGGCCGAAGGTCGCCGCGCGCAGATCGAGCAGGGCTCCATCACGCTGGCCGATCGGCCATGCATCCAGTTCCCGTGCATCGCCTTCCGGCAACGCCCAGCGGAGCATGGCCAGGGCGCGGCCTACCGGCCCCTGTCCGCCGCCCTCCTCCCAGGCCGACAGGACCGCCTGGTTCGAGAGCCGGCCCCTTACGGTTTGTTGTTCGCTCATACGGCCAGCGACGGCTCCGCCGGCTCGACTACCGCGGTGTCGCGCTCCCAACCTTCGTTTTCCAGCTTGATGTGCTGGATGGCGACGGCGTTGGCGTTGGCGTCGAGATCCGGCAGGGCCTGATACTCGGATACCCAGCAGCGGAAGACCTTATAGGAGATCACCTTCTGGCCGGCCTCGTTGAACATATCAATCAGAACATCCTTGCGGAAGTCCTTGAGCGATACCTCGCTGCCGGCGCCGGCGCCAAAGTTCCAGACTTTGGCAGCCCATTGCTCGAAGTCAAGGTCGTGGGTTACCCCACGTTCGAGGGTGATCGCGTCAAACTCGGTCCGGCCGGGAGACTTGCGGCTGGTGCTGGGGTCGCCTCCCTCCCGGTGCTTGACCACCTCGGTAGTCCGCTTGAGCGCGCCTACCTTGCTGATCCCGGCCACGTAGCGGCCGTCCCACTTCACGCGGAACTTAAAATTCTTGTACGGATCGAACCGGGTAGTATTGACGCTGAACTCTGCCATGAACAGCCTCCTCAGCTCTGGCTCTGGCCGGCGATTTGCTGGATTTGGATAACCACGAACTCGGCGGGCTTGAGCGGGGCAAAGCCTACCAGGATGTTGACGATGCCGTTGTCGATGTCGCTCTGGGTCGTCGTATCCTTATCGCACTTCACGAAGTAGGCGTCGCGCGGGCTGGTTCCCTGGAAGGCGCCCTGCCGGAAGAGATCCTGCATGAAGGATCCCACGTTGAGGCGGATCTGCGACCAGAGTGGCTCGTCGTTCGGCTCGAACACTGCCCACTTGAGGCCGAGGAAGAGCGACTCCTCGACGTACAGGGCGGTTCGCCGGACGGGTATGTACTTCCACTCGCTCGCCTGTTGATCGGCCCCCTCAAGGGTACGCGCGCCCCAACTGGTATTGCCGAAGATGGGAAAGTTGCGCAGCACGTTGATGCCTAGCGGATTCAATTCGCCGTTCTCCAGATCGTTGAGGGTGATGGCCAGATTGGCGCCAAGCAAGCCGGCGTCCGTACCGGCCGGCGCCTTCCACACCCCTCGTGCCGCGTCAGTGCGCGCATACACCCCGGCCATGGCGCCGCTTGGGCCGATGTCGCGCGCCCGGTTGCCGTTGTTGGGGTCGATGATGGTCAAACGCGGGAAGTAGACGGCCGCGTTCGGGGTGGCCAGGCTATTGGCGGTGAACCAGGTGACCATCTTGGCTGCCGTGTTGACATAGGGTGGGATATCCACAATCAGCATGGCCCGCTTGGCTTCGCAGTACGCGGCGGCGGCGCTGTAGACGGAGGCCATGATCGGGGTCTGCAAGGAGGCTGCCTGGGCATCGAGCGTTGCCGCCGCGGGCAGGCAGAGGATGTTGAAGATAAAGGGATCGATCGCGTCCAGGGCATAGAGACCCGTCTTGGCCAATTGGTCACCCTGTAGCGCCGCGCTGTCCGGGGCATTGCCGTCGGCGCCGCCGCTGAGTGACTGGTAGGCGCTATCGGGCACCCCGCCGTTGGCGGTAGGAGGGGAGCCGATTGGTAGGTCACCCAGGCCGCTGTCGGTCAATTGGACCAGTTGTGACCCCGCGTTGACCACGCTCACGGCATAGTTCGGCTTGCTCTTGTCCATCGTGAGATTCCGGAATATCTCGGAGTTGAGCACCGTGGTCTTACCGTTCGCCGTGACGGCTTCCCGCACTGCCAGGTTGAACGTGGCGCCGCCCGGAAGCAGCACCACGGCCGTCTGTACATTGTTGCCCCAGCTTCCCGGATTTGCCGCCTGCACCGCGAGGGTATTCTGCGCCGGCGAGCCGCCCTGGAGGGTTAGCTGAGCCGCCTGCGGGGCGCCGGCCGCCACGCGAACTACCCAGGCTAGCTGGCCGCCGTTCAGGTAATACTGTTGGATGGCGTAGCTTCCCTCGCTCCGCGTGTCCAGCCCGCCAAACGTGCGCTCGAAATCGGCGAAGCTGGTGGTCTGCACCGCCGTGTTCATTGGGCCGCGCGCGAAGAAATCGATGAAGGCCGTGTTTGACGTACTGACCCCGGCGATGGCATGAACCCCGCTCGGGATCTCCACTATGTACACGCCGGGATAGGTATGCGTGCCTGGCATGCTTCTTCCTCCCCTATCTGCCGTCCAGAATTTGCCAGAGGGCCAGGTGGCGCTCGGCAATGTGAGGCCAACTGTAGGTGTGACAATACTCGCGCGCCGCCGCGGTCAAGCGCTCGCGTAGCGGCGCATCCTCCAGAAGATGCTCTACTCCTTCCACCAGATCGTTTGGTTGATAGGTGACCTCGCGCAGATCATGGAACCAGGAGGTTGGGGAGGCGAGCACCGGCACGCCGCTCGCCAGACCGATGCGCACCGCGTAACTGGCCGAGTGGTGGGGGACCTCGTCGTACCAGAAGACCAGGATGTCGGCCTCCGCGGCCAAGCGCGCCGCAACCTCTTCCACCGGCAGGAACTCTCCGATCCGGCGCACAGGCAGCCCACGCGCATCCTCGTTCCAGCGGTCCTCCATGGCCGCGGTTTGGGCATGGCTGAACAGCAGTAGCTCGCTGCCTCGCACCTGGCGCAACACATCCAGCAGGCGCCGGAAACCCTTTTGCCGCTTGAGGAAGCCGAAGGCGCCAATCACCCTGCCCCGAGTGCATTTCCGCGGCGGGAACCAGGTCGGGCAGCCAGGGAGGATCAGTTCGACCCGCTGATCGGGCCGGCGCGCGCGAAGCGCGCCGGCGCCGCCGCTCGTCATGGCGACCAGTACGTCAGCGTCACGTTCCCAGGCGCGGGCAACCGACTCAACCGTGTGCTCGGTGACCACGACCGGTCTCCGCGCCTGGCGTGCTGCCTGAATGTGCTGGGTAAGCAGGGTATCGCTGAAGATGCTTTGCTCGTGCTGGACGTGCAGCAGCCGAGTCGCCCGAAGGTCCGGCGCTTCGCGGGTGACCCGGACGGTAGGCAACGATGCCGCCAGGTGCGCCGTATACTCAGCGATCCCGCATTTCGTACCCCAGCTCGGGGTCCAGAGGAAACGGGCCCAGCGCAAGGGCCGCGGAGGTTGCACCGCGCGCTCCAGCACATCCAACACCGCCGGACCCTTGGCCCAGATGTCGCGGCGCCGGAGCGCCCACCTGGAGGCCGCGCGGCCCATCGCGCGCGCCTCCCCGCGGTGGTCGGCAACCCAACGCAGCGCCGCCGCCACATCGTCTACCTCGGGCGCCCCGCATACCCCGCAACGGCCGAACGGGCCGCCGTCGTAGGTTTCCCAGCGGCGCGGCGTAATCGGCAACAGGCAGTCGGGCGCCTCGCGGCAGACATCGGCCTGGCCCTCCGAGTTCAGGGCGATCACCGGCAGACCGGTAGCCATCCCCTCGACCAACGGCAGGCCGAAGCCCTCGTTGCCCAGGGCGAGCAGCACGTCGGCCTGGGCATACCAGCGAGCGATGCCCTGCGTTGGCTCGTTCGTATCGACGACTTCAATGCGCGGGTCGTCGGGCGCCCAATCGCGAGAGCGGAAGTGGGCTTTGATGATCAGCCGGGCATCGGGGTCACCGGCGAACGCGCGCTGCCAGGCAGCCATCGCCTCCCGCATATGCTTGCGGTCGATCAGGGCGCCGACGACGAGCGTGGTGAGGCCCGCGCGCTCGGGACGGTCTATAGAGTGATAGACCTCGGGGTCGATGCCCTCGGGTATCACCTCGACCGGGGCCGTGACTCCGCTGGCGCGGCAGACATCGGCCACGAAGCGAGTTGGCACGATAACCGTTCGGGCGCGGTTCAACCAGGCCGGCCAGGCGGTAGGCAAGCGGCTGCTCTCCCACATGGTGTTGATAAAGAGGTCGCGGGCGCCGAGAAAGCGCTCGATGTGGCGATCGAGGTAGCTAAAGTACAGAACCGGCGCCTCGGGCTCTGGGTGCGATTGGCGGACAATGGCCTGGCACTCAGCGGACAGGCCCTCCATATCAAGCCGCAGCGGCGCGACATGTACCCTCGCCCCCGCGCGTACCATTCCCCGCACCAGGTACTCGGCCATGCTGCCGTAGCCGTCGTAGACCATGAACGACGCGCCGACCGTCACCGACGATGCCCCAGCCTTGCCGGCGCCGGCCCCGCGCGCGGTTGATCCATTACGAAGCGCTACATAGAAGTCCCGGTCGCCGCCCAGCAAGCGGCTGACCTCATGCAAGGGGAGCCGTTGCCAGTGCGGGTCACCGAGATTCTTGGCCGCCGTGTTCCCGCGGTGGAGCAGGGCGATGTAGAAGCTAGGGTCGGGCGCGGTGTGCATGCGTTCTGGCGGCAGTTGTCGAACGAACGCGCTATCCTCGCCGACCGTGAGGCTAGGAAACGGGTGCGTCGCCCAGAACGAGCGCCGATAGAGGAGGGTGGCGCCGGCCAGCCACGCCAGCTGATCCGCGGGGTGCTGATAACGCCATGCCTCCCCGGTGTCGAGCCGGTAGCACAAGAGGTCGCGCGTACCATGGATATCGGCGCCGGATGCCAGCAATTGGGTAGCTTGCAGGGTAAGCCGGCGGGGCGCCATCCAATCGTCATCATCCCAGTGGGCAATCAGTTCGCCCCGGCTCAACTCGCAGGCACGGTTGCGCTTGTCGCCCAGCGTGCGCCTCTGGTCCAGGCGAACGTACCGGATCCGATCGTCTCGTGGGATGAGATCGGCGATCGCGTCCTCGCCATCGTCGATCACGATCAACTCGCGGGGCGAATAGTCCTGGCGCAGGAAATACCAGATTGCCTGGCCGACGAACGGACGCCGGTTGCGGGTCGGCATGATGCAGCTTATCAGTGGTGAGGATGTCATAGGCGTTGCTCGTCCATTCCTCACCCTTCCGCCCGCACGGTCTGAAATAGTCGGGGATCCGAGCCAACCACACCCACATAACACCACACCACCATGAACAAAGGCTGAAGGCAGACTGAAACTCGGATGAGATATCGATGAACTACGGCTGAGGTTCCGGTGAACCCAGGATCCGTACATCGTTCTGATCCTGCGCTTGAAAGCGCATGAAACATACGCGTCGGCTAAAGCCGGGTCTACGGGCGCGGCGACCCTTCCTTGAACCGGCTTTAGCCGGAGATTACCCTTCCACGCGCTTTTAAGCGCAGGATCGGGGATAACCCCGCAACTGATCGAACAGCGCCGCGGTGGCGGGCTCGGGTACGGCGTCGAACTCCTGCCGCAGCGCGGCCTCGCACAGGCGATACTGGTGCAATGCCTGCGCGCGTTCGCCCAGGCCCATATAGGAACGCATGACCAGACGATGCCCGTCCTCGCGACAGAGATCGTTAGCCAGCAATTTCAGCGCATAGGTGAGGCATTGCGCGTAGGCGCGCTCGTTGTAGTGATACTCGGCCAGCCGGGCCAGCAGCCCGAGGTACCGCGACCGCAGGCGTTCTCGTTCGACGATGCTATGCATATCCTGATCCGCGCAGAGGTCGCCCCGGTATAGGGCAAGGGCTTTCACGCAGCTTTCGGCCGCGCCGGCGCCCATACTCACACATGCATGCGGATCGCCGGCCTGCGCCAGCGCCTCAAAGCATGCAACATCCACTCCCACTCCGGCTTCTTGGTTGAGACAATAATAACCATCCACGCATTGGACCGGGCTGGCCCCGCCAAGCGCCGGGCCCAGCAATTTGCGCAGGCTGTACACCAGGCTATTCAAGGATTGGCCGGCGAATTCTGGATCCGTACCCCGCCAGAGCACATCAAGCAACACGTCACGGGCTGCCTGGTAGCCGGGACTGAGGGCCAAATGCCGTAACAGGGAGGCGCTCTTGGCCCCTCCGTGCATGGCTACCGGGCTGCCGTTCCGCAACACGCGGAACGAGCCCAATAACCCGATCAAGATAGGCCAATCAGTGGCCTCCGTCGCGGGAC
>Ga0307374_10009137_pt1 | contig 14671 bp, 13 predicted proteins | sample OX3MG_FD_202532 | JGI IMG/M metagenome (GOLD analysis project Ga0307374, IMG submission 202532) | Soil microbial communities from Risofladan, Vaasa, Finland - OX-3 | ecosystem: Environmental > Terrestrial > Soil > Coastal area > Acid sulfate soil | place: Finland: Risofladan, Vaasa | collected... | reverse complement strand
TTAGGTGTGATAGGCGTCGTAAAGACCGGTGGTAACCGCGGGGTCGAGCGCGCTCGACGCCGGCGCCCAGGTGCCCGGGATCAGCACGTTCACATCGACGCCTTCCAAGGTCATGTCGTCGAGCCGGCCGACCGAATTGTCGTGCTGGATACGCTCGTGGCAGACTTCTTTCGAGATGTTGACGACGCGGCCTTCGACCGCGCCGGCGCCGCCCTTCTCGGCTTTCTCGGCACCCGGCTTCTGCCCCGCGATCCGGTTGTAGGGGATCGGATTGACCTTGATGGTATGCCACGGCTCTTTCGGATGGCCGCGCCCTTCCGGCGATTTCATCACGCGCGTGTATTGCTCGAGCTCGTGCCAGCGATCCTTGGCCGCGGCACTGGCATAGCGGTGAAGCACTTCGAGCGACGGCGTGACGTGGCTGTCCACGTCGATGACCCGATAGCCGTTACGCATTCAACTCTCCTGTCGCTGAAAATCGGATATTGGCGCGGATGGTACGAAGCGCGGCCGCGCGCGGCAAAACGGAATTGCGGATCGACGCATAAGCGGGGCTTATGAGCGTCGTCACCAGGCCAGTGCCCGGGCCGCGCGGCGATGATCGGCGACGCCCAAAAGCCCATCCGCCGTGTGCGCGGCCAGCTTGATCGAGCCGAAGCTGATCCAGCCTTCGCGCATCGCTTTGGTGTCGGGATTGCGTGCCATGACCGCGGCGCGCAGCACCGGGTCCATCGTATCCTCGACCACCAGCTTGCCTTGGAAATCGACCGACCAGCGCGGCACGCTTGCCGCGACGGCCGGATCCTCGCCGCAAGCAAGCACCCGCGCGAGGAATTGCGCGAGCGTACAGGTCTGGCCGACCGTGCCCGGCGTGCCGACGCTCATGACGAGCTTGCCGTCCTTCATCACGAGGCAGGGGGCGAGCGTGTTCGCCGGACGCTTGGCCGGCGCCACGCAATTGTCGCTGTCGGCATCGGTATCGAAGCCGACCATGCGGTTGTTGAGGAGGATGCCGGTCCCCTCGAGCACGACACCCGACCCATAAGGCGCCGAGACGCTTTCGATCAGCGACACCGCCATGCCGTCGCGATCGATGGCGACGACGCAGGTGGTGCAGCGGTCGCGCGCTTCGCCCGGCATCGGCTGCTTGGCCGCCGCCTGTCCGGCGATCGCTGCCGCCAAGGCCTGGCGCAGCTTATCCTCGGCAAGAGCCGGATCGGCGATGAAGCGCGCGGCCCGGCGATAGGCGTCGCGCCGCGCCGCATAGCCTTGCAGCACAAAATCCGCGCTTGCCGGATCGATGCGGTCGATCTTGCCGGCTTCGAGCGCGAGCAATTGCCACAGCAAGGTCGCGCCGAAGGAATTGGGCGGCATGGTCAGCACATCGTGGCCGTAGAACGGCGCGGCGATCGGCTCCTGCCACAGCGAGCGATGCGCGGCGAAATCCTCGGCGGCGAAGAGACCGCCAGCCGCTTGCGTCGCACGCGCCAGGCGCTGCGAAATTTCGCCGGTATAAAAAGCATCGACGCCTTGGACCGCGACCGCGCGCAGCACCCCGGCGAGATCGGGCTGGCGAAAGATCGCATTTTCTTTCAGCGGCGCGCCGCCCGGCAGAAACAGCGCGCGCGCCGCCGCGTTCTTCGCCAGCAGCTCGGCCCGCTCGGCGGTGTTCGCGGCAAGCTGGCGGTGAACCGGAAAGCCATCCTCGGCGAGACGGATCGCCGGCGGCAGCAGCGCTGCCAGATCGCGGCGACCGAAGCGCCGGCACAGCGCGTCGAGCCCGTGCAACATCCCCGGAACGGTCGCCGCCAGAGCGCCGGCGCCAGGGATGCCCGAAGCGAAGCGCTCGCGCGTCGCCGCCTGCGGCGAGCAGCCGGTGGCGTTCAGCCCCGCGACCGCGCCGGTCTTAGGATCGTAGATCAGCGCATAAAGATCGCCGCCGAGGCTGGTCGCGTAGGGACAGACCACCGCCAGCACCAGTGCCGCGGCAACCGCCGCATCGGCGGCGTTGCCGCCGTCGCGCAGCACCGCCGCCGCCACCTCGCTGGCAAGGCCATGCCCGGCCGCGACCACGCCATTGCGCCCGCGCGCGGTTTGCGCGCTCACCCCGCCGCGTCCTTCGCCGTGACCGGCTGGGTGGGGCGCAGATAGAATTCCGATTGCGGATCGGCGGCGACCATCGCCTTGATGCGCTCCCACAGATAATGGCGCAGGGCGACGAATTCCTTGCGCTCGCGCACGTCGTAGTCCCAGCGCGGATGCGGCAGATCGACATCGAGCACTTCTGCGACCTGGCCGGGACGCGGCCGCAGCAGCACGATCTTGTCGGACAGCATCACCGCCTCGTCGACGCTGTGGGTGACGAAGACCACGATGCTCTTGTGCTGCTGCCAGATCTTCATCAGCTCGAGCTGCATGAACTCGCGAGTCTGCGCGTCGAGGCTGGCGAACGGCTCGTCCATCAACAAAAAGCGCGGCTCGGCGATCAGCGCGCGCGCCAGCGCCGCACGCTGCTTCATGCCGCCCGAGAGCTCGCTGGGATAGGATTCGGCAAAGCGCCTGAGGCCGACCATATCGAGCAGCCGGTCGGCACGGTCGCCGCGCTCTTTCGCATCGAGCCCGCCAACCTCGCAGGGAAACGAGACGTTGTCGCGGATATTGCGCCACGGCATCAGCCGGAAGGATTGGAAGACGAAACCCATATGCGGGCCGGGACGCGGCGGCGCGCCGCCGACCAGAATCTCGCCGCTATCCGGCGCGATGAGGCCGTTGAGCATGCGCAGCAAGGTGGTCTTGCCGCAGCCCGACGGCCCGACCAGGGTGACGAATTTGTTGGGCTCGATGTCGAGCGAGACCTGCTGCAACGCCTGAACGCCGATCTCTTCCTTGGCACGGCGAAAGCTCTTCGAGACGTTGCGGACGGTGATCCCGCCTGCGGTCATCGCCCGGTCGGATCCAGATTGCGCTCGGTGCCGACATTCTTGAGTACGCCGTCAATGAAGCTGGTGTCGATCCATTCCTGGGGCTCGACGCGGCGCAGGTCTTTGAAATCGGGCGATCGATATTCGGTATCGGTGGTGAATTTCACCTCGTCGAGGTTGATCCCGCCATTGACGCTCCACTCCTTGCGATAGGCCTCGCCGAGCTTTTCGAGGGTTTCCGGCTTCACATCGGGCCGCGCCTTTTCCATCGCGGCAACCCACAGCTTCGGGTTCCTGGCGAAATCGCGCGATGCCATGATGATGCCGCGCACGACGCCCGCGACCTCCTTCGCCTTGGTCTTGGCGACCTGCGCCGTGACGACGTTGAGCTTGCTGACGAATGGCGCAAGCTTATAGAAATCCGTCTGATCGACCAGCGCGTGAAGCCCGGTTTTGTCCGGCATCGCAAGCCAGATGCCGATCGAGATCGTGGTCGCGTCGATCCGGCCGGCGGCCAAGGATTGCGCCCGTACCGGCGGCTGGCCGATCGAGAGATATTGCAAGCCATCGACATCGACACCGAGTTTCGCCAGTACGACACGGCTCAAGGTGTAGTCGGCGCTGCCCACGCGGGCGACGCCGAACACTTTGCCGCTGAGATCTTTCGGCGTCGCGATGCTCTTCTTTGCCGCGACCAGAAAGGGCAAGGCCTTGTCGGGCGAGACCACGCCTTTAAGCTTCATCTGGTCGCGACCGACGAGCTGCAGCGCGGTGTCGATGGCGATATTCGCCATGTCGCCCTCGCCCGAGCGCAAGGCCGCCACGGCCGACGGCGTCTGCTGCACGCGGACGAGCTGGACGTCGACGCCGGCGCGCTTGTAATAGCCGAGCCCGAGCGCGAGATCGGCCACCGAATTCGGCACCAGCGGCGTCTCGGTCTCGGTAACGATGAGCTTGAAAGGCTCGGCGCGCGCCGCTTGCGGTGCGAGCGCCACCGCCATCAATGCGGCGCCGAGGATACGCGCGGCGATCGTCTTCATGCTGCAGCTCCTGTCAAATCCCAAAAGGCCACTGGACAAGTACCGACGCCCTTCACCGGCTTGTGCTCGATGAAGCTCGGCGGGCGATCCTCGACGATGCCGAGGCAGGTGACGTAGTTGAGGAATTCCGAGGTCGAATTGCCCTCCTCGATGAGGCGCGGCACCGTCAGCGTCTTCAAAATCTCGTCGCGATTGCCGGTGCGCATCTGCTCGAGGATCCAGCGCTGCAGGTCGAAATTGTAATGGCCCATCTTGGGCCCTCCGACCTCGACCGTGAGATTGAACGAGCCGATGATCGCGACCCGCTCGTCGCCCGGCCAGGCTTCGAGCGCGCGGCGCAGGAACTGGCCGAGCTCGTACCAGCGGCGATTGGGCGGGATCGGATAGCCGAAGGCGTTGGTCATCACCGGCACCATCGGCAAATCCTCTTCCGGACGCACGAACGACAGCGGTACCGTGAAGGCGTGATCGATGCGGAAATCATGCACCTGCGAGAATTGGATGCCTTCTTCGATGCCTTGGCGAAGCAGAAATTGCGCCAGACCTTGATGCACCTGGGCGCGATAGCGCGGCAGGTGCATCACGTCGGTCTCGTACCAGAACGGGCCTTCGGCGATCGGCCCGGTGCCGACGGCGAAGGTCGGCAGATTGTCGAAGAAGAAATTATCGAGGTGATCGTTGGCGATGCCGACGATCAGGTTCGGCTTGGTCTTGGCCAGCATCTCGCGCACCTTGCCGAAGGTGGCGTAGAGCGTCGCCATGTCCTCGGGATCGGCCTGGTCGCGATTCCAGAAAATCCGCGGATTGTGGGTCGAGGCGATCACCGAGACGATCTGGGCCATGAGGATTCTTTCTACTGCGAGGGAACTACAGCGATTCGCCGCGGTAGCGCCAACGATCCATGCGGCGCTCGAGCAGCTTCAGAGACTGCATGATCAGCACGCCGATTGCAGCCAATACGCAGACGACGACGAAATAAGGCGCCATGCGGAAGCTGTTGCCGTAGATCGAGAGCAGCCCGCCGAGACCTTTGACCGCGGTATAAAGCTCGGCGACCACCGTGTTGATGAGTGCAAGCGAGGCGCCGACGCGCAGGCCCGCGGTGATATAGGGCAACGCGCCCGGCAGCATGATCTTGCGGAAAATCTGGGTGTCGCTGGCACCGGCCGAGCGCGCCATCTCGATCAGCTCGCCGTCGCAATTGAGGACGCCGTAATAGGTGTTGATCACGATCGGCATCACCGCGCCGATGAAGACGATGAAGATCTTCGCCTCGTAGCCGAGGCCGAGGAACACGATAATCAGCGGGATGAAAGCAACGCGCGGCATCGCCGACAGCGCGTTGACATAGCCCTCGATGGTCGCGCCGAAGACCCGGATGCCGCCCATCAACAGGCCGAAGGGAATGGCGAAGGCCGCCGAAAGGAGAAAGCCGGCGAGAAACACGCTGAGGCTCTCCAGCGTCGCGCGCGGCACGCTGCCATCGCCGATCACCTGAACCGCCGCCACCGCGGTCTGCCACGGCGTCGGAAAGAAATTCTGGCCGGCCAGAACCGCGACCAGCCACCAGACAACCAGCAGCAGCACGAAGACCAGGAGCCGCCAGACGTTGATGTTCACTCGGGAAAGCCTCGGCCCCAGCCGCGGCCGGCGCTGGGTGACGGAGCGAAGCTGATCGCCCTGCGCAGCCATTACGATGCGGCCATCAGGGCGCCACCTTACGCCGAAGCCGGCGTCACGCCGCGCGGATGGTAGTAATCATAGAATTTGTTCGGCACGTCCTTGATCTTCGGCACCACATTCTCGAGATACCATTCGCGCGGATTGAGCACCGCCGACAGATGGAACAACAGCACCGGATGAACGTGCAACGCCCAGAGCGCGGGGAAATCGCGCTCCGTCAGCGCGCGGCGCTCGGCAGCGGCGAGATCGAACTGGTCGAGCACGGCATAGTCGGCGCGACGGAACGCGGCGGTCCGCTCGCGATCCGTATAGATGTGATGGATGGCGCGATTCAGCTCGTAATCCGACATGATGGCCATCCCTGCGCTGGCGCGGCTGAAACCGCTTTCCTCGGCGATTATGTTGCTTTGCAATGAGGAATCTAGGAATATTTCGGGATGCCTTGATAGGTAATACCTATAACAGGATTGCGCTTTGCACGGGCATAATAAGCCAGAATGAACGATCGCCAGCTTCGCTATGCCCACGCGATCTGGAACGAGCGTAGCTTCAGCCGCGCCGCCGCGAAGATGGGCGTGTCGCAGCCATCGCTTTCGGAGCAGATCAGGCTGTTGGAAGAAGAGCTCGGCTTCAGCCTCTTCTACCGCAACAGCCGCGGGGTCGAGGCGAGCGCCAACGGCCTGGCCTTCCTGGAATCGGCTGCGAGCATCGTCGCCGGCATGTCCGCGCTCAAGGAGCTGGCGCGCGACCTGCGCGGCAAGCCGGGCGCCACCATTCGCATCGGCGTCAATTCCGGCCTCGCGCAATCGCTGGTGCCGCGGATCGGGCGCATCCTCGCCCACGCCAATATCAAAACGAGGCCCGAGCTGGTAACGGCGACCACGCGGCGCATCCTGCGCCTCGTTCACCAGCAGCGGCTCGATCTCGGCGTCGTATTCGAAGGCGAGGTCAGGCCGTCATCCGACAAACTGGTCCGCGCGTCTTTGGCGGAATCCGAGATCGTGCTGCTGGTGCCGCCGGCGCACCCGCTGGCGCGGCGGCGCGAGGCTTTGGAGCTGGCCGAGCTCTGCCATCATCCTTTGCTCGTCAACGAGCCGCGCATGGGCTACGGCAAGGCGCTGCTGACCCTCTTTGCCGAGCGCGATCTGACGCCCGAGATCGCGGGCGATTGCGACGATCTCGAATCGCTGAAATACATGGTCGAATCCGGCGCCGGGCTGGCGCTTGCGCCGCGCATCGCCGCTGAATACGAGCTGACCCGCGGCCTGCTGCGCGCCGTGCCGGTCAATGGCGTGCCGCGGGTGCCGATCCAACTCGTGCGGCGGCCGGAGCCGCTCGCGCCGCGTATCGAGCGCATCCGCGCGCAACTGGCCCAGGAACTCGGCGAGCCGGAGCCGGACGCGAAGGCGTAAGGATGCCGCATGCGGGCGGCATGCGACCAAGGCAGCCTTCGCTACAGCGGCAACCCTGCGACGGCGACGCGGCGCTCCCAATATTCCCACAACATTCGATCGAGGCCGCCGCCGACGCTGCCGCGCGAGCAATCGGCGATCTCCGCCGCCGACATCGGCGCCGCGCCGCCGAGCGCATCGCCCTCGATCTGATAACGCGCATTCTCCTCGATGAACGTGCAGGCGACGAGGCAGCTTTCCGCGGTCTCGCCGACTACCACCGAGCCGTGACCGCGCATCTGGCAGGCGCGCTTGTCGCCGAGCGCCCGCGACAGCGAGAGCGCCATGTCGTCGGTGACGACGAGGCGCGGATTGTCCCAGACCGGCACGCCATCCTTGAATAGCGCGCCCTGCGCGAACACCGGCACGATCGGCTTGCGCGCGACGCCGAGCAAGGTCGAGGCATGCGCATGGAGATGCGCGACCGAGCCGAGCTGGGGCCGATCCTTGTGAATCTGGGTATGGATGCGCCATTCGGCCGGGATTTGCATCGGCCGATCGCCGCCCGGGTGGTGATGAATCTTGCCATCGAGACCGAAGACGAAAATCTCGTCGCTGCGCACCGTGGTCTTTTCCGAGCCCGCGCCGGGCGTGATGAGCACGATGTCGGTTCCGGGCAGGCGGATCGAGATATGGCCGAACAAGCCGATCGATTGCTGCAAGCCGACGATCCGGCACATGACCGCAAGCTTGCGCCGCCAGGCCCATTCATCGGCCTCGGAGACGCCTTGCTGGCGGGCGAATTCGCTCATGTCGTGCTTCCCCAACCCGGATCACGGGCGATTAGAGCCGGCCGCCGGTCCGGACGTAAAGCATTCCTGCGGAGCGACCCCGATTGGTAGAGCCGATCGCTCCCGGCGGGCGACGTGCCGCGGCGCCGCCGCTGCTGGCCGCCCGCAATAGGATCGACGGGCCGCCGGTTGTGGTTTAGATTTCTTTCGCTTCCGGGACTTGCCAATCGCGATCGCCGCATCGTCGGCGATTGATCGAAAAAAGTCCAGGTCTCGGCGAGCAGGGAGGAATACCGGTGACCGTCCACGCCCACACGGCCGAAATCGCGGACCTCGATCGAACGCTGTTCGACCGACTGGAATTCTGGGTGGGCGAGGCGTCGCGGGTGGTCGCCATCGCCTGCGTCTCGGGCATGCTGTTCGTCGCGGCGATCACCATGATCGACGTGCTGATGCGCTGGTTCGCGAACGAGCCGATCGCCGCGATCAACGAAATCGTGCAGATGACCTTCTCGGTCGCGATCTCGGCCTGCATCCCGGCCGGCATGATCCAGCGCGTCAACCTCAAGATCGATCTCGTCGCGCGCTATTTCAGCCCGCCGCTGCGCGCGTGGCTCGAAGTGCTCGGCAGCGCCTGTTTGTGGCTTTTCTATACCGTACTCGCCTGGCGCATCTTCATCTATGCCGACACTTTGGCGATGGAGGGACGCACCACCGTGATCCTCGGCCTGCCGCAAGCGCCGTTCATGTATTGCGTCTCGCTGCTGCTCGCTTTCGGAACGCTGGTCCAGACGCTGATCATCATCAACGAGGCGCGCCGCGCCGCCGCGCATGGGAGGGTCGCGACCGCGGCCGCCTGCGTCGGGGCCGCGATCATCGGCCTCGCGAGCTGGTGGTGGGTCGATAACGAGGCGATGCTCGCCGCCTGGACTCAAGTACATATCGGCCTCGCGGTGACGCTGGTCTTCGTCATCATGTGGCTGATGACGCTGATCCTCATTCCGATCGCCGCCATCATGGGCATCGTCGGCGTCATCAGCTCCACCCTGTTCATCGGGCTGCTGCCCTCGCTGGGCGCGGCATCGACCGAGGTCACCGGATTTCTCGGCAACAGCCAGCTCGCGACCCTGCCGCTGTTCCTCATGATGGGCAGCTTCGCCGCGGTCGCCGATATTGCCGAGGACGTCTACCGCTTGGCGCATGTCATGCTCGGTCGGTTGCGCGGCGGCCTCGCGCTCACCACCATTGCGGGCAGTGCCGGCTTCGGCGCGCTGACCGGCCATTCGATCTCGACGACGGTGACGATCGGCAAGGTCGCGCTCCCCGAGATGGCGGCGCGCGGCTATTCGCCCGCCTTCTCGACCGGCGTCTGTGCCGCCGGCGGGACCCTCGGCGCGCTGCTGCCGCCGGCCTCCGGGCCGCTCATCCTGTTCGCGCTGCTGTCCGAGGCATCGATCGGGCAGCTCTTCGTCGCCGCCATCGGGCCGGGACTGCTGGCGACCGCGCTCTATCTCATCACCATCGCGATTTACGTGCGGGTGTCGCCCGAATCGGCGCCGCTCAATCGCGACGAAACACCCGGCCGGTTGTGGCAGGCACTGTCGCGCTGCGGCCCGGCGGGGCTGCTGTTCGGCAGCGTGCTCGGCGGCATCTATTTCGGCGTCTTCACCGCGACCGAGGCCGCGGCGGTCGGCGCTTTCGAATCCTTCCTCTGCGCGCTCTTCCGCGGCAAGCTGCGCGGCAAGACCTTTTGGCATGTCATGGCCAGCACGACCGCGACCACGGCGATGATCTACGGCCTGATTTTCGGCGCGCAAATCTTCTCGTTCTTCGTCGGCGTCAGCGCCTTGACCGAATCGGCGACGGCGGCGATGGAGCATCTCAATTGGGCGCCGATCGAAATCATGGCGATGATCCTCGTCGTCTATTTGCTGCTCGGCTCGGTGATGGAATCCTTCGCGGTGATGGTGATCACCGTGCCGATCGTGACGCCGCTGGTGCTGCATCTCGGCTACGACATCCTGTGGTGGGGCATCGTCAACATCTGCGTCGTGGAGACCGGCCTGATCCACCCGCCGCTGGGGCTCAATGTCTTCGTCTTGAAGAGCATCCAGCCCGACGTCTCGATCTGGACCGTTTACAAAGGCGTCTTTCCCTTCGTGATCGCCGATCTGGTAAAGCTCGCGCTGCTGTTGCTGTTCCCCGGCATCACCTTGTGGCTGACCGTGACGATGGGAAACTGATCGCGGCATCCGCCGGCACGCGAGGTAAGGACAAAGCCATGAGCAATCCGTCGGCGGCCGATCCGCGGCGCGGCACCAATCCGCTGTTCGGCGACAACAAGCTGAAGCTCGGCATATTCGCCACCAATGTCAGCAACGGCTGTGCCATCACCACCGCCGCGGAAGCCTACGAGCTCAACTGGCCGAACGCCCTCAGCATCGCCGAGCTCGCCGACCGCCACGGCTACGAGGCGATGGTGCCGGTGGCGCGCTGGAAAGGCTTTGGCGGCAAGTCGAATTTCAACGGCACCAATTTCGAGACCTATACCTGGGCCGCCGGATTGTCGCAGGCGACCAAGCGCATCGGCGTCCTCACCACCTCGCATGTGCCGACGATTCATCCGGTGATGGCAGCGAAGCAAGCCGCGACCGTCGATCACATCAGCAACGGGCGCTTTGCGCTCAATGTCGTGTGCGGCTGGTTCCGGCCCGAGCTTGAGATGTTCGGCGCGCCAATGATGGAACACGACATGCGTTACGAATACGCGGCCGAGTGGATCGATATCGTCAAGCTGCTGTGGACGCGGCAGGAGGAATTCGATTACGAGGGCAAATTCCTGCGCGTCGTCAAAGGCTTTTCGATGCCGAAGCCGATCCAGAAGCCGTTTCCGCCGCTGATGAACGCCGGCGCTTCGGGCAAAGGCCAGCATTTCGCCGCCAAATACGCCGACATGGCGTTCATCCATATCGATCCGAGCGATCTCGAGAAGACGCGCGCGCATGTCGAGGCCTATCGCCGCCTGGCGCGCGAGGAATACGGCCGCGAGCTTCAGATCTGGATCGGCGCGCCGGTGACGCAGCGCGAGACCCGCAAGGAAGCCGAGGATTACGTCAACTATTACGTCGTCGAAAAGGGCGACGACGAAGCCTGCGACAACATGCTGGCCATCCAGAATATCGAGATGCACAAGATGATGCCCGAGCGTGCGGAAAAGCTGCGCTTTGGCGCCAAGCTCGGCTGGGGCGGCTATCCGCTGACCGGAACCGCCGACGACATCGTCGCCGCGCTGCAAAAGCTATCCGCGGTCGGCATCGACGGCGTGCTGATCCGCTGGGTCGATTACTGGGATGGGCTGCGGCGCTGGCAGAAAGATGTCATGCCCCGGCTCGAGCAGGCGGGGCTGCGCCGCGCGCAAGCCTAAGGGAGCACAGGATATGGGACAATTCGGAATCGGCCAGTCGGTGCCGCGCGAGGAAGACCCGCGACTGCTGCGCGGGCAAGGCGACTACATCGCCGACATGTCGCGGCCGAACCAGGCCTACGGCTATGTCCTGCGCTCGCCGCACGCCCATGCGCGCATCCGTTCGATCGACACCCGCGCCGCGCAGCAGATGCCCGGCGTGCTCGGCGTTTTCACCGAGGCCGATCTCAAAGCCGACGGCATCGGCACCACCAAGGTGCGCATGCCGAGGAGGCGCCCCGACGGCACGCCGATCTTCTCGAGCCCGCATCCCGGCCTCGCACGCAGCGAGACCCATTTCGTCGGCGACCCGGTCGCCTATGTGGTCGCCGAAAGCCTCGCCGCGGCCAAGGACGCGGCGGAGCGCGTCCTTGTCGATTACGAGCCCCTGCCATCGGTCGTGCTGACCGGCGACGCGGTGAAGCCCGGTGCGCCCTCCGTGTGGGAGAATTGCCCCGACAATATCTCGAATCTCTTCGAGCTCGGCGACAAGGCAGCGGTCGATGCCGCTTTCGCCGAAGCGCATCATGTAACGCGCCAGCATTTCGTGATCTCGCGCATCATGCACAATGCGATCGAGCCGCGCGGCTGCATCGGCGAATACGATGCGCGCTACAAGCGGTTCACGCTTTATGGCTGCATCGGCTCGATCCATTCGGTGCGCCGCGCCTTTGCCGAGGACATCTTCAAGCTGCCCGAGAATCGCTTCCGGGTCGTTGCCGGCGACATCGGCGGCGCCTTTGGCTCCAAGGGCAACACCGCACCCGAGAACACGCTGGCGCTCTATGCCGCAAGGAAGCTCGGCCGGCCGGTCAAATGGATCGCCGAGCGCAGCGAATGCTTCCTCTCGGACGACCATTGCCGCGATAACGTGACTGAGGCCGAGCTCGCCCTCGACCAGGACGGCAAATTCCTGGCGCTGCGCGTCAAGACGCTGGCCAATCTCGGCGCGTATCTCAGCGCCGATACGAATTTGCTGCCGACTTTCGCCAATCTCGGCACCTTGGCGGGCGTCTACAAGACGCCGGCGATCCATGTGACGGTGCTGGGCGTCTTCACCAACACCACCGCGACTGCGCCCTATCGCGGCGCGGGGCGGCCCGAGGCGTGCTATGTCATCGAGGGCATCATCGATCGCGCAGCGCGCGAGCTTGGCATCGACCGCGTCGCGCTGCGCCGCCGCAACATGATCCCGCCCTCGGCCATGCCGTTCAAGACCGGGCTCGTCTATACCTATGACAGCGGCGAGTTCGAGGCTTGCATGGACGAGGCGCTGGCGGGCGCCGACCACGCCGGCTTCGAGCAGCGCCGCGCCGCGGCGAAAAAGCGCGGCAAGCTCTTGGGCCTCGGCATCGCCAACGCGATCGAGCGCGCCGCGGCCCCACCCGGCGCCGAGACCGCCGAGATCCGCTTCGACGCCACCGGCAGCGTGACGCTGGTGGTCGGCACCACCGCGCAGGGCCAGAGCCACGAGACGATGTACAAGATCATCCTCTCGGACAAGCTCGGCATCGATAGCGACGAGATCGCCTTCATCCAGGGCGATACCGACAAGGTCGTCTGGGGTACCGGCACCTTCGGCTCGCGCTCGGCAACGATCGGCGGCTCGGCAGCACTGCGCGCGGCGGAGAAGATCATCGCCAAAGGCCGCAAGATCGCCGCACACATCTTCGAGGCGGCCGAAGCCGACATCGAATTCGCCAAAGGCAGCTTCGCCGTCGCCGGCACCGACAAGCGCATGCCGCTGAAAGAGATCGCGCGCGCGTCGTTCCAACCCGGCCGGCTGCCCAAGGGCATGGAACCCGGCCTGTTCGAGACCGGGGTTTACGATCCGACGATGCAAAATTTTCCCTGCGGCACCCATGTCTGCGAGATCGAGATCGACGAAGCCACCGGCAAAATCGCGATCCTGCGCTATGTCGCCGTGGACGATGTCGGCGTCGTGATCAATGCGCTCACCCTGCACGGCCAGGTTCATGGCGGCGTCGCGCAGGGCATCGGCCAGGCGCTGGGCGAGAGCATCGTCTACGAGCCAAAATCGGGACAATTGCTCTCAGGCTCGTTCATGGATTACGCGATGCCGCGCGCCGACGATCTCTGCGCGATCGAAGTCGATGACCATCCGACGCCGACCGCGACCAATCCGCTGGGCGCCAAAGGCGCCGGCGAGGCCGGCACGGTCGGCGCGCTGCCCGCCGTGATGAGCGCGGCGCTCGACGCGCTCTCGCCGCTCGGCATCAGGCATATCGAGATGCCGCTGACGCCCGAGCGCGTCTGGCGCGCCATCCGCGCCGCACATGCGTCGTAACGATCGTCAATCGTGGGGGAATCAATGAGAATCGCCATCGTCGTCGCTTGCCTTGCCGCCGCTGCGGCCGCCGCCGCCGCGCCGGCGTTGGCCGATCCGGTGCAGGTCAAATTCGCCTATCCCTCGGCGCCCAATAACGCGCTGTTCAAGCAGGGCGCTCAGGCCTGGGTCGACGACGTCAACAAGGCGGCCGACGGCGCGATCGAGATCAAAATCTTTTCCGGCGGTGTGATCGCCGACAATTCCAACATGTATGACCGCATCACCGGCGGCGTCACCGATATCGGCCTCGCCGTGTTCGGCCCGGTCTCGTCGGTGTTTCCGAAAACCAATGTCGGGACCCTGCCTTTCGAGGCGAAGAATCATCGCGAGGATGCGCTGGCGCTGTGGCGGCTCTACGAGAAGGGCGTCATCGCCGACGAGTTCGCGAAGGTCCATCCGCTCGGCCTCATCGTCTTCCCCGGCCTCGTCATTCATTCGAAAAAGCCGATCCATAGCCTGGCCGACATGAAGGGCTTGAAGATCAGCGTCGAGGGCCGCGTCCTCAGCACCATGATGCCCCGGCTCGGCGCCGCGCCGATCTCGCTGCAACCCGGCGATCTCTATCCGAGCTTGCAGCGCGGGCTGGTCGACGCCGTGCCGCAAGGCTGGCCGAGCGTGCCCACCTTCCATCTCGACGAGGTGACGAATTTCCACCTCGAAGTGCCGCTCGGCTTCAATACCGGCTATGTGTTCATGAACCGGGCTTCCTACGCCAAGCTGCCGCCCGCAGGCCGCGCGGCAATCGACAAATTCTCGGGCTTGCCCTATGTGGAGCGGCTGATCGCCGCCGACGACACAATGGAGGCGATCGGCCGCAATGCCACCAAGGCGATGGCGGGTCAGACCATCGCGCAGCTCGACCCGGCCGAGGAAGAGCGCTGGAAAGAGGCGGTCGCGCCGGTAACCGACGAATGGGTGAAGGCAACGCCCGACGGCGCCCATGTGCTCGCCGCCTTCCGCGTCGAGCTGGCCGCGATCCGCGCGGGGAAGTAGGCTAGTACCCGGAATCAAAGCTGAGTGATACGTCGGCCT
>Ga0307374_10009134_pt1 | contig 14677 bp, 9 predicted proteins | sample OX3MG_FD_202532 | JGI IMG/M metagenome (GOLD analysis project Ga0307374, IMG submission 202532) | Soil microbial communities from Risofladan, Vaasa, Finland - OX-3 | ecosystem: Environmental > Terrestrial > Soil > Coastal area > Acid sulfate soil | place: Finland: Risofladan, Vaasa | collected... | reverse complement strand
GAGGCTGGTCACGGTGGCGCCGTTCGGAAGATAGACCGGTGCGTAGTAGCGCTTGGAGGCCGCGTCCGTGCCCACCGGCGCGAGCTGATTGAAGCTCTTCTCATAGATCGCGAGGTCATCGGTGGGTAGAAAAGCGCTCGCCGCCACCGCGATCACGCCCGATCCGGTCGTCGTGCCCGTCGTCACCGCCCCTGTGTTGAGGTTGCCGGTGTTCTGCGTGAAGTTGAGCCAGAGGGCGTCGCCCAGGTTAATCTGGGTCAACGTGTTTGCGAACGCCGGGGCGCCCGGTGCATAGAGCGCATAGGTCTGCGTCGTCGCGTCCCAGCGATAGACGGAGGAGTACTGTCCCGAGATGCTCGCCAGGGCCTCTGCCGGGGCCTTGGCCGTGCCAAGATACGAGATGTTATTCCACCCGCGGACCAGCGCCGTGGCGCCGGCATCCGGGCCACCGATGACCGCGCCCGCAAAGAGGACGCTCACCGTCATGGCGATGCCGAAGTAAACAGTCCTGAGACGCCGCAAAGCCAGACCTCCAGCCCCATCACGGGAAACCCTCCACGAGCGGGGAGCAGGGGCAGCGTATCAAGCGTGCGCACGCCCATCATGGGCAAAGGCCCGCCGTCGCCTGTGCGGAACCTCCCTATCCCGCCGGCGTAAACCCCGAAACTGCCCGGCGGCGCCCCGCACGCCTTTTCGCGACCGCAGCCGGCCCGCTCCTGCGGTCGTCCCCGGCACCCTCAGCTGCGGAAGTGGGCAGCGAACGGCATTCGTGATGTGGCCGACATGCCATCGTTGGCCAGTGTGAGACCTTTGCAAGCCGTCGCCACGTACGGTGGAGGCACCCTCCCAAGAAGGAGCACCTGTCATGGTTGCAGCGTTGTTAATCCTGTTGTTGCTGATCCTCGTCTTTGGCGGCCTCGGCATCTTTGTTGCTAAGGTCTTTCTCATCGCCCTCGCCGTCGCGTTGTTGTTGAGCCTGGTGACGGGCACCAGCTACGTCCGGAGGCGTTAGCTTGGCGGCGGCCGCCGCAATGGCCCATAAAAGCAGAGAGAGGGCGCCCGATCGGGCGCCCTCTCTCTGCTTTTCTTTCACGTGGCTCAGGAAACGCGCTGAGCGACGACCACGCTGCGGTTCACGTATTCCTGCCCCGTGCTGTCGAGCGCCCCGCCGCAGGTGATCAGCGTGATCCACTGCTCGCCTGCCGGACGTGTCGGCGGGGAGATGATCTCGCCCATCGGGATGGTGTCGCGGTTGTATTCCTTCGCCGGTGCCATCACCTTGTAGACATACTTGGTGCCGTCTGCCATCACCACATCGACCTCGTCGCCGGCAACGAGGCCGGCGCCGCCGTAAATGCTGGCGACGTGGTTGAACGGCGCTGGCTTGCCCCCCCAGTAGACGTGGGCGGCGAACACCGCATTGCCATCCCAACCCGGTTTCGTGCCGAGAAACGGCGCCTTCGGCTTGAGCGTGGAGTCGTACCAGGCAACATCGGTCAATTCATGCCCCGACTGCGGTGTTTCCATTTCGTTGTTCGCATTCACGGTCAGCGCCTCGACCGGCGCATCGACGTTGAAGCGCGGGATTAACATCCGGGCCACCTTGCCATCGTAGGGCGTCGGCGTGGCTGTCGGAGTCGAAGTCGCGGTGGCGGTCGCCGTGGGGCTGTTCGTGGCGTTCGGCGAGGCCGTGGCCGTTGGCTTGCTGTTGCCGCTGCTGCCACAGGCTGTACCGACCGCGATCACGACGAGGCCGAAGACGAGCGTGAACAGCGATGTAGTGCGGATGGTCTTCAATCATCTCTCCAGGGGGTTGGGCCTGCGCTCGGGGGCGCCTCTACCGTACCGCAGAGGTGCGGGACGCGGCACCGGCACGTCAAGGGGCCTTCACGACGCTGCGCCTTCAGGAGATGCGCTGCGCAACCACAACATCGCGCGTCAGATACTCCACCGGGCCGCTGTTGCCGCTGACATACCGGAACGGACCACTGTTCCCACAGGTTATCAGGGTGATCCACTGCGCGCCCGGGGGCCGGTCCTTGGCGGCGATAAGCTCGCCCATCTTGATCACCGGATAGTTCGTCGTGCCGTCGTTGTTGATGGCGTAGCGCTGGAAGCTGATGACTGAGTACGTGTATTCGAGTCCGTTGTCCATCTGCACGACGACGGTGTCGCCCGCCTTCAGCTCTTTCAGCCGGTGAAATGGCATCTGCGTCGGCGGCAGCCCGTAATAGTCCACATGGGCGGAGAACACAGCATTGCCGTCGAACCCCGGCTTGGAATAGATGCCATACCAGCCGACATCATGCGGGTCGTGTGGTGTATCCAGCTCATTGTTCGCCAGGATGCCGATGTTTTCGACCGCCGCATCGACGTTGAACTTCGGGATCTTGAAGCGCGAGACAGCACCGTTGTATGGCACTGGCGTTGCTGTCGGCGATGGGACGCCGGTGGCCGTCGCTAGCGGGGTATCGGTGGCGCTTGGCGTGACGTTGAACGTCGTGACCGGCGCGACCACGGGCGCGTTGCTGTTACCTCGATAGACATAGCCCATCACCAGCATACCGATGCCGGCGACGAACGTGGTGATTGCGAGGTAGGGGAGCACTTTCATCGGACGCCTTAATTATCGTATGCCATAGCCTCACACCGTATACGCCAGCATGGACTGACCGCGGGGCCACTTCCTCGATATCGTAGGTCAGGCAGGCGAAAGCGCCGATTAAGCAGGCGGCAACGGCCTCCGCGGGGCGGTGCCTCACTCACGGCCCGCCGGACGGCACGTCCGGTGGGCCGCCGGGAGGCTCCGAACCCCTCCGGCTGAGCGCTAGCCCCGCTACCGCGCCGAGCACGGCGAGCACGACCACGCCGCCAAGGATGATGAGCACCACTGGTGCCCCCCCGCCTCTTCCAGATGCCGCGCTGCCGGGCGGTGCTGATTGGGCCGCCGCACCCGGCTGCTTCGTGCCGCTGAGCGAAACGGCGTCGGTCGGGAGCGTCCCCGGTGGCCGCGGGGTGAATTTCGCCACCGCGGTCGCTGTTGCCGCGGCCTGAGCCGTGCTGACGGTGGGGATGGCGGTGCTGGTGGGCAGCGGCTCGGGGTGACCGCTCCCCGCATTCAGGTCGAGGTGATGGGGCCCGGGCTCCCAGGCGGCGGTCTGTCCAGCCGGCTGGCCGCCGATCGTGAACGTGACTCGCTTGCCCCGTTGGCCGCAGCCCGGCACCTGCGAATCGTGCACAACCTCGATGACATACGCGGCAACACCGGCGTCGGTGATAGTGCCATGGTAGTTCGGCCCGCCCTGCGTACAGTCTGTCCCCCCGATGAAGCCGCGGACTTCTGTGCCGTCGGGGACAGGCTTGCCGTCGATGCTTGCCGAACCGTAAAACGTCGCCGGGATCTGGGGCTGCTGGAAGTTCGCCAGCGCCCCCGTGTGCAGGCCACTGGCCGCGGCAAACGCGAGTACAGCTATGGTGAACCGGCGCGCTCGCCCGCGATTGGCCGTCGCCGTCCAGGCTGATGGGGAGGCGGAAAGGGGTGCGGCCATTGGATGGTCATGCTACGACGCGTGCTCCGAGTGACCAATGCCGCGGCCCCACGGCATCGTTTTGCCGGGTGAGCCGCCCGCGGCACCCGTGCGCAGAGTCGCCTGTTTCATGGTTCTGACATACCTTATGTCCCATCTGCGACGATGACGCAGAGACGCGCTGAAGATCGGCCCCGGCCTGCCCGGCGCCGCGTTGGAGAGACCATTTGGCGAACATCGGGATCACTCTGCGGAGTACACGCGTGCAGCGTGGCCTGACCATCGACCAGGTTGCCAACGACACGCGCATCTCCTCGCGATTCCTTGAAGCGCTGGAAGACGAAGCATTCGAAGAGCTCCCGGCTCCCGTCTATGTCCGCGGCTTTCTGCGATCCTACGCGAACTACCTCCACATCGATGCCCAGCCCCTCCTCGATCAGCTCAACGCCGGGCCCGGGGCGCCCGCCGGCGGCCCCGATGCATTCGTGGGCGGCCCCGTCCCGCCGCAGCCCACAGGCCGTAAGGCCGCGCCCCCTCGGCGCCCGGCCGCCACCAATCCGTTTCAGCGAAGCGCGCCCGCTCCGCGGTCGGCACCGAGCCGTAGCTCCGTCCCGCCTCCCGCTGCGTTCGAAGAAGACGAACTCTACTCCGATGATGCTCCAGCCGGGACCGGCTGGTCGCCCGAATCCGATCCGCAGCCCATCGACGACCTCGCTCCGTCCCGCCGTGGTGTCTACGGTGGCGCTGCGCCTGCCGCCTCTGCTTCCGGTTACGACGAGGACGCTGGTGCTCGCTTCCGCCAGCGTACCGTGTCCGGCATCCTCCTCGAACGCGACGATGCCGGGGCACAGTCGAGCACACCGTCGCGCGTCCTTGTCATCGCGGCGGGAGCGTTGCTCGCCCTGCTCGTGGCGGTCGCGGCCGTCGTGGCGCTGACCCGCGGCGGCGGCAACAACGGCGCTGGTGCACCGGCGAGCAGCGGCACCCCGGGCCGCACACCCGGCACAGTGATCGTTGTCGGTGCAAGCTCCCCCACGCCCGCCATATCCGCATCGCCTGCTGCCGCCACAAGTGCCTCGCCCGCCGCCACGCCGGGGACGACAACGCCGGCCACTTCGCCAACCGCCGCCGGCGCCACCACTCCAACGCCCACCGCCCACATCTCGGCGACCCCGCTGCCGACTGCCACGCCGAGCCCCACCGCGGTCCCCGCCACTCCCACTGCGACACGCGTGCCAGCAACAGCCACACCGATCCCACCGACGGTCCAGCCGCATCCCCAGGGTTTCGCGGAATGCGTCGCAAATAACGGCGATTGCACCTCCTCCGATGGCCTGATCCACGTCGTGTGCGCCCCAAACGGCTGGTTCGTCGACATTGCCACCGTCCCCGGTCAGCATTCGTGGCCGTGGACGGTGCACACGGTTTCGCCGCCGAATTCCAACGCCCAGACAGCATGCCCTTAGGGGAACCCCTGAGACTCTGTACAGCCATTTCTCCCCGTTGTACACGGCCGCTCTGGTGCGCCCCGGACCTGTAACCACGTCGTCCACTTCGTCAACCGGTCCGCTGCCCTGCCCGCCGCCGAAGTAGAACCCGAGGCCCCCAGGCGGCACGTTGCCGTCCAGTTTCTGAGGCCTCGGGGCAGGACGGCATGGCAGGGTTCGAATTCGCGCGCATCGGCACGGTCTCCGAAGTCGCACGCGACTGGAAGATTGGGCGTTACATCCCGCTATATCTTGCGGGGATCGTCGCAGGTGCAGCCATTGGGCTCGGCCTGACACATTTCGGCCCCTCGCCGGGTGCCGGCAACGCGTCCTCCCGCGTGGTGGTCGCTGCGCCAGCTGCCGGTGCCGGTGCTGGTCACCCCGCCGTTGCGCTTGCAAATCAGGAGCCACCCGCCGCAGCGGCCTCCTCCATCCCCAACAGTGTCACGATCACTCTACCCGGCTCGTTCGAAGACCTATTCGCCACGCACGTGGCGCCCGCGACGGTTGTGGCCGCCCCGGCACAAAAGCCGGCGGCTGCGGCGCCCGTCGCCATCCCCGCACCGGCCAGCGTCCCCCAGGCACAGGCTCCCCACGCACCGGCGGCGCCCGCCGCCGCTCCGGCAGCAGCGCCGGCGGTGCCAGGGCCCAACTTCTATGTCCCAGCGGTGTCAGCCGGTGGCCTCAGCGTCATGGAGCAGCAACTCTTCGATGGCTTGAACGCCCAGCGGGCGAAGGCCGGGCTTGCCCCATACACGCTCGACGCCGGGCTCACGAAGATCGCCCGCACGCGCTCGCAGCAGATGGTCGACCAGAATTACTTCGCCCACACCGATCCCTACGGCTACACGATGTACACCGCCCTCCTCAAGTACTTCGGCTACGCGACCTACAACTGGGCCGGTGAGAACCTCGCCCTTAACAACTATCCCGTGAGCGACGCTGTCGCCATGGCCGTCTCAGCGCTCATGGCGAGCCCCACGCATCGAGCGAACATCCTCGCCACCGACTTCTTCCGCATCGGCATCGGCGAGTCCGATACGGCCGACGGGCGCCACATCTTCTCGATGATCTTCCTGGGCTGAGCGCTCGTGCCCGGTGACGAACCACAACTGGGGAGGCTGTTCAGCCTCCCCAGTTGGTTTGTGCTCCGCGAGCCGGGAGATTTTGCTCAGGGCAGTGGCGGCGCCCCGGGTGGGTCGCCCGGGTAGTCGTCGTCCCCACCCCCCCGATTGCGCGATATTGCATAGCCAACGCCGGCGCCAGCTGCTGCGACCACGGCAAGGCCGATTACCACGATCCCCCACACCGGGAAGCCACCACCGCCAGAAGCGGAGGTTGCCGCCGCCGCGGTGCTCGTGATGCTCCCGCCCGCAAGCGTGGGATAGGGCGACCCGGCTCCCGGCGATCCCGCCGGGATCGTGCCCGGATGCTGGGTTGCGGTCCTGCCTGCCGGTAGTGTTGCCGTCGCTGGCGCTGGCGTCCGCGTCGGCGCGGGCGTGAACGTCGGGATTGGGGCCGGTGTGACGTTGCCAAAAGTCACGTCGAGTTGCACCGGACCAGCCTTCCAGTGCGTGGTCTGGGCGGCGAACCGATCCCCGATCTTGATGCGCACTTCCACGCCGTCCTTACCGCAGCCGGGCGTCTGCTCGGCCGAGACGACATCGACGTAGTAGACAGTCACGCGCGCGGCGCCGTCGCCGGTATACTCTGTCGTGCCCTTTGAGCCGCAGACGATGTTACCGATGTAGGCGGTGACTGGTAGGTTTGGAGCCACCGGGCCAGCCTGATCGGTGACCGATCCGAAGACGGTGGCGGGTGGCCCGAACTGGCTGACTGCCGCATTCGCAGCGGGCAACGAGCTGGCGCCAAGTATGGCGGCGAACACCACGCCCGCCACGATCCCGCCGATCGGGAAAGAGAAACGATTACGCATAAACCAACCTGAGTGGGGATTGACCGCCTCTCACGAGGGTATCGGGCGGCCCGTCTAAAGGCACTACTTGGCGATTGGGAGCGTAAACGGCTGCTTAACTTGCACCCAGTAGGCCTTCCCACCCTCCATCGTTGTGAGCGTGTTCACGAAGCCCGGCGTGCCGAGGATGAAGCGCTGCCACGTGCTCGTTGCATCGTCCCAGTGGTAGACACCCGCGACCTGAGCCTCGTGCCCGTTGAGCACGCTGGCGAGGTCCGTCACGCCCTGGCCGGCCGTCACCAGGTTCCAGCCCACCGTCAGCGGTGTGGGCGTGTCCCCCGCGAACTGGACGAGGACGTCGAATTGCGTTTGACCCTCGCCGGAGCTTGGCAGTGCCGCGGGGATGGGCGGGTTGATGGTGGTGCCGTCGCAGCCCTTGTAGCTTTCCTGGAAGCCGTTCCAGACCAGCCGGGCGTAGTCGCTCGCGCCCTGGTCGAAAATCAGCCCGCTGCTGTTGTTCAGCCACCCATAGGCGGCCGCGGCAGGACCACCGTTGAAGGTGATGCTTTGCCCCGGCGCCAGGATACCCGTGAGCCCCAGGTGCTCTTCCGGGTCGATGGGGTTCGAAGGCAGGCTCTTCAGGGCGAAACCCTCGAGTGAAACGGTGTTCGTGCCTTCGTTCGTCAGCGTGATCGTCTCTGGTGCGGTGCAACTGATGCCGGTGATGCGAATGTTCCCGGGCGGCGGCGCTGGAGTCTGCGGGATCGTCACGATCACGTTCGTCGTTGTCAGGAGACTGTTCGAAACCAGCACCCACGCTTGGCACTCATCCGGCGCAATCGTCTTCTGCGCGATGTCCGTATGCATCAGCACGCCGGCGTCGTTTTGCGTATCGAAACTTGTGACAACGTCCGAACGTTGCCGTGGTGCGAGTGACGACGGCTGGCCGTTGCCGCTGAGGAAGATGCCCGAACCGGAATCGATATCGAAGCTGACCGGGATGCCGAGCAGGTTGTTGAAACCGATCGCGTTGCAAAAGCCGTCACGATCTCTCAGGTGGACGACGACATACTTTTCCGAAGGCACCGGTCCCGGCTCGATTGTGACCTGCTTGTAGCCGGCCCACGTCCAGTCGGTTTGTACCGTCTCGGATTTGATCGGCGGATACTTCCCGGCGTCGTTGCGGTAGTCAACAATCGCGTAGTAGCGGGAGTGGCCGACGATATCACCCGGCTTGCACAGCGGGTTCTGCGTGAGCTGATTCACGGCGCAGGCTTCGTACGAGAGGTTGAAGTCGCCGAAGGTCGCCACGCTCGCATTCCCGTTGAGGTCCGTGACAGAACTCATGATGCGAGGCATGGTCGGGCTGCCCAACACGCTTGGCTGCCCTGTGATCGGGTTGATGTTGAACGAATAGTCGGAGGCGTCATTCGGCACGAACCAGCCGCTTGAGCCGTTCTTAACCTGCGATGTCCAGCCGTTGAGGATGGGCTCGTTTTCCATGAAGTACGTCACGTTCGTCGCCGGCATCTGCGGCGAACCCCAGTTCCCCCGGAAGCCGCCGGGCCCCTGTAGCGTGGCCCAGTCGTCCGGCATCACCCAACGGCCCGCCGGGAGGTGACGTCCATCCGGCGTCGTCACCGCCGGCCGCGATGAGGGCTGGTCGTTCATGAACCACCCCCGCACGACCGTGGAGAGCAATCCTTCCGTCGAGACCACTGAGGTTGGAGTCGTGGTGGTGACCGAATCTTCCAACGCCATATAGAAGATCGGGTACGCAACCTTCGAGATGTTCGTGTTGATCGGCGGTGTCCCGCTGCCCTGCACGATGAACGCTTCCACATCGACTTCGCCGGGGTCGACGCTCTGGTAATTCACAGTCGCCGTACAGCCGGTGAAGGTGCTCTGGGCGTGGTCCGGCCCGAGGATCGTGATCCCGGGGCCTGGCAGGAACGTGCCGGGCTGGTTGGCCGCGCGGATGAAGTCGATCGTGTTCGAGGCGTTCGCGCAGCCCGACGAGCCGGTGGCGAACGCATACGTGAGCGTCACTGTGTCGCCGATCCACGCCAGGCGCGGCGTTTTCAGCGGTGCGAAGAAACTGAAGTTGATGCCCACGGTCTCGGTGGGCGCGGCGATCGTGGTCTGGCCCGGATAGAACACGTCGACGCTGATGCCCGTGCTGGAGTTGCCGACGCAGCCGCCGTCGTGGAGGACGCTCAGGGGGAGGTCGTCGGGAATCGCGTCGGTATCACCAAAAGCAGGTGTTAGCGGGTTCGTGCCACCGTCGTTCAATTCGAGGCGCCCGCCAACGCTCACTCCGGTGATCACCTTCGGCTTCGACACATCGGGCACTGTGAAGTACCCGCAAGTGCCGGTGACCGTTGCGCGCAGAGACGCACCGTCCACAGGCCCCGAAACCACGCGTCCGCCGGAATTGTGCGAACCCAGCACCCACTCGGTGAGCTTCGTCCCGCCGATATAGGTGCCGTCGGCGGCGTTGAACGCCAGTGACTGGTTGAGCGTCGTGCCTGTCACGATGTTCGTCGTCGGGTCCAGCCCCGTGGTGATGACGGTGCTATCGATGCGGTTGAAGTCGATCAGCAGCGGCCCGCCCTGCGTCCCCGTGACCGCGTCTGTGTGCTGCCACCCTGCGGTGACCGGTGCCCCGCTATGCGTGAAGGACACCGAGAGCAACAGCTCACCCGGAGTGAACGACGTGAACCGCACGCAGATGGTGCTGGAGTTCTGGCCCGTGATGCCGAAGGAACCGGCCGTCCCCACCTGGACCGCCGCGGGGTGGGCCACATCCGGCCCTGGTGCCGATGAGAAGTTCAGGCCGTTCGCCTGGAGCACGTCTGTGCCTGCCACGGTGCCGCTGATGCAAGCCGTGGCAGGCGCGCCGATGACGTATTGCGGCGAGGTTGCATCCGGCAGTGTCGTCCCGGCCGCGCTCACGTTGGTAATCGCGAAATTGCCGGTCAGGATGAGCGGGGCGCCCGGAGGCGTTGCCGCGCTGTGTACAACATCGTCCGTATCGATGTGGATGTTGTAGACGGCATCGAAGTTGAATTGAACAGATGCGGTCGCCGGAGAGTTCAGGGTCGTCTGGATGTTCAGGCACCACTCGGTGCCCTGCTGATAGGGATTCGGTGCCTGTGAAGTCCCTGGTACCGCTGTGGGTAGCGGCCCGCTCACCGCCGTGATCTGGAAGTCGGCTGCGACCACCACGTTCAGGCTGTCGGGCGTTCCGGGGTTGTTCGTATTCGGGAAGTTCGATGTGTGGCCCGTCAGGAAGGACGCGTCCCAGCCGATCGTGCACACCGTGCCGACCACGCCCGCGCCGCCCGCGTTCGGCCCGGAGGCGGTCAGGGTGACGGTCTTCACCTGCATCCCGAAGAACGGCGCAACCGTGTTATCGGGGCTCGCCACGCTGTCGGTGACGACGTTGTTCTGGGCGTCGAAGTGGTTCGTCGGGGCCAGCTCCAATACGTTCACAGCCGTCGAGTCAGTCTGGCTCGAACCGTCCGGCACGTAGTTCCAGGAAATCTCGAGTTTGCGGTATCCCGGCAGCGACTGTGCGATCACACAGAATGCGTCGCCGGGGACCGTCTTGCGCGTCTGGGCGGTGGGGTCAATCTGGTTCTGGTGGACCGGCTTGAAGCGCGCCACGCCGTCGTGAGCGCCGGCAACGCTCTGGGGGATGGGGACGATCACAGTAGGCGGCGCCGTCGGGTTGATGGGGTCCGAAGCGAGCAGCCGGAAGCCGAGGTCGGTCGCTGGGATCGTCGAACCGTCGCCCGCCACCAGCGCCGGGAGGAGGCCCGACGAAGAGATGTTCACGCAATAGCCGTTGGTAGGCTCGTTGTCGATGGATCCGGCATCGGCCGGGAATGGGTGCGAAATGTCGCCCGCATAGAGGCGTGGCGGGTTCGGGTTGGTGACGCCCACCGAGACCGGTGGGTTGAGGACAGGGGAAGTGGGGACCCACGCGGCGTTCCCGTCGCTGTTGATATTGATGGCGGCTGCAGCGCCGGCGGCATGCGGGAGCGAAGCCGCACGGCCCAACACCACAATCACCAGCAACGAAACAACAGCGGAAATAAACATCCGCCGGCGGGCGTGATCCATAGATGTCCCCCGTGAGACCCTCTGGACGCACCCCGCCGGACGTCTTGGCTTGGTTCGGCAATGGCTCGGGCGGCTACTGGCGTCTCGACCCGCCGGAAGCTATCAAGCCACTGTCTTTATGGGGGATGGGCACCCCTACCGTCAAGCAGTGGCGGACAGACCCCACGCCTGAGCCTACTCCCTGATGAACGTAAAATCTCACACAAAAGTTACCGGGGCGTGCTGGCCAAAGCACGCCCCGGTCGCCCCCTGACCAGGCTCAAGCGCTGGTTTCGGCTGCACATGGACTTCTTACGCTTCAGCGCCGCCTCCGCACCGCGCACCAGGCTGCAGGCGGGGCCACGAGGACCAGGAGCAGGCCGAAAAGGGACAGCAGTTCCGCCGGAACAGCCGGCCTGTTTGCCATGCCGGAGCCCGTGGCGGGCGCGAGCGGCGTGGCGGCTACGGCGGCGCCGGGGCCAGCGGAGCGGATGCCCCGGACTTCATTGATCGGTGTCTGCCCCGGCGCCACCTCCCCGGCAGCCGCCGGCGACGGGAACGTAACCGTATCGATTGGGATGTTGACCGAAAGGCCGGTCGCGCCGCATGGCTTGATCGTGAAGGTTGCAGTCGCGGTGGCCGAGTCCAATGAGACGTGCGTGGCAGCGCCGAGTGGGGCCGCCACCGCGTAGAACGCGCGGCCCACGCAACCCGTCGCTGTATCACTGCCCAGGACCTGGCGCACGCCGTAGACGCCATATGGCAGCGGCGCGGATGCTGCCGAGGACGTGAGAGCGTCCCCGCTTGTGCTCACATCGAGCGTGGACACCACCGCCCCGGACGTATCGGTGACTTCGAATCGCCACGTCCGCGCGGCCGCATCCGGCCCCGCGTCGAGCGTGACGGCGACACCGACCGACCCCATCGCCACGAACGAGCCCTGGCTGCTTGCCAGCGTCTGCCCTGCAAACCCGGCGCTGACGGTCACCGGGCCCGCCGTCGCCCGCGTCACGTGTACCGTTGCTTCGGCCGCAGAGGCGCTCACGCTGTGCAATGCGCCAGCGGACGTCACCTGGCCGCCGTCGGCGCGGTAATCCAGCGCCGGCAACTGCGTCCCGACCCCTTCGACATGCACCAGGAATGTGCCGTCCCCACCGGCCGGGAAGCTCGCTGCCGAAGGAGTGATGGTCACAGTCCACGGCAGGGCGGCGTGTGACACTGCCGCGTGCACGGCAAACCATGCACCGAGCGCGAGCAGGGCTAGCGAGAGCAGGGCGAGTCGAGATTTGGCGAATCGGCTGGTGGCGGTCATGCGATTTCTGCCGGATACGGCGGCGTGGCCGTGAAGCCTGCGCCCGCTGCCCCTGTTTGGCGGCCCGGCCGTCTCGCCTGGGAAAGGCTGAGACCCGTAGCTTTGCGTGATCGCGGTCACCCGCGTCGTGCCGTTGGCGAAGGAGCCGGCAACCCTTTCGTAGCGGTTCGTCCACCGGGTGACCAGTTCAGTGGATGCAGAGTAACAGTACCGCAGCCTGTCAAGGCTGCGCTATAGGAGGAGCGTAAGAAGTCTCGGGATGCTCCCGATGCCATCGCTGGCAGGGAAGTGGGAGAATCGGCCTATGCCGGCCCTCCAGGGCGAAGAGAATCGTTATCTGCTCTCCGCGGATGCGGGCGAAGGCGCGCGTGTGCGGCTCATCCCCGGCCACCGCTACAGCCCGGCGCAAGGGCTCTGGCTGTTCCCGCGCCAGGCAGGCGTCGTGCTTGCCCTGGACCGCGTCTTCGGTGTTGACGGCTGGACCCACGCGCCCGAACTCGCAGCAGACGTCGAAGAGGCGCGCGCGCGGCGGCCCGCGGCGGCCCAGGGGCCTGCACGGGCCGAACTCGATGGCAGCCAGCTTGCGGTGCAGTGCATCGTCGCGGACAAGGAGCTGGTGAAGCTCGTCCCGGGATACCACTGGTCCCCCGCACAGAAGCGCTGGTACGTTCCTGCCCTCCCGCTGGCGCTGGAGATCCTCCAGGAGCGCTTCGGCCGCCGACTCGCCATCGGCGCCGGCGTGCTGGAGTACTTCGACCGCAGGCGAGATGAAGATCTGCGCCCGCCCCCAGCGGTCGCGCGGACGATGCCGCAACACCCGGATGCGGCGGCAACGGTGCCAACCTCCCGGCCGGGCTTCATCGCTCCGTCGTCGCTGCTCCCCGCCGTGAGGCGTGAGGGGCGGGACCTCGCTGCCATCGCCGACGCCCTGGACGCCATGGCAGCGACGATCGCCCGGCTCGAACAGAAAGTCGACCGGCTTGTGCCGCTGGTGCAGGCTCCGCCCGCCGCGGCCCAGATCATCGCCGCAGAGGTGCTCCCCGACCCGGCAGTGCACGAAGTCACCGAGGAGTGGCACGCCCTCCTCGCCCTCTCCGCGACGGACCCGGCCGGTGCGCTCGACCAGGCCAACCGCCTTCTCCAAACCATCAGCACCATTGACGCCGGGCCGATCCGGGCGGTCGCTGGCATCGCGGCTCAGCGCGCCGGCCAGCCCGATCAAGCCTTTGAACACCTCAGTCGCGTGCTGGTCGCCCCCGCCGAGCTCCAGGACGGCACACTGTCCGCTCTCGCCGAGTCCGCCTACGTTGCTGTGGCGCTGGACCTGATAAATGCTGACTGCGGCCCACTGCAACCCATCGCCACCATCGCGGACTTCGCCCGGCTTATCAATCAAGCACTCGTCAGCGATGCTGGATTCGCCCACGAGTCGTTAGGCTCGGGGCCTGCGCGGAGCACTCTGGACCTGCTGGTCAACAACCAGGGGCTACGCCGCGTGGCGCCGGCGCTGAGCGACTACTGCCGGGTCGCGCACCTGCTGGCGACTGCCCCGGCCGGATCGCGACTGGCCGGCGAGCGCGTGGCCGGCGTGTTGCGCGAGCGATCCCTTTCGCCCGAGGCAACCGCCCTCGCGCTCGTGCTATTCGCGAATCTCTGCATGCGTCAGCGCTGCGTGGGTGATTGGGCCGGGGGCTGGCCGGCTGCCGAAGAAGAATCTCCGCTGAGCGATGGCGGGTGGCTCGTGCGGCACGCGCTCGAAGTCCTGTCGGCGCTCGACCATGAGCTCGCCGCACAGGGCGCACTCGCCGTGCTCGGCTGCATCGCCGGGGGCCCCGCGGAACAGGCCAGCCTCGCCCAGCGGCGTGCACTCGTCCAGTTGATTCCCCCGCTCTGGCCCTGGCGCCAGCATGCGGAATTCCTTGCGGTCTTCCGGCTCGTCGCCAAGGGCGAGCCGCTTCCGCTGGCACGCCAGTTCAGCGGCTACCTCAAGCGCATTGGCAGCACACAGCTGGCCATCTCGGCCCCGCACCTGACCGAAGTCTATCTCCAGGGAAGCGGCGTCCGCGAAAGCGGCCTCAAGCCGATCGCCGATGGGCCATACCTCGAATCGCTTGCGAGATGGGGTGTGAAGGACCCTCAGGCCGAGGTCCTGGACCTGCTTCCCCTCCTGGAGGAAGGCTCCCGGCCCGACAACGCGCTCAACGCCCTTGGACGGATGATCGAAGACCGCGCATTCCCGGGCGCCGAACGCATGTCGTCCGCCCAGCGCAAGCAGGTCTATGGTGCCGCCCTCGCCGCGGCCAAAAAGATGGGCCACGATGGCGACGCC
>Ga0307374_10009132_pt1 | contig 14678 bp, 16 predicted proteins | sample OX3MG_FD_202532 | JGI IMG/M metagenome (GOLD analysis project Ga0307374, IMG submission 202532) | Soil microbial communities from Risofladan, Vaasa, Finland - OX-3 | ecosystem: Environmental > Terrestrial > Soil > Coastal area > Acid sulfate soil | place: Finland: Risofladan, Vaasa | collected... | reverse complement strand
AAGTTACCCTTGATAGCCTCTGGCTGCCGGGCAACGCCACGCACGGCTTCCTCGACTTCATGCTGATGATGGGCGTCGCCGGAGAAGCCAGAGCCGATTACGTCGATTCGCTCGACCTGTTCCACACGATGGAAGCGTACATCACCTGGTATCCGAAAGGAGTGGACGCATGAGCAAGTATCTCCTCAACAAGTTCCTCTTTACCATCGACCGCGACCCAGAGCTGGTTGAGCGCTACCGAGAAGATCCTCGCGGCACCGTCACCTGGTGGGAAGCCGAGCGGGCCAACGTCATTCTGAACCTACCCGAAGTCGAACGCAGCACATGGCAGCAGTTTACCGACGAAGAGCGCGAGGCGCTGGCGACGCATGACTTTGTCAAGCTGTTCGAGCTGGGAGCGCACAATTTCTTGACGCTCACGCTCTTTATTGCCCTGTTCGAGCGTGACTATGATGAGCCGCTGGGGTTCCAGCGTGAGTACGCGCGGAAGCTCCAGCACTGGTCGTTGCCATACCCGGAAATCACGACGTGACGAGGGACGGGAGGGGGCGCGGTGACCCCGCCCGGCCGCCCCCATGGCACCCGCGAGGGGTGTCACTCCATTTCGGGGGACCTTCCCCCTTCATTATGAAGGGGACACTTTACAAGTGGCTGTATTGCAACAGGGTGACAAGGAGGAAAGATCGTGACCGAGAGGCTTTTGACTACGGTGGTGGGAAGCTATCCGCAGCCGGAGTGGCTGGTTGATCGCAAAAATTTGCAGAGCCGATTACCGCCACGTGTGCGGGCGCGTGAACTCTGGCGCATCCCGGATCCGATGCTTGAGGAGGCACAGGACGATGCCACGCTGCTAGCCATTCGTGATATGGAGCGGGCCGGCATTGACATTATTTCCGATGGGGAGATGCGACGAGAGAGTTACTCCAACCGTTTCGCCACTGCGTTAGATGGGATGGACCTTGATAAACCGGGGGTGGCGCTAGATCGCACGGGCCATCCCAACCCGGTCCCGAGAGTCGTGGGCCCGATCCGCCGCTTATACCCGGTGGAAGTACGCGACGTGGAGTTTCTGCGTCGCAACACTGATCGCCGCATCAAAATTACCGTGCCAGGCCCGTTCACGGTAACACAGCAGGCACAGAATGACTATTATCGTGATGAGAAAGCCCTGGCGTTGGATATCGCGGCCGCGGTCAACGAGGAGCTCAAAAGCTTGCAGGCGGCAGGAGCCGACGTGGTACAGATTGATGAGCCGTACCTGCAAGCGAGACCAGAAAAGGCCAGGGCGTACGGGGTGGAGGTGATCAACCGGGCGCTGGAAGGCATTGACGGGCCAACGGTGCTGCACATGTGCTTCGGGTATGCGGCGATCGTGCATAACCGGCCTGGGCAGTACTCGTTCCTCACGGAGCTGCGGGAGTGTGTCGTCAGGCAGATCTCGATTGAAGCGGCACAACCTTGCCTCGATCTCTCGGTTCTCCGTCAATTAGCAAATAAAACCATGATTGTGGGCGTCCTGGATCTGGGCGACATGGAGGTGGAGAAGCCGGAGATAGTGGCCGGGAGGATACGCGCGGCCTTGCAGTACATAGAGCCGGAACGCCTGATCCTGGCCCCGGATTGCGGCATGAAATACCTGCCACGGGAAGTCGCCTTTGGCAAGCTCTGTGCATTGGTTGAAGGAGCCAGGATGGTTCGACGCGAAGTGTAAGGATGCGCATCAAAGCCGTTCACCTGGAAGATTCAGCGTATACTAGCTGAATGCGCAAAGCACATCTCCTCCGATGCGCTTCGATTGAAGGTCCGCAGATTCAGTCGTATCAGGGGCGATCCTCTGACTCTCCAGGCACGAAACAGGTCATGCCGTCGTTTTCACCAGTCGCACGGAATTAGCCATGGCTCAAGTGATGGACTACTCTGATGACAGAGCAAGCGTCGCAGCCGACTTGAAAAGGGACAAGCATGGATTAGGTGTGGCTATGATCCGTAAACACCGCTTATCCGCTCAGAATTCGATAATTCTCCTCATGCAGCTAGCTCACAATGTGCTACTCTGGGTACGCGAATGATTGAGCAAGGCGGCTCATCATGTCCATGGCTACGACATTCTCCGATTGATCAAGCAAGTGTGGGCTATACCCGGACGGCTCAAGTTCATCGACCAGCAAATCTGGCGTGTTCAGCTTCGAACTGAACACCCTGGAACTCGCGATGTAACGCTCGCTTCTCTTCTCTCAGCTTGCTTTCTTCTTCATCGGTCATATCCTTACTCTACTCGTTTTGCTCTTCCGAAGAGATGAAGATTACTACTTTGATGCTACTCCGTCAAGCAGCATCAGCAGGGCGGTCTCCCCAATTTGTTCCCACTGCGTTGCCTCCAGGTCCACCAGCCAGAGTAATGCCAGCCCTTCATACAGAGCGGTAATGGTGATAGCCACCGTTTCGGCTCGCACCGGCTGGAATTCACCCTGATCGATGCCTCGCTGGATCAACACCGCCAGAAGTTCGCGGTAGTCTTTGAAATACTGCTTGAGGAACTGGCGCACCGTTTTCTGACGCGCGACAACCGCATAGAACTGAAAGCTGAGAGGCACCAGCTTCGCCATCCAGTTCATTTCTTCGATATAATAGCGATTGAGCAGCAGTAACTGCTCACGCACAGATAGCTGCTCCTGACTTTCGAAAAAGTCTCGCAGCCTGCTCATCATGCGCGAGAAGAAAAACTGCAAGATCGCCGCTATGATGGCATCCTTGCTCTTAAAGTACAGGTACAAAGCGCCTTTCGAGAGTCTGGCTTCCTGAGCTACGTCATCCATGCGAGCCTGGTCAAATCCTTGCCGCGCAAATACGGCCATAGCCGCCTCCAGGATCTGGTTTCTCCGTTCTTCGCTTACATCCGGGCGTGGGGACATGAATATTACCTCCGAGTCTAGCGTCGTTTTCTTCTCAAGCTGAATCTTCGATGAAGGAAAGTTGTCAATGCGGCGCAGCTTCCTGTACAGGTCCAGCGCGCGGCGCCATCGGCAGGGTGTGGACGCTCCAGGCGCGAGTTTTCCAGGTAAAGATCGCCAGGCCCAGAAGAGCGAACCCGGCCAACCATGCCAGCGTATAGAGAACATAGAGCCAGGGCATCAAGTGCGTAAACCCGCCCGCGACGGCGATCTGCGTGGGAGCGAATGCTGGAAAGGCTTTCACGATTTCCTGGTTGGCAACAGGGTTGCCGAGCGGATTCTGGACAAAGGTATCGATGAGGCTCAGCATAATGATGAAAAAAAAGCCTTCGAGTTCTCCTCGCACCAGAACCCCCAGCAGCAAACCCAGGCCACCATAGCTGAGCGCGGCGCAGAAGAAGCTCAGCCAGACGACCGGCAGCGATACAGGATGCCAGAAGGCAAACAACGTCACGCTGGCATACAGCGATACCACCGTTGCTACGACTAGCAGTCCGGTGAGTTTTGCCAGGATGACGATGGACTGCGGGTAGCCATTGAGGACAAGGCGATGATCAAACGGCGTATTTTTCCGCGTCGAGGTGAAGAGGATAAACCCGACAATCATCGTGATAGCATTAAAGCCCAGGGTCAGGTATGTGACATCGCGCGTGCTGACCTGCAAAAAGACACCACTGCGTATGACGCTGCCTCTGCCTGGCCGGAGATCACCCGCGAGGATACGCAGCAGCGTCGACTTGCCCGCGCCGTTTTCACCGACGATGCCAACCAGCGTGCCAGGAAAGACCTCAAAATGCACGCCTTTCAATATCTTGTGTCGTCCGTACGATTTGTACAGGTTCAGCGCCTGGAGAACTGCCTGGTTCATGATGGACTCATTTCACCTATGATGGCTCTTTTAGAAGAGATGATGTGGGAACAAAAGTGATAACGATTCCAAGGCGGGCCAGAGCGCGTATGTCCTCCTCCGTCCCATCGATGCGGTATCCCATCATGCGGGGAAGCACTCGTATCGCGAGAGGATTGCGCCTGGCGTAGTTCAGGATGGCTTCTTCGGCTTGATCAACTGCGAGCCGTGTAGCTCTTGCCTGGAAATGCCGACGGCCTACATGAAGAGTCACTTCAGGCGTCTTCTCAATGTTGCGGAGCCAATCTGCTTTCTCTCCCCAGCCAGACAACACAGCATAGGTATTGCTGGCTTTATCATACTGCAGCACTTCCAGGACAGTCTGCCGGGGTAGCCCACTTTTGCGTCCGCTATGGATGAGCAACAGGAAGCGATTGCCCGCCAGCCAGCCCATATGCAGACGAAACAGCCAGATGGGGAGACGGAACAGCAGGCGCGCCAGTCCGCGCGGAGGGGATACTTCTTTGATCTTTGTCAGCATAAAATGCTCCTTCTTTTCATGTTCGTCTGTTCAATGACACGGGAGACCGTGATGGCTATCCGGTATGCGCTGTTTGTGCTATATAATAACTGACCAGTCAGTTATTATATAGCACAAACAGCGCCAAAAGTCAATGACTGAACGGACACCCACAAATGATGCTCAAAAGGCATCTCTTATGACCAAATTGATCAATTTGACAGCCTGTCATTTCTGCGGTAATATATATTTATAGAGTGGGTAGTCAGTCAACGTAGAAGCCAGGTTGTTCCCACGAGAGAGCGTATCGTGTTGATATCCCATCCCTCCGAGAACTGGTCAACCGTGCTACGGTGGTGTTGCCGCACGCACGATACATGATTGCGAGGAGAACCATGAGTATTGATAAGCCACCTGTGACGCCACAGCAGTATGAAGTATTACATGGCGGCGGCGCAGAAGCCGCCGAGATTGCCCAGCAGCGTCTGTCGCGCAGACGTTTCCTGCGCAGATCGATGCTAGCAGTCTTTGGTCTGTCCGCTGCGGCCTCAGTGGGAGGTGCGCTCGATATGCTGTATCCCAACCTGAAGGGGAAATTTGGATCTTCCCTGCTGGTTGGCAAGAAAAGTGATTTCCCGGCTGCCATTCCCAAAAAGTTTCTGGTCAATACTGCTGGTGTGTTTTACCGCCAGCAAGCAAAGACCTATATGGTTCATCTGGCAAAGGACACTCCCCTTCTCCTATCGGGGACTAATCTGACCGACCAGTTGGTTTCAGAAACGATTCTCAAAGCGAGTGATGGCACGTACTGGATCGCGCTCTATCAACGTTGTGTTCACCTGGGTTGTACCGTTCCGTTCCGCGATGACTGCAATAGTTTCAAGTGTCCCTGTCACGGGTCGCACTACAATCTGGACGGAGAATACCTGGATGGTCCCGCTCCCAGGAGCCTGGATCGCTTTGCCTTCCATTTCCAGGGAGAAGATGTCATCGTTGACACGGGCGTTCTCAACAATAAAGTGCCGCATCCCGAAAAGTCAACACGCTTGATAGCCGTGCCGCCTATGCCATGTAGCGCAGGATGACTGGCCGCTCTACGCGAGATTGATTCACCCAGACGTTTCATGTCTTGTTTCTGGCTTTTCGCCGGTGAAGATATAGCGGATGCTGGCAAGCATTCGCTGCTTCACGCCGTGAAAATCGCAAGGAGAGGAGATCGCTGACTCTCTTTTTGCCCGTATCCGACGCCATAAGACCCCGACAGCGTGTCTTCTGCGGCTGCTGGGATATGCAGTGAAGGAGAACTATGACGATCGGTCCGTGGAATACTCCTGGCACCTACCACCTCTATTGTACGATTCATGTGAATATGAAGCTGACAGTGATTGTCAAATAGATTTGCTTGATAGACACAAGCCAGCAGGGGTGTGAAAGAGGAGAACGATGAATTCTGGTATTGATGGCGCACTCGCGATCATGATTATCGGCTCATTTCTGGCGGCAATGGTCCTCCACGAAACGGGCCATGCACTCACGAGTTTCTGTTTCAGCCGCGGCGGCCAGGGAATTGATAAGCGATCCCTTCATCTACGCCCACGACTTGATGTCATGGGGACGATCTTTTGCATCCTGTTGGCTTTTCAACCACTCTTTCCTGTCGGGCTGGGGTGGGGAAAGCCATTACGGGATGACACCTGGATGATGCAGCGAGTTCCACGAACAAGCAGGAGCATTGTCGCGCTGGCAGGACCATTGCTCAATTTCATCATCGGTCTCCTCGTCGCGCTGATCATGCGTTTCGCCGGTCCTTACTTACTGGGTTTTGATACGCTCTTTGCCCAACGGCTCCTCCAGATCATGCTCGTCTTTGCGAGTGTGAACATCTGCCTGGCGATCTTCAATATGATCCCGCTGTACCCCCTCGATGGATATCAGATTGTCCGCTCCCTGTTGCCTGGCCGGGCAGCCGCAGCCTTCACAAAATCAGCCTTCTTTGGGCTGGTATTTGTCCTGGTATTATTCTTCGTGCTGCCGTTTATGGCTCAGCTCACTGGCGGCAGTTCCATTCCATTGTTTCGCTTGCCATCTTACGTGTTGTCGGAATCTTTTCACCTGATCGCAGCCATGATTGGTCCATTTCCCACAAACTTTGACCTGGTCAGGGGCTTATACTTCTCATAGAGAGTTCTGGCCGTCTGCTACGAAAAACTTCTCCAGGCTTCTGGCTGCTCCAGTACTCTTATCCCGATTCTTTACGCTTTGAGAACATACGCTTATCGTTCTCCGATCTGCTCGATGGCAGGTGGCTTCTCCGGATCGACACGCTCAGCAAGGTAGGCGTGCAACCGCTCTTCACCCGTCGGGCTGACGAGGAAGGTGACCACATCTCCAGCTTCGATCACGGCGCTCCCGCGCGGGAAGAGCAGTTCATTCTGCCGCCTGATCGAGACGACCAGGCTTTCAGAAGGGAGTTTTGCCGCTCGCAGCGCACAACCCGCCAGTCGCATTCCTGGTTCGATGGTTGCCTCGATCATCACTGTGCCTTCGACCAACCCGCGCATTCTTCGCGCCCCCCTGGCTGACGCCTCGCGGTACGCTCGCGTGATATCCAGGGCGGAAATGCGCCCAATGTCACGCCTGCCTCCAGCTATCTCTCCAATGTCAACCACCGGCATCCATCCGATACGATGACTGGTCAATTGTTCCAGCGCCACGTCCAGCGTATCGTCAGGATGCGCGACCAGCACCTCTCGGTTCATGGCATCCTCCACAGGACGCTGCCCTCTTTCCTCTGGTGGCACGCGCTGAATATCCGCTAGCGTCAACACTCCCAGGAGATTCCCTCGCGCGTCCAGGATAGGCCCGCCGCCGATAGCACGCTCGACAAGCAGGCGCTCCGCCTCCGCCACCGTTTGCTGGGGAGAGAACCTGATGAGAATAGGTGTCATCGCCTGGCGCACGGCCAGCGTCGAGAGGAGCGGGATGGAGAGTTGGAGCCGGTGGGCGGGCGAGTCAGCACGTGTGTCAACCTGGCTGGTATAAATGGTTGCCTTCCCAACAATCGCGGAAGAAATACCCACCGCGATCATCGCGGGAGCCAGCATGGACAGATTCCCCGTCATTTCCGCGACCATCAACATGACGGCGAGCGGCGCATGGGCAATCCCGCCGAAGAGCGCCATCATGCCGACGATGACAAACGGCGTCGGGCTATCGGGAACGCCGGGCAAGACGTGGTAGCTCAGACGCCAGACGACGGCGCCGACCATCGCTCCGATCACCATGCCGGGACCAAAGATACCACCGGAACCGCCGGAGCCAATGGAAAGCCCGGTCGTGATGATCTTGGCGAACGGCAGCAATAAAATGATCCAGAGCGGCAGAGCGAGGATCCCTGGTCCCATCGCCACCTGCACCCATCCATAGCCCATGCCCAGCGCCTGCGGCAGCACCAGGCCGATCAATCCCACCAGCAGACCCCCAATGGCCGGTTTGATCCAGTTGGGAAGAGTTAAACGGTGAAAGAAGTGGGTGATACCGTAGAAGCCGCGCGCGTACAGCCACCCGATAAGCCCACACAACAGGCCCAGGACAACATAGTAGAGCAACTGCGCAGGAGAGGTGAACGCGAGACTTCCAGATGTGACGAAAATCGGCGTCCAGCCGAACCATGAGCCAAAAACGCTGTACCCAATGATCGAGGCGATCAGCGCGGGAACAATCGCTTCAACTTCCAGGTCGTGTTTATAGAGGATTTCGGCGGCCAGCACCGCTCCACCGAGTGGCGCGCGGAAGATGGCGCCAATGCCGGAACCAATGCCGGTCGCAATAGCGATACGCCGGTCCTGAGCGTCCAGATGCAGGAGACCGCCGAGCAAAGAGCCGAACCCCGCGCTGATTTGTGCCGATGGCCCCTCACGACCTCCCGATCCGCCACTGCCGATGGTGATGGCCGAGGCCACGAGTTTCACCAGAGGGATGCGCGCGCGAATCGGTTTGCCCTGGTGAAAGGCGGCGATTGCTGCGTCCGTGCCATGGCCTTCCGCTTCAGGAGCCAGACCAAAGACGATGATCCCCGCCACTAACCCGCCCAGAGTGGTGATGACAGGCAAGAGCCAGGCGCGGGGAGCCTGCCAGAGAGACATCACCCCCATGGTACCTTCGCCTGCCGGGTCAGGCGGCAGATAGCCGACTAAATCTCCCAGGAAGAATTTTGTGGCATATTGGATCGCCAGGAAGAACGCTAAAGCGCCAAATCCGGCAACCAGGCCAATGGCAGTGCTGATGAACAGCCATTTCAGTAAGTAGCGTGGGTTCTCAAAACTTGGTCCAACGCGGTGCAAATGAAAGAGACGACGCACAAACACCATAGGTGCAGTGGAATTCATCCAGAAGCCTCCTGAGATCCGCCCAGCGGCAAAGTGGGTGGGCAATCATTCAAAAAATGTCAAAAAAGATTAATTGGCACACCTTTACGAGATCGGCGAGCTGATACCATGCAAAATAAGCTCGGCAACCGCGTGTGCCTGTTGTATAATCGTCTGCTCAGATTGTCCCAGCACCTTTGCCGAAAGAATAAAGGACTCGGTAAGGGACAACACCATTAAGGCAGTGACTTCCCTCTGATGAGACTGAATCTCACCTCGACTTTGACTTTCTTCCAGCATCAGCGCAATCACCGCGACGTATTCCCGTAACAGGTTGGTAGCTTCTGTCTGAAAAGCGCGGTTGACGCCGTAGAGGGCGCTCATATAGACATTGAAGTTGTCGCTTTCTTCCTCGGCTAAGCGGGAAAAAGCGCGAAAGAGTCGTTCCAGTCGTTGCTGGATTGTTCCTTCAGGGGCAATCGCGGTACGAATGGCAGCAAGTTGTTCCTTCGCGATATAGCGCAGCATCGCCAGAAACAGCTTGCGTTTGTTTTCAAAGTAGAGGTAAATGGTTCCTTTCCCGATGCCAGCCTGTTCGGCGATGACGTTAATGTTCGCCTGATCAAATCCCAGGTGGGCAAATTCGCTGGCCGCTACACGTATAATGCGCAGACGGGTAGCTTCGCGCATGCGCTCATCAACTATTTTGGGCATAGCCACTCCCTACACATTCTGATCAAACCATCATTGACAAGACCTCTTCCAGCTATGGGCAGGTGGTCAATATCATCTATCGGTAGTATACGTGAGGGTTCTACCCTCTGTCAAGCAGTCGTATTCGCTCTTCTTCTGAACAACTTGACAGAAGCCGCTTTGTACTGTATAATGACTGATATGTCAGTCACATCATCATCTATATTAGCGCGTGATCGCCTGCTTACCGCAGCAACCGAGGTATTTGCCGCGAAAGGCTATAGCGCGACCCGGGTCTCCGATATAGTGGGGCAGGCCGGGGTGGCTCAAGGCACGTTTTATCTGTACTTCAAGAGCAAGCAGGCGATCTTTGAGCAGCTCATCGATACCTTCTGTTCGCGCTTGATGGCCGACACCTTGGGAACCTTTAGTTTCAGCGAGGAGTCACGCCCCGAGGAGGTGATTGAACAGGCCCGCTTGCTCTGGCTCACGGTCTTGCAGCGCTGCCGGCAGGAACGCGCTCTGATGTCCCTGGCTCTGCGAGAACCGGGCGCCGCTGGTCCAGAAGTGGTGGCTCGCCTCCAGGCCAATTACCAGCGGGTCATCGATGGGCTCGCCAGCTATATCGAGGCCGCCATCGCTCATGGGCTTTGTCGCCCTGTCCATCCCCAACTGGCGGGTTGGGCCATCTTCGGGATGCTGGAGCGAGCCGTTCACTACGCGGTGCTGGTCGATGATCAGGCCGATCTTGAGCAAGTGGCTGATGATCTGGTCCGGCTCGAACTGGGAGGATTGCTCGTCGATGCCTGGGAGGATGTCTTTGCCAGGAGACGCGAACAGCTATAACAAGGCACAGCAGCAGGAGAGGGAACGATGCCAGAAGAACCCAGGATGTTGACCCACCAACAGGCCATCTCCTTCTACAATCATTTGGGAGCCAAACAGGATTGGCAGGCCTTTTTCGAGGTCCCTGCTACCCGCGATCTGATCGCCCATGCCTCCTTCGAGACCGCACAGGCGGTCTTCGAGTTCGGCTGCGGGACCGGTGCTTTTGCCGAGCAGGTGCTTACTCACCATCTTTCTCCGCAGGCGGCGTACCTGGCGGTCGATAGCAGCGCGACGATGGTGCGCCTCGCCAGGCCCAAGTTGGCCCGCTTCGGGGAGCGCGTGGTGGTTCGGCAAACAGATGGGTCGCTCCACTTTGGCGAGGTTTCCGGTTCCTTTGATCGCTTCGTTTCGAATTATGTGCTTGATCTATTATCAGTGTCTGATACGGCTCAGTTCATCGACGAAGCCTATCGGCTGCTCGTGGCCGATGGGCGCTTGTGCCTGGTGAGCCTCACTCGTAGTGTGACTCCACTGGCACGACTGGTGACATGGTCCTGGACACATCTCCATGCGCTCGAACCCTATCTCGTGGGTGGCTGTCGGCCCCTTGAACTGCGCGACTGCTTGCCAGACAACCGCTGGCGCATTGACTACATGCAGGTTGTGACGCGCTTTGGCGTCCCCTCCGAGATTGTGGTGGCCTCCAAACAGTCGGGCGAAGACAGGGGCTCATGAAAAGAAAAGGAAAGAGATCGATCATGCGTGTGTTAATTTCGGGAGGCGGCATCGCCGGACTCACACTGGCGAACATGCTGCATCAGCACGGTATATCGTCTGTGGTCATTGAACAGGCCGGAGACCTTCGTCAGGAGGGCTACGCGATTGACTTCTTTGGCACCGGCTACGAGGTCGCCGGGAGAATGGGCCTCATTGATCGGCTCTTCTCTCAGCACATTCCTTTCGACTGTATCGCTTACGTCAACGCGCAAGGCAAACTGATCGCGAAACTGGAGATGGCTCTGGTGCAGAGGATTACCAATGGGAAATACATGGCGCTGATGCGTTGGTCCCTCGAAGAAGCCCTGTATGAAGCGCTGGCTGGGCAAGTGGAGGTGCGCTTTGGCCGGTGGCTCGTAGCTGTGAAACCGGGGGAACAGGCAGTGGAGGTGACGTTCAATGACGGTACGACCGAGTCTTTTGATCTATTGATTGGCGCCGACGGCGTGCATTCCGCCACGCGTGCGCTGGTCTTCGGACCCGAAGCGCGCTTCAGCCGGGATCTGGGCTACACCATCGCCTGCTATCCCCTCGTTGATCGCTACGACATCGGCCCTACCTGGCAGATGTATGTCGAGCCAGGACGTTTAGCCGCCACCTACTGCACGACAAAGGCAGGCGAACTCCTGACGTTTTTCATGTATCAAAACGCCGGGTGGAAGCTGCCCCCACGCGAGCAACGACTGGCCCACCTGCAAGAGGTGTTTGCCGGGATGGGCTGGATCACCCGGCAACTCCTCGCCGATGCGCCCGCTTCCGCTCCGGTCTTCATGGATGCGCTGATCCAGATTCAGATGCCCATCTGGCATCATGGCCGGGTAGCCCTCCTCGGTGACGCCTGCGACTGTCCTACGCTGCTCTCCGGGCATGGGGCATCCCTTGCTATGGCAGGGGCCTATCTGCTGGCCGAGGCTTTGCACGAAGCATCTACCTACCAGGAGGCGTTTCAGCGCTACGAACAGCAGATGCGACCATACGTTCAGGCGCAGCAAAAAAGCGCCCGTAGCTTTGCCAGATTCTTTCTCCCTGGCACGTCTTTCGGCTTGTTTTTCCAACAAACGCTGGCGAAAGTACTATTCCGGGAGACGTTTCGTAGCCTGCTGCGACGCGAGTTTAACGCACCGAGTCTCTCCATGTTGCATTCTTCACAGAACATCCGTTGACCCGGCATGTGGTTGGAATGAGTTCGAAACGCATATGTCCTCTGTGAAGGATAGACTATTACTTCCGCTGATGCTTTGAAGCATTATTTGAGCAACCTGACTCTTGGCGGATTTGCCAGTTTGAGAAAAGCAGAAGCCAAACACGTCAACCTCAGCGCATTCCCATGCGGAGCGCTCCATCCAATCTGATCACCTCGCCGTTGAGCATAGGGTTTTCGATGATGTGCTTTGCCAGGGCGGCGTATTCGCTGGGGCGACCGAGACGCGGCGGGAATGGCACTTGCTGGCCCAACGAGATGCGCGCCGCTTCCGGTAATGCGCCTAAGAGCGGGGTTTCGAAGATGCCGGGTGCGATGGTCATGACACGGATGCCGAAACGGGCCAGTTCGCGCGCGATGGGCAGCGTCATGCCGACGATGCCGCCCTTCGAGGCCGAGTACGCCGCCTGCCCAATCTGCCCATCGAAGGCCGCCACCGAGGCCGTGTTGATGATCACGCCGCGCTCGCCCTCGTCGTTCGGCTCGTTACTGGTCATCGCGGCAGACGCCAGGCGGATCGTGTTGAACGTGCCGATCAGGTTGACCTGAATGACTTTGGTGAACGCGGCCAGGCTGTGCGGGCCGTTCTTGCCCAGCACACGCTCGGCGACGCCGATCCCCGCGCAGTTGATGGCAATGTATAGCCCGCCGAACGCTTCCACTGCCGCTCTCACTGCCGCCTCGACCGAGGCCTCGTCCGTCACGTTCGTATTGACAAATAGAGCGGAGTTGCCGATTTCCTTTGCCAGCGCCGCGCCGCCCTCACTATTCAAGTCGGCAATCGCTACTTTCGCTCCCGCCTGGCTCAATAACCTGGCGCAGGCCGCGCCCAGGCCGGACGCGCCGCCTGTGACCAGAACGCCTTTGTTCTCTAGTTGCATGGATGGTTGGTTCCTTTCTGATAAGCGCGATAAATTGCGCCTCTACCGTCTGTTTCTGGATTGGTGGGCGCGAGATTACCTCTCGTGATTATTACCCGTTCCCCGAACGGGCTGCGTCCCCCGGACGGGTAATCATGCGGAGAGGATATCGGCTCCTACAGGCAATATACCCCCTCGCCGCCAAAATGTCACGCCTGCCTGTGCAATGGGCAATAATCAAAAGCAAGGGGGCATCAAGCATGCCATCGAAGCAGGCGTCACCTCTATCGAGCATGGCATGAATCTGACCGATGAACTGATCCAATCACTCTCTCTGCACGTTATATCAAATCCGGTGGAACGCTGAAGCCATGTAGCTGGGCAATTCATTGCGCCAGTATCGAGGTTTTTGTCGAAGCGGCTGGCGCAATGAATTGTGCCACTACGCCGGTATTTATTTGACAAAAGCAATTAAATAGTAGATAATAGCAAGTAAAAGGAGGTAAACCTATGTTGACTGAAACTTTATTAGAAGAGAAAGTTAGCACTGTCCGGCGCTTTAACCGCTTTTTTACGCGGCAGATCGGCGCGTTGCGCGAGGGACTGCTGCACAGCCCGTACTCGCTGACCGAGGCTCGTATTCTGTATGAGCTGGCTCATCGTAGCGACGTGATCGCGACCGCCCTGTGCCGCGAGTTGGGACTGGACGCCGGTTATCTCAGCCGTATATTGTCCCACCTCGAACAGCAGGAGTTGGTAGAAAAAGTTCGTTCTGAAGACGACGGACGCCAGCGCCTGCTTCGTCTCACACAGAAGGGCGAGCAAGCCTTCGCTATCCTCGACCGGCGCTCGAATAACGAAGTGGCGGAGATGCTGAACGATCTCGGCGAAGAGGAGCAGCAGCGTCTCTTACAGGCTATGAACACCATCGAAAGCGTTCTCGATAAAGGACTCAAGTTTTCCGAACCTTTTATCTTGCGCCAGCACGAGTCTGGCGATATGGGCTGGGTTGTTCACCGGCACGGCGTTCTTTACAGGCAGGAATATGGCTGGGACGAGCACTTCGAAGCGCTCGTGGCCCAGATCGTCGCTGATTTCATCAATAATTACCAGCCATCACGAGAACGCTGCTGGATTGCCGAGATGGAGGGCGAAATTGTCGCTTCTGTGTTTGTGGTGCAGAGCAGTGAAACGGTGGCGAAACTGCGACTTCTGCTGGTCGAACCCAAAGCGCGCGGTCTGGGTCTCGGCACTCGTCTTGTGGAAGAGTGCATTCGCTTCGCCCGGCGCTGTGGCTACCAGAAAATGATGCTTTGGACGAACAGCGTGCTTGTAGAAGCGCGCCATATTTACCAGAAAAAGGGCTTCACGCTCATTGCCCAGGAAGAACATCACAGCTTTGGTCACGACCTCGTGGGGGAGACATGGGAATTGATGCTATGAGACATTGAGGGTAATTCCTGTTACAATAGTAGCGCGTCATACCAGAATGTGCTATCTTCGTAACAAAAGGGATTCGTTTCGTGACCATACAACAACATCGACTTGAAGCTCTCGAAAATCAAATCAAGCGGTTGCGGCGACGCCTGGACAGGCTAAACCAGCGCAGCAACCGACTCTCGTGGCTGCGGCTC
>Ga0307374_10009131_pt1 | contig 14680 bp, 13 predicted proteins | sample OX3MG_FD_202532 | JGI IMG/M metagenome (GOLD analysis project Ga0307374, IMG submission 202532) | Soil microbial communities from Risofladan, Vaasa, Finland - OX-3 | ecosystem: Environmental > Terrestrial > Soil > Coastal area > Acid sulfate soil | place: Finland: Risofladan, Vaasa | collected... | reverse complement strand
GCGGGCTTAGCAGCAGCCGGGGATTTGGTGGCCGCCGCGGGCTTGGCCGAGGCCTTGTCCGCCGCAGGCCGCACCTTGGCGGCAGCAGCCGGCTTCGGCGTGCTGCGCTGCTTCGGGGCGTCTTCGATGGACTTGGTCATATGACTCTCAGTGTAGATGTGCGGTTTGCTCCGGAAATGCTCAGGAATCCGACGGGACCTGGTCTGAGCCCGTGCCGGCGAGCGCCTGGTGCGCCTCGATCCCGCAATAGCGCGAACCCGGCAGGGCCGCATTCGGGCAACGGCGACCATTGGTGAGGATCGCGTGGCAGCGCCCGCTGGTCTCCTCCTCCTCATACCCGCTCTCGACCTCCTCGGCGGCGAACTCCGTCTCGGAGCGGATGTCGATCCGCCAACCGGTCAGCCGCGCCGCCAAGCGGGCGTTCTGACCCTCGCGACCGATCGCCAACGACAGTTGGTCGTCCGGAACGATCACGGTTGCCTGCTTGGCCTCGTCGTCAACGAGTACCTCGCGCACCCGCGCCGGCGAGAGTGCCTTGGCGACAAAGCGCGCGGGCTCGTCGTTGTAGGGGATGATGTCGATCTTCTCGCCGCGTAGTTCGGACACGACCATGCGCACGCGCGAGCCACGCGGGCCGACACAGGCGCCGACCGGGTCGACGCCGTCTACGTGCGAGACGACGGCGATCTTCGAGCGATAGCCGGGCTCGCGCGCGACACCCGTGATCTCCACGAGACCGTCGGCGATCTCCGGCACCTCGAGCTCGAACAGCGACTTGATCAGCTCCGGGTCGCGCCGCGAGACGATGATCGACGGGCCCTTGGTCGAGTTCGACACGTCCTTGATCACGGCCTTGATGCGCTGCGAGTGATCGTAACGCTCACCCTCGACCTGCTCGGACTTGGGCAGCAGGGCCTCGACACGCTCGCGCAGCTGCACGAGCGTGTAGCGCGAGTCCGACTGCTGGACGATGCCGGTGATCAGTTCGCCGACGCGGTCGCGGTACTCCTCGAACATCATGTCCCGCTCGGCCTCGCGGATGCGCTGCAGGATCACCTGCTTGGCGGTCTGCGCGGCAATCCGGCCGAAGTCGTCAGGCGTGACGTCCGCGGTCTCGATCTGGTCCTCGTACTCCTTCAGCTTCTCGAGATCGATCTCGGGCGCCGGTGGCTCGCGCATCTCGCCGGTCTCCGGATCCACACTCGGCTCCTGGTCGGTGGTCGCCTCGACCAGCAGCTGCTCCTCGAGCTCGGCCGGGATCTTCAACTCCCAGACCGTAAAGTCACCGGTGTCCCGATCCATCTCCACGCGCGCGTAAGGCGCCGAGCCCGGCGTCTTCTTATACGCGGAAAGCAGCGCGTCTTCCAGCGCTTCCATGAGCTTATCTGCGGAGATGTTCTTCTCGGCGGCCAGGCCGCGGACGGCCTCAAGGATCTCTTTTGACATTGGTCCTCTCAGTCACCAGGTACAAGGTTGGAGCGGGCGATCTGCTCGTAGGGAATCGACACGATCCCTTCACCGGCAGCGATCGTGACCTCCTCATCGGAGGCGCCGACCAGCTCGCCCGTGACGCTCTTGTGCCCGTCGCGTGCCTCGCGCAGACGCAGCTTCGCGCGCTGCCCGAGGAAACGACGGAAGTGTTGCGGCTTGGTCAGCGGGCGGTCTTCGCCCGGCGAGGACACCTCAATCGCATACTGCTCGCGATATTCGTTCAACAACTCCGTGACGCGTGTGCACTCGACGAGCGTGACCCCATTTGGATGGTCGATGAACACGCGCAGCGTGTCGCCTTCGACGACCTCGACGAGCAGCACTTCGATATCGGGCGAGTCACCCGCGATGCGGGCCTCGATATCGGTCGTGAGTGCGTTCAAATCGTGTTCTCCGGGATCATCCAGGTCATAAAAAAAGCGGGCGCGCGCCCACTTCCTATACTGCCGCCGGTTTCGCTCCGGCATTACAGAAGCTGTGGCGCTAGCGTAGCACCGCAGGGCCTGCGCGTCAGCCCGACTACCGCTGCTCAGCGGTGCTTCAGTCGGCGTCCTGGCCGCGCGTCACGGCCCGCTCGGCCGCGTCGCGGGCGCGGTCGCGGTAGGCGCGGTAGTCGCTGCGTTCGGGCTGCATGCACGCCGCGAGCGCAAGCGGCTGCCTGGCCTCGGCGTGCCGGCCCAGCATCTGCAGGCTGCGCCCCAGGCAGAAGAGCGCGTAGTCGTTGGTCGGCGCATGCTCCACCACCGCGCGGAACTCTTCGACTGCCTCGGCGTACTGCTGCATGTGGAACAGCGCGCGGCCGAGAGCCTCGCGTATCGAGGTGCTCTGCGGCGACAGCCGGCTGGCGCTGCGCAGCGGCACCGCCGCCTGGTGGTAGTGGCCATCAGCCAGCAATGCGGAGCCACGGCTGAAGAGTTCGTATACGTCGTCCACAGCTTTACTTAGTGTAGTGACGCCTCCGGAGCCTCCGGAGCCTCCTCGCCGGCGGCAGCCAAGCGCTCGAGCTCGTCCAGGATCGTTGCGGCCACACGTGCTTTGGCAGCGCGCGGGACGCGGCGCTCGGCACCGTCACGGGTCAGGATCACCACCTCGTTGTCGGCTGCGTTGAAGCCGATGTCGGAGCGGGAGATGTCGTTGACCACGATCGCGTCAAGGCGCTTGCGCACGAGCTTCTCACGTCCGTTGGCGAGCGCTTCATGACCATGCTCGGCGGCGAAGCCGACCAGCAGCTGCGCGGGACGCCGCTGCGCCGCGAGTGCCGTCAACACGTCCTCGGTCGACTCGAGCTCGATCCGCGTCGGCGCCTCCGTGCTGGTCTTCTTGAGCTTGTGCGCGGCAGGCGCGGCGGGTCGGAAGTCCGCGACCGCAGCCGCCATGAGCAGCACGTCGCTTTCCGGAAAAGCACGTGCGCACGCGTCCGCCAGTTCGGCGGCCGTCTTAACCTGGATCACACTCGCCCCCGGCGGCGGCTCGAGCCTGACGTTGGCGGAGACGAGCGTCACCTCGGCGCCACGACAGAGCGCCTCGACGGCGAGCGCGTAGCCCATGCGACCGGAAGAGTGGTTGCCGATGTAGCGGACGCTGTCGATCGGCTCCTGGGTGCCACCAGCGGTGACCAGAACCGTGCGGCCGCGCCACGTGGCAGACGTGCCGGCCGACTGGCCACTCGCCGCCGCTTGCGGTCCACTCGCTGCGGATCGCGGTCCACCGGCCTCCAGCAATGCCGTGCATGCGGCCAGCAGCTCCTCCGGCTCGGCCAGGCGCCCGACGCCCCGCTCTCCGTGGGCGGCGAGCTCGCCCGTACCGGGCGGGATCACGGTGACGCCGCGCTCCTGCAGGATGCGGAGGTTGGCCTGCGTCGCCGGGTTCAGGTACATGCGGTTGTTCATCGCGGGGGCGACCGCGATTGGGCAGGCCGCCGCGAGCGCAGCGGTGGTCACCAGGTTGTCGGCGGCACCGGCCGCCAACTTGGCGATCGTGTTCGCGCTCGCCGGTGCGATTAGGTAGACGTCGGCGCGCTCGACCAGCGCCAGGTGACTGATCGGCGTGCGCTCGGGCACCGGCTCGCCGGGATAGGCTCCGCGAGCCGGGTCGGCGTCGAACTCCGAGGTGAGCACCGGCGCCCCGGTGATGCCGGCGAACGAGGCGCGGCCGACGAAGCGTTCGCTCGTCGGCGTTTGGATGACTCTTACGGCGTGGCCAGCCTTCACGGCGAGCCGCGCCGTCTCAAGTGCCTTGTAGGCCGCGATCCCGCCGCTGACGCCGATCAAGAGTCTCAAGCTCAGCCTCGGCTTCAGAGTTTCTCGCGTTAGCGCCCGGTTTGCGGGCCTAGCGGTAGTGGTACTTCAGCTTGCCCTGCGCGACCTCTTCAAGCGCGATCGTCAGGTAGTTCTTCGAGCGGGTGTCCACCATCGGTGGCGGAAACTCGTCGAACGTGCCCTCCCCGAGGTTGTGGTAGTACGAGTTGATCTGGCGCGCACGGCGGGCGGCCACCACCACGCTTGCATAGTCGGAGTCGACGTGTTCGAGCAGCTTGTCGATGCGGGGAGAGATCAAGGCTTTCGTGTCCTTCGCGTTTGGGTTATGCACCAATCCTATCGTGCGCCCTGCCGATGTCTTCTCCCCGCCTCCGTGTCGATATAACATCAGGCGGGAGGAACGCGCTCGCGCGGCCTGGACAGCCCGCCCGAGCGGCCCGGACAGCCCCGCTCAAGCGCACTGGACAACCCGCTCAAGCGCACTGGACAACCCGCTCAAGCGGTTTCTGGGAGTTCGCTACGGACGATCTCAGCCAGCGCATCGACGGCGTCCTCGAGCCGGTCATTGACGACCACGTGCTTGAACTCCGGCTGCGCGCCGAGCTCTGCATCGGCCGTCTCGAGCCGGCGCTTGACCTGCTCAGGTGTGTCGGTGCCGCGGCCCACGAGGCGGGTCCGCAACGTCTCGCGCGATGGTGGCGCGATGAACACCTGGACAGCTGCGGGCACCTTCTCGCGAACCTGACGGGCGCCCTCGAGCTCGATCTCGAGCACGACCGGGACGCCGTCCTCGAGCCGCCGGTCGAGCTCCGAGCGAAGCGTGCCGTAACGGTTGCCGGAGTATTCCGCCCACTCGACGAACTCACCGGCAGCGACACGGCGCTCGAACTCGTCCCGTGCGAGAAAGTGGTAGGCGACGCCGTCCTGCTCGCCGGGGCGCGGCGCGCGGGTGGTCGCCGAGACCGCCAGGTCGAGGCTCGGGATGCAGTCGACCAGAGCCCGGATCAAGGTCCCCTTGCCAACGCCCGAAGGACCCGTGATCACGAACACCTTGGCCACGCCGCTGCGAGGCTCCTCTGCGGACTGAGGGCGCGCCGCGTCAGCGGCGGCGCATCAGCTCGACGAGTTCGGTGCGCTGTCGCTGAGACAGGCCGCCAATCGTCTTGCTGGGAGAGATCCGGCACGTGGACAGGATCTTGTTGACCTTGACGCGGCCGTACTTCGGCACCGCGAGCATCAGGTCGAAGACCTTGGCGGTCTCCAGATATTCAGGCGGATCGAGGAGCAACTCGTGAATTGGCTGGCGGCCCGCCTTGAGGTCGCGCTTGAGCTGGGCTCGGCGGCTGCGAATGTCATTGGCACGCTGCAATGCTTCCATGCGCTGGACGAGCGAACGCTCAGGTGCGGCGATGGCTTTCATAGGGGAATCAGTGACCGGCGGCATGGCGGGCGACTATACATCTTGGACGCACCCAATCAACCCCTTCTGGGCCAATTTCGGCTCGACCTCAACCTAAGCTTGAGCATTGTCGAGGAAGGTTCGGGCGATCAGGGACGTTTGCAGGCAGTTTGCTGGCCACATGACGGAGTCCATTGTGTGGATCTCTCCTACCACAAACTGTTCCTGATAGGTGATTGATGCTGCGCGCCGGGCGCGCGAGTTTTGCCCCAATTTCCGCATTCGTCATCACCCGTTTCGCACCCCGCAAACCCCCCACATTGAGAGCTGCCTCAGCAAACGCCCGCTCACACCCCTACAGGCTCAACCGAGCGCAGGCCCGGGCCCCCGGATCAGGGAGCTTGAGCCGACTCGGCGTAAAGCTCCTGCAGCGAAACGACGTCCGGCTCGCCGTGCGCCGCAGCCGCGATCGCCCGCGCCGCTGCGATGCCGCCTGACATCGTCGTGATGCAGGGGATCCGGTGGGCGACGGCGGCCGCGCGAATCTCGTAACCGTCGGAGCGGGCACCTGTCCCGACCGGCGTGTTGATCACGAGGTCCACTTCGCCCCGCCCGATCGCCTCGACCACGTGCGGTGAGCCCTCGCTCAGCTTGTTGATCGTCTGCGCCGGAATCCCCATGCGCGCCAGAGCCTTGGCCGTGCCGCGCGTGGCCAGCAGCTTGAAGCCCAGGTCGTGGAGCTGGATCGCGATCCCGGTGGCCGCCGATTTGTCGCGGTCGGCAACCGTCAGGAACGCCGTACCGCTGGACGGCAATCGCGCGCCGGCCGCCGCCTGCGCCTTCGCGAAGGCCGTCGGGAAGTCGCGAGCGATCCCCATCACCTCGCCGGTCGAGCGCATCTCCGGACCTAGCAGTACGTCGGTGCCGGCGAAGCGGTCGAACGGCAGCACCGCCTCCTTGACACATACGTGCCCCGTGGCGACCTCACTGGGCAGCCCCATGTCGGCGAGCTTTTCGCCGAGCATGATCCGGCAGGCGAGCTTGGCGACCGGCAACCCGATCGCCTTCGAGACGAACGGCACCGTGCGCGAGGCACGCGGGTTCGCCTCGATCACATGCAGCCCCTCGCCGGCGTGGACGGCGAACTGCACGTTGAGCAAGCCGACGACGCCAAGCGCCTTGGCGATGCCCGCCGCCTGCGCCCGGATCTCATCGAGCATCTCCTCACCGAGCGAGTGCGGCGGCAACACGCAGGCCGAGTCGCCCGAGTGTATTCCGGCCTCCTCGACGTGCTGCATGATTCCGGATATCCAGACGTCGTCGCCGTCGCACAGCGCGTCCACGTCGACCTCGACCGAGTCCTCCAGGAAACGATCGAGGTAGATCGTCGGGCTCTTGCCATTCACGCCCGCGGCGCCGATCACCCCGACCCGCTCAAGGTAGTTGCGCAGGCCGTCCACGTCGTAGACGATCTCCATGGCGCGGCCGCCGAGCACGTAGCTCGGGCGCACGAGCAGCGGGAACCCGACCGTGGGTGCCCGCGCAATCGCCTCATCGGGCGTGCTGGCAGACGCGTACGGCGGCGCCTTGTAGCCGAGCCGATCGAGCAGCGGACCGAAGCGCGCGCGATCTTCCGCCAGGTCGATTGCGTCGGTTGTCGTGCCAAGGATCGGGATCCCGGCGTCACGCAGGCCGGCAGCGAGCTTGAGGGGGGTCTGACCCCCGAACTGCACGACCACACCCTCCGGGCGCTCGACCTCGCACACTCCGAGCACGTCCTCGAGCGTCAGCGGCTCGAAGTACAGGCGGTCGGAGGTGTCGTAATCGGTCGAGACCGTCTCCGGGTTGCAGTTGATCATCACCGCGTCGCGTCCCGACTCGCGCACGGTCTGGGCCGCATGGACACAGCAGTAGTCGAACTCGATGCCCTGACCGATGCGATTGGGGCCGGAGCCCAGGATCACGACGCTGGCGCGCGAACCGCGCTCGACCTCGTGGACCGCAACCGGCTGACCGTTACGCCCGACGGCGCGCGGCCGCTCCCAGGCCGAGTAGTAATACGGCGTACTGGCGGCGAACTCGGCGGCGCAGGTGTCGACCGACTTGAAGGTGCGCTCGCCCGAGAACGGTGACTCGGGGTCGGCCGCGATCGATGCCATCTCGCGCAGGAACCACGGATCGATGCTCGTCAGCCCGTGCAGTTCCTCCACCCCGTGCCCGCGACGCAGCGCTTCGAGCACGTGGTCGAAGCGCTCGGGGCCGGGCTGCGCCGCGCACCGGAGCAATTCGGTCGCATCGGCGGGAAACTGCGGATCCGAATCGAGCTCTCGCGAGCGCAACGCCTTGGCGAACGCCTGCTTGAAGGTGCGGCCGATCGCCATCGCCTCGCCGACTGACTTCATATGCGTGGTCAGGCCCTGCTCAGCCCCGGGAAACTTCTCGAACGCGAACCGCGGCCACTTGACCACGCAGTAGTCGATCGCGGGCTCGAAGCTTGCCGGCGTGGCGCGCGTGATGTCATTCGTTATCTCCTGCAGCGTGTAGCCAACCGCCAGCCGCGCGGCGATCTTCGCGATCGGAAAGCCCGTCGCCTTCGACGCCAGCGCGCTCGACCGCGACACGCGCGGATTCATCTCGATGACGATGATCTCCTCGGTCGCGGGGTTGACAGCGAACTGCACGTTCGACCCGCCGGTCTCGACGCCGATCGCGCGGATCACCTGGATCGCCTGATCGCGCAACTGCTGGTAGAGGTGGTCGCTCAGCGTCTGCTGTGGTGCCACGCAGACGCTGTCACCGGTGTGCACGCCCATCGGGTCGAGGTTCTCGATCGAGCACACGATCACGACGTTGTCGGTCCGGTCGCGCATCACCTCGAGCTCGAACTCGCCCCATCCGAGCACCGACTCGTCGATCAGGATCTGGCTGATCGGCGAGGCGTCGAGGCCGCGGCCGATCACGGTCTCGAGCTCACGTATTTCACGCAGGACGCCGCCACCGGCGCCGCCGAGCGTGAAGGCGGGGCGGATGATCACCGGCAACCCGATCTCCGCGACCGCCGTGCGCGCCTCTTCCAGCGTGTGGGCGATCGCCGAGCGTGGCACCCGCAGGCCGGCGGCGAGCATCGTCTCGCGGAACAGGTCGCGATCCTCGCCGCGCTCGATCGCCTCGTAGTTGGCGCCGATCAGTTCGACGCCGTACTGCGCGAGCACGCCGCTCTCGTGCAGGCTCTTGGCGAGGTTCAGCGCCGTCTGCCCGCCGAGCGTCGCGAGCAGCGCGTCAGGCCGCTCGCGGTCGATGATGCGTTCGACCGGACCGGGCAGAAGCGGCTCGACGTAGGTGGTCGTCGCCACATCGGGGTCGGTCATGATCGTCGCCGGGTTCGAGTTGACCAGCACGACCTCGTAGCCCTCCTGCATGAGCACGCGCGCGGCCTGCGTCCCCGAGTAGTCGAACTCGGCCGCCTGGCCGATCACGATCGGGCCGGAGCCGATCAGCAGGATCCTCGAGATGTCTGAGCGCCTTGGCATCAGCGACCGCTCCGGATCTCCTCGATGAAGCGATCGAACAGGTACAGCGAATCGTGTGGCCCAGGGCCTGCCTCGGGGTGGTACTGGACCGTGCCGCCGTGGACGTCGAGCAGCGTCAGCCCCTCGACCGTGCGGTCATACAGGTTGATATGGCTGAGCTCGGCCGCACCGAAGTCCGTCTCCCAGCGCACCGGCTCATCACCCTCGATCGTCTTCGCGCCCGAGGGACCGAGCACAGCAAAGCCGTGGTTCTGGCTCGTGATCTCGGTCTTGCCGGTCGCGAGGTCCTTGACCGGGTGGTTGGCGCCGTGGTGGCCGAACGGCAGCTTGTAGGTCTCCAACCCCACCGCGCGGCAGAGCAGCTGATGACCGAGGCAGATGCCGTAGACGGGCTTCTTGCCGACCAGCTCACGGACGGTCTCGACGATGTACTCCAGCGCCGCCGGGTCGCCGGGGCCGTTGGCGAGGAAGATCGCGTCGGGGTTGTCGGCCAGCAGCTGGTCCGGGCCATAAGTGCAGGGATACAGGGTCACGTCCGCCCCGCGCTCGCTCAGCTGGCGCAGGATCGAGAGCTTCACGCCCGTGTCGATCATTGCGATCCGGATTCGGTCCCCGCCCGTCCCTACCGAAGCACCGCCACCACCTGTAGCGACGGCGCCGGATTGCGTCCCACCCACCCCCACGGGCGCCGGAGGACTTACCTCCCCGGCGAGGTCGCGCCCGATCATCGCCGGCTCGGCATCTATCAGCGCGCCCGCCTCGGCCTCGGAGACGCTCTCCGGGAAGACGCCCCCGCGCATCGCGCCCTGATCGCGGATGTGGCGAACCAGCGCGCGCGTGTCGAGGTCGGTGATCGCCGGGACGCCGTGGTCAGTCAGCCAGCTGAGCCAGCCCTGAGTCGCGCTGGGAGCGTCGGCGTAGTCGACGGCCGCCCGCATGATCGCCGCACGGGCATGGATGCGGCCGGATTCCATGGCGCCGTCGCTGACACCGTAGTTCCCGATCTGCGGGTAGGTGAAGGTGATCAGCTGCCCGGCGTAGCTGGGATCGGTCATCGCCTCTTGATACCCGGACATCGAGGTCGTGAAGACGATCTCGCCGACCGCGTGCTCGTCGGCCGCGCATGCGAGGCCGTCGAATCGAGCCCCGTCCTCCAGCAGCACGTAGGCGTCGCGGGTCATGCGACCTCGGTCGCGGCTGAGATGCCGGACCCGCGGGAGGCGAACACCAGGGTGCCGGCGGCAAGCGTCAGCTCGACGACTCCGCTGAGCCGGCGTCCCCGGAAGCAGCAGTTCTCAGAGCGGCTCGCGTAGCCACCTTCCCCCACAATCCAGTCGCGCTCGAGGTCGATGAGGACCACATTGGCGGGCTCGTCAACGGCGATCCTCGGGATCGGCAGGCCGTACAGCGCGCCACCGGCCGTGATCCGCTCGACCACCAGCGCCAACGGCAGCACTCCCGGCCGCACGAGCTCCGTGTAGATCGACGCGAACGCGGTCTCGAGCCCGGTCGTGCCCATCGGCGCGAGCTCGAACGGCATCTCCTTCTCGTGACGGGCGTGCGGCGCGTGGTCGGTGGCGATGCACTCGATCACGCCCGACCGTACACCCTCGATCACAGCTTGACGGTCAGCCTCGCTGCGCAGCGGCGGGTTCATTTTGAGGTTGCTGTCGAGCCCGAGCACGGCCTCGTCGGTCAGCGTCAGGTGGTGCGGGGTGGCCTCACCGCTCACGCGCGCGCCTGCCTCCCGTGCTGCGGCGAGCGCCTGCACAGACTCGACGCTCGAGAGGTGCTGGAAGTGCACGCGGGCGTCCTCGTAGCGGGCGATGGCGGCGTCGCGCGCGACATAGGTCGATTCGGAGATCGAGGGAATCCCGGCCACGCCGAGGCGCGTTGAGACGGCGCCCTCGTGCACGACGCCTTCGCCGGAGAGCGCAGGGTCCTCCTCGTGCAGGGCGATCACGCCGCCGGCGAGCCGCTGGTACTGGAGCGCCTTGCGCAGCAACCCGGCGGAGGTGACCGGCTTGCCGTCGTCGGTGAACCCGAGCGCGCCGGCGTCGGCCAGCGCGGCCATTTCGGTCAACTCGCTGCCCCGCAGGCCGACCGTGATCGAGGCGAGAAACCCGGTGGGGACGCGCGCCTGCTCACCGGCGGTCGCGACGACGGCCGCCAGCACGCTCACCTGGTCGATCGTCGGCGCCGTATTCGGCATCGCGATCACCTGGCAGAAACCGCCAACCGCCGCCGCCATCGTGCCCGTGTCGATGTTCTCCTTGTACTCCTCACCGGGGGTGCGCAGATGCACGTGGGGGTCGACGAACGCTGGGAACACATGCTTGCCGGCCGCCTCTACTGTCGGAGCCCCGCTGGGCACCGACAGTGCTCCAGGCTCCCCCAGTTCGGCGATCCGGCCGTCACGGATCAGGATGTCGCGGGGCTCGTCGAGCCCGGTGCGCGGGTCGAGTACGTGCGCCTCGCGGATCAGCAGATCTGCCGGTGCGGCGGCACGGTGGAAGAGCTTCGGGCGGTCCGGGCTGATGGCACTCATGCGACGGCCTGCAGCGCCGGCGCGCCGACCAGCAGGTCGTAGAGGACCGCCATGCGCACGGCGACACCTGCCTTCACCTGGGCGCCGATCAGTGCCACGTCGGAGTCGATCGCGTCCGCGCTCAGCTCGACGCCGCGGTTGACGGGTCCGGGATGCATCAGCAGTTGCCCGGGTCGCAGCCGCTGAAGGTTGACCTGGTAGCGCTGGATGTACTCGCGCAGCGATGGCACGTAGGCCTCGCGCATGCGCTCGTTCTGCATCCGCAGGACGTAGACGACGTCGGCCTCGTGCAGGTCCTGGAGGCTCGCCGTGGCGGCGCATCCGAGCGCTTCGATGTCGCGCGGGATCAGCGTCGGCGGCCCGGCGACCGTGACCTTGGCGCCCATGCGCTGGAAGGCGTGGATGTCCGAGCGCGCGACCCGCGAGTGCAGGACGTCGCCGACGATCCAGATGTTGAGTCCGTCGAGCGTGCCCAACCGCTGCTTGAGCGTGAAGACGTCGAGCAGCGCCTGGGTTGGGTGCTCGTGCTTGCCGTCGCCTGCGTTGATCACGGCCGCGTCCGTCCAATCGGCCACCTGCTGTGCCGCACCGGCGTAGGGCGAGCGGATCACGATCGCCGCTGGGTCATAGGCGCTGAGCGTCTGGACCGTGTCGCGCAACGATTCGCCCTTGTCGACCGCCGAGCCGGCGCTGCGGATGCTGACCACGTCGGCGCTGAGGCGCTTGGCTGCAAGCTCGAAGCTCGAACTCGTGCGGGTCGACGATTCGTAGAAGAGGTTCACGACGGTGCGGCCCTTGAGTGCCGGGACCTTCTTGATCTCACGGCCGGAGACCTCGGCGAACGACTGGGCGCGAGCGAGAATGCGCTCGATCCCGGCGCGGTCGAGGTCGTCGATCGTGATCAGGTGACAGCTCATGCGACCCTCCTGTGGTGCTCGTCGGCGGGGCCGATCGTGACCTCGTCGCTTCCGTCGATCTCCTCGACGCACACGTTCACGCGCTGATCGTGCGCCGTCGGCAGGTTCTTGCCGACGTAGTCCGGGCGAATCGGCAGCTCGCGGTGGCCGCGGTCCACAAGGACCGCCAATTGCACCCGCGCCGGACGCCCATAGTCAAACAAAACCTCGATCGCCGAGCGGGCGGTGCGGCCGGTGTAGAGGACATCGTCGACGATCACGATCGTGCGGTTGTCGACCGGAAACTCGAGCTGCGTCGAGTGGACGACAGGTCCCCAGCCCGGGCCGCGGTCACCGCGGCCGAGGTCGTCGCGGTAGAAGCTGATGTCGACGGTGCCGAACGGGATCTCGACGTCCGTGAGGTTGCTCGTCAGCGTGTGCAGCCGCTGGGCGAGCACGGCGCCGCGGCGATGGACACCGACGATCGCGAAGCCGGAGCCGTCGCCCGCCTCGTCCGGCGGGTTCTTCTCGATGATCTCGTGGGCGATCCGCACCAGCGTGCGGCGCATGTCATCGCGGTCCAACGCGACCGTGCGGTCCGGCAATTTGCGTCCTTCCTGGCCTCACGGGACCGGGTTAAAGGCGACAGTTCAACTGACGTTATCAGCGGACGGGGCGTCTGTGGGGTGGTCGTCCTTCGACATGCGCTGCTGCTCGCCGCCGGAATTGGGTCCCGCCTCTCCGACTGTGGCAGCGGCGACGCGATCGGACCAGCGGTGCAGCTCCGGCGTGCCGCGTTCGCTGAACGGGATCTCGATTGTGTCGAAGTCGCGCGGGAGCACCGTGTTGGCGAAGATCTCACGGGCCTCGTCTCTGAGCGTCGCGACCGGATACCGGATCGAGAGGTGGTTGAGCGCGAGCAACTTGACCTCGGCGTCACGCGCGACCCCGGCCGCCTGCGATGCGGTCGAGTGCCCGGTCTGGTGCGCGCGCTCCGCTTCCTCCATCGCGAAGGTGGCCTCGTGGACCAGAACGTCGCTGTGCCGCGCTGCCTCCTTCAGGGCGTCACACGGACGTGTGTCACCTGAGATCGTGAGCTTGCGGCCCGGGCGGGGCGGGCCCATGACCTGGTCGGGAGAGACGCCGTTGACCGTCTCGCCGCGCTGCACGCGGCCGAAATCCGGGCCTTCGATCAGTCCGGCAGCGCGCGCCTTGGCCGGGTCGAAGACCCCCGGCCGGTCGGGTTCGCGCAACACGTACGCGAGTGACGGGCCGCGATGAGACACGCCGACCGATTCGATCTCGTAGCCGTCACGCTCGAGGATCTCGCCGTCATCGAGCTCGACCACATAGAGGTCGTAGTCGGTGCTGCCGGCAAAACGCATCATCCCGCTCACGAGCCCGCGAGTTCCACGCGGGCCATGGACATAGAGCGGGTGCTCACGCCCGCGCAGGTCGAAGGTCTTGAGCATGCCGGGCAGGCCGAGCCAATGGTCGGCGTGCAGGTGCGTGAGGAAGATCTCGTCCAGGTCCGTCAGGCCGATCGAGCGCAGGAGCTGGCGCTGCGTTCCCTCGCCGCAGTCAATGAGGATGCGGTCGCCTCCCCTGCGGATCAGGAGCGCTGGCAGGCCCCGGCGCTGCGTGGGCAGCGAGCCGCCGGTGCCAGCGAAGAAGACCGAGAGTTCCATCGGAGCGCCAGTGTGCCAGCCGGTGCCGAAAGCCGGGGACTGGCGGAGCACCGGGCGGTGGCGGCCACCGCCGGACTAAGGCGGCGCACACGGCGATACGCTGGCAGCGTGCCGCCTCTGAACCGGTCACGCTCGGGCGGATTCAGGTACCGCTCGCTACCGCACTGGTTGCAGTGGGTGCTGCCCTTCGGCGTGGGCGCGGCGCTGGTCGTCGGGCTGGTGCTGTTCGTACACCACCAGACCAACGACATGCCACTGATCGCCAAGGTCACGAGCCCGCAGGCGATCGCCGAGCAGAATCGTGAGGACCGCATCCACGTGCGCCAGCAGCAGGCGCCGCATGTGGTGAAGCTGAAGCCGGGGGTGACACCGTCCGACGGCCTGCACACCGCGGTGGTCGGCTACATGACCAAGCAGATCGATGACGGCGCGATGGACGGACCGATCAACCGCGCATCCTGTCGCTCGGTCAGAGGCGGAACGACCGCACGCCAGGTGCTGCGCTGCGACGTGACCGCGGCGGATGTGAACTACCCGTTTGACGGCGTGGTGCAGCCCGCCGCCGGCGTGATCACGTACTGCCAGCGGGTCACGCCGCCCGTGCCGAGCATGAACATCCCGGTCAGCAAACGCTGCACCTGAACAAGACGCCCGGCTCAGCCGATGAGCGCCGCCGCAAGCTCGGTCCATTCGCGTGTCGGCACACCGCGGGCACCGACAGCTTGCACGCACACGTGGTCGGCGCCGGCATCGAGGTGCGCACGAACCGCCGTCGAGACACGCTCGCCAGTCCCCTGCGGCACCATCTCGTCGACGAGAGTCCGTGTGCCGCCGCCGGCAATCGCTGCGTCCGTGTAGCCGAAGCGTTTG
>Ga0307374_10009127_pt1 | contig 14685 bp, 25 predicted proteins | sample OX3MG_FD_202532 | JGI IMG/M metagenome (GOLD analysis project Ga0307374, IMG submission 202532) | Soil microbial communities from Risofladan, Vaasa, Finland - OX-3 | ecosystem: Environmental > Terrestrial > Soil > Coastal area > Acid sulfate soil | place: Finland: Risofladan, Vaasa | collected... | reverse complement strand
CCCCACGAAATGCCGCTGGTAAATGAAATTGCCGGGAAGCGCGACCGCATCGGCGCACAACGCCAGGTCGATGCACGGGCATACGGCCGCCACCCCGCGCAATTCACGCGGCGCTTCTTCCCCGAGCTCGCCGGCCATCTTCAACACCAGATTGCCGCCCATGGAATACCCGGCAAAGAAAATCGCGGTCAGGGCATCGCGCTCGATCAACTCCATTAGAACCGCGCGGTAATCTCCGGAAAGCCCGGAATTGTAAAGCGTCGGGGTGAGGGATTCAGTTCCGCCGCAGTTGCGCTGGTTGAGGCGCACCGCGTTCCATCCCGCCTCAACGGCGCGCTGCGCCAGACCCAGCATGTATCCGGACCGGCTCGAACCCTCCAGCCCGTGAACCAGAACCAGCGTGGGGCGTTCCCGAGGCGCCGCTTGCCAATGGCACTCGCCCCGAATCCGGGTGCCGGGCTCGGTTTCGAACTCCCGGGCCACACTTGGCGGCAAACGCGGAAATCGCCTGGGCCACAGCGATGAGGCCAGCGTCTGGGCATGTGGATTGTGCAGGAACGCGTGAGGTTCGAAGGAATGCATGCGAACATCATTCTACGATATTTTCACGACTTGCCGGGGCATGCGCGCGCTTGATTTCGGGCGGCGGGACGCATAGAATGATTTTTCACTCATGAATCTTAGCTGTCGCGAATACTCCCAACTCTTCCGCCCAGCGGCTTTTCGCTGGGCTGCGCTGTTTTCAGAGGCCTCATTTTTATCGTTTTTTATAACGCTCTTTTTTGCGTTCAAGGAGATGTGAATGGAAGGACCGATCCTGGAAGGTCTGACATTTGATGATGTCCTGCTGGTGCCGGGAAAATCCTCGGTACTCCCCACGGAAGTCAACACGCAGACGAAGCTGACGCGCAAGATTTCCCTGAATATCCCGCTCGTTTCGGCGGCCATGGATACGGTCACCGAATCGAGGCTGGCCATCGCCATGGCGCGTCAGGGAGGTCTGGGATTCGTCCACCGGAGCATGACCGTCGAACGGCAGGCCGAGGAAGTGGATCGCGTGAAGCGCTCGGAAAGCGGGATGATCGTCGACCCGGTGACGATCTCTCCGGAACTCACCGTTCGCCAGGCCATGGATATCATGACGAAGTACCGCGTTTCGGGCCTGCCGGTAACGCGCGGGCCTCTGTTGGTGGGCATTTTGACGAACCGCGATCTGCGCTTTGAAAAAAATCTCGATCAGCCGGTCAGCGCGGTCATGACCAAGGACAACCTGGTGACCGTGCCGGTGGGCACGACGCTCGAAGAAGCCGAGCGCCTCCTGCAAACGCACCGGATTGAAAAACTGCTGGTGGTGGACGCGGAATTCCGGCTCAAAGGCCTGATCACCGTAAAGGACATCCAAAAGAAATTGGAGTTTCCCAACGCCGCCAAGGACGAGCAGGGCCGCCTGCTGGTGGGCGCGGCCATTGGAGCGACTGGAGATTTTCTGGAACGCGCCGTGGACCTGGCCCGGAACAAGGCGGATGTGCTTGCCATCGATACCGCCCACGGACATTCGGCGCGCGTCATGGACGCGATTCGCGCGGTCAAGCATCGCCTGCCGGACATCCAATTGGTCGCCGGAAACGTTGGCACCTACGAAGGAGCCCGCGACCTGATCGCGCTGGGGCTGGACGGAATCAAGGTGGGCGTCGGTCCGGGATCGATCTGCACGACGCGGGTGGTTACCGGAGCGGGCGTGCCGCAAATTACGGCCATCCTGGAAGCCGCGCGCGCCGCCAAGGGAACCGATGTGCCGGTCATCGCGGACGGCGGAATCAAATATTCGGGCGACATCAGCAAGGCCATCGCCGCCGGAGCGGCGGTCGCGATGCTCGGCGGGCTGTTTGCCGGAACCGAGGAATCGCCGGGAGAAACAATTCTCTTCCAGGGACGCACATTCAAGTCGTATCGCGGAATGGGCTCGCTCGGCGCGATGCAGGCTGGCTCAGCGGCCGCGGACCGCTACGCGCAGGAAGGCGCGGCGCGCGGAAAATCCGTGCCCGAGGGGGTCGAAGGGCGCGTCCCCTACAAGGGCTCGCTCGGCGCACTGGTCGATCAACTGGTCGGCGGGCTCAAAAGCGGAATGGGCTATTGCGGCGTGGCTACGCTGGCCGAATTGCAGCAGCGTTCCCGGTTTGTGCGCATCACCGTCGCGGGACTCCGCGAAAGCCATGTGCATGACGTGATTATCACGCGCGAGGCGCCGAACTACCAGGTCGAATAATGCGGCGCTGGACGCGCCTGAAGACATGGCTGCCCGCGGTTGCGTGGGCGGCCTTGATTTTCCTGGCTTCCACCGATACGCTCTCCGCAAACCATACTTCCCGTATCATTTTCCCCCTGTTGCACTTCCTGTTTCCGCATACCAGCCTCGAAAATATCAAACGCATGCACTTTTTCATACGAAAGTCGGGGCACGTGTCCGAATATTTCGTGTTCAGCTATTTCCTGATGCGGGGCGTGCGCGGAAAGGATCGCGGATGGCATTTGCGCTGGGCCATCTGGGCGATTGCCATTGCGGCGGGATATTCCGCGCTCGACGAATTCCACCAATCGTTCGTTCCGACCCGCACGGCGTCACCTTGGGACTCATTGATCGATACGACGAGCGCGGTGGCCGCACAGGTGATTGTGGGTTTGTGGGCCTGGTTTCACGCGCAGGGCTGGGGAAAGTCTCCAGGCGGGAAAACACCCGCACAGTAGGAGAGGCTTCAGCCTGGCCTGCCAAAGAAAAAGCCCGTCCCGGTTCTGCCGGGACGGGCCTTCCTGTTTTATTTCAGATTTGCGGTTTGCTAAGCGCCGGCCTTCTCTTCCTTCTTTTCATCCTCGGCGGGCTTTGCGGCCTTGCCTTTCTTGTCCTTGTCCTTGTCCTTCTTCTTGAGATTCGAACCAAGAAGCTCCAGGATGGCAAGGTCGGCGCCGTCTCCAATGCGGAAGCCGGCATGAATGATTCGCGTGTAGCCGCCGGAGCGGCCGGAAAAACGCGGAGCGATGTCCGTGAACAGTTTTTTGGTGGCGCTGGGGGTCATGAGATAGGAGGCCACCTGCCGGCGGGCGTGCAGGGTATCGCGCTTGCCGAGGGTGATCATCTGCTCGACCAGCGGCTTGGCGGCCTTGGCCCGGGTGATCGTGGTGGTGATGCGCTCTTTCTCGATCACGTTGGTGACGAGGTTGCGCAGTGTGGCCCGGCGATGCGCCGGCTGACGTCCAAGTTTCGAACCATAGTTGCGATGTCGCATGATTGGGTCCTTCGGGCGCCTTACAGGCCCGCGGTTTCCTCCGGCGTCGGAGGTGCGGTCTGGCTGGGGAGCGGCGGCCAGATGATTCGGCCATGCTCGTCGAACTTCATGCCCAGGCTCAGACCCATTTTGTGCAGGATTTCCTTGATTTCATTGAGCGATTTACGCCCGAAGTTTTTCGTCTTCAGCATCTCGTTTTCGCTCTTCTGAACCAGTTCGCGGATGGACTGGATATTCGCGTTCTTCAGGCAGTTGTAGGAACGCACGGAAAGCTCGAGTTCCTCGACCGAGCGGTCCAGATGCTCGACGCGGGGATCGTTGTACGATTCCACCGACTCCTCGATGACGTCGGGCTGCTCTTCGAAGTTGATGAAGATGCTCATGTGGTCCTTGACCAGCTTCGAGGCCAGGCCGATCGCATCCTGCGGCGTGATCGCGCCGTTGGTCCAGACTTCCAGGGCGAGTTTTTCGTAATCGGTCATCTGTCCGAGGCGCGCCGCTTCCACCGAGTAGTTCACCTTGCGCACGGGGGAATGGACCGAATCCACGGGGATATAGCCGATCGGCAAATCCTCATCGAAATTGCGGTCGGCCGAAACGTAGCCGCGTCCGTTCTTCACGCGCATCTCGAGTTGCAGCTTTCCGCCTTCGTTGACCGTGGCGATGTATACCGTCTTATCGAGCACCGCGAAATCGGCGTCTTCCTCGATCATGGCGGAGGTCACCACACCGGGATTCTCAACGTTGACGAAGATTGTTTTTGCCTGGTCATTGTTGAGTTTCAGAGGCACTTGCTTCAAGTTAAGAATGATGTCGGTGGCATCCTCCACCACGCCCGGAATCGAAGAGAATTCGTGCAGAACGCCCTCGATTTTCACGGCGGTGATGGCCGCGCCTTCAATCGAGCTCAACAGAGCCCGTCGAAGAGCGTTGCCCACGGTGGTGCCCCATCCGCGCTCAAAGGGCTGCGCGGAAAACTTCCCGAACTTGTCGGTAAGCGACTCGAGTTCGGCCGCCAGTCGTTTTGGTTTCTGAAAACCTTTCCACATCTGTTCAGTCCTTCCTCCCCGCGGCTGCGGGGAAAACAAGTCCTATTCCAAAGTCTCGCGTATCAAACTTGAAAGCACACGCTTCCAATCTGAAGGCCCGAAGATTGGATTTCCAATCTCACCATTGAGCGTGGAAATCCTGAATCCTGCTACTTCGAGTACAACTCGACGATGAGCTGCTCGGTAATGGGCGGTGTCTGCACGTTTTCGCGTTTCGGCAGCGCCACCACGCGGGATTTAAATGTGTCGCGGTCGATTTCCAGCCACGGCACGGCGTTCTGGCTTTGGGCGACGTTGCGCGCTTCCAGCACCATGGTGTTCTGGTGCATCTTATCCTTCAGCGCGATTTCCTCGCCGACGCCCACCAGGTACGAAGGAATGTTGACCTTCTTCCCGTTGATCTGGATGTGGCCATGCAGGACAATCTGCCGCGCCTGGGAACGCGAACTTGCGAACCCCGACCGCCAGACCGCATTGTCCAGACGCCGCTCGAGCATGACGATGAGGTTTTCGCCCGTGGGTCCTTGCGCGCGCTCGGACTTTTCGACGTAGTTGCGGAACTGCCGCTCCAGCAGCCCGTAGGTACGCTTCACCTTCTGTTTTTCGCGCAACTGCAGGCCGTAGCCCGCCAGTTTTTTCACGCGGCGCGACTGGCCGTGCTGTCCCGGAACAAAGTTGCGCTTTTCGATGGCGCACTTTTCCGTAAAGCAGCGCAGCCCCTTTAAAAATAGCTTCTGCCCTTCCCTGCGGCAGAGCCGACAAACTGCTTCTCGATGACGTGCCAAATGTGTTTCTCCTTATCTTGCTGCTTCTCAAAACCAAAAATTCATTTTTAGCGGCGCCCGATCAGACGCGGCGGCGCTTGGGCGGACGGCAGCCGTTGTGTGGAATCGGCGTCACATCCTTGATGTGCACGATGTGCAGGCCCGAAGAGGCCAGGGCGCGCACGGCCGATTCGCGGCCCGATCCGGGTCCCTTTACGCGGACTTCAATCGATTTCATGCCGAACTGGTCGCGCGCCACTCCCGCCGCGGTTCCCGAAGCCTGCTGGGCGGCGTAGGGCGTTCCTTTGCGCGATCCCTTGAAGCCGATCGATCCGGCCGAAGACCACGATACGGTGCGGCCATCCGGTCCGCAGATCGTAATGATCGTATTGTTGAACGTGGCTTGGATGTGCGCCACGCCGTGCGGGACCACGCGCTTCTCCCGCTTCTTCTTGAACTCTTTCTTGCGCTTCGATGTCTTTGCCGGCGCGTCTGTGGCGTTTACTGTCGATTCTTTTGCCAAGTCAGTACCCTCGCTTCAATCCTGCCGAATCGTACAACTGTTCTTTTGCCGGAGCGTTACTTGCGGGCAGCCACTTTCTTTGCTGCGACGGCGCCCTTGCGTGGCCCCTTGCGGGTCCGCGCGTTGGTGTGCGTTCGTTGGCCGCGCACGGGCAGATTGCGCCGGTGGCGCAGCCCGCGGTAGCACTGAATTTCGATCAGCCGGCGAATGTTCATCTGGACCTCCTTGCGGAGGTCACCTTCCACGCGCCCTTCGCTTTCGATCGCCTGGCGCAGCCGGTTAATCTCTTCCTCGGTAAGATCCTTGATCTTCTTGGTGTGTTCCACGTCCGCCTTGGCGCAAAGCGAGAGCGCACGGGGCTGCCCGATTCCATAGATGGACGTCAGGCCAACCCAGATGCGTTTCTGCGGCGGAAGATCGATTCCTGCAATTCGTGCCATGCGTGCTCCTTAATTTTCTTACGGGCTCCCCTTGGAAATTCAAGGGTAACAGGCAGAGCCCGCGCCCGTTTCCTGGGATCTATCCCTGGCGCTGCTTGTGTTTCGGGTTGACGCAAATCACGCGTACCACCCCGCGCCGGTGAATGACCTTGCACTTATCACAAATTTTCTTTACCGATGCCCGAACTTTCATTTCCCGCTCCTTGCTGATATCGCTTACTTGTACCGGTACACGATGCGGCCGCGCGTCAGGTCGTAAGGAGAAAGCTCCACTGCGACTTTGTCCCCGGCGAGAATGCGAATAAAGTTTTTGCGCATTTTGCCGGAAATGTGCGCCAGCACCTGATGCTTGTTCTCCAGTTCGACCCGGAACATCGCGTTGGGCAGAGGTTCAATCACCGTCGCCATCACTTCAATGGCGTCTTCTTTCGGGTTGGACGCGTCAGCCTTGCGCTTTTCCTTCTCGGGCCGTCTGCCCACCGGTCCCCTCCCGCGGCCTACCACGACGGTCCTTCTATCCCGGAAGGGCGCGTCAGTATCCACGGACCATTTTTGGTGACCGCAACGGTGTGCTCAAAATGAGCGGACAGGGTGCCATCCGCCGTTACCGTTGTCCAATCGTCTTCGAGCACCCGAACTTCCGGTCCGCCGATGTTCACCATCGGCTCGATGGCAAAGACCATGCCTTCCTGCAAGCGCGGGCCGCGGCCGGGTTCACCGTAGTTGAGCACGTTGGGCTCCTCATGAATGTGCGTACCGATACCGTGTCCGCAAAGATCGCGAACGGCCGAATATCCGTGCTTGCGCTCGACCCATCCCTGCACGGCAGCCGAAATATCCGATAGCCGGTTGCCCACTTGCACCTTCTCGATGGCCAGATCCAGAGATTCCCGCGTGACCTGCAGCAGTTTCTGCAATTCGGGAGTGATTTCTCCCACCGGCACGGTGACAGCCGCATCGGCATAGTAGCCGGCATATTCGACGCCAAAATCGAGCGAGATGATGTCGCCCTCCGCAAGGTGCTTCGTCCTGGAGGGAATGCCATGCACGATCTCGGAATTGATCGATGTGCACAGCGTCGCCGGAAAGCCCCGGTAATTCTTGAATGCGGGACGCATCTTCAATTCCGCCGTCCGGCGTTCCGCGTATTCGTCGAGTTCTTTCGTGCTAACCCCCGGCCGCGCCATGGCGCGCAAATCGTTCAAGATTTCCCAGATCGCCAGGCCTGCGCGATGCATTTTTTCGAGTTCCGCCTGTGACTTGCAAACAATCATCTGGGCGTTTCCGCTCCGTCCAAAATCCTTATGATATTTTTCGTGACCGCATCCGCCGCGGGCATGGCATCCACGGGAGCCAGCAATCCTCGCGCCCGGTAATAATCCACCAGCGGCCGGGTCTGGTGATCGTACGCCAGCAGGCGTTCGCCAATCACGCTTTCGGTATCGTCCGGGCGGTGTATCAGTTTGCTGCCATCCTCGTCGCAAATGCCTTCCTGTTTCGGCGGCCGGTCGTAAATATTGTAAATATGTCCGCCGTCCTCGCAAATCCTGCGGCCTGTCAGGCGACGCATCAACAATTCAGGGTCCACAACCATGTGCAGCACCAGGGTGGAACCGAACCGGTGTCGCCGGCAAATCCGCTCCAGGGCTTCGGCCTGCGCCAGTGTGCGCGGAAAGCCATCGAAAACAAAACCCTTCTGGCAGTCCGGCTGCGCGATGCGATCCTCGACCATGCCGAGCACGATATCATCCGGCACCAACTCGCCGCGTTCCATCATGGGTTTCGCTTTTCGCCCCAAGTCGGTATCGCGGCGAATGTTGTCGCGAAACATGTCCCCGGTCGACAGGTGCGGCAACCGATACCGCCGCGCGATTCGTTGGGCTTGTGTTCCTTTGCCAGCTCCCGGAGGACCCAGCAGGATCACCGCATGCCCCTGCCTCTGCAGCGTTGCTACGCCGCTTTGATCAGCCGTAGCGGCGGCCACGTAGTTTCCCCTTCTTGACAAAGCCTTCGTAGTTTCGCATCACCAGCTGCGCCTCGATTTGCTGCACCGTATCCATCGCCACGCCGACCACGATCAGCAGCGAGGTGCCGCCAAAGTAGAAATTCACTTTCAGGCCTTCCAGCACGAAGCGCCACATGTGATTGTCAAACCACGTTCCGACAAGAGGCAAATGTTGCAGGTGAATGCCCGCCATGAGCCACTCCGGGAGAATACACACGGCCGCCAGATAGACTCCGCCCACGAACGTCAGGCGGCGAAGAACACTGTCAATGTGCTCGGACGTATTGCGTCCGGGGCGGATACCGGGAATGAAACCGCCGTACTTCCGCATGTTGTCGGCAAGCTCGGTCGGATTAAACACAATTCCCACGTAGAAAAAGGCGAATACGATGATCAGAGTGACGTAGACCACGACGTACCACGGCTCGCCCCACGCCAGATTCGTGGCCAGCCAGTTCACGGCCTTGTATTTCTTGCCGAGGAACAAATCGATGGTGCCCGGAAAGGTAAGCAGCGAGCTGGCAAAAATCGGTGGGATCACGCCGCCGGAATTCACCCGCAGCGGCAGGTAGGTCATCTGCCCGCCCATCATTTTGCGGCCCATGACGCGCTTGGCGTATTGCACCGGGATGCGCCGCTGTCCGCCCTCCACAAAAACAATCACTCCCACCACGGCGATCATCATGGCGATCAGCAAAATCAAGGCCAGGCCAGTGAACGGGCCCCACTGCTCGCTGCTGAACTTGTCGAACAGGTCCGCAACCGCTCGGGGAAGCCCGACAACGATGCCGGCAAAAATGATCAGCGACATTCCGTTGCCCACGCCGCGCTCGGTGATCTGCTCGCCCAGCCACATGATGAAGGCGGAACCGGTGGTGAGCGTCAGAATCGTCATCAGCACGAAGGCGATGCCCGGGTTGTAAACCAGCGGCTGATTGGCCGGGCCGCCGGTGCGTTCCAGCGTCACCGCGATCGAAAACGACTGCACGACACTCAACAGGATCGTCAAGTAACGCGTGTATTGCGTGATTTTACGGCGGCCTAGCTCGCCCTCTTTTTGCAGGCGCTCCAGGTAAGGCCACACCACCTGCATCAACTGCAGAATGATCGACGCCGTGATGTAGGGCATGATGCCCAGCGCAAAAATCGTCAGGCGGCGGAAATTGCCGCCGCTGAACAGGTCGATGACGCCCAGAACCGATCCCTGGTTCTGCTGGAAGAACTGCTGCAAAACGTCGGTATTGATTCCCGGCGTGGGCAGAAACGCTCCCAATCGATACACCGCCAGCATGCCAAGCGTGAACATCAGCCGCTTGCGCAGGTCCGGAATCCGGAACATGTTGACGAATGCTTCAAAAAACTGGTTCATGGAAGAATCTCGACCTTGCCTCCGGCGCGGATAATTTTTTCCTCGGCCGATTTACTGAATTTGTGGGCGTGCACGGTGATGGCTTTGGTGAGTTCGCCATCGCCCAAAATCTTAATCTTCGCGCGTACCTGGCGAATGCAGCCCGTGGCAATCAAAAGTTCCTGCGTAACGGTTTCCCCCGCCGGGAACCCGTTGAGCGTTTCCACGTTCACCACGGCGTATTCGAAATGCGACGGATTGTGAAATCCGCGCTTCGGAATACGGCGGCGCAGCGGCATCTGGCCACCTTCAAAACCGGGACGCCGCGAATAGCCCTTGCGCGATTTCTGTCCCTTATTGCCCTTGCCCGACGTTCTGCCTAGCTTCGAGCCGATACCGCGTCCGACGCGCACCTTGCGGTGCCGCGATCCGCGTGCCGGCTTCAGATTGGATAGGTTCACAGCCATGTTGTCCTCAATTTGCGAATGCCGCCTTGCTTGCGCGAACTTAAATTTGCTTGCCTTCCACAACGACCAGGTGCCGCACTTTATGAATCATCCCGCGAATCGCCGGTGTATCGTCACGCTCCACCACCTGGTTCAAGCGGCGAAAGCCGAGCCCGCGGATCGTCTGGCGCATGTCCTGGGGGCAGGCAATGAAACTGACCACCCACTTGATTTTCAAAACTTCGGATGTTTTCTTGGCCATGGCAATCATCATTTCCGGCGCGATCAGCGCCCCAGTTCTTCCACTGTCTTCGAGCGAAGTTCCGCGACCTTGGCAATGTCCTTCAGGCGAAGCAGCGCATCGAACGTGGCCTTGATGACATTGTGCGGGTTGGATGTGCCAATCGATTTCGTCAGCACGTTAGAGATTCCCGCAACTTCCATCACGGCGCGCACCGGGCCGCCGGCAATGATTCCCGTGCCTTCCGGCGCGGGCTTCAGCATCACCTGCCCGGAGCCGTATAGGCCCAGGACCTGGTGCGGAATCGTGGTTCCCTTCAAGTTGAGGTGAATCAGATTTTTCTTTGCCTGCTCGATGGCCTTGCGGATCGCCATAGGCACTTCCCGCGCCTTGCCCATCCCGAAGCCCGCGTGCCCCTGCTGGTCTCCCACAACAACCAGAGCCGAGAAACTGAGGTTTTTTCCGCCCTTGACGACCTTGGTCACGCGCTGGATGGCCACGACCTGGTCCTTCAAACTGTTGGCGTTGACATCAAAGTGCCGCCGAACCGCCAGTGTTTCCCTGAGAATTTGTTTGGACATAGACTAAAATTTCAACCCCGCTTCCCGGGCCGCTGCGGCCAGGGCTTCCACACGTCCGTGGTACATATATCCTCCACGGTCGAAAACGACCTGTTCGATGCCTGCGGCGCGCGCGCGTTCGGCGATCCTTTTCCCGATCGCTTTGGCCGCCGCCACATTGTTTCCGCCCTTCATTTCCTTGCGCATTTCCTTGTCAATCGAACTGGCGGAAACAAGCGTCCGCCCGCTGCGGTCGTCGATAACCTGCACGTAGATGTGGCCATTCGAGCGGTACACGCAAAGCCGCGGCCGCTCGGGCGTCCCCGTGACGCGCGTCCTTACGCGCAGGTGAATGCGCTGGCGATGCGCGTTGCGTGATAATTTCCGGACCGATTCTGTTGCCACGATGCTCTCCTTAATTCACTCAGGCTCCCAAATGCATTCAGGCTTCCTCGGGGGCCCGCGATATCTTTAAGCGCCCGTCTTGGCCGCCCCTGCTTTTCCGGCCTTCTTCTTCAAGCGTTCGCCGGTGATGCGGATGCCTTTTTGCTTGTACGGGTCGGGCGGCCGCAAAGAGCGAATATCGGCGCAAACTTGCCCCACCTGCCCGCGATCCGCTCCCGACACGCTCAAGCGCGTCTGCTTTTCCACCGTGACCTGGATCCCTTCGGGGATCGCGAACTCCACCGGATGGGAATAGCCGAGCGCGAAATTCAGGACCTTGCCCTTCAATTCGGCGCGATATCCGACGCCGACAATCTCCATGTCCTTCTTGAAGCCCAGCGTGACGCCGTGGACGGCATTGGCCACCAGGGCGCGCGCAAGGCCATGCAGCGCGGCATATTCATCCGTCTGGCGAATGGCGTGGAGTTCCGCGCCCTTCTGCTCGAGGGTGATGCCCCGCGGCAGAGGCACGCTCAGCTTGCCCTTGGGCCCTTGCACTTCCACCATGCTGGGGGCGATTTGAATCTTTACGCCTGCGGGCACGGGTATCGGTTTTTTTCCAATGCGTGACATAGCTGTTTGGCTCTCCTACCAGTCTTCTACCAGACTTCGCACAGCACTTCGCCGCCCACGTGCGCTTTTCGCGCCGCGCGGCCGGTCATCACGCCCCTGGGCGTGGTCATGATACTGATGCCCATCCCGCCGACGACGGGGCGGATTTCGGTGGCGCCCTTGTACCGGCGGCTGCCGGGCTTGGAAATGCGCTTGAGATCGGTGATCACGCTGCGCTTATCCGGCGTGTATTTCAGAAAAAGGCGCAGCGTCTTGCGCACCTTGTTTTCCTCGACCAGCTTGTAGGTCGAGATATAGCCTTCTTCCTTCAGAATCCGCGCAACCTCCACCTTCAATTTCGAGGTGGGAATATCCACGCGCGCATGGCGCGCCTTGGCTGCGTTGCGAATGCGTGTCAACAGATCGGAGATAGGGTCAGTTTGCATATTCGTTTTCCGCCGCTCCTACCAGCTGGCCTTCACCACGCCGGGAATTTCCCCGCGCAGCGCGTGCCCGCGAAAGCAGATGCGGCACATTTGAAATTTACGCAAATAGCCGCGCGGACGGCCGCACAAACGGCAGCGGTTGCGTATGCGGACTTTGAACTTCAACTTCTTGCGCATCTTGGCGAATTGTGAGTCTCGCGCCATATTTTCTCCTCAATATCCTCTTTACGCCTGCGGGCGCAGCGGCACGCCCAGCAGTTTCAAAAGTTCGCGGCCTTCTTCGTCGTTCTTGGCCGTGGTGGTCAACGTGATATTCATGCCCTTAATCTTGTCGACGCGCGTGTAATCGATTTCGGGAAACACGAGCTGGTCCTTGAGGCCCAGCGTGTAGTTACCGCGCCCGTCAAACGCGTTGGGCGGCAGTCCGCGGAAGTCGCGCACGCGCGGCAGCACCACATTACACAGCCGGTCCAGAAATTCGTACATGCGGTCGCCGCGCAGCGTGACGCAGCAGCCAATCGGCATGCCGCGTCGAATCTTGAAGTTCGCAATCGATTTCTTGGCGCGCGTAACCACGGGCTTCTGACCCGCGATTTGCCCCAGTTCGATTACGGCCACGTCCAGCAGCTTGACGTTCTGGCTGGCTTCGCCCATCCCGATATTGATAATGACCTTCGCGACCTTGGGCACAGCCATCGGGTTGGTCCGCCCAAAACGCTTCATCAGCGAGGGGACCACTTCTTTGCGATATCGTTCCTGCATTCGGCTCATCATGATTCGGTCTCTTACCCTTCTCCGCGTTTCTTTCCCCTATTCCTTTTTCAATCCAACGTTACTTTTCCAGAGTGTTGCCGCAACGGCGGCAGACGCGTTCTTTGGCGCCGTCGGGCAGCAATTTGTGTCCGAGGCGCGCGCCCTTGTTGCACACCGGGCACAGCAGCAAAACGTTGGAGATCGAAATCGACCCTTCCTTCTCGATAATTCCGCCCTTGATGTTGTCGGACGGGTTGGGCCGCGTGTGGCGCTTGATCATTCCCGAGTGCTCCACCATCACGGTGCGCTTGGAGGGATTCACGCCGAGAATGCGTCCGGTTTTCCCGCGATCGCGTCCCGTCATCACTCGCACCTGGTCGCCACGCTTGAGCCCCGCGCCGCTGGGAGACATTTCGACTCGTTTCTTCATGACGGTTACCAGACCTCCGGAGCAAGCGAAACAATCTTCGCGAATTTTTTCTCGCGCAACTCGCGGGCCACCGGCCCGAAAACGCGCGTGCCCACCGGCTCGTTGGCGTCGTTGATGAGCACCGCGGCATTGTCGTCAAACCGGATGTAGGTGCCATCCTTGCGGCGATGCTCTTTGCGCGTGCGCACCACCACGGCCTTCACCACCGTACCCTTCTTGACCGCGCTATCCGGCGCGGCTTCCTTCACCGCCGCGGTAATCACATCGCCCAGGCCGGCGCGGCTTCCCGCATCCCCGCCCAGCGGCAGAATGCACGTCAACTGGCGCGCCCCTGAATTGTCCGCCACCGTAAGCCAGCTTCGCATCTGAATCATGACTGTTGTCCTTGTTCCGGCAGGCTCGTGATCGAGCCTGCACCCTGTTCTCGTTTGCGCATGTTAGTTCACGCGAGTGCTGCGGGTAACCACTTCGGTCAGCCGCCAGCGCTTCAGTTTCGACATCGGCCGGGTTTCCACAATCCGCACCGTATCGCCGCGGCGTGCCTCGCGCCGTTCGTCATGCGCGTAGAATTTCTTGGTCACTCGAATCACGCGCGTGTACAGCTTGTGCTGCACCAGGCGGGTGACTTTCACCACGATCGTCTTCTCCATCTTTGCGCTGGTCACTACGCCGGTCAATTGCTGCCGCTTGTGACGCGCCGCTGCCGGTACTGCCGCTGTCTCGGTTGCCATTATTGCTTCCTCAATTCGCGTTCGCGTAAAAGTGTCTTGACACGCGCCAGATCCTTGCGTGCGATACGCAGTTTCGTGACCGCCTCGGCTTGCCCGGTCGAAAGCTGAAACCGCAGGCGAAACACCTGCTCGGCCAGTTCGCCCTGCCGCTGGACCAGCTCCGGAGTATCCTGATCGTGCAACTTATCTCCCCGCTTGGCCATTAGAGCGATCCTTCCCGGGTAACAAACCTCGTGTGTATCGGCAGTTTGTGCGCCGCAAGCTGCATGGCTTCCTTCGCGGTCGCCAGATCGACGCCGGCCATCTCAAACATGACCCGGCCCGGTTTCACCACCGCCACCCAACGCTCCGGAGCCCCCTTGCCCTTGCCCATGCGGGTTTCCGCCGGCTTCTTGGTAAACGGCTTGTCCGGAAAAATGCGGATCCAGAGCTTGCCGCCGCGTTTCATGTACCTGGTGATGGCCACGCGCGAGGCTTCGATTTGCCGGTCGGTAATCCACGCCGACTCGAGAGCCTTAAGCCCGTATTCGCCGAACGACAGCTTGCCGCCGCTCCAGGCCTTGCCCTTGCGCCGCCCGCGCTGCTGCTTGCGGTACTTCACCTTCTTTGGCATTAACATCGTTGTCTTCCCTCAAACCTTATTTCCGATTTCCGGCCCGATTTCCTTATTTC